>Ga0299913_10005625_pt1 | contig 10733 bp, 30 predicted proteins | sample RVTome_9_FD_201360 | JGI IMG/M metagenome (GOLD analysis project Ga0299913, IMG submission 201360) | Soil microbial communities from uranium-contaminated site in the Upper Colorado River Basin, Wyoming, United States - RVT155D38 (version 2) ... | reverse complement strand
GGCGACAAGTCGCGCAACGAGACGTACCTCACACAGGAGAACATCGGTCTTCTCGACGATGCGGAGATCGCCGAGGTGGACCTCTCGTTCGTTCCGTACTTCTACACGATGTTCGAAGGCACTCCACAGGAGACGGACGGCGTCGCTGCCTACCTCAAGACCATGTACGTTGTGGTCGTCGAGGACGAGCTCGACATGAAGTGGGATGCGATCCAGACGGAAGCCCGGGGTGAGGTGTGATGGATAGCGTTTCCAGTCTCCAGACAAAGAACGGCATCGACCACACAGGTGGAGCTGCGCCGATCGATCGGGCCTTGAGCGATCTTCACATGAATTTGGGAGATGCTCATCAGCTGATGAACGAGCTGGAGGCGAAGATCTCTCCTGTTCTGGGGTTGGACCTCACTAAATCGATCGGTATCAAGGAGAATCTCGAAACGACGAGCGAGAACAGTCGAATCCATGATGCGATTCGAGAAGAGGATGCCATCGTCGTAATGCTTCAAGATCGTATTCGCAGTCTCATCGGTCGAGTTCAGCTCTGATCAATCCAAGCAAAAAGGAGAAGAAAGTGAACGAGGCAACGGCAAGTATTGTCCGGACATTCATCAAGTCCGCAGCCGTGGTGATCATCTTCCTCGGATGGCCCAAGTTCGGCAAGTCCCACGTGTTCAACCAGACGGTGATTCAGCCGTCAGAGGCAGACGATCTGGTCATGCGTAGCGTGATCTTGGAGCTCAGCCGCAATCAGCCTTCGGATAGGTACATCTATTTCTTGCGCTCAGATGATGCGGATAGTGATCCGGACGCAACGACCGACAGGTACACCATGCTCCGAAGCGATTGGGAGAAGGCCGGCAAGCCAGATTCCATCTCTGTCACGGTCTCGAGTCTGATTTCGGAGGCGAGTGTCTGATGTTTCTAGTACTCATCGCAGGGTGGGCCCTCATCGGGCTCGCCCTGCTTGTTGCGGGAATCGCATTCGAGCCAAACAAGAAGGATTGAAATGAACAAGAACGAAGCAGCGGTACGAATTGTTGCGATGATTTCTGTGACCATCGCCGGTGTGCTTTTCTTCAAGTACCTCAAGGATCTCTGATGAATTGGGAAGAAATTAATTGGTTCTTGCGAATCAACAAGTACCGAGTTGGTGCTGTGGGTGTTACGTTGGTAGGTTTCGCGCTGTCGATGCATTTCGCACAGCAGGGGCTCACCGCTTCACTGCGTAAGGGAGACACCTGATGGATCTCAAGCTAGACAAATTCAACGTCAGGGATGCGACCCTTCGGTCACTTCTGGCGTTGGCAAACGAGTTCGGGATCAAGAACCCGACGAAGGAGCAGATGGAGAAACTTCAAGAGATCTCTGATGCTCTTGAAAATCGGGTTCAAGACGAGGTCGACAAGGGTCTCAAGAACTTCGTTCCTGCTTCTCAAGAAGAGGAGATGTACCCTGCTGCTTCGGAGGAGGACATCTATCTGAACGAGGAAAACGGCGAGGTCAAGCAGGTCATTCACAAGGGAGTTGTGTTCGGCCGGCTGTGCAATGAGCCGGTGCACTTTGATCATGATCTTGGCCAGAGTACTACTTGTATTAAACAGTGGGCACACATCAATGCTGAACACGAGGATTCAGAAGGGAGGTTTCGTCTATGACGTATATCTTGTGGATAGTGATAGCGATCCTCTGGACCGTAGTTGTCCTGGCTGCTGGTTATGTCGGGGGACGCCAAGCGAAGATCGATGTGATCAAGGCTGGAATTACACAAAACTTCGCTACGGGTCCTCCGGGCCCTATGGGAGATCCGGGTACTGACGGACTAGATGGTCAGCCAGGTCCTCCTGGACCTCCTGGACCTCCGGCTGATGTTCTTGGTACGGAACTCCCCAATAGCATGTCCCTCGGAGAATGGATCGCAGCAGCAGATGCTCGTTTCACTCGGGTGGAACGCCGAGCAGGAATGAGCGTCTGATGTGCATTTCGCTGGATTCGTTGCACGATAATCCACAACCAGAGCCTGTTCGAGAGCCTACCTTCCAAGAAGAGCTTCGTGCTTTGATCAACAAGTATTCCTTGGAAAACGGATCAAATACTCCAGATTTCATTCTTGCAGCATTTCTGGAGAATGTTCTTACGGATTGGAACCATGCCGTTAGAGCTCGAGAGCGATGGTTTGAGGGAAGGAAGTTCTGATGAGTGAATTTATCAGCACAATTCCGGCAACCATGCCGATCAAGAACGACGATGGTCAGAGAATTGGACAAGGCGTAATCGACATGCATGGTCTTCTTCGTGTCGTGCTCGATCAATCGGAAGAGGCTACTGCGTTTATGCAGCTTGCTCGATTGAGCGATCAATACGACCTCAAGTTCAGTTTGATGTTGAGTTTCAATCCGGTTGAGCCTTACGTCAAGGGTCAGTTGAGAACCTGATGGTCTGCGGAGTATGTGGCGCAGAAAGAAAGCCATATCAAGGCTGTTCTAAGTGTGGAGCTAAATGGCCCACGAAGAAGGAGAAGTCTTGACGGAGCTTACCTATCAAGAAAAGCATGAACTTCTCTCGGGGCTTACGCATCTCAAGGATTCAGTGGAAAACCTTGACCTTCCGGACTACGGCGACGATATTCTCCGTATCGCTAATTCTATGGAAGATATGGCTGAAACTGGTCAAAGAATCGCCGATGCCCTTGAGGCGTTGGCCGAGCAAGGGCGAAAAAATGAGGGTTGAGATCTGCTACGAAAACGCAATCCAGTATCAGTGGTTCATTGTTGAGGGTGCGATTGAGTTCCCGGACAAGGTTCCTCTCACCTGGACCTACAACTTCGATCGTCCGCCTCTTGGGCACGTGACAGATATTCGTCGCGAAGATGATGGGGGTATCACCGGAGAGATGGTGTTTGTCAAGGACGAGTACAAGGAAAATGTGGAACTCTTGCTCAAAAATAACGACGTTGAGGCTTCGATGTATGCCAACGAGGTCACTGATGAGCGGTGCGAAGATTTGAGAATCGTCTACAAGGCGGCACTCAAAGCAGTAGTAATCGTCATGAATGCTGCATTTCCAAAGATTCCGGAAGAGGTGATTCCGAATGGCTAAGCACGTTGTCGTCTTCGAACAGATCGACGATCCTGTTTTCGAAGACAAAGACGGCGAAGGACTGAAGAAGCTTCTCGAGTTTCGAATGCCTGGAGTCAAGTTCAGGATCTACCCGGTTTACCGAGAGGTCTACGACATCGACTACAACATGACCATCTTCAGGTGTTTTCCACCGGTAGGTGATCCTCAGCCGGTGTTGGCCGATCAAGAGTATCTTTTCAAGATCGGTGTCGCAACCACTCCGGACAATTTCGACAAGATCAAGGAACAAGTCGAGCATGTGGCGGACACGTTGTCTGTCGACTATCTGTCCTACGAGAGTCACGGAAAGTCGGTGCCTGATGGAACAACCAACACCTGATGAAATCCGCAGAGTAGCTGAATACTGGCAGCGGGTAAGCGACATGGCGTGCTCACACTCCGAGTTCACAATGTCTTCTATAGACAATGCGTGGACTTGTAGTATGTGCCAGCGTCCGTTGGTCGTCATGTCCGATCTCCAGCTGGAAGCAGCTACTAAAAAGGAGAAGGTGCGTCATGGCGGAGAATGAAGGTCTTCAAGAAAAGTTCGAAGTGACTCGCTTGATTCCCAGCAGTCGTGGAATCGATCATTCAGAGTGCTTCTATTTCGTTCTAGATCCCGAGCACGATCCGGACGCAGCGGCCGCATTGGCCTTCTATGCACATGCCGTTCGTGCACGAGGCAACACAGTACTAGCTGATGACATAGGTCGAAAGCTATTAGAGTTGTCTCTGAAACACCATCAGCCAGCCGTGAACGAGGCGGAGAGGAGGCTCGACAATGACAACTGAGGTTGGAGAGGCCCGTTACTGTCCGGCATGCCACAAATCGTACGCAGACTGGCCCGCACTCAAGACTCATCTCCGGAAGGCTCAGACCGAAGGTGACCTGAACCACATCGAGATCATCGAGCTGGAGGGTTGGGAAGAATTCCTTGTGCTCGGTGAGGTCGCCAAGAACGATCCAAACGAGAGAGTCTGAGAAGGTGACGAATGAGTGACAAGCGCATGCCCAATGAAGCCGAGGCACGTGGGTTCAAGACCGTCGTTCTTGAAGCAGCGGCCAAATACCTTAGAGAGAAACCCGCTCTGGATCGCGAATGTTTCGGTGTCGAGGTTCAAGTCAGACATATGGCTCATGCTGCTGAGGATCTTGAGGGTTACTTCCAGAGAGATACAGGAGACGAGGCAAAGTGAGTGACAACAAGTTGGAGCCCGGTTCGCTTGAGTGGAAGATGAGCACCGCAATTCTTCACATGAATCAGAAACTCAAGGAAAACGGCTATAACGAGCGTGAACGAGCATTCATGTGGGGTTTCACTGTTGGTGAACTTCAAGCATTCCTGCAAACAATCTGGGAACACCTTCACAACGAGAAGGTCAAGCAGGACGAGCAGATCGACCAGCTGCACGGATTTGGAGCGGCTGCTGCACTCGAGGCGGCCATCGCAGACGGTTCGGTCTTCAGTGAAAGCAGCAGAGACCCTGGGGAGAAACCCAAGCCCAACGCATCGATGTTTAAAACAAAGAAAGAAGGAGCAAATGAGCAAAGCGGAACCGATGTCGCTGGAGCGAAGGATTCGGATCTACCAGCGTCAGAACAATCGGGTGACTCTGACAGTTCGGCAAGAACGATCCGTACGCAGAGCTGAGCGTAGGGCTCTAAAGAAATGAAGAAAGAAGCCACAGCGTATCTTCTTGAGGAAGAAACTATTCCTGCGATTGCGAAGCAAGCCGACATGGAGGAAGTGGTTCTTCATGACTGGCTCGCAAACGACAAAGCTTTTGGTTTTCGAACCAAGGTGATTGTCGTGGAAATTGTTCCGGACGAAAAGACGTGAAAGAGATCTGCTACATGGGTCTCTTCTTGTTCTTTGTAGTCATTGTCATGTATTTAACCTCAGCAGTTAGAGCAAGCTAAAAGAAAGAAGGAGCATACGGGCTGATGACAGACCTCGTGTACAAGGAAAGTTGTAATTGTGGCGGTTCGATAGAGATTACAACAGGAATTTCGAGCCTCTCCGAACGAAGGGATCGCATCAGCGACTTCGTCAACAAACACAAGAAGTGCTCTGAAGTTTGGGCTGCGAGTTTTATCTCGATGCCGATGCCACAGACGCTTGATAAGCCGGAGTACGATTATCTGAAGGATAAAAGCAATCTGGACGAAGAGCTCAATAGTATGGAGCTGGCGATTATCGAACAGATCCTGAGAGACACTGCTTCGTCATCGAACCGCGACAAGAGTGTCCAAGCCATTGTGACTCGAATGAAGAACGCAGGATTCAAGCTCACAAGAATGTACTAAGCGGTCGAGCCCGTCCGCCCACCCCATCAAAAATAGAGAGAAAGAAGAGAATGGATATTAAGGACGCAAGGCGCAGGAGCTTCGACGTGAAGTACGTTGTTGTCACGGAAGAGAACATCGAAGAGGTCGCTGCATGGTGCAACGGCGAGGTTGGTGGCGAAGATAAGGAGCGATTCGTCAAGGTCACCGACAAGAACGCCATCAGCACACGACAGGCCAAGGCCTTCGTAGACGACTACATTCTCAAGATGTCGGACACGGGTACGTCGTTCAAGGCGTTCACAGAGAAGGCCTTCAAGAAGTCCTATGAGCCCATTGTGGGTTCCGGAGAGAAGCTGCGCAATCGTGTTGGTCCTGGTGCCAGCGACCGCGAGGTTGCTCGATCTGCCAGAACGGGCAAGTTCGTCTCTCACGACGAGGCAGAGGCCAATCCGGACACCACGGTTGTGGAGTCCATCCCGGGCAACGCGTTCAACCCAAGTCCGACGCCCAAGCCGGACGAAGTTGTTCTCAAGGGTGCTGACTTCGACGGTGAGACTGAGGTCTTGCTGGTGGACGCGAACGCCGAGGCTAAGGACCCTGAAGATCTCGAGGGACCCGAGCACGGACAGCCCTACTGGGAGGTTCACAACGACGAGACCGTCTACTTCAACGCCCAGGGTGACGTGATCACCAAGGCTGAGTTCGACGCTTGGGGGGAGTGATGTCTAACGCCATGCCCGATCGTAAAGTTCCAATCAAGGATGAGTTGGGTAATGAGATCGGCGAAGTGATTGCGGCTGAGTTCGACGAGAAGACCCAGACCATTCTGTTTACTGGTCGGATGAACGACGGAATGCAGTTCAAAGCCTCTCAAGAAATTGGTATCTCGTTCGGCCCAGGCGGAATTACGGCTTTCGACAAGGAGAAGTGATGGGAGACGTTGTCGATCAGATCTCGGAGGGCAAGATAGTCAAGTGCCCTTACGACACATGCAGGGAGACACGAGAGGATCTTGATCCCTCTGTCGCCAACGCTCTCATCAAGAATCACATCCGACGCGATCACGCACTGGATGAAGAGTAACACTCAAAAAGGAAAGAAGGAAAAACATGCGAATCAAGACGCAGGCCATCCTCATCACCGAGGAGACCTACCCGATCGCTGTTGCTTGTTTGCCGGCAGGCTTCGCGGCCTACCCATTCGCCAACGTGAAGGGATACTGGCTCGTCATCAACGTGCCTGGATCGTACGACCGGAACTCGTTCGACGGAGACAACTTCTCCCCGCTCGTGACGGTTCACAACCTCTGGATCAATCCCAAGGAGTTCGTTGCCAAGTACGACGTCGTCAACAAGAAGCCCGGACGTCAGGCAGAAGGTGCTTGGGTGGAGTGCGAGCTCGCGGTAGACAAGGATCTCAAGGAGTTCCTCGAGACCACCGAGGAGGACTACGAGCCCGTTCGCCCCACCAGCACAACGTACAGCAAGCGGGCTGCAAGAATCAACCGTCGTCACGTGGTCGGCTATCACCGTAGCTGATATCTGAACGTCTGGCACAGATCTATTGAGCTCTCATTGCTGAAAGCCGCCCCGCTCCTACTTTCCGGGGTCCCGCTGTGTAGGCCATCATCTCATTAACCGAATGGGGATCTGTGTCAGGCCTTGAGGTATCAACCACACAAAGGAGGTGGTCGCATGTTATATACCTGAAGGAGGTAGATGACATGTCGAAGACCGACAAGACCAAACCTTCTCATGTTCGACTGCGTGAGGTCGGAGTTGAGGAGTTCAATTACACCCACAAAGGACGTAGCACTTTCTCAGTGCCGCGCGATTTCAAGTGGAGTTACGCAGAGCGTGGTGTCGGACCCAAAGAAGCACGTTGGGCCAAGCGTATGAAGAGTAAGAAAAACCGTCGTCGGGTTGTACCGTGGACACAGATGCGGGGCCACGGATACGGACAGGAAAATCTCAGAAGCGGCTGCCGATAGAAGGAGAGCATATGGAGTGGATGGATTTCAAGGACAAAGTCGAAGTGACTTACGAGGTCGCTTCGAACGAGCCACTGCATCCCGACCCCGAGGTGGCCTCTCGTATGCAGGAGTTCGCTCTGGGAGACTGTGGCTACGGCTGCAAAATCTACGCCGACCCTCGCTCAAACGTGAAGGTCTTGGCACACAACAGTAGCTACGGATGTCCTAAATAATTCTCATTCGCTATTAAGCGAATGAGAAAGTGGGTACAATAACGGGAGCACAGTGAGTGTAATCGAACACTTAACTACTCCAATAAGCACCTCTGCCAAGGTGGCGAAGTCAGTCGGATGGCAGTCCTCTCCCCACGTAGGGAGGCACCCACCCCGGGAGTCTGTACCGGGTTAACAATTCAGGCATATCACACACCGAGACTGTCGACGGGCTTGAAAAAGTAGCTACGAGCAGTTGCCTACGGGTGTTACTCAAACATGAGAGTAACTCGGTCACTGTCGCTACGACACCAATACAGCGATTCTTAAGTCCTCTTATACGGATAGCTGGGGTGATCGGGTTGTTAAATAAAGGTGCACCGGGGCACAGTCCTGGCGGATGACTGGTACAGGGGTGAGAAGCCCTGACGCTAAAAGCCGCACTAGCTTGATGGGGTCTCAGCCTGCGGGGTGGAACCTGCCGCCCCATCTATAACCGAGTAGTCTCGTAAGACGAGATAGCGAGCTGCTCCTCATAAACGGGGTATGTCGCCGACAAATTCTAGACTTCTATCAGCTGATCCCGGTCGCTAGCGCGGGTGAGGAGTTAGATAGGCGGCGTACTTTGAAGACGCGGGTGCTGGGAGGCATCCATGGGGAGGAATCAGAAAGCCTCGACCCCTTTCCGATTCAAGAAACCATCAGACCTGAGCATGTCTGGCTGCTAAACTGCTCACTCTAGACGCGGGTAGCGTGACGGCGTTTCTCCGTTCCGCCGAGCGTTGTCCGTGGGTGAGGGAGTTGGCCCGAATCCCACTGGGCCTGGCGAGGTCTGGCTGCATATAAACGCACGCTCTGCTACCGTGAGTCCGCAAGGTAACAACCGGTACTGTCTGGTAAAATACCCAAGATGGGACACTATTCGTAGTGTGAAGTCAGACCAGAGCGTTAAACTTAAGGGGCCCTTGCGGCGCGGGGAAGCGCATTCGCTCAGAGGACTAAACGACAGCCGGCTAGCTTACGCCCCCCGTAAGCAGCCCTTGCGCCCTGACAATTTTCTACAAGATGAGTGGAATGGAGGTGAGTCCGATGTCCGCCTACACGATGAGTATCATCGCGCTGGTTGTTTCAGCCATCGCAATCCTGTTGGTGGTGTTCAAGAGATAGCTTACAGAAAGTCTTTAGCTTGACCCCCCTTTCTGTGGGCGCATTCCTCTCCAGAGGGGGCAGGGGGCCGTGACTGGCATCCAAACCTCTGCCCCCTCGCAAGAATTACAGTGCTTATAATAGACCCCCACATACACCCCAACAAGGAGAAATGATATGAACCTCACCAAGCGAATGCTTGCTGCTCAGGTCGACTACACCAAGTACGTCGCCCAGTGCAACAACGCTTCCCGCGTCGTGCTGTACATCAAGAACCGCTGAATGTTGCCGGGGGGCAACACGCCGAGAGGCTAGTCGAAGACTCGCAAGAGACTCCTAGCCTCTTGGCTTTCGCTCAAAAAACCTTGTGTATAATAGACCCCTACACAAGGAGATTGAAATGATGATCGTCCGAACTGTTTGTCTCAAACACGACCACACACGCGTCAACGAGTACCCTCACGGAGTAGGCGGATGCGCTGACTGCAATGAATCCCTGCAGCACAGCGATCACGCCGACTGCCCTCGAGGTACCGAACCCGTGCGTTTCGTGGACCGAGACCTGTTCCTCAGAACACGTGAACTCTCGAAGTAGAACCCAAGCTAGAGCCTGAACCTAGGCTCTTAGCTTTCGCCCGATAGAAGGAGCTAGAATGATCAACACCGCGCTTGAAGAAGTCCCTACTAAGACGTCGGATAACGACGACAACCTTGAGCATTACTACTGTGAGTGTGATGACAGCGTTGCTCTGTGTGGTGCTGACATTACAGACGCTCCGGACCATACTGCTAGCGACACACCCTTCGAAGATGACTGCGTTGTCTGTATCGATTTGGTCGATGCGGCTTGCCTTCGCTGTGGGAGGCCGTGATGGCCCGATGGTGTGAACAGTGCGCAATGTATGGTCATCGCAAGTGGTTGTTTCTGGGAACACACAGAACACATCGTCTGTACTTGCGATTCAAAAGTCGTCAAGCAACAAAAAAGCATCGCAAGTAATTCCTCTCCTATAATGAAGACCCCAACCAAGAAGGAGAATCGAATGACCACCTATGCATTCGTCATCACCGCGACCTTGTTCTTTGTCCTTGGCGTCATCACTGCCTACTCTTACGAGGCCTGGCAGGACGGAAGATACATTGCCGCACAGCGCCGAAAGGCTGCTGCAAAGCGAGTTATCGAGAAGTCCTTCCAGGCCGAAGTGGACGCCGGCACCGATGACGACATGGACAGAGCAGTCAAGCTCGTGGAAGACGAACTGGGCGGCAAGCCCATTCTCAACTACGGCACAAACGTCTGAAACACCACGCAGGGCCCTACATGGGCTCTGCGTTTTTCGCAGCTAATACTTGGTGTTTAATAGAACCCCAACGAAGGAGAACCAATGACCACACGAACCACGAAGAGATTTGATCTCATCAAGACTCTTGTCGAGGAAGGTGTTCTGGGAAGAGAGCTCTGCCCCCAGCCAAACTTTTGGCACTGGGACGTGCTTCGCCCAGATCTTCTTCCCATAGAGCTTGTTGACCACTACAAGAACTTCGGAGAAGTCCGCTGGTACGGAACTGAAGGGTAACCAAGCAGAGGCCGCAAGGCCTCTCGCTTTCTGCGCAAAGGAGCCCTATGCCTGCTTACATCAAGTACATCAGTTATAAATCTGCCCGATGTCAGCTCGAGATAGATCCTGATAGAAAAACGATCCGCATTATGGGCGTGTACTCCGGACATCGTCGTAAAGGAAACGGGACACACCTGATGAATCTAGTCTGTGAACTGGCGGATAAGATGGAGATGCGACTAGTACTGCGAGCTCGTCCATATGGCGAAGACCAAATGAACAAAGACGATCTCAAGCGTTTCTATATGAGATTTGGATTTGTCATCACACAAGGTGACAACATGGTTCGTCCTTATCAAGGAAACGGGGAGACGAGTGCCTGAATATTACATGCCGTATCGGATAAATAACGGCTTCTTTGACACCTGTCGTCTTC
>Ga0299913_10005624_pt1 | contig 10733 bp, 11 predicted proteins | sample RVTome_9_FD_201360 | JGI IMG/M metagenome (GOLD analysis project Ga0299913, IMG submission 201360) | Soil microbial communities from uranium-contaminated site in the Upper Colorado River Basin, Wyoming, United States - RVT155D38 (version 2) ... | reverse complement strand
CTCGTTCGCGACGCGATCGCGGCCGAGACGCGTGCGCCACCTCCCTTCGTCGGCTTCACCGGCATCACCGACGCCCGCTTCTATATCAACGACGCGCGCATCCCGACGGTGATCGCTGGACCGGGCTCCCTCTCCCTCGCGCACACCGCGAACGAGTCCATCGGGGTGGAGGAGATGGTCGTGGCGGCACGGGCGTACGCGCGCGTCTTCGTCGGCTTCCTGGGGACGCGCTAGTCCTCCGATGGACCGGTTCGACGTCTTCGTGATCGGTGGTGGCGGTACCGGGTCCGAGGTCGCCTTCTCGCTCGCGCGGACGTCGGGGATGAAGGTGGCGCTGGCGGAACGGGACAAGCTCGGCGGTGAGTGCAACCACTACGGCTGCGTGCCCACGAAGGTCATGCTCCGATCCGCGAAGATCGCGGCGCTCGCGCGTGACGGCGAGCGCTTCGGCCTGCGGATCCCCGACGTCGAGGTCGACCTCAAGGCGGTGCAGCAACGTGCCCGTGACGTCATCGACTCCCAGTCCGGCGAAGGTGCGGCGCCGTTCGAGCGAGCGGGCATCGAGGTGTATATGCAAGAGGCGCGGCTCCTCGGTGAGCACCAGGTGGAGCTTGCGGACGGCACGCAGGTCGAAGCCGACCGCGTCGTCCTGGCGACCGGGACGGACGCCGACGTTCCCCCGATCGCCGGACTCGAGAGGGGACCCTTCTGGACCAACAAGGAAGCGATCTGGCGTCCGGAGACGGCCCCCGAGTCCCTCGCGGTGATCGGCACCGGTGCCATCGGGATCGAGTTCGCGCAGATCTACGCTCGCTTCGGCTCACGCGTAACGGCGCTGGAGTCGCTCCCGCACGTCCTTCCCCAAGAGGACGAGGAGGCCGCTGCATCCCTCGTCCCTGCCCTCGAAGGCGAGGGGATCACCCTGATGTCGGGCGTCACGATCGAAAGTGCGCATCACGACGGAGCCGCCTGGACGCTGGCTCTCGAAGCCGGGGATCCGGTGGTCGCCGATGAGCTTCTCGTGGCGACCGGAAGGAAGCCGGTGTTCGACAGCCACGACCTGGGCGCGGCGGGGGTCGAGCTGGACGAAGAGGGGAAGCCGATCCTCACCGAGACACTTCGCACCACCAACGACGACGTCTGGGTGGCCGGCGACGCGACCGGTGAGCTCCTCTTCACGCACGTCGGCACATACGAGGCAGAGCTCGTCGTCATGGACGTTCTGGGTCGCCCGGAGCGCCGGGATTACCGGGTCATCCCGCGAGTCACGTTCTGCGATCCCGAGGTGGCGAGCGTCGGTCTCACCGAACGGCAGGCTCGTGATGAACGCGATGACGTGATCACCGCCGTCATGCGGTTCGAGGACAACGAGCGCTCGCACATCGAGGGAAGCACGCACGGCCTCGTCAAGCTCGTCGCCGGTCGCGACACGGGTGAGCTCCTCGGGGGACACATCGTGGGCGAGGAGGCCGGGGCCTTGATCCATCAGGTGGTCCTGCTGATGTTCGCGCGAGTGACGGCGCCGGCCGTCGCTCGGGCGATCCATGCCTATCCCACGCTGTCCGAGTCTGTGAAGGGCGCCCTGCTCGGCATCGGCGAGCAGGTCGGGTAGCCTGGAAGGACATGGACGCTCCCGTCACCGACGTCATCGCGGTCACCGACAAGGCCGCTCGGAGGATCGCCGCGCTCGCCCTGAAGGAGGGCCGCGCGCTGCCGATCCTCCGGGTCCGCGTGACCGCGGGCGGCTGCTCCGGATTCACCTACGAGCTGTCGTTCGCCGACGGTCCCGACGACGACGACGCGGTGATCGAGGCCGCGGACGGCGTCCGCGTCCTCGTCGACCCGAAGAGCGGGCCCATCGTCCGCGGATCCACGCTCGAGTTCAACGACGCGCTCCTCGGGGGCGGCCTCAAGATGATCAACCCACAGGCCACCCACGAGTGTGCCTGTGGCGACTCCTTCTCGATCTGAAAGGTCTCTGCGGCTCCCGCCGCGCGGATCAGCCGACGGTGAGCGTCCCCGTCATCTGCGTGTGGAACCGACAATGGAACCCACCGCTGCTCACGCCGCTCAGGGTGATCTCCAACGTCTCGCCCGCGCCGATCGTCTCGTCGATCGCATCGTCGTCGGTCGTGAACGTGTGCGAGGTCTCGCCGATGTTGGTGACCGTGATGGTCTGCGCCTCGGTCACGGAGAGCTCGGCCGGCGAGAAACTGAAGTCCACGATCGTAAGGTCGGCGCCACCGCTCTCGGACGGGCTCTCACTCGGAGCCTCCGCCTCCTCACCGTCGACGGGCTGCCCCTCCGGCTCGTCTCCTCCGCAGGCTGTCGTCAGCAGCGTGAGCGCGAACAGGGCTCCCAGCGATCGCATCCACCGTCGGTGCATCTTCCCTCCCAGTCGTCACGGCCAATGTTGCCGCCAATGTTGCCGACGGTACTACGACCGAGCGGCGGTCGAGGCTTTCGCTCGCGGCGAGAAGTACAACTACACTGGCCGACGTGGCCGTCGAGAAGACCCAGTGGAGAGACCTCTACAACGAGGTGGTGCTCACGGGCCTGTGCACCGGCTGCACCTCCTGCATCGTTGCCTGTCCGTTCCACGTCCTGGGCTACGAGAACGACGTCCCCGTCCAGCTCCAGGAGGAAGGGCCCGACGGCTGCAGCCACGGCGACAAGGGATGCGACATCTGCACCCGCGCGTGTCCGAGGTTCCGTGAGTGGGAGTCGGAGATCGACGAGCTCTTCTTCGGCCAGGTCCGCAAGCCCGAGGAGGTCATCGGTCACTACCGTGATATCTACCTCGCAAGAGCCACGGGGCAAGAGGCGCTCATGCACGGACAGGACGGCGGTGCCGTCTCGGCGCTGTTGCTGTGGGGGCTCGCCAACGGCGAGATCGACGGGGCCCTGACCTCCAAGCTCTCGGACGAGCGAGCCTGGGACGCCGAGCCGACCGTGGTCACGGATGCGGACGGGGTCCTCGCCACCGCGGGGTCTCGCTACACGTACTCCGCGAATCCCCTCGCCCTCCTCAAGGCGGCCGAGATGGGGCTCTCGAAGCTCGCCCTCGTGGGGATGGGTTGCCAATCGAGCGCGACGGGAGCGCTGGAAGTCAGGCGGGTGAACAAGTGGCGCCGGAAGATCGCCTGGACCTTCGGGCTCCTGTGCTCGAAGTCGTTCACCTACGACGGCCTGATGGTCGAGATCGCCCAGAAGGAGCTCGGGTTGGACCTCGACCATCTCGTTCGCGTGAACGTGAAAGGGAAGCTGCTCTTCTACACGGACACCGGCGACGAAGTCATCTACTCGTTGAAGGACGCCCAGCAATACACCCGGCCCGGCTGCCTTCGCTGCCCCGACTTCGCCGCCGAGCACGCCGACATCTCCTTCGGCGGGCTCGGGCAGTCGGAGGGCTGGACCCTCTCGATCGTCCGCACCGAGCGAGGCCAAGACATCTGGGATCGGGCCACTGCCGACGGCGTGATCGAGCATCGGCCGGGAGCCGAGGATCCCAAAGCCGTCGAGCTGATGTTCAAGCTGGCGGCCAAGTCTCGCCGGCGCTGGCCCTCGCCTGAGGAGATGCCCGTTGCCGGCTCCACGCCCGGGGTGCTTCCAGTCCTTCCTGACCAGGCCTGAGCCCCCCGGACGGCCGACTCCCGACCCCAACGAGGGGACTCCATCCGTTCGTTACCGCGCCGATAATCCCGACAGAGCGCGGAAACGCAAGTCGTCAGCATGCCCCGTGGGGAAGGATGCGCGTGGTTCGATCGATCGGACACCAGGAGCACCTGCTCGGAGGCGACGCGCTGCTCGCGGCCGTCGCGTCCTCAGCCGAGCGACTCCTCCTCGAACCCGACTGGGCAGACGCGATCGACGACGTGTTGCTTCACCTGGGGGGCGCCGCCGACGTCAGCCGCGCCTACCTCATCCGGGTCCACCAGCCTGCTCCGGACGGCTATCTCGCCACCCAGCTCGCGGAATGGTGCGCGCCGGGGGTGAGCTCTCAGTTCGCGAACCCGACGCTGCAGGGAGCGTCCCTCGCGAGCACGGGTTTCGCCCGCTGGGTGGAACTCATGTCGGATCATCAGACCGTGTCGGGGGTCGTGCGCGACCTCCCGGAAGTGGAGCGCGTTGAGCTCAGCGCACAGGACATCGTGTCGATCGCCGCGTTCCCGGTCTTCGTTGATGGCGAGTGGTGGGCATTCATCGGCTTCGACGACTGCATCCAGGAGCGGCGTTGGTCTCGTCACGAGCTCGACTCGCTCCGCGCCGTGGCGGGCATGCTCGGAGCGGCCGTCCAACGACAGCGTGCCGAGGGTCGCCGGCTCGAGGCGGAGGCCCGGTACCAAGGACTCGTCACGCAGAACCCCGCGGTGACCTACACGGAGGCCCATCACGACGAAGGGGGACGCGTCACGTTCGTGAGCCCTCAGATCGAGGCGCTCCTCGGCTATCCGCCGGAGCGTGCGACCGACGATCGGACCTGGTGGTGGGCGACCGTTCATCCTGACGACGTCGCGCGCGTGCAGGAAGCGAACCGTCTCGCGTTCTCGACGAGGGTGGATTTCGATCAGGTCTACCGCATGAGAACGGCCGACGGGCGCTGGGTGTGGGTGCGCGACAACGCCCGCCCGGTCTACGACGAGGGCGGGCGGATCGTGTACTGGCAGGGCTTCATCGTGGACGTGAGCGAGCAGATGGAGGCGGAGGGACGCCTCCGTCAAGCGGAAGCTCGATACCGAGCGATGGTGGAGCTCATCCCGGCCGTCACCTACACGGATCTCGTGGGAGCCGACGGGGTCACGTCGATGGGGTTCGTCAGTCCACAGATGGAAGCGATCCTCGGCTTCCCTCCGCAACGATTCCTCGACGACGCGGGGTTCTGGTTCGATCAGATGCACCCCGACGATCTCGCGCACCTCCGGTCGATCGACGCCTTCAACAACGCCGACTTCGAAGTGTTCGACCACGAATATCGGATGCACCACGCAGACGGCCACTGGGTGTGGGTGCATGACATCTCCACCGCCGTGTTGGACCAAGAAGGCAACCTCGACTATTTCCTCGGCTTCCTCACCGACGTGAGCTCCCGTCGGGATGCCGAGGAACGACTCCGCGAAGCGGAGCTCACCTTCCGGACGATGGTCGAGCAGAACCCGGCGGTCTTCTACGTGCAGGAGTTCGATCCCGATCACCCCGGCCAGGGGATCACGACGTACGTCGGACCGGGAGACGAGGAGCTGACCGGGTACCCCCGGCACGCGGTCGCGAACGACCCCGCGCTCTGGAAGCGGCTGGTGCATCCGGACGACCGGGAGCGCGTCTTCGCGGCGGATACCGCGAGCAACGCCGACGGCTCTGACCTCTTCTCGGAGGAGTACCGGATCGTGCGCAAGGACGGACAGGTGGTGTGGGTTCTGGATCAGGCGAAGCTCGTCCGGCCGGAAGATCGGGCCCCCTACTGGCAAGGCTTCCAGCTGAACATCACGGCGCGTAAGGAGGCCGAGCAACGGCTCCAGGACGCTCACGAGCACCTGCGGCTCATGGTGGAGTCCTCCCTCGATGCCGTCGTGAGCATGGACATGGAGGGCCTGATCATCGGATGGAACCCTCAGGCGGAGACGACCTTCGGTTGGAGCGCGGAGGAGGTCCTCGGACACTCGCTCGTCGACACGATCGTCCCGCACGCGCACCGCGCCGCCCACAACGAAGGGCTCCGCCGCTGGCATGACACCGGTGAGGGCGCGGTCCTGAACTCGCGGATCGAGATCCAGGCACTGCGCCGGGACGGACGCATGATCCCCGTCGAGCTGGCCATCGTCCCGGTGGCGGTCGGCGAGGAGACCGTGTTCTCCGGGTTCATCAGGGACATCAGTGAGCGCAGGCGCGCCCAAGAAGATCTGGAGCGTGCCCTCGAGGTCGAGCGTGAGGCGGCCATCCGGCTACGCGCGCTCGACGTGATGAAGGACACGTTCCTCCAGGCCGTGTCCCACGACCTGCGCACGCCCCTGGCCGCGATCCTCGGGATGGCGATCACGCTCGAACGTGGAGACGTCACGCTTGGTCCGGGGGAGACCCGCGAGCTCGCCGGCCGTATCGAGCACAACGCTCGCCGGCTCGAACGATTGGTCACGAACCTCCTCGATCTCGATCGGCTCGCGCGTGGCGTGCTGACGCCGACCTTCGAGCCAACCGATGTCGGTGAGCTGGTCCGGCGGATGGTGACGGAAACACATCCGTCGGGTCAGCACGTCGAGATCTCGGCCGAGTCCGTCATCGTCCCGATCGATCCGCCGAAGGTGGAGCGGATCGTGGAGAACCTCCTGGTGAATGCGATCAGGCACACCCCGGCCGGCACCTCGGTACACGTCTCCGTCACCGGCTCCGCGCACGGCGTCACTATCGCGGTTGAGGATGAAGGCGGCGGAGTGCCCGCCGACCTTCGCGAGAAGATCTTCGAGGAGTTCCGTCAGGGAACGGGTGCACCGCAGCCGTCGCCGGGCGTGGGGATCGGACTCACGCTCGTGCGCCGATTCGCGGAGATGCATCACGGCCGCGCGTGGGTCGAGGAGCGGGAGGGCGGAGGAGCGTCATTCCAGGTGTTCCTCCCCGCGACCCACCCGACCGCAGACTAGCTGGCTGAGGTGTCTGTTTAGGGCGAGGCCCACGCATCGACGACCGGGTGATCCTTGGAGGCGGGTCCCACCTGCGCGGCTCCTCCCGGAGACCCGACGCCGCTGATCTCGTCGCTGAACCACTCCGCGTTGATCGCGTTGAACTGCTTCCACTCGGCCGGGACGTCGTCCTCGTAGAAGATCGCCGTCACCGGGCACACGGGCTCGCAGGCGCCGCAGTCGACGCACTCGTCGGGGTGGATATAGAGCATGCGGGGCCCCTCGTAGATGCAGTCGACGGGGCACTCGTCCACGCACCCACGGTCCTTCACGTCGATGCACGGCTCCGCGATCGTGTAGGTCATGTCATTTACCCCTTTTCCACGGTGTCGACCTTGCGAAAGGGAGTCTACCGCCGAGGCAGCGCTCGGCAATGGTTCAGGGCGACAGGGTTCGAAGTATCGCCAGCGCCTCCTGCCGGCCCTCGCCGGGCGCAAGGACCGGGTAAACGACGGGCAGGTCCGCTCCCGCCCTGCGATATGCGTCGAGACGCTCCCGCGCCCGATCCGGGTGGCCCTGCAGGCACACGGCCCTCACGACCGCTTCCGGGGAAGGCTCCACGCCCATCGCCTCGAACTGCCGGGCGTAGGCCGGGTAGGAGGCGTACTCGGCGGCGGCCGCCAGCAGGCCTTCGTCCGCGCGTCCCGAGAACGACGCGCGGACGTAGACCGCGATCGTGACGGCGTCGGGGTCGCGACCGGCTTCGCCGGCCGCGGCCCGGATCGCGTCGCGGGCCTCCGCGACGCGATCCGGCGTGCACCAGTTGAGGATCACGCCGTCGGCGATCTCCCCGGCGAGGCGAACCGCCCTCGGCCCGAGGGCGGCGATCCAGAGCGGGACCGGGGCGGGGAGTGGGAGCCGGAGCGCGGCGCCGGGAGCGCTGGCTCCGATGAGGTCGCGGAGCTCTCTCACGTAGTCCGTGAGCCGCGCGAGCGCCCCCAACGCCGTACCGCCCGTCCCGACGCCCAGGATGTGCCGGCCGCCGGAGCGCTCCTGCACCGTCGCGGCCGCCATGGCCGCGAGCCGCGGCGTCCGAGCCCCCATCGGGATCACGCCGGTTCCCAGGAGCAGCCGCTCCGTCTCCCCCGCCAGTCCGTGCAACGTCGCGAGTGTGTCGCGAGCGCCCGTCTCCGGAAGGAAGACGGCCGCGTAGTCGAGCGCTTCACCTTCGTGAGCGATCGCCGCCACGTCGGGCCACGCCAGAGGGTCACGGATCGTGAACGCGGTCCCCCGCGGTTGGCGCATCTCCCCCACGGCTGGCATCGTCGCAGACGTGGAGCCCGTTTCGTTCCTCACCGAGGACGGCGTTCGCCTGGAGGGCGAGCTCCGCCTGCCCGACGATCCTCCCCGCGGATCCGCCATCATCTGCCACGCCCACCCGCGACACGGCGGCAGCAAGGACCACCCGGTCCTGTGGTCCGTCCGGAACGAGCTGGCGGGCAAACACGGTCTGGCGGCACTCGTCTTCAACTTCCGCGGCACGATGGGGTCTGGCGGGACCTTCGGCGGCGGCCAGGACGAGCTGCGCGACGTGCGGGCCGCCCTCGGCTTCGTCCGCGAACGGGCCGAGGGCCCGACGCTTCTGTTCGGATGGTCCTTCGGAGCAAGCGTCGCCCTCCGGGAGGCGTTCGAGGACGAACGGGTCGGCGCGCTAGCGTTATTCGGCATCCCGCTCCGCCCGAACGACCTCGCACTCCCGTCGCTGCCGACGCCGGCGGAGCTGCAGCTCCTGAAGCGTCCGCTGCTGCTCCTCGCCGGGGCGAACGACGAGTACTGCCCGGCAGACGACCTGCGTGCCTACGGTGAAGGCGTGGCCGAGGTCGTGATCCTGGACGGCACCGACCACTACCTGTGGCGACGGGAACGCGAAGCCGCCGAGATCGTCGGCGAGTTCGCGGATCGGTCTCTCGCGAAAGGGGAATCGTGAAGCTGGTAGCCACCGGCGACCGCATCTGGGCCGCCGGGACCTCCTCTCTTGCCATGGAGGCGCGCTCAGGGCGCCGTGACGACACGAAAGCACACCGCTTGCGAGAGACAAGGTGCTGCGATCGCCCCTGCTCGTGTGATCCTGTACTGGAGGGCGCTACATCGGCGCTTACACGGCTGCGCTGGACGTGCTAAGCAAGGAGTCAGATCCTTCCGGCCCTTCCGGTGGAGATCCACAGGACGCGTGCCCTCATTGCCACGCCCTAGAGGGGCGCGTGCCTTGTCGGCTTCGCTTCGCGTGCCTCGACTGACGACGAGCCCTTACTCAGAACGTGGGTTCGTCTGGCTCATTTGACGGAAGAGGCTTAGGGCGAAGGCGGGATGAGGGGGGACGACGATCAAACAGCTCTCGCCCGGTCGACACCGAGAAGCCCCATGGCCTCTTACCGACCTTTTCGGTCTCCGAGTCGTAGTGGTAGTCGAACCAGACCTCGCGATCATCGAGGTGAACGATCTCGTGGTTCCACTCGAGATCCTGTCGCCACAGCAGCTCAAACGAGCCCTCGAGGCCGAGAATCCCCAGCTCCCAGTGGAGCAGCGTCACCTCTTCCATTGGATAGACCGAGATGTAGCACATGCCTCCCGTTTCGTTCGGAAAGCGAGGGACCTCGGCGATCCGTGACGGAACCGGGATGTCCAACCTCAGCAACACAGAACCTTCCTCACCCAGCAGAACCATCTTGCCCGGCCGGCTCTGGATGCAGACGACGAACGCACGATCAGGACCCCAAGCGCCGAAAAGCTCCTCGTCCCGGTTGTAGTCCTCTACGTGGCCAAGCGTGTCCACCAAGAGCAGCTTGCGATCCTTCACCCGGATCTCTTCGTATGGATCCAAACCGACTGGAAGAGGGGTGAGGTCTGTGAGCCAGCGAACCTCGAGATCGACGCCAGTGCTGTCAGAACTCACTGCTCGACCCGGGCACACGGACTTCGTTCCCTCCCGCCGTCTGAACGGCACGAACCCTGAGTCTTGTTCGGCGAATAGAGGATGCGGCCAGAGGAGATAGCTGTCGTGCCTTTGATGATGTGGCCTTCGTTCCTGCGTTGATCCGGCTCGCTTGCGTAGAAGTCCTCCGGCTGTTCCGTGACCGCGGGGCCCGAGACCTCAGGCATGACCAGCCCCCGAGATCTGGTCCATTCTTGTGAGAACGACGCCTTTCTATTGCCGCGAGAGGCCTCTTCGGTTCACGGCTCCGAGCCAGCCGCTTCCTTAGAACGTGGACGCACGTGACCGAGCACGGAGCCTACGTCACCCGCCGAGGGAGCTAGGGTCCTCGCGCTTCTCGTGGCCGTTGGTCCGAGGATCGACGTCGCGGCCGCGCCGGGGGCGCCAGACCCAGATGAGCGGCAGGAAGAAGAACGTGCCGCCGAACAACCCGGGCCACACGTAGATCCCGAGCACGACGAAGACGACGGCGACCAACAGCCATACCCATGGATTCCCCCACCAGGGTCGCTCCGGCGGCTTCGGGTCTCGGAGCGGTGTGGCGAGATCGGGCTCCGCGAGCTGGGCCCGTCGGCGCATCACCTCGTGCGCCGCCGCGCGCTCGCGGAAGACCAGCAGGAACCCCACGCCGAGCGTGATCGCCACGATGAACGGCAGCGCGACGAGGATCAGCTCGCGGAGCTCCATGATGTCTCCCTAGAGGGGAACGTGGGAGAGCACCATGATCCGGGGCTCGGTCATCTCCTCCATCGCGTACTTCAGCCCCTCGCGGCCGAAGCCCGACTCCTTGGAGCCGCCGTACGGCATCTGGTCGGCGCGGAACGCGGAGACGTCGTTGACGATGATGCCGCCGACCTCGAGGGCCCGGTGCGCCTCGAACGCCCGATTGATGTCGTTGGTGAACACCCCCGCCTGCAGGCCGTACTTCGAGTCGTTCACGATCTTGAGCGCGTCCTCGAAAGTCTGGTACGGGCTGATCGTGACGACCGGTCCGAACACCTCTTCGCGGCAGACCTTCATCTCGGGGGTGACGTTGGACAAGAGCGTCGGCTGGAAGAACGGCCCATCGCCCTGGCCGCCGGTGAGCACCTCGGCGCCCTGCGACACGGCCTCCTTGACCCACTCGGTGA
>Ga0299913_10005623_pt1 | contig 10734 bp, 6 predicted proteins | sample RVTome_9_FD_201360 | JGI IMG/M metagenome (GOLD analysis project Ga0299913, IMG submission 201360) | Soil microbial communities from uranium-contaminated site in the Upper Colorado River Basin, Wyoming, United States - RVT155D38 (version 2) ... | reverse complement strand
ATTTCGAAACACGTGCTGGGGCTTTAGGCGGCGCCGGAACGGGCACGCGGCAGGGAAAACTATGGATTTTTCGGTTACCGATGAGCAGGCGATGCTTGCCGACAGCGTCGCACGATTCATCGAGAACGATTACGACTTCGACACCCGGCAGAAGATCGCTGCCGGCAACGCCCGCTTCAGCGGGGAAATGTGGCAGACATTTGCCGAGCTGGGCTGGACCGCCGTACCTTTCGATGAAGCCGATGGCGGACTCGGCGGCGGCCCTGTCGAGTTGATGCTCATGATGGAACAGTTCGGCCGCGGCCTCGTGGTCGAACCGTACCTCCCAACCGTTGTGCTTGCAGGGGGCGTACTTCGAAGAACCGCCAACGCCGCGCAGAAAGAGCGGTGGCTCACGCCATTGATCCGCGGCAACCTGCAGGCCGCCCTCGCCTTCGCCGAACCGCAGAGCCGGTTTGACCTCGCTGACATCTCAACCACGGCTACGAATGAGGACACCCATGATACGAATGAGGACACCCATTATTTATTGAACGGCAGAAAGTCGTTCGTGCTGAATGGCGGTGACGCGGACCTTTTGATTATTCCCGCGCGGACCGGGGGCCAGATGCGCGACCGGGATGGCATCAGCCTGTTCGCGCTTGCGGCCGATGCTCCCGGAATCAAGCGAAACCCCTATCCGACCGTCGACGCCCACAGCGCCGCGGAGGTCGTTCTGACGGACGTAATTGCCCCGCCGGACGCCGTGCTGGGAAACGCAGGCGACGGATTCGAGACACTGCGTGCTGCGATAGACGACGCCACTCTCGCCGTGTCCGCAGAAGCTACGGGCATATTGCGTACGATGCACGACAAAACGGTCGAGTATTCGAAAAGCCGCGTGCAGTTCGGCGTACCTATCGGCAGTTTTCAGGCTTTGCAGCATCGCATGGTCGACATGCTGATGGTCTGTGAGCAATGCCGGTCACTGCTGCTGTGGACTGCCATGGTAGCCGCTTCCGGCGGCGTTGATGCCCCAAGGGCAATCAGCGCCCTCAAGTATCAGATCGGCAGCAGCGGCCGACTGGTCGCGCAGGAAGCCGTGCAAATCCACGGCGGCATGGGAGTCACCTGGGAACTGGACATCGCCCATTACTTCAAACGCTTTACGGCCATCGAAACCCTGTTCGGCAATTCCGACTTTCATCTCGACCGGTACGTCGACCTATCCAGCAACTGAGTTTGCATCATTTCGGGACATCCATCGTCCAGCATCATCATTCGGGACAGCCATCGTCCGGAACTCACAGCGCGCCAGGTCGTTGAAAATTAGACTATGGGAACCTGCGCAATGGTTCAGAAGTGATCGACGGCGCCTTCGTCGGGTATGATGTCAGAGTCATCCGGTCACGCATCCTGAAACGCATGTCGAACGTCAAGCCGTCTGGCGTAATTACGCTAACAACGGATTTCGGTCACAAGGGCCCGTTCGCGGCCGTAATGAAGGGCGTCATCCTCGAGCGCTTCAGAGATGCGTGCATTGTCGATCTGGCGCATGACATTCCGGCCTATTGGCCCCACGAAGCTGGTTTCTGGATCAGCCGTGCATACCATTATTTTCCTGAAGGGACCGTGCACATCGCGATTGTCGACCCCGGCGTTGGCACCGGGCGGGAAATTATCGTGGTGGAACACGATAACCATATATTCATGGCGCCAGACAACGGATTGTTGGCATCGATGCTCAACGCCGCAAACGGCGCGGTCGTATATAGATTGCGACTGGCGATGCTCAATCGGCTGAGTATCCCCGAGCCCAGCCTGACCTTCCACGGTCGCGATATCTTCGCCCCCGTCGCCGCCGAGTTCGCCGCAGGGCGGATGACGCCACCTGACCTCGGAACCCTCACCAGGCAATGGACACCTGCCTGGATTGACGAGCCAAACGTCACAACGGACAGGGTCACCGGAATCATCGTCACGGTCGATGCGTTCGGCAACCTCATTAGCAACATTGACCAGTCGTTGCTTCTACCGTTCAAGTCACCTGTCGCCAGTTTCGCCGGTCACCGCTTTGACCTGAAGTCCACCTACGGTAATGTCCAGCCCGGCGACTATCTCGCCCTCATCAATTCCTTCGGTGTCCTTGAAATCGCGCGCGCCGAGGGCAGCGCGGCTGCCGGTCTCGGATCGGAACGCGGTGCGCCGATAGCTATAGTGGAAGCCTAGTCCCCGAGTTCGTTTCGGCGGAGATTCGGCGGCGGAGATTCGGGACATCCATCGCTTACATCGGAGCTTCGGCGGAGATTCGGGACATCCACCGTTTGCATCGTCCAAAAGGCCCAAAAAGGCCGCTAGATTAGTAGCATCGACGACGCTGTAATGATGCAACACAGCACGTAGAGATATCTCCGGTGACTATTTCCCGAGCAAGGCAAGTCAGCCTCGATCATACAACCCACTACCACTGCACCTCGCGCTGCGTCAGACGTGCGTTTCTCTGCGGCCGGGACCGCTTAACCGGTCGAGATTTTTCTCATCGCCGACAGTGGATCGAAAATCGGTTGACCAAGCTAGCGGCTGTGTTTGGTATAGAGTTGCTGGCATATGCCATCATGAGTAATCACTACCACGTCGTCGTAAGGATTGCCGAAGACCGAGCCAAAGAGTGGACTGATGAGGAGGTCATCGAGCGCTGGGGCAAGGTGTTCCAGCTTCCTGGGGAGCCTGACCGGCACGAATGCGTGCCGAAATGGCGCGAGCGTTTGTGTAGCATCAGTTGGTACATGCGATGCATCAACGAGCCGTTGGCGCGCTGGGCAAATCGTGAAGATGATTGCACGGGCCGCTTCTGGGAAGGACGCTTCAAGTCGCAGGCATTGCTCGACGACCTGGCACTCTTGAAGTGTATGACCTACGTAGACCTGAACCCGATCCGGGCAGGGGCGTCGGAAACTCTCGCAGAATCCGCCCACACATCGGTATGTGCACGGATTGCCGGACGAGATGCGCATCTGGTTCCGTTTTGCAATTTAAACTCGGGCTCTGGCCGGCCTTTCCTACTGAGTTCCCGGCAATACATTGCGCTTGTCGACTGGACAGGTAGGTCCATTCGGACGAACAAAAGGGGCTTTTTACCTGGCAGCGTTCCGCCGATTGTTGGGCAATTCGATAGCGATGGTAAGCGCTGGTCGCGGGAGATTGTTCATTATGGGAAATGGTACTATCGAGCTGTCGGAGCATGCAGTGCGCTTGAGCGATACCGGAAACATTTGGGAGTACGATGGTTAAAGGGAGCCACCAGTGCGCATGCTGTGCTGAGTTCCTAGAGGAGCCCGGAGAACCGTGGTTGATAGCATACCTGCATTGCGCCAGGGCTCTGCTCTAACTTCCTTTCAACTTCTAACTTTCGCAGCGATCTGCGTGAGTTTGTCGCCAGATCTTGTGGCCTCGGCAGCACCCAGCTCCTTCGCAGACTATTGACGAGCCACTTTTTTAGTTACAAACCGTGGATGTCCCGATTTCCTCGACGGAGTGGATGTCCCGCTATCGTCGGTGGGTGTCCCGGTTTCCGCGATCGTGTCCCCCGACAGATAGTGGATGTCCCGCTATCGATCGCCGCTATCGGCCCCTATCGGCCTTCGATACGGGCCCAGCTGTCTCGCAACGTGACGATTCGGTTCAGGACAGGGCGACCTGCGGAATGGTCGGCTGTGTCAGTGCAGAAGTATCCGAGTCTCTCGAACTGGCAGGCGAAACCAGGGGTGCTTTCGACGACGGAAGGCTCGACCATTGCTGTAACTTCTTCCAGAGACGCCGGGTTCAGGTGGTTAACGAAATCATCCGACGAGCCCGGTTCGGGATGGGTAAACAAACGATCGTAGAGGCGCACCTGGGCGGCAGCAGCCCCGGCAGCCGATACCCAGTGAATCGTGCCTTTCACCTTCCTGTCACTGCTACCCGTGCCACTTCTTGTATCCGGGTCATAACTGCAGCGCAGCTCCACAACTTCCCCTGTATCGTCCTTGATGACCTCATCACAGCGAATGATATATGCATAGCGGAGGCGCACCTCTCCACCCGGCCTTAAGCGAAAGAACTTCCGTGGCGCATCCTCCATGAAATCGGAACGTTCGATGTACAGCTCGCGACCGAACGACAGCTGCCGGGTTCCCAACTCAGGACGATTCGGATGGTTGACCGCGATTACGTCTTCTGTCTTCTCCTCGGCATAGTTTGTCAGCAATACCTTCAGAGGGCGGATCACAGCCATTCGGCGTGGTGCTTCGTGATCCAGGTTCTCGCGAACGCAGTTTTCCAGCAAAGACATCTCGATGACGTTGTCCTTCTTGGTAACGCCGATTCGATTGCAAAAGTCGCGCAATGCCGCAGCCGGATATCCCCGGCGCCGCATTCCTGCGAGCGTTGGCATGCGCGGATCGTCCCAGGCTGTAACGATGCCATCCTCAACAAGCAGATTCAGTCTCCGTTTGCTGGTCACAGTGAAGGCAAGACGTAGCCTCGAGAATTCGATCTGCCGCGGACGGTGCGCGGGCTTCAGCTGTTCAAGAAACCAGTTGTACAACGGCCGGTGGTCCTCGAACTCCAGGGTGCAGAGCGAGTGCGTGATTCCTTCGAAGGCATCCGACAACCCGTGGGCAAAGTCGTACATCGGGTAAATACACCATTTGTCGCCGGTGCGCTGATGACTGACATGCCGGATTCGATAAAGCGTCGGATCCCGCATGTTGATATTCGGTGACGACATATCTATTTTCGCCCGCAACACGTGCTCACCATCCTGAAACTCACCATCCCGCATGCGGCGAAAAAGGCTGAGGTTTTCGGCGGTGCTCCGATCCCGGAAGGGGCTGTCGCGGCCAGGTTTTGTCAATGTGCCTCGATACTCGCGAATAGCTTCGGCAGAAAGACTGTCTACATAGGCCTTGCCCATCTCGATGAGTTGTTCGGCCGCGTTGTACAGCAGGTCGAAATAGTCAGACGCATGCGTCAGCCTGTCGTCCCAGTTGTAGCCAAGCCAGCGAACGTCGTTTTCTATTGCAGTGGCATACTCTTCTTTTTCTTTCCCGGGATTCGTATCGTCGAATCGAAGGTAGGTATGGCCGCCGCGTTCCTCGGCGACACCAAAATTCAGACATATCGACTTTGCATGGCCAATGTGCAGGTAGCCGTTTGGCTCGGGAGGAAAACGGGTTACGACCGCACCGCCATGCTTGCCGCTTGCGACGTCCTCACTAATTATCTGGCGGATGAAGTCCTTAGGTGCGTTAACCCTTATCTCGACGTCGTTCATAAGATCCAGGCGTGAGCGAAAACATACAATTGTACGTGGTTATGGGACAGAGGTGACACGATCATTAAAACCGCGGAACGGATGGCGACAGGCGCGCCCTAGTCCTTGCGGCAGTCCCGACACAGACCCAGTATTTCGACCATCTGACGGACGGCAGTAAATCCCAGGACCGCGGCTTTCTGTCCGACCAGAGCGTGTATATCCGCATCATCGAGTTCTGCGACAGACCGGCATTGACGGCAAATAAGGAATTGACCCGTATGCGAACTGCTCGGGTCACGGCACCCAACGAAAGCGTTCAGGGAATCCAGGCGATGCACCAGGTCTGCCTCGATCAGGAACTCGAGTGTCCGATACACAGTCGGCGGCGCGGCTCTGCGTCCCTCCCGATTGAGGCTATCCAGAATCTCATATGCACCGGCGGGCTTGTGGCTGTCCCAGACCAGCTCCAGTACGCGACGCCGCAGCCCGGTCAGGCGCAGCCCGCGGGCACGGCACACCAATTCAGCTCGCTCGAGCGCAGTCTCGACACAATTGTCGTGGTCGTGGTGCGCAGGAGGAAAGTGACTTGCGGCAGATGTACGGTTCATGGCAGCAGGCTGAATTCTCTGACAGCGATTGTACACGATGGCGTCTGCCCTTTAGGGACATCCACCGACTTACGGTGCCGTTTAGGGACATCCACCGACCTACGGGGTATTTGCCGAGGGCTCGGCGGTAAGCCAAGGGACGGTGCAACGTGGGGGAGAGAGGTTGTCGCAAGGCTCATCTGGTACGCCCCAGCATTGCCTGGGGCAGAAACGCCGGATGTCCTAGATGCCAATCAAATCGGTGGATATCCCCGGGAATCCCTTCCAGAAAGCCCGGAAATCGTCCGAAATTTCGTGGATGTCCCGTACAATCCGCAGGTTTCAGCATCAGAACAGACAGGAAACATGCCCAACATCCAGTTACCCGACGGGACCGTCCGTCAGTTCGATAGTGCCGTAAGTGGTATCGAGGTTGCCGCGAGCATCGGCAAGAACCTCGCGCGGGATGCAATAGCGGTGCGCGTCAATGGCGAGCTTTGGGACGTGACGCGGGAGATAGCCATTGATGCCGGCATCGAGATCATAACCCGCGATTCCGCTGAAGGGCTGGAACTCTTGCGGCACGACGCGGCGCACGTTCTCGCGGAGGCCGTCAAGGAGCTGTGGCCGGAGACGCAGGTGACGATCGGCCCGGCGATAGAAAACGGCTTCTACTATGATTTTGCGCGCGATGCGCCCTTTACGCCGGAAGACCTCGCGACCATTGAAGAGCGCATGAAGCAAATTGTGGACCGCGACGAGCCCATCCAACGTGAGGTCTGGGCGCGAGATGATGCCATCGCCTTTTTCCGCGGGCATGGCGAAGAATACAAGGCGCAGATCATCGAGGACATTCCGCGGGAAGAAACGCTGACGCTCTACCGGCAGGGCAATTTCGTGGATCTTTGTCGCGGTCCTCATCTGCCATCGACGGGGAAGCTCGGCAAGGCATTCCATCTGACCAGGGTGTCGGGTGCCTACTGGCGCGGCGATGCGCGAAACGCGATGCTGCAACGCATATACGGCACGGCATGGGCAAACGAAAAACAGCTGCGGCAGTACCTTCAGCAGCTGGAGGAAGCCGAAAAACGCGATCATCGGCGCCTCGGGCGAACGATGGACCTGTTTCACTTTCAGGACGAGGCTCCCGGCGCCGTCTTCTGGCACCCGAACGGCTGGGCGTTGTTTCAAAAACTCATCGAATACATGCGGCAACGGCAGAACGAGGCCGGTTACCGCGAGGTGAATACGCCGGAGCTGATGGACCGGTCGCTGTGGGAGGCATCGGGTCACTGGGAATCGTTCGGCGAACACATGTACACCACGGACACTGTCGACGGTCGGAACTTCGCAATCAAACCGATGAACTGCCCCGGCCACGTGCAACTGTTCAAACAGGGTCTGACGAGTTACCGCGAGCTGCCGATGCGGCTTGCCGAGTTCGGCAAGGTGCATCGGTACGAGCCGTCCGGGGCCCTGCACGGCATGTTGCGTGTCCGCGCCTTTACCCAGGACGACGCCCATATATTCTGCACGGCCGAACAGATAACGGACGAGACAATCGCCGTCTGCGACCTGATCCTGCGCATCTATCGCGACCTGGGTTTCGACGACGTAAAGGTCAAGTTCGCGGATCGTCCCGCCGTCCGTGTCGGCACCGATGACGTATGGGACGCTGCCGAGGCGGCGCTCCTTGCAGCGCTGAAGCAGGCCGGGCTCGATTTCACCCACAACCCCGGCGAAGGCGCGTTCTATGGACCGAAGCTCGAGTTCGTCCTGCGCGACGCCATTGGCCGCGACTGGCAATGCGGCACCCACCAGGTCGACCTGAACCTGCCGTCGCGCCTTGGGGCCACCTACATCGGTGAGGACGGGCAGAAACATACTCCGGTGCTGCTCCATCGCGCGATCTTCGGTTCCCTGGAGCGCTTCATCGGCATCCTGCTGGAGCATCACGCGGGTAATCTTCCTTTGTGGCTGTCCCCGACCCAGGCCCGGGTGCTGACGATAACGTCCGACGCCGACGACTATGCTCTGGATGTCGTCTCACGGCTGCGCAGCGCCGGTATCAATGCGGATGCCGACCTGCGGAACGAAAAAATTTCCTACAAGGTGCGGGAACACAGTGTCGCCAAGGTGCCGGTCCTGATGGCCGTCGGACAACGGGAGGTTGCCGAACAGACGGTGGCCGTGCGGCGCCTCGGTTCGAGGGACCAGCAGGTCGTGAAGCTCGCCGACGCTATCGATCGGCTGAGTGCCGAGATTCGCCTGCGAGGGCGCGCGGCATGATCGCAGCCGCCGCCTGAAGCTCGACCCGGCGGAATCGTTTACGATCCTGTTCGCTCGCGCCTATACTCCGACCAGGTGCAACTGCCGGACGTAACGTGACGCCGCCGTCATTTCGACTGTGCAGCCCGTCACAGATTCGGCATCTTGTCGGGCGGCGGCGACATTTCACATTCTGGCGAGGGCTATACTCACCGGGCCGGAGGGTGCGATCCGCCAAATGATATGCCGCCAGGAGGTCAGACGTGGCGCTGGAGCAATTTAAAACTCAAGTCTTGCTGCTGCATAGCCAGCAGAGCACGCTGGATGCCCTGAGCGCCGGGTTCGGCGACCGTTACGCGGTGCATCTTGCGACCACCGGCACCGAAGCGTTGAACACGCTCGGCGCAACGCCCATTCACGTTATCATCTCGGCGCAGGACCTGCCGGGGATGAGCGGTCTGGAAGCATTGCGCGAAGCCAAGAAACGCTCCCCGGACACCATCGGCATATTGCTTGCCGGCAACGATCCTGAAGACGGACTCGAAGCGCTGGTCGGGGACAAGGAAGTCTTCCAGATCGTGCGCGGCCCCGTCACTCCGGACACCCTGCAGAGCCTGATCGACGCCGCTACGAAGCGCGTGCGGATGCTGACGATCTCCGAATCGGCCAACGATCTTGCCGCGAATGTCGACGAACCGGTCGGCGAACACATCGTGATGGAAACCTCCGAGAACGGCACCACAATCATCAGCGACGGTACCGGAAGAATGCCGGCGCTAAAGCCTAACCACGTGCACATAGCGCCACATGCCGGTGGCCGTGACGTCGACGTGCTGGTCCTGACCAAGGACGACGACTTTCTGGAGACAATCCGCGATTCATCGCATGAGTCACACACCGTGCATCACGCCAATACCCCCGCGCAGGCGGAAGCGATCGTGCGTGACCACAAGGTCGGCGTGCTGGTTACCGACGCAGCGATGGTCGGCTCGAACATCGAACTCGTCACGGAACGCCTGCGCAAGGAAAGGCCGCGGCTGGTTGCCGTGGTAGCGGGTCGACGCGACGACGGCGAATTGCTGATGGATCTCATCAATCGCGGTCAGGTCTATCGCTTCCTGCTCAAACCGGTCTCCCCCGGTCGCGCGCGGCTGGCGATAGAAGCTTCCGTCAAGCGCCACCTCGAAGCCGCCGATTCCGCATTCAAGGGGAAGCCGCGCAGCGACACGGCGGCACCGAAAGACGACAGGAAACCGGCCAGACCTGGAACGGTGGCACGGATCGCCCCGAAATCGTCGGCGGCGACACAGAGGGCCGAGCAGCCGGCAACGACTGCTCCGCGCCCGACGCCGACTCTCCGTGACAAGGCTGACAAAGGCGCACGCGCTGGCACGAACGATAGCCCTGACGACAAGGGACATGAGCGGCTCGACAGCGCGTTCGGCGACAGCGGCCGTTTCACGCGCACCATGACAGGGATCGCCGCTACCGTTGGCAAGTCCTTTGGCGGCGCGGCAGGGACCGAAGATACCAGTGCCGCCGCGGACGGCGACTCAACGCCGGAAAGCAGGCCTCCGGCGGTTCTTCAGCCAAAGTTCCTGGCGATCGGCGGTGTTGCGTTGGTCGCCGTAGCCACAGTTGTGTGGTGGTTCGGCTTTGGCGACTCGCCGGAGCCCGACACGGCGCGGAGCATCCTGCAGGAGACAGGGCCCGCCGTAACCTCGCCCTCGGTGGTGGAAGCCGAAGTCCCGCAGTCGGGCACCCAGCCTGCGGCGCAAGTCGAAGTTCCTCCTCCGGCATACAAGCAATTTCTGGACGAGGCCAGGATCGCGCGCGACCGTGGCGAAGTCGTCGTACCCCCGGGCAGCAACGCAATGGAACTGTACGTTGCCGCAAGAAATATCGCTCCGGAAGTTCCCGTGATCGCCACCGAGCTCGCGCAGGTCATCACGACGGCTATCGGATTGGTGGAGTCCGCCCTGTTGGACCAGCGGACTGCCGACGCTGTACAGACCCTGCGCCTGGTGCGGCTCGCTGACCCGAACAATTCACGCCTGCCGTTTCTCGAAGCGCAGGTGGCGCAGCTCGAGCTTCGCGCCAGCCTCGACCAGGCACGCGCCTCGATACGGGAAAGACGCTTTGAAGATGCTGCAGCCGCACTGAGCAGGGCCGGAAATGCTGCCGGGGGCGAAACGCCGGAAATCGCACTGCTGATCGAGGAAATGGCAAGCGCGCGCAGCGAGCAGCGTATCGACGAAGTGCTGACGCTTGCCAGCCAGCGTGTGGAACAGAATGCTCTCACTTCCCCGGCAAACGACAGCGCCCGTTACTATTACGAACTTGCGCTCAGCAACGACCCTCAGAATACGGTTGCGCGGCAGGGACTGACGATTGTTGCAAGTAAGCTGGTATTGCGCGCCCGTGAGGCCATCGACACGGGCCAGTTGAAGGATGCCGAACGGTACTTACGCGATGCGACCACGCTGGATCCGCAAGGCGCCGATCTCGGCGCTTCGATGCAGGCACTGAACAGCGCCAGGGCGGAGCAGGAAGCGGCGGCGCTCGCCGAGGCCGAACGCCTGGCCGAAGTCGAGCGTGAGGAAG
>Ga0299913_10005622_pt1 | contig 10735 bp, 10 predicted proteins | sample RVTome_9_FD_201360 | JGI IMG/M metagenome (GOLD analysis project Ga0299913, IMG submission 201360) | Soil microbial communities from uranium-contaminated site in the Upper Colorado River Basin, Wyoming, United States - RVT155D38 (version 2) ... | reverse complement strand
CCGCCTCCGGAGCTCACCGACATGCCCGATGCGGACGGGACCCCGAACTGCCCCAACTGCAACTCGCTTGGTCGCCTCGACATGGTCGATCTCGTCGGCCACACCCGGCACTTCACCTGCGAGCGGTGCGGGACGATGTGGCAGATGCGGAACACGGTCCAAGAGCCCACGGGCTGACCGGTCCCGCCCAGCTACAGATCTTCCTCTGACACCACCTCGAGCCCCGCAAGGCGCAGCGCTGCCGCGGTGACGCCTTCCCCCTTGATGCGCGTGCCGGTGAACGTGCCGTCGTAGATCTCGTGGCAGCCGCACGACGGCGAGCGCGCCTTCAGCACCGCTCGCGTCGCACCGACGGCTTCCGCGAGACGCACCGCATGGTCCGCGCCCCGCGCGTACCAGTCGGTCACGTCGCGACCGTCGACCGTTCGCACCGTGCCGTTCGGTTGACGCTGTGCCTCGGCGCGCGGGGTCGGCAGACCACCAGCGCTCTCGGGGCAGATCGGTATCACGCGGTGCGTGTCGCGCAGGGCGAGCACCGAATCGTGCGTGTTGGCTTCACCCTTGTGGTTGCACCGAACCCCGAGCAGGCATGCAGACACGATCAACGCGGGGCGGGATCCCCAGTCTTCGCCGTCACGCGAACTACCTTCGACCACGAGTTGAACCTACCCGCAAGGGGCAGCGGATGGCTGGGCGCAGCACTACAGCAACACAACGGTCGGATCGATCAGGCGAGCGCGATCTCGTGCAGCAGTACTTGGGCGAGTTGCGACGCGAACCGCTCCTGAACGCGGCAGAGGAGATCGAGCTCGCGCAGGCGATCGAAGCCGGCAACGCGCCGAACGCAACGCCTGAGGAACGCGCGACCGCGGCGGCGGCGCGCCGGCGATTCATCGAGGCGAACCTGCGACTCGTCGTGTCCGTGGCGAAGCGCTACCAGTCCGCCGGGTTGCCGATGCTCGACCTCATCCAAGAGGGCAACCTCGGCCTCATGCGGGCGGTCGAGAAGTTCGACTGGCGCAAAGGGTTCAAGTTCTCCACCTACGCCACCTGGTGGATCCGCCAGGGCATCACCCGCGCCATCGCCGACAAGAGCCGAACGATCCGGGTGCCTGCCCATCTCGGCGAGGCGTTGTCCGTGCTGGCCCGCACGTCCGCGCAGCTCCTGAAGACGCTCGGCCGCGAGCCGACGGTGGCGGAGCTGGCGGCCGAGAGCGGGTTTGCCGTCGACAAGGTCGAAGACGCCCTGCGGGTCGAGCCTGATCTCGTGTCGCTCTCGGCGATCGTCGGTGACGAAGGCGGCACCGAGCTGGCCGACTTGTTGCCCGACGTCACCGCAGCGTCGCCCGACGAGGTGGCGGCGCAGTCGTTCGAGTCGGCCGCCCTGCGCGAGTCGTTGTTGCGGCTCGACGACCGCGAGCGCGAGGTGCTCTGCTTGCGCTTCGGGCTCGCCCAGGAGCAGCCGCTCACGCTGGAGGAAGTCGGCAAGCGCTTCGAGCTCACGCGCGAACGTATCCGCCAGATCGAGGCGAAGGCGCTGACGAAGCTGCGCCACCCGTGCCTTCCTGGGCACCTGCGGGTGCTGGCCGAACTGGCCGGCTGAGCTACGCGGGCAGCGGACGAGCCGGCGGCGCGTAGCTGGCGCGGGCCAGCGTCTGGATCGCCTGCGTGGTCTCGAACTGCAACTCGGGCAGCTCAGTCGGCGGGAACCACCGCGCTTCGAGCACTTCGACCGACGACGGCCGCACCCGATCGGCGTCGGCCTCGTTGACGGGTCGAGCGCGGAAGACGATGTCGATCCGTCGAGGGTCGGCGTCGACGTTCACTGCCGGCTCGCCCACGAGCTCGACCTCGAGCCCGACCTCCTCGCGCACCTCACGCCGCGCCGCGTCGGTCGCTTCCTCGTGGCGCTCGAGCAGACCGCCCGGCACGCCCCATCGCTTGCGATACACGTGACGGATCAAGAGCAACCGACCGTCGGCCCGCTCGATGAGGCACATCGCGCCGACGCTGAAGGTCGGCGCGACCCGCCGGACCACCATGCGTCGAAGCGGTGCGGGCAACCGCTGGTAGACGAGCAGCGCCCACCGATGAACCCGGCCTTTCACCCGTCCAAGGCTACGAGCCGTCAGCGCCCGATTGTGCAACGGGCGGCAATCGCCTCTTCGAGCAGCTGCGGAGTGCCCGCCGCGACCGGGGTTCGCCGATCGGTGTGTTCGAGCGCAACGAGGTCGCGGCCCTCGGCATCGGCCACGTGCGCGCCGGCCTCACGACAGACGAGCAGGCCACCGAGGTAGTCCCACGGGCCATGCGCGTTCCAGCTGCAGTCGATGTACGCGTCGACGACGCCGGCGGCGACCGCGCAGAGGTCGAGCGCGGCCGCGCCGAGCGCCCGGAACTGGTACCAGCCGAGATACGCGCGCGGGTAGCCGCTGAGGGCGACGAGCGACTCGTTCATCGCCGTCCGCGTCGAAGGGGTGAGCGGAAGATCATTGGCGGTCGCACCAGCACCGCGTTCGGCGCGGTACGACGTCGTGCTGGCGAGGTTGACGACGAGCGCGGCGAGCGGGCCCTCCTCGTCGACCGCGCACAGGCTGATGGCGTACCAAGGGATGCCGCGTGACGCGTTGGTCGAGCCGTCGACCGGGTCCACCACCACCGTGATGGGGCGGTCTGGATGGTGGCGGCCCGTCTCCTCGGACAGCACGCCGAAACCGCGATCGGTGAGCAGTTCCACCGCGGCGCGATCGGCGGCGATGTCGCTGAGGTACTGGCCGGGGATCGTTCCCGCCGGCCCCCAGTCGTCGAGCGCGCCGATGGCTACTCGTATGGCGTCGGCCGTCTCGTCGAGCACGGCGTGCAGATCCACGGCGCCATCGTGGCAGGCTGGTCGTGTATGGCCGTGATCGACGTGGCTGGCTTCATCGCCGACCTGAAGGACCACGCCTCCGATCACGGGTTCCACGTCCACGACGAACGGCACTTCGTCGAGACGTACTCGTTGCGCCAGGCATGGGAAGTCGACCTCCATCCCGAGGAGGCGTGCAACGGGCCGCTCGACCTTCATCTGTCGCTCGAAGTCGACCCGCGCCAGCTGCTGTCGTTCGAGGACGCGGTGCTCACGCTCGGGGAGGCCGACGATCCCGACGACAGCTTCCACTTTCCCCTGCTGTTCACGTGGACGCTGCCACCGCTGCCCAGGGGGCCCGACCTCCTGGTGCTGGCCACCGAGCTCGCCGGCGTCGGTGGTACGGAGCTACCGCTCGAGGTGTCCGCCATCGACTCCTTCGCCGCGGTCACCGACGCGCCCGAACGCAGCCTCACGATCGTCGCCCGCATCGAGGTGTCGCTCACGGCGATCTTCAAGAGCGAGGAGCAGTTGTGCGACGTGCTCGATCGGTGCCTCGCGGTCAGCGAGTTCCTGGTCGACCACGCCCCCGTTTGGCTCGACGAGCAGTAGGCAGGCAGGCGGCGATCGGGATCACGGCGTCGTCGACGTCGATGTGCTGCAGTGCGGCAGCTGGGGCGGCGGCGGTCGGCTCGACGATGAAGCCCTGAGCCGCCAGCGCGCCGGCCGCCTCGGCGATCTCGTCGTCGGTGACCGTCACGAACCATCCTCCCGTCGCCCGGACGGCGGCGAGCATCTCGTCGCCCCGTACGGGCTCGGCGATGGCGATGCCGGCAGCGATCGTGCCTTGGTCGACCACCGGCGCAACGCGTGCCAGCCCCGCGGCGAACGCTTCCGCGACCGGGGCACACCCGGCCGCTTGCACAGCAACGATCGGCGTCATGGAGCCCAGCTCCTGAAGCGCCCGCCACACCCCGAGCACCAGCGTGCCGTTGCCGGCCGGAAGCACGAGCGCGTCGGGGAGTCGGCCGAGCTGTGCGACGAGCTCGTGCACGTAGTGCTTGGTGCCTTCGAAGAACCATGGGTTCCACACGTGGCTGGCGTAGAAGGCACCGGACGCTTCGACGCGCGCGACTGCGGCGGCCGCGATGTCCTCCCGCGTCCCCTTGACGGCAACCACCTCTGCAGCGATCCGGGCGACCTTCGACGTCGGCAAGGCCGCTGACACGAACACCTCACAGGGCAGGCCCGCCTGGGCGGCATAGGCGGCGATCGCGGTGCCGGCGTTGCCGCTCGAATCGGCGACGAGCCGGGTGGCGCCGATGTCGAGTGCGGCGGCAACGAGCATCGCCGCGCCGCGATCCTTGAACGAGCCCGTGGGCGCTTCGAACTCGAGCTTGGCGACCACCTCGCGGTCGCCGATCCGGATCGTGGCGAGCGGGGTGTCGCCCTCCCCCATCGTCACGCGCTCCAACGACGCCGGCGGCTCGGAGTTGAGCGACGCGAGCGAGAAGGCTCCTCCGCAGGCGGAACAGCGCCACGTCGAGGCGTCGGGTTCGACCATCAGGCCGCACCGGCCACACACGAAGTCGGCTACGACAGGATGTCCTTGCGTCGGAAGCGCCAGACCGCGAAGACCGTGATCAAGGTCGACCAGATCAGTGTCGAGGCGGCGCCCTTCCACATGTCTTGCAAGGTCGAAGTGGCGTAAAGGTTGTGCCACTCGTCCCAGTAGCGCGTCGGCAGGAACGGCTTGACGCTGCGCAGCCCGGGCAACGCGCCGAGCACGTTCGACGTGACGATCGTGACGACCGTGCCGACGACAGCGGCTGCGGTCGAGTCAGTCAGGGTCGACAGGAACACGCCGATGCAGACGACCGTCAGCATCATGAGTGCGACGTACGCGCCGCCATAGAAGAGCCGCCAGAACATCTCCATCGCGGGAACCGGCACCGGCAGCGGGAAGAGCAGGCTCCGATCGATGATGAGCGCGTCCTTCCATCCGAAGGCGATGATCCCCGAGGCCAGTCCCGCGGCCATGATGACGAGCACCGAGATGATCGCCAGTACGTAGGCGACGAAGATCTTGCTGAGCACCAAGCGCACGCGGGACACGGGGCGCACCAGGAGGTAGCGAGCCGTTCCCCACGTCGCCTCGCCGGAAACGCTCTCGCCCCCGAACGCCGCCACCACGACCACGAGGAAGAACTGGCTCATGAAGAACAACGCCACGATGGCGAGGTTGAGCCCGCTGGCCGTGAGCAGGGTGAACACGTTGGTCTCCCGCCGTTCCCGTGGCGGGTCGACGTAGGAGGCGATCGAGAAGATGATCGGGACGGCAGCCAGCCCGGCGAAGCAGGCCCATGTGCGCAGCCGGCGGGTCTGGCGCACCCACTCGACCCGGATCACCCTTCGCCCTCCACGATCGAGAGGTACGCGTCCTCCAGCCGGCGCCGCGGCATCACGGTTTCGACCGCGATGCCTGCGTGCACGAGGGTGGAGACGAGCTCGGACCGTCGCATGCCATCGAGCTCGACGACGAGCCCACGCTCCGAAGGCGCAACGCTCAGCACGCCAGGTGTCGCCTGCAACAGCGCAGTCGCGCTCGGCGCGTCGCCCACCTCGAGATCGACGAGCTGACCGGTGCCGATGATGTCGGCCACGGTGCCGGCCGCGACGAGCGTGCCTTTGTCGACCACGAGGACATGACTGCAGATCTGCTCGACCTCCGCGAGCAGGTGGCTCGACAGCAGGATCGTCGTGCCGCGCGACGCGAGCTCCGCGACGCCGACGCGCATCCGCCGCGTCTCCGCGGGGTCCATGCCGTTGGTCGGCTCGTCGAGGACGAGGAGCTCCGGACGGTGCATCACCGCTTGGGCGATGCCGAGGCGCTGCCGCATCCCCTGGGAGTAGCCCTTCACCTTGCGGTCGATGGCGGCGCCGAGGTTGGCGAGGTCGAGGGCGTCGTCGAGCCCGGACGGCGGCCACGGGTCACCCCCCGCGGTCCAGTGCAGTTGGAGGTTGCGCATGCCGGACAGGTAGGGAACGAACGCCGGCTTCTCGACGAGCAGGCCCACTCGGCGCAGCACCTTGGCGCTCGGTCGCACGGCCTCACCGAGCAGCGTCGCGTGACCCTCGTTGGCGCGGATGAGACCGACGATCATCCGCACGGTCGTGGTCTTGCCGGCGCCGTTCGGCCCGAGGAGCCCACAGATCTGTCCGTGCTCGACGACGAAGCTGAGGTCTTGCACCGCATGCACCGCGCCGAACCGCTTCGACAGCCCGACAGCCTCGATCGCGGTGGTGCCAGTCATTGAGTGGAGCAGGTTAGGGAGTCCGGGCGGTGTTGCGTTACGCGGCCTGCCGGGTTTTGACGCACGGCTCGTGGCACGACGGGCCCACCGGAACGTGTGCAGGCGTTTCGACGGGCGCGGCAGTGCGGATGGTGAGGTAGGCGATCAGGCCGCCCACAACCGACAGACCGGCCGAGATCAGCAGCGCCTTCCGATACCCCTCCACGAAATCGTCGGAGAGGCCAGCGACGGCGGGCACCACGGCGATGGCGAGCAGCGACGCGATCCGGGCGGCGGCGTTGTTGATGGCCGAACCGACGCCCGCGTGATGGTCGTCGACGGCGGCGAGCACCGCGGCGGTGAGCGGCGCCACCGTGATCGCCAGACCCAGGCCGAACGCGACCATGCCTGGCAGCACCCCGGTGAGATAGCTCGACCCCCGGTCGATCGGCGACAGCGTCGCCAAACCGGCGCCGACGATGACCGGCCCGATCGTCATCGGCCAGCGGGGACCGATGCGTTGCGCCAGGGCTCCGGCCTGCGACGACAAGGTGAGCATGATCAACGTGACCGGCAACAGCGAAGCGCCCGCGGAGAGCGCTGAGTAGCCGAGGTTCGTCTGGAGGTGCACCACGACGAGGAACATCGCCACGCCCAACGCGGCGTAGACCGCGACGGTCACGGCATTTGCACCGGAGAACTGGCGCGACCGGAACACCTCGAGCGGCACCATCGGCTGGCGACTGCGCTTCTCGATGATCACGAACGCGGCAAGACCGATGATCCCAATCGCAACGGCGACCGCGATCACCGGGCCGGATGCGTCCGCCGGGCCCTCGATGAGCGCGTAGACGACTCCGGCCAGCCCGACCGACAGCGTGACGCCACCGAGCACGTCGACGTGGCGCACCGCGTCCTCGTCCCGGCTCTCGGGGACATGGCGCAGCGTGACCACGATCGCAATCGCGGCCAGCGGCAGGTTGATCACGAAGACCAGACGCCATGACACCGAATCGATCAGCCAGCCGCCGAGGAACGGGCCGATCGCCGTCGAGATCCCGGCAAGCCCGGACCACGCTCCGATCGCCCGGCCGCGATCCTCGACCCGGAACGACGCAGAGATGAGGGCGAGGCTCCCGGGCACGAGCGCCGCCGCGGCCGCGCCCTGCGCGCAGCGGGCTGCGATCAGCATCGCGCTCGTCTGGGCCATTGCGCAGCCGAGCGATGCCACCGCGAAGGCGGCCAGGCCGGCGACAAAGACGCGGCGGCGCCCGTAGAGGTCGCCGAGGCTGCCGCCGACGACGATCAGCGACCCGAGGGTCAGCAGGTACCCGGTCAGGGTCCACTGCAGGGCAGAGAGCCCGGCGTCGAGGTCGTCCGCGATCGCCGGCAGCGCCGCGTTGACGACGGTGCCGTCGAGAAAGGCGATCCCCGAGCCGAGCACCGCCGCGCCGATGACCCACCGGCCCTTGGACGTCCCGAACGCCAGCGCGGGGTCAGTCACTCGATCACGACCTCGACGCCGAGCGCTTCTTCGAGCAGGCCCTTGCGCGCCTCGGCGGTGTAGCGCTCGAGGCTCAGATCGCCATTGCCGTCCAGCTGGATCGTCAGGCGGTGCTTGTTCGCTCGAACCGTCAGCCCGCGCACGACTCCGGTGCGCGTGCGGTCGAGCGCGACGCCGATGCGCAAGATGCCCGCCAGTACGCGCACCACGCGCTGGGTGGCCTCGGGGAGCGCCGCGAACTCGGTGTGGGTCGGCTTCGGCGCGCTCTTGCGGTGGTAGCGGGCGACTTGCGCAATGAGCTCGATCTCCTCGTCGGTGAACCCGGCCAGCGCGTCGGAGTTCCGGATCACGTAGTAACTGTGCAGATGGTGGCGGTCGTGCGAGACGAGGAGCCCGACGTTGGCGAGATAGCCGGCCGCCTCGAGCACCTCTTCATACGACGCATCGAGCCCATGCACGGCGCTCGTCTGTTCGAACAGCTGCAACGCGAGCTCGGTCGAGTGCTCGGCGTGCTCCGATTCGCCCGGCACCAGCGCAGCGAGATGCATCACGCTCTCGTACCGAAGGTCGCGGAGGTGCCCGATCGACGTCTTGTCCCGCCGGCGGAGGGCGTCGAGCAGCACGCCCTCGCGGAGGGCGAAGTCGGAGACGACGATCTCGTCGATGCCGAGGAACGCGAACGCCTGCTCGAGCACCAGTGCGCCGCCGAGCACGATGTCGGCTCGCTTCGGGTCGAGGCCGGGAACGGCCATCCGCTCCTCGACCGACGAGCAGGCGGCGAGCTGTGCGATCACGCATGCGAGATCGTCGGCAACGATCGTGGCCCCGCTCACCTGCCGCATCGGCGCTTCGCCGCGGGCGGCTCGGGCCATCTCGGCCAGGTTCACGATCGTTCCCGAGCTCCCGATCGCCACGTCGAATCCGAGCGCCTTCGTCATCCGGGCGACGGGCGCGAGGTACGAGCGGATGAACTGGCGGCACTCCTCGAGCGCCTTGCGTTTCACTGCCCCGGCGAGGCCGAACCGTTCCGTGAGCCGGATCGCTCCGAGTTTGAGGCTGCGAGCGTCGAGCACCTCGTCGCCCTCGCCGATGACGAACTCCGTGCTCCCGCCGCCGATGTCGATGACGAGGTGGCGCTGCTCGTAGGCCGGGACGGCCTGAAGGGCGCCGAGGCGGATCAGCCGCGCCTCCTCCGCTCCGGAGATGACCGCGACGTGGACGCCGGCTTCCTCCTCCGACCGGCGGACGAACTCGGTGCGGTTCTCGGCTTCGCGCACCGCGCTGGTCGCGACCGCGTACACGTGGGCGTCGCGGCTGTCGGCGAGCTGCCGGAAGCGCCGCAGCGTGTCGAGGCCGCGCTCCATGGCGTCGGGTGCGAGCCGTTTCATGTCTCCCGATCCCGACCCGAGGCGCACCACATCCTTCTCGCGATCGATGATCTCGAATCGGTTGTTGCCCGTTGGTCGAGCGATCACCAGATGGATCGAGTTCGTGCCGATGTCGATGGCCGCAAGCGGCTCGTCGGACGGTTCGGCACGGGCCACCCGGTCACCCTACGGTCGCCGAATCACCCCGCGGGGCCTGGATGCAACGTCTGGTCCGAGGCGACGTCGCGCAGGGTCGTGACGCGACCGTCGGCCTGGCGGATGACGACGTCGACCTTCGTCACGTCGGCCAAGCCCACGTGCACGATCGGAGTCGCGCCGGCTCCGTAGCCCGTCGAGGCCGTGGCCCAGCCGGAACCCAACAGCGCGTCGGGTTGCCCCGCCGCGCCCGCGCGGAAGATCTGCACCGACGCACCAATGCCGCCCAACGGGGTGGCGCCGAGGTCGATGTCGAGCCAGTGCCCTGCAGAAGTCGTGTTCCGCAGCAGGAGCGATGGCTTCTGCGTGCACCATTCCGCGACGAAGATGTCGAGCCGGCCGTCCTGATCGGCGTCGAAGACAGCGCCGGTGACCCAGTACTGCGGGTCGCCTGGACGCTCCGGCGCGGTGAATCGCGGCGCGTGCGTGCCGCTCTTCACGCCTTCGTTGCGGAGAACGACGGGGAACTGGCCGTCGGCGGCGGACGCCGTCACCAGCACGTCGGGGAGCCCGTCGTTGTCGAAGTCGGCCACCTCCACGTGCGGTGCCTTCGTAGGGAAGCCGGGAACGCCGGAGGCCTCGGTCACGTCCTCCCACGCGGGTGCGGCGCCGTCGCCGTTCCCGCGGTTGAGGAACACGCGGACAGGAACGGGCTCTCCGGTGAGCGCGCTGCTGAAGTGATGCCCGAACACGAGATCGGCGCGGCCGTCGCCATCGAGGTCGCCCACGGCGACGCCCGTGACGATGTCTTCGTCGCCGTGTGTCGACCACGCGAACGAGTCAGGAGTGACGTCCCGGAACGACCCCTTGCCGTCGCCGGCGAACAGCTTGTTGCTGCCGGCGAGCACGAGATCGAGATGACCGTCGCCGTTCAGATCTGCGGCCGACGCGCCGTACGCGACCAACGGTGTCGGCAGGCCTGACTTCGTCGTGACGTCGGTGAATCGGAAGTTGCCGTCGTTGTGCAGGAGCGCGGCGGAGCCCTTCGGGCCATCCTGGCCGATGAACAGATCCAGGAGACCGTCACCGTCGGCGTCCAGCGCCGTGACCGCCCGACCCAGCTGCTCCGGTCCGGCAGAGCCGACGTCGGTGAACCGTCCCTCGCCGTCGTTGCGGTAGATCTTCGTCGGCTCCGAGTTGATGACGGCCCGATCGGTGTCCACATTCTTCAGATTGCGATTGCGGACCACGACGAGGTCGGGCCGCCCGTCGTTGTTCAAGTCGGCGAAAGCGGCGCTACTGGTCCGTCCGTTCGTGCCCTCGAAGCCTGCGGCGATCGTGAAGCCGTCAGGTCCGCCGAGCAGCAGTCGATCGGGAGACGGCTCCAACGCGCCGCGCACCGCGTAGGTCTCCGCGGGTCGATCGGCGAACCCACCGACGAACAGATCGGCGCGCCCGTCGCCGTTGACGTCGGCGACGGCGACGGCGTGACCCATCATCCCGGTCAGCGGTTCGACGAGTCCGAGCGCGTCGGTGGCGTTGTCGAACGTCAGAGCGCCCTGGGTGA
>Ga0299913_10005620_pt1 | contig 10736 bp, 6 predicted proteins | sample RVTome_9_FD_201360 | JGI IMG/M metagenome (GOLD analysis project Ga0299913, IMG submission 201360) | Soil microbial communities from uranium-contaminated site in the Upper Colorado River Basin, Wyoming, United States - RVT155D38 (version 2) ... | reverse complement strand
CCACCGCCGGCCAAACCACCTCGTCCGCCAGGTCGATCGACCCAAGCCCGCCGTCGAGCGGCTCGGCGAAGGCGTCGCCGGCCGCGAGCTCGATGGACCGGCCCGGGACCGGACCGGAGGCTTCCGCATCCCAGCCGGCACCGGCCGACATCCCGGCGAACGAGTCCTCCTCCGTCCTCGCACCCTCCGCCTCGCCGCCGGCCGCCGGCCCGTCGGGCTCGTCGGCGAACGACGGGTGGTCGAGCCAGGCGATCAGCAGGTCCTCGACCGAGATCGGCTCGAAGCCCTCCTCGTAGGAGACCTGCTCACCGGCGTAGAACTTGAACTCGCCGCGGCGCCAGCCGACCACGTCCTCGAGCAGGTCGAGGGTCTGCGAGCGCAGGGCGTCGAGGAGCTGGCCGCGGCCGAGGTGCCCTTCCGCGACCAGGACGTCGGCGAGCCGCCCCTCGCCGTCGCGGCAGCGCGCCGCGGCGTCGGCGAGGGCGCCGCGGGCGACGAGCCCGTCGCGGACGAGCAGCCGGGCGAGCCGCTCGTCGACGGTCTCCTCGAGCGAGTCGGCGGCGACGACCCGCCCCTCGAGGAACGAGACCGCGACGATCGTCTCCTCCCCCTGGATGGTCAAGATCCCGGTCTTGCGCTGCTGGGCGACCGTCTGCAGGATGTCCGGCAGGCGCAGGTCGTCGAGGGTGCCTTCGAGCGCCACGGCTCAGCTCTCCCGGCGGAAGGCGACGAAGGCGCGGCCGAAGGCGAGGAGGACGAAGCCGGCGACCGCGAGCGGCACGCCGACCCCCCCGGCCGCGTAGGCGGTCGGCACGGCGACGCCCAGGGTCTCGATCAGCGGGAGCAGCAGGAGCGCCGCGACCGGGACGAGCGCCAGGTAGGCGAGGAGCCCGCGGCCGGCGGCGAGCGAGGGGCCGCCCGGGACGAGGGCGCGCGCCCACGGGGAGCGCTCGAGGGCGGCCTGGAAGCGATTCTCCGGGAGGGACCGGGGCGCGGCGCGGCGCGGCGCGGCGGCCGCCCCGCCGGGTGCCGGCGGCTCGCGGAGCAGCCGGGCCGTGCCGAACGCGGCGAGGAGGGCGCCCAGCGCCGCGAGCAGGCCCCACCCCTGGCGCAGCAGCACGAGCCGCCCGGCCCGCTCGCCGGCGCCCTCGGCGAGCCGCCGGCGGATCTCCCCGATCCGCGCCAGCCCGCCGTCGGCCGACTTGACCCCGCGGTCGCCGACCTCCTGCATCCAACGGCTGACCTCGAGGTCGCCCAGCTCGCGCGCCCGGGCCAATGCGCGCCGGCTGTCGGTGAAGAGGTAGGCGTTCGAGTAGGCCTGGCTGAGGTCGAAGAAGGGCCGCGGGTCCTCGGGCGCCACCCGGGTCGCCGCCTCGAAGCGGTCGATCGCCGTGCGGTAATCGCCGCGGTAGAAGTAGTAGGCGCCGAGGTCGACCATCGCGTCGGCGTTCTCGGGCTCTTCGGCCAGGACGTCCCGGTAGAGCGCGCGCGCGCGCTCGCGCTCGCCGATCCGCCGGTAGAGGTCGGCGAAGAGGTGGTCGACCGCCGGGTCGTCGGGCAGCATCGCGTGGAGCGCCCCGAGGTCGCTGAACAGGCCGCCCGTCAGCCGGCCGGCGGCGATCTGGTCCATCGCCCGCACCGGCGGCGACAGCTCGAGCGCGATCCGCCGCCGCCCGGCCTCGACCGCCGGCGGCAGCGCCGCGACGAGGAGCCACCCGCCGACGAGCGCCAGCCGCTCGCTCCGCGAGCCGTAGCCCCAGACGAGGACCGACCACCAGAGAACGAGCCACGCGACCCCGGCGGGGAGGGCCAGCGGCCAGAGCAGCACGACGACGATGGCGGGGACGACCGCCGCGGGCGGCAGGAAGCGGCCGAGGAGCGCCGCGAGGTCGCGGCGCAGCGGGGCGCCGTGGACGGCGAGCGAGAGGGCGACGAACAGGGCCGCGGCGAGGAGCAGCGCGTAGAGCGCCCAGGTCGCGAGGTCGAACGCCCACAGGCGGCTCTCGAGCGGCTGGCGCAGCGACCGGGCGATCCCCTCGACGTAGCTCGCCGCCGCGGCTCCCCAGCGCCCCTGGAGCCGGTCGACCAGGGCGTGGGCGAAGGCGGTCTCGGGCCGCCCCGGGTCGAGCTGCTCGGCGTCGGCCAGGGCCCAGCGGGCGCGCGCGAAGTCGCCGCGGCGGGCGGCATCGACCCCGCGGGCGAGGGCGCCGCGCGAGAGGTCGGGCAGGGCGCGCATGCCGAGCCCCTGGGCGGTGGCGCGCAGCCCCTCGGCGATCTCGTCGGCGCGCTCGGGGTCGTCCTGGTAGAAGGCGGCGAGCCAGCCGTTCCAGCGCTCCTGGAGCTGGTGGAGCGAGCCGCGCACCGGCGGCGTGAGGTGGCTCGCGTCGTCCTGCGCCGCGGCCGGCCCGGAGGCCGCCAGCGCCAGCAGCCAGGCGGCTGCGAGGAGCCCGCGGAGGCGGGGGCGCCTGCGCCGCGCGACCCCGCGGACTCTCACCACGGGCTGCTAACCCCGCTTCTGCACGTACCGCATGCGGAGCTGGTAGAGGACGTCCTCGAGCACCGTCGTCTCCTGGGCCGACAGGTTGCCTGCCGTCTTGTTCCGTACGACGTCGAGCAGGTCGATGTAGAGGCGGGCCGCGTCGAGGTTCTCGGCCGACGAGCCGTCGGGGAGCTGGGCGTCCCCGAGGTAGAGGGCGACCGGCTCGGCGAGGACCGAGATCAGGTCGTAGAAGGTCGGGGCCGGGCCGGGCGACGACGACGGGATCTCGAACGGCGCGCCGCCGCCCCCCGCGGCCGGGCCGCTCGGGCGCTCGCCGCCGGGGGGCGGGCCGCCGGAGGGCGCGGGGCCGGCACCCGGGCTCGGGCCGCCGGCCGAGGCGCCGGACGGATCGACGATCCCGGACCCCGTTCCCGCCGGGTCCGCCCCCGCGGGCGGGCGCCGCGGCTCGTCCCGGGCGGCTTCGCCGGCGGCGGCCTCCGGCCGGCTCGACCCGAGGTCGCGGAACTCCTCCTTGAGCTCACCCTCCGCGGTGAACATCCGCCGGTCCGTGACCTTGATCTCGCGCTCTTCCCGTCCGCCCTCGTCGCTCGGGTCTGCCACCGTAAGTCTCTCCGCAGCTTCGATTTCCGTGGAATAGGGACCCCTGCGCCCGCGCCTGTGGGGTGCGCCCTCGAAGGATTCGACCGTACGCTATGGTAGCGACCCATGGCCGGCCTCGGCAAGCTGCTCGCCCTCGTCGAGAGGCTGCGCGGGCCGGACGGCTGCCCGTGGGACCGCGCGCAGCGCCTCCCCGACGTGCGCGCCTACCTCCTCGAGGAGGCCCACGAGGTCGCCGCCGCGATCGACGAGCTCGCCGCCGCCGGCGAGGCGGCCGCCGCGCCCGGAGCCCTCCCGCCCGCCGCCGACCCGGCGTGGGGCGAGCTGGCCGACGAGCTCGGAGATCTCCTCTTCCAGGCCGCTTTCGTCGCCCGGCTCGCCGAGGAGTCCGGGGCCTTCACCGCCGCCGATGCCGCCGAGCGGATCCACGCCAAGATGGTCGCCCGCCACCCGCACGTCTTCCCGCCGGCGGACGGCGAGCACGAGCGGCTCTCCGACGCCGCCGCGGTCGAGCGCGTCTGGGAGCGGCGCAAGCTCGCGGACCGCCGCAAGGCCGCGGCGGGGGGCGAGAGGGCGTCGCTCCTCGACGGCGTGCCCCGGTCGCTGCCCGCCCTGACCGCCGCCTACCGGATGACCCAGAAGGCCGCCGGCGTCGGGTTCGACTGGCCCGACGCCGCGGCCGTCCTCGCGAAGGTCGACGAGGAGGTCGCCGAGCTCCGCGCCGAGCTCGGCGGCGACGGCGACACGGAGGGCGCCTCCGCCGCGGTCCGCGAGGAGGTCGGCGACCTCCTGTTCACCGTCGCCAACCTCGCGCGCAAGCTCGGGTTCGACCCCGAGGCGGCCCTGGCCGCCGCCAACCGCAAGTTCCGCCGCCGCTTCGGCGAGATCGAGCGCCGCCTCGCCGAGTCCGGCCGCGACCTCGCCGACGCCGATCTCGCCGAGATGGACGCCCTCTGGAATCGAATCAAGGCCGCGATCCGACCTACCACCTGACCCGCACTCGGAGCCTCGCGTCGCGCTTGCGGTCGCGGTAGCAGACGAACCCCTCGCGGCGGCCGTGGAGGTAGAGGTCGCGCAGCACCTCGACGTCGCGCCGGCAGTACGCCGCGACGAGATCGAGCCTCCCCTGCCGCACCCAGGCGAGCGACTGGAGCCCGTCGGCCGACTTGCCCTGGCCCAGCGTCTCGAGCGCCAGGTGGCCCAGTCCGACCCGGAAGCCGATCCGCCGGTGCACCTCCTCGAGCAGGTCCAGGGTCGGCAGCTCGGCGGCGTGGTCGATCCCGGTGTAGCCGGCGAGCACCCGGTAGTCGAACCGCTTGACGTTGAAGCCGACGACCAGGTCGGACGCGGCGAGGGTGGCGGCCAGCCCGCCGACCCCGTCCTCCCCGAACACCGCGACCCTCCCCCGCTCGAGGTGCCAGGCCACCCCGACCGCCATCCCCATCCGGTGCGCGTTCCCCCACCCGCCGACCTCCGCCGCCGAGCGCAGCGTCTCGAGGTCGAAGACCACGGTCCCGCCGGGCGGCCAGGGGGCGCGCGGGGAGGTGGGGGAAGCAAGAGAAAAGAGATCTGGTGAAAGGAGAGTGGGCCGGTGTTTCGAGGACCGGCAGCGGCGGTCGACAGGTCGACGACTCCCCAACGGAAAGAAACGACGACCCGGCAGCTCGTGGTGGAAGTCCGCGGGCTCGATCCATCGCTGGAGGCGAGTCGGCAGGGCCTGCACGAGAGCACCGAGGACGCGACGTACGCTGCTCGCGGGCACCAGGTCGAGGGCGATCTGCTCGGCGGCGCGGGACGGCCCACCGCGCGGGCCGCCGAGCCGGTCCTCCACCGGCCGCGCCCTCGACGTTTCCGCGGAAACGTCTCGTGCCGTGTCCGCCGGCCCGGCGGCCCGCGACCCGAGAGCTCGACCGCCCGGGCCGCTGCCGTCGCCGTTCCCTCCACCGATCTGTTGCGGTTCGGCGCCGCGTGATCCGCCGCCCGAGCCCGCGCCGTCGCCGTTCCTCCCTTCACCGATCTGTAGCCGTTCACTTCGTCGCGCCGAAACCGGCCGCTCGGCCAGCCGCAAGCCCGGAGGCTCGCCCCAGGGGACGGCCGGCGCCTCGCGGCCGAGGAGGAGCCGGAGGGTGCGGACGGCGCCGGCCTTGTCGAGGGGGCGGTTGCCGTTGCCGCACTTCGGGGACTGGACGCAGGAGGGGCAGCCGCGCTCGCAGGGGCAGGCGGCGACGGCCTCGGCGACCCGGCCGAGGAGCTCTTCGAGGGCGTCGAAGCCGGCGGCGGCGAGGCCGACCCCGCCCGGGTGGCCGTCGTAGACGAAGACAGCGCCGGCTCCGACCTGGGGGTGGCGCGGGTAGGAGATGCCGCCGAGGTCGTTGCGGTCGCACAGCGCGACGAGCGGGAAGAGCGCGATCGAGGCGTGCTCGGCGGCGTGTAGGGCGCCCATCGGGTCCTCGCCGCGGCGGCGGAGGGTCTCCTCGACGGCTCGGGGGGCGGCCCACCACAGGGCGGTCGTCTCCCACCGGGACGGGGGCAGATCGAGCGCCTCGCGGCCCATCGGCTCGCGGCCGCGCACCCGACGGCGCTCGAAGCCGACCACCCGCTCGGTGACCCGCACCCGGCCGAGCCAGGCGGCGAGCGGGCCGGCGACCCGCTCGTCGAGCACCTCGAGGATCTCGGTCTCCTTGTCGGTCAGCGGCTGGGTGTAGTAGTCGAGCTCGGCGCGCTCGGCGGCGGCGTGGCGGCGCTCGAAGTCGAGGGAGTGGACGAGCCAGCTGCGGCCGGCGTGGAGGTAGACCGCCCCCGGGTGGCACTCGTGGAGGACGCGGACGCCGTCGATGGTGCCGAGGGTGCGGCCCGCGGGGGCGTGTGCGCCCGTGGCGCGGACGATCCGCCAGGTGGCGCCGCCGCCGCGCAGGCCGACGTGGCGGTGGGGCCGCCGCGAGCGGGAGTGGAGCTCGCGGTCCCCGGCCGCCGACTCGAGCAGCTCGCCGCTCTCCAGGAGCTCGTCGACGAGATCGCGGTGCGGGGCGAGGTAGCCCGCGTCGGACCCTGCTTCCCCTCCGCCGCCCGGGACGAGCGGCATCTCGGCGGCGGCGCAGAGGAGGTGGCCGCGGGAGACCGGGCGGTTCGCCGGGTCGACGACCAGCCGCTCGCAGGGGCGGGCGACGAGCTCGGACGGGTGGTCGAGGAACCACTGGTCGAGGGCGTCGGGCAGGGCGACGAGGGTGGTGAGCGAGGGACGGGGGGCGCCGTCGACGGTGCGGCCGGCGCGGCCGGAGCGCTGCCAGGTCGCCATGACGCTCCCCGGCCAGCCGACGAGGATGCAGGCGTCGAGGCCGCCGACGTCGATCCCCATCTCGAGCGCCGAGGTCGAGATCACCCCGTCGAGCCGGCCGGCGAAGAGGTCGGCCTCGATCGTGCGGCGTTCGGCGGGGAGGAAGCCGGAGCGGTAGCTCGCCACCCGCCGGGCGAGGGCCGGGTCGCGCTGGCGCAGCCAGGCGTAGAGGAGCTCGGTGATCCGCCGCGCCTTGGTGAAGACGATCGTCGCGAGCCCGGCCTCGACGAGCCGGACGAAGAGCTCGAGCGCCGTCGTGTAGGGGCTCGCCGCCGGGCGGAAGAGCGCCAGGTGGCGGGCGCCGCGCGGGGCGCCGGAGGTCTCGACGAGGCGGAACGGGCGGCCGGCCAGCGCGGCGGCGAACCCGCCGGCGTCGGCCGCGGTCGCCGAGGAGGCGACGATCGAGGGCTCGGCGCCGAGAACTCGGGCGACGCGCAGCAGGCGCTGGAGCACGTGGTGGAAGTGGCTGCCGAAGATGCCGCGGTAGACGTGGAGCTCGTCGAGGACGATCCAGCGGAGCTCGGCGAGGAATGGGCCCCACGACGGCCAGTGGGCGAGGATGCCGAGGTGGAGCATGTCGGGATTGGTGATCAGCACCCGGGGCGGGCGCTCGCGGATCGCCGCGCGGCGGGCGGCCGGGGTGTCGCCGTCGTAGATCTCGCACAGCGGCGGAGCGTCCGCGTCGCCGGGCTCGCCGGCGGCGCCGCCCTCGCCGAGCCCGGCCGCGGCGGCGAGCCGCTCGAGCTTCCCCTTCTGGTCCTGCCCCAGCGCCTTGAGCGGGAAGAGGAAGAGCGCCCGTCCCGGCCGGCCGAGCGCCGCCTCCTCGAGCACCGGGAGCTGGAAGACGAGCGACTTGCCGGACGCGGTCGGCGTGGTGACCAGGACGTCGCGGCCGGCCCGGGCGGCGGCGAGCGCCTCGGCCTGGTGGCTCCACAGGCGGTCGACGCCGGACCGCCCGAGGGCGGCACCGAGCGCTTCCGGGAGCGGCGGGTCGAGCGTAGCGGTCCGCTCCGCGGTCCCCGGCAGCTCGATCTCGTGCCGCAGCTCCGGACCGAGCCGCGGGTCGGCGCGGAGCGCCCCGAGGAGGGTGTGGAGGTCCGCACGATCCGGGGGGTCGCCCGGCCTGTGGCTTCCGCCTGGATCACGCCTCACGCACCGAGTCTACCCGGAGCGGTATCCGGGCGGAAGTCGCCGCGCGGAGTATGGATGGAACCCTCGCGCGGAGCGCGCGCTAGGAAACGATGTCGCGCGGGACGCGCGCTAGGGGACGATGTCGCGCGGAACGCGCGCTAGGAAACAATGTCGCGCGGGACGCGCGCTAGGGGACGATCTCCAGCGGGAGGTCGGCGACCTCGCGGCCGTCTTCGAGGAGGGTCAGGGTCGCCTCCCCATCGGGAAGATCGCCGGTCACCAGCGGCACGGTGACGTACTCGCCGCCGAGCGGGTCGCGGAAGCGGGCCAGCGGGCCGCCCTCGGCCACGGTGGCGCCGCCGGCCGCGAGCCGCCAGGTCAGCCGCCCGCCGGAGAGGTCGATCTCGGCGAGGTCGGTGAAGACGGTGACGACTGCGCGCCCGGCCGCGCGGGAGACCTCCGGGGGTGCGCCGGGGCCGCCCCGCTGCACGACGGGAGTGGCGATCTGCAGCACCTGCGGGCTCCTCGCGAGCGCCTCCCGGAGCCGTTCGTTCACCGCTTCGAGGCCGGCGAGCTGGCGCTCCGCGGCGGCGGCCGAAGCGCTCGCCTCCTCGGCGGCGCGGGCGATCTCGGCGAGCCGCTCCTCGAGCTCGGCGACCGTCGCGGCCTCGGGGGGCTCGGCGGGCTCGGCGCCCTCCAGCTCTCCGGCCGGCCCCGGCGCGAGCCGCTCCTCGAGCTCGTCGACGCGGGCCTCTCGGTCGGCGGCCTCCTGGGCGGTGAAGAGCCACCCTCCGGCGGCGATCACCGCGAGGAGCAGCGAGGCGGCGAGGGCCAGCGGGCGCCAGTCGAAGCCGCGTGCGGCTCCGGCGTCCGGGCGGGCGGGGAGGGCGAACGGCACGACGGCCCCGGCGCGGCCCTCGCCGGCCGGCGCGGCCTCCTCGCCCTCGAGCTCGCGCCGGCTATCGCGGGCGAGCTCGAGCTCCTCGCGGCACTCGGCGCAGTGCGCGAGGTGCGCGTCGAGCGCCTCGCGCCCGATCCGGCCGCCCTCGAAGTCGACGGTGTCGGCCCACCCCTGGTCCAGCTCCGCGCGCGCGACGATCGCCTCCACCGGGGGGTGGGCGGCGAACAGTTCGAACGCGCCGCGGGTCTCGGCGAGGGCGCGGCGGCAGTCGGCACAGGTGCGCAGGTGGTCCTCCACCTCGGGACGATCGGCCTCGTCCAGGGAGTCGTTGACCAGCCAGGGCAGGAGCTCGGTCGTGCGGTCGCAGGTCGTCCGTTCCATGTCGCTGCTAAGGGGCGTCCCGGTGCCGGTTTCGTTACCGGTCGTTGAAAAAAACTTCAAACGCTCAGCAGACCCTCGTTCTCGAGCTCGGCGCGCACCTCGTGCGCCTTCTTCCGGCAGCGGAGCACGCGGACCCGGAGCGCGCCCACCGATACCCCCGTGCGGTCGCTCATCTCCCGGTAGGAGAGCCCGGCGATCACCATCTTCCACAGCTTCCGGCAGTCCTCGCTCATCCGCGACAGCACCCGGAGGAGCAGGTCGCGCTCGGCGCTCCACACCCGCTCCTGAGGAGGCCGGGCGGTCAGGGCCGGGTCGGCGCCCTCGCCGTCGTACTCGACCCAGGTCCAGCGGCTGCGTGCACGGAGACGGTCGAGGCAGGTGTGCGAGGTGACCCGCCAGAGGTAGGTCTTGAGCGACGACTCGCCGCGGAAGCGCCCGTCCCGCAGGAGCCGGGTGACCTCCAGCCGGACGTCCTGGAGGACGTCGTCCCACTGGTCGCGAAGCCGCCGCCGGTACGAGCTCGCCGCCCGCTCGAGCCAGCCGTCCACCCGCGAGACCGCGGAGAGATCCCCCGCGAGGTACCCGTCGATCAGCTCCTCGTCGCCCCCCGCGGTGGTTTGCTCCATCGGATGGAAGGATGCTGTCCGAAGGGGGGGAGGAAGTCAAACCGCGGCATGCATCCTGCTCCCCGTATCATCGGGCCGATGACGCGACCACTCACGCACGGGAGTCCCGGTGCCTGACGCGGCGAGTCGGGCGAAGAGCCGGCGGCTGGTCGTCGTGTCGAACCGGCTGCCGGTCGTCCTGCGCGAGGGCGCGGACGGGTGGGAGCTCCGCCCCGGCTCCGGCGGGCTGGTGACCGCGCTCGCGCCGGTCCTCTCCCATCGCGGCGGCAAGTGGATCGGCTGGCCGGGACGGCCGGTCGAGCCGGGCGGATCGTGGGAGGAGGTGCTCTCCGCGGGGTTCCGCGAGCGCGGCTACGAGCTGGTCCCTGTCGTCCTCGGCTCCGAGGAGGTCGAGGGCTTCTACTACGGCTTCTCGAACTCGGTGCTGTGGCCGCTGTTCCACGACATGACCGGCTCGTGCGACTTCGAGCCGGCCTTCTGGTACGCCTACCTCGACGTCAACGCGAAGTTCGCCGAGCGGGTCGTCGAGGCGACCGCGGCGGACGACTTCGTCTGGGTGCAGGACTACCAGCTCATCCACGTCGCCGAGCTCGCCCGCGAGAAGGCGGAGGACCGGCGGCTCGGCTTCTTCCTCCACATCCCGTTCCCGCCGCTCGACGTCTTCGTCAAGCTGCCCTGGCGCGGGCAGATCCTCGCCGCGCTCCTCGCCTACGACCTGATCGGCCTGCAGACCCCGCGCGACCTGCGGAACTTCCTCTCCTGCGTGGGCAACCTCCTGCCCGAGATCGAGGTCGCCGAGGAGGCCGGCGGGATCGCGCGGCTGTCCCTCGGCGACCGCGAGGTCCAGGCGGGCGCCTTCCCGATCGGCATCGACTACCGCGAGTTCCACGACCTCGCCGCCGAGCCCGACACCGAGCGGCGGGTGCGCGAGCTGCGGGCGCGGATCGGCGACCACCGGATCGTCCTCGGCGTCGACCGGCTCGACTACACGAAGGGGCTTCCCGAGCGCCTGCTCGCCTTCCGCAACGCCCTCGAGCGGCACGAGGAGCTGCGCGAGCGGGCGATCCTGCTCCAGGTCGTCGTGCCGAGCCGCGAGAACGTGCCCGAGTACCAGGCGCTCAAGGCGCGGCTCGACGGGCTGGTCGGCGAGATCAACGGCAAGTTCTCGACCGCCGGCTGGGCGCCGGTCCACTACCACTACCGGTCGATCCCGCGGCGCGACCTCGTCGCCCTCTACCGGATGGCGCGGGTCGGCTTCGTCACCTC
>Ga0299913_10005619_pt1 | contig 10737 bp, 7 predicted proteins | sample RVTome_9_FD_201360 | JGI IMG/M metagenome (GOLD analysis project Ga0299913, IMG submission 201360) | Soil microbial communities from uranium-contaminated site in the Upper Colorado River Basin, Wyoming, United States - RVT155D38 (version 2) ... | reverse complement strand
CCGCGGCACCCCGAGCTCGTGATGGAAGTAGGTCGCGAGGCGGAGCGATCGAGGTCGCTGCACCCCGTTCATGATCGCGTCCTTGACGTCGACGGGGCCCAGGCCGGGGTCCGCCGAACGCACGAGCCCGGCGACGCCGCTCACGTGCGGCGCCGCCATCGACGTGCCGTCGAACGCTTCGTGGTCGCCTCCATCCGAGGCGGTACCGACCACAACGCTGCTCACGACGTCGGCGCCCGGCGCCGCGACGTCGACCGACACGCGTCCCCAGTTCGTGAAGGCACAGACCCAGACGGGGAGGTTCCGTTGGTCGCAGAACGAGCCGTAGCCGTAGACATCGCGGTCGGTCGACGCCGCGACGCTCAGGATCTCCGGCAGCTCGTAGGAGGCCGGGAAGCTTGGGGAGGCGTCACGGTTCGTGAGGAACACCGACACGTCGTTGTCGAGGCTCTCGTTGCCGGCGGCGGCGACGACGAGCACGCCGGCGTCACCGGCGGCGTCGATCGCGGCGCGCTCGGCGGCGGACCACACCGGACCGCCATAGCTCATGTTGATGATCGACGCGCCGTTCTCGACGGCGTACTCGATCGCCCGGACCTCCTGGCCGATCGTGAACCCGAACCTCAGCGGCATCAGGCGGCAGCCGGGACACAGACCCGAGACGCCGTAGGCGTCGTGCTGCGCCCCGATCACGCCCGCGACGTGCGTGCCGTGCGGGTCGCGACGCGGCGGGTTCGGGTTCGGATCGCGCCCGACGAAGTCCCAGCCGCGGACGTCGTCGACGTAGCCGTTGCCGTCGTCGTCGACGTCGTTGCCCGCGATCTCGTCGTCGTTCGTCCAGATCGCCGCCTCGAGGTCCGGGTGGTCGAGGTCGACGCCGCCGTCGATCACCGCGATCACGACGTCGTTCGAGCCCGTCGTGAGGTCCCACGCGTCGTGGGCGTCGACGTCGGCGTCTGCACGCCCACGGTGCCGGCCGCCGAACGACGCGAGGTGGTTCTGTCCGGTGTTCCGCATGCTCCACTGCTGGCGGAACAGCGGATCGGGCGGCACGAGCGCCGGGTACCGCCTGAGGTTCGGCTCGACCGACGCGACACGCGGGTCGCGCGCGTAGTGACCCATCGTGCGGGCGACCGAGCGACCGGTGGGCACACGGACGACATCGATCCCGAGCGTGCGTGCGGTCTCGGTCGGGTGCGCCCCGATGCGTCGGTGGAGGGACCGTGCCGAGCGGGCGGCGACGTCGTCGCGAAACACGACCACCAGTTCTCGCGGCACGACCGGCGCCCGGCCGACCGCCGTCGGCAGAGCGAGGGTGCCCGACGGTCCGCTCGACGCCGCGAACGCCGGCGGCGCCGTCGCGGACGTGATGCACGCGCCCGCCGCGAGCGCCAGGATCGCCCTCCGTCTCACGGACGCCTCACGGGCCGTCCCTGCGCAGCGATGGGTTCAGCGTGTAGGTGGGCACGATCGTGGCGCGCTCGAGCACGTGGCCGTCGATCGCGTCTCGGAACGCCTCGAGCGTGAACCCGGGCCGCAACCCGACCGTGTCGACGTCGAGCGCGTAGACGCTGACCTCGTACCGGTGCACGACCTCGTCGTTCCACGGCGGGAACGGTCCGTCCCAGCCGCCGTAGGTGCCGTCGAGGTCCGGGTTGCCCTCGAAGAGGCCGCGGTAGCCGGTCTGTCCTTCGATGCCGCCGAACGACGCTCGGCCGGGTTCGCGGCCGTGCGGGACGAACCCGTCGCCGCCGGCGCCTTCCGCCACCTCGTGCACGTCCGCAGGGATGTCCACGACCAGCCAGTGGGCGAACTCGATCCGAGGTTCGTCGTCGCCGAGCGAGAGCCCTTCGACGCCCATCCGTCCGCGGTCCGCCGGCACGTCGGGGTCGATCACGGACAGCGCGAACGAACGCGTGCCGGCGGGCGCTCCGGACCACCGGAGATGTGGGCTGCGATCGGCACCGGCCATCTCCGCCCTGCCGTCGGGTGTCGGCGTCGCGACCGCGTGCACCTGGGGGATCGGCCGTCCATCGGCCAGGCTCGAGCTCTCGATCGCGAGCGTCATCCGGTTCCTCCCTCCACGGCTCCGTGGGCGTCGACGGTCGGTCTCAGGCTCGCACGTCGTCGCGCCCTTCGGCAACGGACGACCGCGCGCACCGGGCCTGACCCGGTCCGTTGCCGGGAGGACCAACCCTGTGGTTGCGTGGACGTCGGATGCGCGCCTATACCCCCGGACGTTTCGCCGCCGCCGCTGCCGCTGCGTTCGTGATGGTCGTCTCGTTCACGCCCGACGTCCACGCGGCGACGCTGGACCCGCGGCCGGCCTTCACGATCGGCGACCCCCGCGGCGTCGCGCCGCTCTATCCGGCGGGCGGCGACGTCGCGCCCGACGGCACGCGGTACGTCGCCGACTCCGGTCGCAGCCGGATCGTCGCGATCACCGACCGTGGGCGCCAGCGCGTCGTGAGCCCCGCCCGCGACGGGTGGAAGGACCCGAGGGACATCGACGTCGACGTCCGACGTCCGCGGTTCCTGTGGGTCGCGAACACGTCCGCGCGCCAGGTCGTCAAGCTCGACCGCGACGGCACCGTGCTCGAGCGCTACACCGGGTTCGCGCAGCTCTACGGCCTCGCGAACGACCGTCGGAACGTCTACGTCGCCGACACCTACGCGAACCGCGTCGTCAAGATCGCGAAGGCGAGCGGCGCCGAACGCTGGTCGGTGGCGGCGTGCTTCGGAACCGCGTTCGGGCGGCCGCGCGACGTTGCCGTCGCCTCGAACGGCGACGTGTACGTGGCCGACACTGACAACGATCGGATCGTCCGGCTCGCGGCCGGCAGCGGCGCCTGCGTCTCGTCGTTCGGGTCGGCGGGGTCGGCTCCCGGCCAGCTCAACGCGCCTCGCGCGTTGGTGAGCGACGGCCGCCGGGGGCTCTGGATCGCCGAGGGCGGCAACCAGCGGATCCAGCGGTTCCGCAACGGCGGCGCCTACGTCGCCGGGTCCGCCGTCGGAGGGTTCGGCAACGGGCGCGGGGAGTTCCGCTCGCCGCATTGCGTGTTCATCGACGGTCGCCTCGTGTCGGTGTGCGACACGTTCAACTTCCGGATCCAGCGGTTCCGCGTGCGCAACGGAACGCCGTCGTTCGATTCCCTGATCGGCGGGAGGCCGCCGGCGAAGGGTGGATCCAACGGTCCGTTCGACGTCGCGTTCGGTCCTGGCGGTGCGATCTACGTCGCCGACTGGTTCAACCACCGGATCCAGCGGTTCGCCGCGAACGGCGACGTCGTGTGGGCACGCGGCCGGTACGGGACGCCGGGCGGCAGCTTCATCTTCCCGAGGGGGGTGGTCGTCGACGGCGGCACGCTGCTCGTCACGGACAGCGAGAACAGCCGGATCGACTTCCTCGACGCCGGCACCGGGGCGTACCAGAGCCAGCTGAAGCCCAACGGAACGAGCTTCCTGCGGCCGCACCAGACCGCGATCGGGCCCGACGGCACGTACTGGGTCGCCGACACGGGGAACGGCCGCGTGCTCAACCTGAACGGTTCGGGCGCCGTGCTGCGGACGGTCGGATCGATCGCCCAACCGCGGGGCGTCGCGGTCGACGCGAACGGCAACATCTACGTGAGCACGGGCGGGACGATCCGCAGGGTCACCCCCGGCGGGGCCAGCACCGTGTTCGCCGCCACCGGGGGCGGCGCCACGCAGGTCCGCAGCCCCTACGGCCTGCGGATCGTCGGCGAGCCGGGGGACAAGATGCTGCTGATCGCCGACCGCGGGAACGATCGCGTCCTCGCCCTAGGGCTCGACGGGTCGCCGGTCGCCGCGTTCGGGTCGCGGGGGAGAGGGGATGCGCGGTTCGTCTTCCCGCAGGGCGTCGACATGCACGTGGCGAGCGGGCGGATCGCCGTCGCCGACTTCGGCAACGACCGGATCTCGGTGTGGCGTTCGTGACGTTGCCGCACGCTCGCGCCTCGTGGTGGGATGGGTCGGTGCGTCCCCCCGCGCTCGGCCGTCGCCTCCGCGTCGTCCTCGCCGTCGGCGTGCTCGCGACGCTCGTGCTGCCGCTCGCGCCGGCGAGGGCCGAGACCCCGCGCTTCGTCGGGACGCTGGCCGGCCGCTCGATCGCCGCGATGTACCCGTCGGGGGTCGAGTGGGATGCCTCGCGCTCGCGCCTCGTCGTGGCCGACACCGGGCTCGACCGGATCCTGTTCTACCGGCTGCGCGGGAAGAAGCTCGGCGGCTTCGGGAAACACGGGAGCGGCCGCGGCCGCTTCGACTCGCCGCGCGACGTCGCGATCGACGGCGCCGGGAACATCTACGTCGCCGACGCCGGCAACAATCGGGTCCAGAAGTTCTCTCGGTCGGGCGCCTTCCGGTGGCAGGTGGGCGGCACGGGGCCGTGCGGCTCGTGCCTCAATACGCCGATCGGTGTGACGTGGGATGCCGACAACCGTGTGCTGTTGGTCGCGTCGACGGGGCAGAGCCTGCTGAAGGCGTTCGAGCCCGACGGCGACCTCGCGTGGGTGTCGCCGAGCGGATCGCAGCTCGGGATCGCGGCGCCGCGCGATCTCGCGCGTGGCCCCGACGGGAGGATCTGGGTCGCCGACTACAAGAACCATCGCGTGAAGGCGTTCGACGTGTCGGCGAACGGGACGTTCCGTTCGATGAGCCCCGACACCTCGCTCGGCGGCAACGGTCGGAACCTCGGGCAGCTGAACTTCCCGTACAACGTGGCGTTCAGCCCGAACGGGAACACGCTCTACGTCTCCGACACCGGCAACAACCGTGTGGCGCGCTGGGACCTGACCACGAACCCGCTGACGGCGATCGGGCCGGCGATCGGAGCGAAGTGCGACGAGGCGCCGGATCCGTGCCCGGATCCGCCCGCCGACCGGGGTGAGATCGACACGCTCCGGCGGGTGATCACGGTGCCCAAGGGCCGGCTCGTGACCGCCGATTTCTGGGGCAACGGCCTCCAGGTCTGGCGGGCGACCAACGTCGGCAACGGCACGACCGACGCGATGCTCGATCAGATCGAGCTCGAGGCCGCGCCCGCTCCCGGCTTCGCCCAGGCGTTCGGCGTCGACGTCGGCGACGACGGGCGGATCTACGCGGTCGACCGTCTGAACCAGCGGCTCCAGGGGTTCCGCAAGCGCGGCGGGTTGTTCGCGGTGGGCGGCAGCCGCGGCACGCGCGCGGGTCGGTTCTCGTGGCCCGAAGCCGTGTCGGTGGCGCCGAACGGTTCGGTCTGGGCGGCGGACACGCGTGGTGACCGTGTGATGCGCTTCCCGGCCAACCTCGACGACGACCTCTCGAACGCCGAGGTCTTCGGACAGAGCGGCGACGGGATCGGCGGGTTCAACTACATCGAGGATCTCGACGTGGCGCCCGACGGCCGCGTCTACATCGCCGACACGCGGAACGACCGGATCCAGATCCTGAACCCCGGCGCCGGGACCTTCGCGCTGTTCCCGGCGAGCGTCCAGCTCGCCGGGCCGCAGGGCGTCGCCGTCACCGATCGCTTCGTCTACGTCGCCGACACCGGGAACGACCGCATCCTCCGGTTCGCCCGTGCCGGCGGCGCGCTGCAACGGACGTTCCAGGGTGTGCGCGGAGCGCAGGGCGTCGCGGTCGGCACCGACGGCTCCGTCTGGGTGGCCGACACCCGGAACCACCGCATCCTGCACCTCTCGAAGCGTCTGACCGACCTCCGCGACACCTTCGGGTCGCACGGCTCGGGTCGCTACCGGTTCGACCTCCCGCACACGCTCGCGGCTCGCGGCGGTCGGCTGTACGTGGCCGACACGTTCAACCACCGGGTGCAGGTCTTCGACATCGGCGGCCTGTGACGGTCGGGCCGCTCAGGCCATCCACGCGTCGATGCGCTGCTCGACCTCACGGAGGCGGACGACGAGCGTCTTCATCATCGACAACGCCACGTGCGGGTGCTCGATGACGAACGCCTGGAAGCGCTCGGCGGGGATCCGGAGCGTCTGCACCGGGGTGACGGCGCGCACGGTCGCGAGGCGCTTGCCGGGAGCGATCAGCGCCATCTCGCCGAAGAACTCGCCGGGTCTCAAGACGTGATAGCGACCGCCCACGTCGACGCGCGCTTCGCCGTCGACGACGACGTACATCGCGTCGCCGCGGTCGCCCTCCTCGACGATCGCGGTGTCGGCATCGAAGGCGACCGGCTCCCCGATCGCGGCGATGTCACGGAGCTCGTCCGTGCTGCACTCGGCGAAGATGCCGGCGGGCTGGAGGCGGACGTGCGCGTCGCTCATGGCTCGCGAGTCTACCCGCCGCCGCGGGCCCGCCGCGGCTGCCGGGAGCGGCGTTGATAGCCTGCCGCCCCCGATGCAGAGAACGCTCGCCCTCGTGCTCGTGAGCCTCGTCGTGATCGTGTCGACGTCGTGCGACCCGTTCGACGACGAGGACGGCGGCGGGTCGCCGCAGCCGCCGGCGTCCGTGTCGCCGTCGACGTCCCCTGCGCCGACGTTGTCGGCGGAGGGCTTCCTGTACACGTCGAAGGACGGCATCCGGGCGCTCGCGACGTTCGAACGCGATCGGGGGACGCTCGAGCTGCGGAACAGCACGGGCGCGGAGCTCGCGGCGCCCGGCTTGTACCTGCTCGACGCCCGCACGGGTGAGGTCGTCGAGGCCGAGGTGACGCCCGCGCGCCCTGTCGACGACGGCGACGAGCGGACGTTCCGGGTCGCGCTCGCCCGAGAGATGCCCCCGGCGTCGATCGGCCTCGTCGTCCTCTTGATCGGCGACGCCGACTTCGGGGCGTTCCTCCCGCCGGCCGCGGCCGAGGGGTCGGCGTGATCCGGCGCGCCACGGTCGCGAGCGTGGTGGCGGTCGCGCTGGTCCTCGCGGCGATCCCGGCCGCCTCGCAGGGCTCGCCGGACGCGCTGGAGCGCGAGCTGATCGCGATCGCGTGCGACGTGCCGCCGCTCCTACTCGAGCGCACGCTCCGCGGCTATCGGCCCGATCGCGCCGGCGAGCTCCAGCTCCTGCCGCAGGAGCCCGACTTCGTCGGGCACGGGGGGCTCCCGCACTCCGGGCCGTGGGACTACATCTCGCAGGTGCCCCTGCTGTGGTACGGACCGGGGCACGTGCCGGCGCTCGGCGAGGTCGACCGTCGCGTGACCCTCGCCGACGTCGCCCCGACGCAGGGCGAGCTGATCGGCTTCGACTTCCCGGCTCCCGACGGCGCACCGCTGCGCGAGGTGGTGCGAGATGCCGGCGCCGAGCCCCCCGCCGCCGTCGTCGTGGTGGTCTGGGACGGCGCCGGCACCGCGGTGCTCGAGGAGCACCCCGACGCGTGGCCGAACCTGCGCGGGTTGATCGACGACGGCGTGTGGTACGCGAACGCCGAGGTCGGATCGTCGCCGCCGAGCACCGCCCAGATCCACGCGACGCTCGGCACGGGCGCCTACTCGCGGACCCACGGACTGATCGCGCACCGGTTCCGCCTCGGGAACGCCCTCGTGGATCCGTGGGTCGCCGGCCCGCGCTACCTCGTGCGGCCGACGCTCGCCGACCTCTACGACCCGTCGACGGGCAACCGCGCGCTGGTCGGCGTCTCGGCGACCGTCGCGATCCACCTCGGCATGGTGGGTCACGGCACGATGTGGGGCGGCGGCGATGCCGACCTCGTCGTGCTGCGCGAGCGTGAGGGCGCCGCGACGCTCGGCGCCGAGGGCGACTTCTGGAACCTCACGAGCAACGTCGCGCCGTGGTTCTCGTTCCCGGCGTACGTCAACGATCTGCCGCCCGTGCTGAGCTATGCGGAGCCGGTCGACCGGATCGACGGGCGGCTCGACGGCCGCTGGCGCGAGCTCGAGATCGACAGCGATCCCGCGCATCACGGGTTCCGCACGCCGGCGCGCATCCCGTACCAGACGCGGCTCGTCGAGGAGCTGATCCGCCGGGAGGGCTTCGGGGACGATGACGTCCCCGACCTCCTCTACGTGAACTACAAGCTGATCGACGAGGTGGGGCACGTGTACTCGATGAACAGCGTCGAGATGGAGGACTCGATCGCGGCCGAGGACGCGAACCTGCCGGTGCTGATCGACGTGCTCGACCGGGAGATCGGCGAAGGGCGGTGGGTGATGGCGCTCACGGCCGATCACGGGCACACACCCGACCCCGACGTCAGCGGCGCGGCGGCGATCTCGCCGACCCACGTCGGCACCCTCCTGCGGGCGCGCTTCGATACCGACGGCGACGACGTGTCGATCGTCGAGCTCGTCCAGCCGACGACGGTGTTCCTGAACGAGGCCGAGCTCGCCGACGAGGGTGCGACGGTCGCCGACGTCGCTGCCTACACGATGACGCTCACGAAGGGCCAGCTCTCGGGCGAGACGTGGCCGATCCCCGAGGCGCAGGCGGACGAGCCCGCGTTCCTGGCGGCGTTCCCGTCCTCGCTGTTGCCCGCGCTGCCGTGCGTGCCGGCGTCGGGGCCGTGAACGCGCCTAGGGGTTCGTGACGACCAGGCCACGCGAGGCCCAGGCCTGTGCGGCGTCGGCGTCGACGAGCGTCGTGGAGCCGGGGATCGGCGCGCCGCTCCATCCGATCCGTTGGAGCGCGCCCCACGATCGCGCGACGTAGAGCGCGTCACCGACCTGCGTCATGCCGCGCACCGAACCCCAGTCGAAGCCGTCGTTCGGCCCGGTGGCGACGAACGTGACGGCGCCGACGACCTCGCTCTCGGGCGTGAAGTACCGGTAGAGCAACCGGCCGTCACCGCTGACGGTGTAGTACAAGCGCCCGCGCGCGTGGTCGAAGAACGCACCGGTCACGCTCGCGACCGGGAAGTGGGTGGTGGTGAGGCCCCGCAGGTAGACCTGCGTCGCTCTGTTGCCCACCGTCGAGCCGTCGAACCGTCGCGAGTAGATCCGGCCGTCGTCCCAGCCCGTGTAGATCCGTCCCTTCGTGAGGAACGCGCCGCGGGCGCGTGACCAGTCGACCGACGTCGAGAGTTCCGTGCGCGGCCCCGCACTCGTGCCGTCGAACGTTCGCACGCCGAGCGCGGCGCCCGGTGATGCCTGCGGCAGCGTGAAGAGCCGTCCGGGCAGCGTGGCCGGCTGGTGCACGGGGATCGCCGTGCCGCCCGCGAGCGGGAAGAACGCCAGGCGCGCGTGGTACTCGCCGCCGATCAGATCCGTGTCGGACCCGACCCACAAGCCGTCGGACGTCGCGAGGAAGGCGAACACCCCGACGCCGAGCTTGCGTCCGGGGTTCCACGACAGCGGCAGGCCGTTGACCGGATCGAGGGCGGCGATGCCCTTCCGCTTGAGCGTGCCGGGGCCGACCCGGTCCCCCGCGAACGGGTTGTTCCACCAGCGGAAGTGCCCGCCGACGTACACCGCGCTGCCTGTGACCGCGACGCTGAACGTCGTGTCGCCGCCCGCGTAGTCGACCCACGTGGGCTGTTGGTTGGCCGTGGTCGGGCCGACCTCCCAGCGCGCGGCCGTGTCGCACAGGACGCCCGCGGTGACGCCGCCGAAGAAGGCACCCGTGGTCACGACGACGAAATAGCTGCCGTCGGGCGCGACGTCGACGTCGCGGATGTACGTCTCGAAGCGGCTCGCGCACTGCGTCGAGTACCGCGACGTCGCCCACCCCGAGACCGACGCTGCCGTGGGCGTGAGGGCGAGCACCGCGATCTGCCGTCGGGACCGACCGCCGACGGTCGTGAAGTTCCCGACCGCGACGAGCGTCGAACCGTCGGGGGTCACGTCGAGCTTCGCGACGTGCGTGCTGCCGCCGTTGTGGATGCCAGTGAATGGAACGTCGATCCCGGTCCGGAGCGCGCCGGTCGCCGCGTCGACCGCCGCGAAGGCCGACCGCGGGACCCCGTGCACGGCGCTGAAGCGACCACCCACGTAGAGGTTGCCGTTCGCGAGCGCCAGGTCGTACACCTCGCTCCCCGTCACGGGAGCGGCGAAGCCGGCGACGCGCTTGCCTCCGAGGTCGAGCTTGCCCAGCCGGAACGTGTCGGTGCCGCTCAGCCGCGAGAAGTTGCCGCCGACGAACACATCCGTGCCGTCGGTCGCCAGCGCGAAGACCTTCCCGTTCACGCCGGGGCGGAACGCCGTCGAGAGCGCGCCCGTCGTCGCGTCGAACGCGAAGAGGTTCCGTCGCGCGACGACGTCGCCGCCGGGCACCTGGACCTCCTTGAACGAGCCGCCGACGACGACCGTGGAGCCGACCTGGACGATCGCGTTCACGCGCCCGTTCAACACGTGCGGCGTGTGGTCGGCTGGGTCGGCGCTGACGACCTTGTCGTGCGAGGCGGGCGGCGGCCCGGCCGAGGCGGGGACGCCCGAGGACGCGAGGGCGATCGCGGCGCCCACGGCGATCGCCGCGGCGCGTCGGAAGCTCCGAGCGAACGTAGCCATCGGGGGGATCCTTCGCGAGTCTCTCGTCTGGGCGGGGCCTGCCGTCCGGGCCTCGCGGGCGCGGCCTGCTCGTCCCTCGGAACCTATCCCACCCGGCCCCCGACTGTCCCTACGTCGTTCGGCCAGCCTGGCGCGCCGAACGCACGAGGGCCACCGACAGGCGGTAGCCCATGTACACGAAGAACAGGAGCCCGACGGCTGCGCGGACCTGGGACGCCGTGAACCTGGTGCGTCGCTCGAGGGGACGTCCGACGAACCGGTCGACCAGGGCCCCTCGCCACCCCGGAAGCGCTTGCCGTCCCAGCGTTCCGATCGCTCT
>Ga0299913_10005618_pt1 | contig 10737 bp, 10 predicted proteins | sample RVTome_9_FD_201360 | JGI IMG/M metagenome (GOLD analysis project Ga0299913, IMG submission 201360) | Soil microbial communities from uranium-contaminated site in the Upper Colorado River Basin, Wyoming, United States - RVT155D38 (version 2) ... | reverse complement strand
CGGTGCTCGCCGCGCCCGCGGCGGGGGATCTCGATGGGGACGGGGATCTCGATCTGGTGGTCGGCGGGGCGGGTGGTGGGGCGGTCTACCTGGAGCGGGTCGAGTGAATGGGCGAGCGTGAGGGTCAAGTGAATGGGGCGAGCGTGAAGAATGGAGGGGTGCCAGACGTGTCATCCTGTGCGAAGCGAAGGAGACCATATCCAACATGGCCTCCTTCGCTTCGCTCAGGATGACACGTCTACTGCTCCTTTTTCGCTACTCCCGTGATCCATCCTTGCGAACTGCTACCCGTCCCTACGACCGCGGCCTCCCACCCTTCGACAGCCGGTCCACTTCACTTTCGCTCATCTTCGCGGCGTCGAGATCGGTCTGGCCCGTCACCCGGTGCCATGCATCGCGCACCGCGTCCTTGACCTTTTCCCACGTGGACTCGGCGCCGCCACGCTCGTCGTAACGGTCCCAGCCGGTCCGCAGGTCGGACTCGACGTCGGTCCAGGTACGGCCCATATGATGGCGGCCCGACTCGAAGCCGTACTTGTAGGCCGGGCGGAACTCTTCATAGTTGCGGCCGGTGGCATAGGGGCGAGCCCCATAGTTCTCGCGCCACCATGCATCCTCTTGATCCCAAGTGTTGTCGAATGGCATGAATTCCTCCTGCATGTGATTCGGTTCCTGCACCCCCGTATGCTAATCCTCCGTCCCAGCGGCTTACGTGATCCTCGTCACCTTCTCGCCGTCGATTTTCTCGGCTTGTTCCTCCAGTGCGTCGAGTGAGGGTGTGATCCTGTCTCCGCTCACAGGACCTCCTCGATCCGGAAGCGGCCCCGGGGGGACAGCAGCGGCTTCCAGAGGTCGCCGCACCGGCGCAGCCGGGGGAGCAGGTTGTCGAGCCGGAAGTCTTCCATGTCGAACCCCCGCTCCACCTCTTCCCAGGTGACCGGCGCCGAGACCCCGGCCGACTCGTTCGGGCGCACCGAATACACCGAGGCGAGGGTGCGCCCCCCCGCGTTCTGGTTGTAGTCCACCAGCACCCGGCCGCGCGGACGGGCCGCCACCCGGAACTCGGCGGTGATCAACTTCGGATGCCGCTGCTCGAGCTGCTTGGCCAGCCGTTTGGCGAAATGCCAGACGTCCTTCTGGACCGGCCCCGTCACGATGGCCATGTACAGATGGAGACCCTCCGATCCGCTGGTCTTCACCAACGGGCGCATGCCGAGCTGCTCCAGCGCGTCGCGGAGCACCAGCGCGGCCTCCAGCACCTGCCCGAAGCCGGCCCCCGCGGCGGGATCGAGGTCGAAGTTGAGGAAGTCGGGTCGGTTGGGGTCCTCGCACCGTCCATACCACGGATTCAGGTCGATGCAGCCGAGATTCACGACCCACAGGAGCGAGGCGAGGTCCTGCACCATGGGGAACGCGATCAGATTGTTCGATTTGTGCATGATCTCGCAGGTCTCGATCCACTCGGGACGGGGCGAGGGCGCGCGCTTCATGAAGAACCACTTACCCCGGATGCCATTGGGGTAGCGCTTCATCACCATCGCCCGGTCGCGGAGATGCGGTAGCAGCAGCGGCGATACGTCGGCGTAGTACTGGAGCAGGTCGCGCTTGGTCAGACGGGAGCGGGGCCAGAAGACCTTGTCGAGGTTGGTGAGCCGGACGGTCCGCCGGCCCGCGCGAAAGTCGAGCTCAGCGACTCCCTTGGGGATTCGCGTCGTCTTCCCGGCGCTCTTGGTCGCGGCCATTCGCCGCTCCTCTCGGTGTCCGCCGCAGACGTCCCAGCGCGCCCGCGGCGGCTTGGTAGGCCAGCTCGCGCCCGTCGCGGGCCGCCCGCAGCAACAGCGCGCCGCGGCTCATGTCGCCGCGGCCGATGAAGTCGGTTGGAAAGAGGAGCCGCTCGCCCACGACGTCGAGCAGCACGTCCACGTACTTCCCCGTCGCCACGCTGCCGAGCAGCACCAGCTCGGTCTCCCGGTGCTCGGCGAGCCGGGCGACGTCCCGCATCAGCGGCGTCCGGTATCGGGGGTCCCCCGCGTGGATGTCCACCGACCCGAACGCCCGGAGATCGTCCACCCCCACCTTGGTCTGCGCGGCGACGAGCCCGCGGTTGGCCGTGATCACCTGCGCCCCCGCGAAACCCGCCGGCGGCCGGCCGAAGCGCGACGCGTAGGCCAGCTTCCCGCGGAAGTAGAGACCGCTGAGAAAGCTGAAGGCTTCACCCAGCGTGATCCCTTCCGATCCCCGCAGCCGGGCGGCCAATGGAAAGTCCGCCTCATCCCGCAGCAGCAGGGCCGCCCGCTTCCCGCCGCAATGCGCCGGGGAGAGCAGAAAGACCCGAGGCGACTCGGCACGGGGAGGCATGGGACACGCTGCGGGAATGCCGGCGGCCGGGCCGTGCGATGGGTCACGTCGCGCCGACCGCGGGCCGCGCTGGCGCGTCCTCCCGTGGTTGGTTAGCGTGGCTCTCAATGAGGATCTCACTCCTGACCCTTCTGGCCGTCCTGGGCTGCGGCTCGGAAGCGGCCGGCGGGCCGACGATTGTCACCGTGTCTGGCAGCGTGCTCGGCGCGGAGGGCCGGATTCTTCGCCGCCAGCTGGAACGCTTCGACCGCGAGACTCCCGACGTCCGCGTCGAGATGCGGCCCACGCCGGACGCGGCGGATCTTCGCCACCAGCTCTACGTCCAGTGGCTCAACGCCAGGGCCACCGATCCGGACATCCTGCAGGTGGACGCGATCTGGACCCCCGAGTTCGCCGCCGCCGGCTGGATCCTCCCGCTCGACCGTTTTTCCCCAGAGACCAGCGCCTTCTTTCCCGTGACCATCGAGGCCAACCGATGGCAGGGAGAGCTGTTCGCCCTCCCGTGGTTCGTGGATGTCGGCATGCTCTACTGGCGCACCGATCTGCTCGACGAGCCGCCTGCGACCTGGGAGCAGCTCGAGCGCGCGGTGCGGCGAGTCACCGCCGACGGCTCTCCCCGCTACGGACTGGTGTGGCAGGGCGCCCGGTACGAGGGTCTGGTGACGGTTTTTCTTGAGTACCTCGGCGGGTTCGGCGGGAAGATCCTCGACGGCGGCCGCGTGACCGTGAACCAGCCCCCCGGCGTGCTGGCGCTCACCACCATGCGCGATCAGATCGTGCGGGGTGTGGTGCCGGCGCGGGTGCTGAGCTGGCACGAGGAGGAACCGCGCTTCGCCTTCCAGAACGGCGAGGCCGCGCTGATGCGGAACTGGCCCTATGCGGTGGCACCGATGCAGGACACCGGCAGCTCCCGGGTGGCGGGACGCTTCGCGGTGGCCCCGATGCCGGCTGGTCCCGGCGGTCGGCCGACCGCGGCCTTCGGCGGTGCGCAGCTCGCCATCAATGCCTTCAGTCCGGAGGCGGAGGCCGCCTGGCGGGTCATCGACTATCTCACGCGGCCGGAGCAGATGATCGAGCGGGCCGAGATCGTCGGCCAGTTTCCCACCCGCACCGGCGCCTATGACGATCCGGCCCTCGCCGAAGCGCTGGCGATCTCACCGGCCCAGGCTCGCGAGATCGTCGAGGCCGCCGTCCCCCGGCCGGTCACGCCGGTCTACACCCAGCTCTCCGAAATTCTCCAGATTCAGCTGCACCGGGCGCTCAGCGGGCAGGCGGAGCCGGCCGCGGCACTGGCCCGCGCCGCGTCGGAGATGCAGGAGCTGCTCGACCGCGTCGGTCTCGGCAGAGGCGCCGTTGCCGGCCGGTGAGCCCCGCGGAGTCGAGCGGCGCGAGGCCCGGCTCGCCTACGGGATGGTGGCGCCGGCCGTGGCGACGATTCTCCTGGTCGCGCTCTTCCCGCTGGGCTGGACCATCTGGGAGTCGTTCCACCTGCACGATCTCCGCATGCCGTGGCTGGGACAGCCGTTCGTCGGCCTGGACAACTACGCCGACGTGCTGGGCGACCGCCGGTTCTGGGGCGCGATGGGGCACACGCTCTGGTTCGCCGTCGCGACCGTCAGCCTCGAGCTGGTGTTGGGGTGTGTGCTGGCGCTGGCGATGAACCGGACCTTCCGCGGGCGGGCCCTGGTGCGGGCGTCCATCCTGATCCCCTGGGCCATACCGACCGTGGTGGCCGCCCTGGTCTGGCGGTTCATGTTCGAGGGTCTGGAGAACTGGCTCACCCACGATGTGCTGGCGTGGGTGCCCGTCATCCTTGCCGACACCTGGAAGGAGACACCGTTCGTCGCGCTGCTGCTGCTCGCCGGACTTCAGGGGATCGATCCCACGCTGTACGAGGCGGCCCGGATCGACGGCGCGTCGGCCTGGCGCCAGTTCCGCTTCGTGACCCTGCCGCTGCTGATGCCGGCCATCCTGGTGGCGCTCATCTTCCGCACGATGAACGCCTTCCGTGTCTTCGACCTGATCTACGTCCTCACCGGCGGCGGGCCCGGTACCGCCACCGAGCCGATCGCGCTCTACACGTTCAACTCGCTGATGCAGAACCTGCGGTTCGGCTACGGATCCACGCTGTCGGTGCTGGTCTTCCTGGTCACCTTCACGCTGGCCCTGGGATACATCCGCCTGCTCGGCGCTGGGCTCACCGAGAGCCGGTCGTGAAGGGCGAGCAGAGCCGGTGGGCGACGCTGGTCATCGGGGCGCTGGTGCTGTGCTCCGCGTTCCCCTTCTACCGCGCGATCGCCGGTTCGCTGACGCCCGAGGCACAGCTCTTCGAGGGCGCGCCCCTGTGGCCGAGCCCGGCGGTCTTCGACCACTACCGGGCGCTGTTCACCGAGCGCGCCTTCTGGCTGCCGATCCGCAACTCGCTCGTGGTCGCCGGGGCCACGACGCTCTTCTGCGTCGCCATCGGCTCGCTCTGCGCCTACGCCCTGGCCCGGCTCCGGTTCCGGGGCAAGGCGCTGCTCCTGGGCGTGATCCTGGCGGTCAGCATGTTTCCCCAGATCGCCATCGTGTCGCCGCTCTTCCTGCTCCTTCGGAGCATCAGGCTGATCGACACCTACCCCGGCCTGATCCTGCCCTACCTCACCTTCGCGATGCCGCTCACCGTCTGGCTCCTGGTGGGCTATTTCCGTCAGCTTCCGGCCGAGCTGGAGGAGGCGGCGATGGTGGACGGGGCCGGGCGGTTCCGCGCCTTTCGCGAGGTGATCGTGCCGCTCGCCTTGCCGGGCCTCGCCGCGACCGCCATCCTCACTTTCGTGTACAGCTGGAACGAGTTCCTCTTCGCGCTGTCGTTCACCCTCGGGCCGGAGCGCCAGACGGTGCCGGTTGCCATCGCGCTGTTCCGAGGCCAGTACCAGGTGCCGTGGGGCCAGGTGCTCGCCGCTGCCATCGTGGCGACCGCGCCGGTCGCGGTCCTGGTGCTGGCCTTCCAGCGCCGGATCGTGCAGGGGCTCACCGCCGGCGCGGTGAAGGGCTGACCGTGGCCTCGATTCGGCTCGAGCAGGTCTGGAAGAAGTACCCCAACGGCCACGTGGCCGCGCGCGGGGTGGACCTCACCATCGCCGATGGCGAATTCATGGTGCTGGTGGGTCCCTCCGGCTGCGGCAAGAGCACCGCTCTCCGGATGATCGCGGGGCTCGAGACCCCCACCGGGGGAAAGGTCGTGATCGGCGACCGCGACGTGACCGAGCTGCCGCCGCAGGACCGCGATATCGCGATGGTGTTCCAGAGCTACGCCCTCTATCCGCATATGACGGTTCGGCAGAACCTCGGCTTCGGGCTTCGGATGCGGGGCGTGGCACCGGCCACCATCGCCGGCCGGGTGGAGAGCGCCGCCAAGGCGCTGGGCCTCGACGCGGTGCTCGACCGCAAGCCCGGCCAGCTCTCGGGAGGCCAGCGTCAGCGGGTGGCGCTGGGACGCGCCATCGTACGAGAGCCGCTGGCGTTCCTCTTCGATGAGCCGCTCTCCAATCTCGACGCCAAGCTGCGGCTGGAGACCCGGGCGGAGCTGGCCCGGCTGCACCGCCGGCTCGCCGCCACGATGGTTTACGTCACTCACGATCAGGAGGAGGCGCTGACGCTGGGGAGCCGGGTGGCGGTGATGAGCGAGGGTCGGGTGGAGCAAGTCGGGCCGCCGCTCGAGGTGTACCGCCGTCCCGCCACGGTCTTCGTGGCGACCTTCGTCGGCTCTCCCGCGATGAACCTGCTGCCGGCGGACCTGCTGCCTTCGATGGTCGCCGGGCCATCCTCGCCGCCCATCGATGCCACGCTCGGTGTCCGGCCGCACGACCTGACCGTGGTGCCGCGCGGCTCCGGCGATACCGATGGGCTGGTGGACGTGGTCGAGCCGCGCGGGAGTGAGCTGCTGCTGTACATCCGCCTCGGCGCGAGCGGGGACGGTCCGGAGATCAAAGTCATCACCCCACCCGACCTCGAGGTCGCCCCCGATCAGGTCGTGGGGCTGCGGTTCGACCGCGGGCGGCTTCATTTCTTCGACCGGGAGAGCCGGCGGCGGATCGAGTGAGCGGTGGTGCGGCGGCCGCTTCGGGTGACACCACGAAGCATGACACGACGACGCGGATCACAGCGCGGGCACCGCGCCGTCCGCGACTATGAGGCATCCAAGGAGGAAGCATGGCGAGACGGCTGCGCACCCGTAGCCACGGGATCGGCAGGGATCTCCTGAAGGGCGCGGTCGCCGGGGCGGTGGCGACCTTCGTGATGGGCAAGGTGACCGGCTACATGTACGAGCACGAGGACCGCGAGGCCCGCCGGGAGGAGGATGAGGCGCGGGGCGGCCGCAGCTCGTACGAGGTCGCGGCCGAGAAGACGGCGTCCGCGGCCGGCACGGCGCTCGACCGCGAGGACCGGGAGCGGCTGGGTTCCGCGATACACTGGGCGCTCGGCATCGGCGCCGGCGCGGCCTACGCCGTCCTGCGGCGCCGCTTCCAGGGCCTCGGCACCACGGCCGGCACCGCGTTCGGCACCGCCTTCTGGGCCTTCCTCGACGAGGGCCTGGTTCCCGCCCTCGGTCTCACGCCGGGACCGACCGCCTTTCCCTGGCAGACCCACGCACGCGGTCTGGTCGGCCATCTCACCTTCGGGACCGTCACCGACCGCACGCTCCGGCTGCTGGACCGGGTGGCCTGAGGAGGATTTTGTGGCGCACGAGAAGAAACCCACCGACGACGAGCTCAAGCAGTCGCTCACCCCGCTCCAGTACAAGGTGACTCAGCAGGAGGGCACCGAGCCGCCGTTCCGCAACGAGTACTGGGACAAGAAGGAGCCGGGGATCTACGTGGATGTGGTGTCCGGCGAGCCGCTGTTCAGCTCGCTGGACAAGTACGACTCCGGCACCGGGTGGCCCAGCTTCGCCCGGCCGATCGAGCCCGACCGCCTGACGGAGCGTGAGGACCGCTCACTCCTGATGCCCCGTACCGAGGTCCGGTCGCGGGAGGCCGATTCCCATCTCGGCCACCTGTTCGATGACGGTCCGGCGCCGACCGGCCTGCGCTATTGCATGAACTCGGCGGCTCTCAGGTTCATTCCGGTCGACCGCCTCGAGGCGGAGGGATACGGGCGATTCCTGCCGTTGTTCCAGCAGCGCCGGACGTAGTCCCCGGCAGGACGGCGACGCGGCCCGCCGCCCCGGGGTAGATTGAGAGCAGTCCCTCACACCCCAACGCATGCCCATCGACGTCCGCCCCTTATCGCGGTACGCAGCGCTGGTCGTCCTGCTGGCCGCGATTTACGGTGCGGCAGCCTGGCTAGGCCTCCGGTACGTCACCATCGGCCACAGTGTGTCGCTGGTGTGGCCGCCCGCGGGCATCGCGTTCGCGGCACTCGTCATGCTCGGCGGCCGTTACTGGCCGGGCATCGCGATCGGCGCCTTCCTGGTGAACGCGGCCACGCCGATTCCGCTCGCGGCGGCGGCCGGCATCGCGCTGGGCAACACCGTCGAGGCCCTGCTGGCCGCGGATCTCCTGCGCCGGGTCTCGGGCGCCCGGCCCCAGCTCGAAGACCCACGCCAGACTCGCCGACTCATCCTCGCCGCCCCCGCCAGCGCGTTCCTGGCTGGACTGATCGGGGTCGGCGCGCTCCTCGTCACCGGCGCGCTGGAGCCGCGGGCCGCGCGGCAGGCCCTCCCGATCTGGTGGGCCGGGGACCTGCTGGGCATGCTGGTGGTGGCACCGGTGCTGTTCAGCTGGACTGCCCGTCCCCGCATTCGCGACACCCGACGCCTGCTGGAAGTCATCGGGCTCGTGGTCGGCACCGCCGCGGCAGCGGACCTGGGCCTGCTCCGGGGGTTGGACTACCTGCCTCTGGCGGGGCTGGAGTACACCTACCTCCTCTTCCCGTTCGTGGTCTGGGCGGCGCTGCGCTTCGGTCCCCGCGGTGCGTCTCTGGTCACGCTCGTGGTCGCCGGGGTGGCGGTGTGGCATACGGCTCGCAGCGGAGGGCCGTTCCTCCTGGGCTCGGTCAGCGGCACACTGCTCGTCGTCGCCTGCTATCTCCTGGTGCTCGCCGTGACCGGGCTCGCCGTAGCCTCCGCGGTGTGGTCGGAGCGCGAGCGGGCCACCCGCGCGCTCCAGCAGAGCGAGGAGCGGCTCCGCCTCGCGCTGGACTCCGCCCGGATGGGGATCTGGTACTGGTCGGTGGAGCACAACACCCTGACATGGGACGAGAACCTTCGCCGGCTGTACGGCCTCGGTCCCGCGGACGCGGTGACGAGCTACGAACAATTCATCGGGCGGGTGCATCCCGACGACCGGCAGTTCGTGTCCCGCTCGGTGCAGCACGCCCTCGAGACCGGCGAGTCGCTGGACTACGAGTTTCGGATTCTCCTGCCCGGGGGGCAGGTCCGGTGGATTGCGGACCTGGGCCGCGTCGGCCGCGATGCCGACGGAAAGCCGCGGTATCTCACCGGCGTCTGCCTGGACGTGACCGAGCGCCATGCGTCGGAGGAGCGTCTCCGCCAGTCCCACCGCATGGAGTCGGTCGGCCGGCTCGCCGGCGGCGTGGCCCACGAGACCAACAACCAGATGAGCGTCGTCCTCGGCGCGGCTGCCTTCATCCTGCGCCGATCCGACGTGCCGCAAGCCGTCCGGGACGACGTGGAGCACATCCGGAAGGCCGCGGAGCGCACCTCGGCAGTGACGGCGCAGCTGCTGGCGTTCAGCCGCCGGCAGATCCTGCGGCCCTCGGTCATCGATTTGAGCTCGCTGGTGACGAACTGGGAGACGGTACTTCGCCGCACCATGGGCGCAGACTGTACCGTGGTCCTCCGCCCGGGGCGTTCGGTGCCGCCGATTCGCGCCGACGCCGGCCAGCTGGAGCAGGTGTTGCTGAACCTGACCCTCAATGCCCGGGACGCGATGCCGAAGGGCGGCACGCTCACGGTCGAGACGTTCGTGGCCGAGCTGTCCGAGGACTACGCCCGGAGCCGGCCGGGCGTGGTGATTCGGCCCGGGACCTATGCCGTGCTGGCGGTGACTGATACCGGACACGGCATGGATCGCCAGACGCTGACCCATGTGTTCGAGCCCTTCTTCACCACCAAGGGGGTGGGGCAGGGCACCGGCCTCGGTCTCTCCACCGTCTACGGAATCGTGAAGCAGTCCGACGGCTACGTCTGGGCGTACAGCGAGCCGGGACAGGGTAGCACGTTCAAGGTCTATCTGCCGGTGGTGGGGGCGGAGGAGACGGTGACCCCTCCGTCCGCGGTCGTTCCGGCCCGCGCCGGCCAGGGCGAATGGGTGCTTCTCGTGGAGGACGACGAAACCGTCCGGCAGGTGACCCGCCGCGCGCTGGAGGAGGGCGGCTACCGCGTCCTGGAGGCGGCCAACGGGGCCGATGCGCTGGCTCAGCTGAGCGGCACCGACGGCCGCATCGGACTGGTGCTCACCGACGTGGTGATGCCGGGCATGAGCGGCCGCGAGCTCGCCGAGCGCCTCGCCGAGCTGCGGCCCGGCACGCCGGTCCTCTTCACCTCGGGGTATACCGACGGCGATATCGTGCGCCGGGGATTGCTCGATCCCGAGGCCGCGTTCGTGCAGAAGCCGTTCGCTCCGGAGACGATCCTCCGGCTCGTGCGCGAGCGGCTGGAGGGGGCTAGCTTGCCAACGACACCACAGGACCCCGTATGATGGAAGACCTCCGCCGGCGGCTCTCCCGCTGGCGTACCACACCGGCCGCCTGGATCTGGCCGCTGGCCGCCGTCACCGCGATCGCAGCCGTGGCGTTCGCCTTCCGCTGGTGGCGGGCCCAGCCGGTCACGCCACCCACCGTCACCTACTCGACCTTCCTCACCCGGCTGGATCAGGGGGCGGTCCGCTCGATCATCGTCATCCCGGGCTCCGAGCTGCGCGGGGTCTGGTTCCAGGCGGTGGATGGTGACGTCGCGGGCGCCGGATTTCGGGTGGACTACCCGACCTTCGAGGTGACCCCGGTTCTGGATCGGGCGGAACGCGCCGGGACCCCGGTCACGCTCCAGCGCCAGAGCGGCTTCAACGCCGATTTCTGGCGGGAGGCGGCGCTGGTGGCGGCGGCGCTGCTGGTGATCGGTTTGGTACTCCGGCGCCAGCTCGGCGGCGGGTCGGAGATGGGGGGCATCGGCGCCGCCCGGCGCAGCCGCACCACCTTCGCCGACGTGGGCGGCCATGAGGGCAGCGTCGCCGAGCTGCGGGAGCTGGTGGAGTTCCTCAAGGAGCCCGATGCGTTCCAGGCGGTCGGCGCGCGGACGCCGAAAGGGGTCCTGATGTTCGGGCCGCCGGGCACCGGCAAGACCCTCATGGCACGGGCGGTCGCCGGCGAGGCCGGGGT
>Ga0299913_10005616_pt1 | contig 10737 bp, 9 predicted proteins | sample RVTome_9_FD_201360 | JGI IMG/M metagenome (GOLD analysis project Ga0299913, IMG submission 201360) | Soil microbial communities from uranium-contaminated site in the Upper Colorado River Basin, Wyoming, United States - RVT155D38 (version 2) ... | reverse complement strand
ACGGGCGAAACTCTCATGTCCATGTCTCCGGTCATGCCGCGAGGGACGAGCTGCTCACCTACCTCAACTTGATCCGACCAAAAGCGTTCGTGCCGGTACACGGTGAGTACCGTCATCTGGCGGCCCACGCCGAGCTCGCCCGGAGCATGGGAGTGGGCCACGTGGATGTTCTCGAAGATGGGGACAGGGTGGTCATCGACGGGAAAAGGACGCTGGTGGAACGACGCGCCGTTCCCGCCGGGTACGTCTTTCTGGACGGCTCCGCGGTTGGCGACGTCCAGGGGGGTGTCCTCCGCGACCGGTCCCATCTCGCGGACGAGGGTGTGGTCGTCGTCACGGTCGGCATCGACCATCGCAACGGGGAGATCGTCTTCGGGCCCGATCTGGACAGTCACGGTGTCATGGACGATCCCAGCGCCGTCCTCGAGAAAACCGCCGATGCGGTCCGGGTCGCCATCGACTCACACGACTCGGGGCGCACCGACCACGCCGAGATGCAGAAGACCGTCCGTCAGGCCGCCGGCAAGGTGATCCGCGCCGAGACCGCCCGCCGCCCGGTCATCCTCCCCGTCATCATGGAAGTCTGATCCGGGCCCCTCAAATGCTCTGGCTCCCACGTATGGGAGTCTCATTCGCGGCTCACCCCACCACCACCATCACCGCTTGCGGAGTCGCCAGGCCTGTTCGGAGGGGAAGTCATGAGCCCAGTCCGCCGGCACGAAGAATCGCTTTTCTGCTTCACGGGATGGGCTCTTGATCTCGTGAAAAGCGACGACGTCGAATCCGACTTCGTCGAAGAGCCTCATCCACTCGGAGATCGGCAGATTGAATTCGGTGCCCGCCCCATCATCTTCGAACCAGTCCACGCGGTGGAGGCCGAAGTACGGGTAGAGCAGCTCCCTCGTGACCTCGTCGCCCTCCTCTCGCTGCTGTGTCACCATGACCAGCGGGTGGTGGCCCAAGAACGACAATCCGGCTCCCGACTTCAGCACCCGCCATGCTTCCGGGATCCATTTGTAAGGATCGGCCCAAATCGCGGCGCCGTACTCCGAGACTGCGAAGTCGAACGAACCGTCCGGGTAAGGGAGGGTTTCGGCGTTGCCGTGGATGAGTTCGAGTTCTAGCCCATGCTCGTCGACGAGTCTTCTCGCGGTATCCAGCTGTCTCGCCGAGTTGTCGATTCCCACGCATCGAGCACCTCGCCGCGCCATCCAAGCTGACACGTAGGCGGTGCCGCAGCCGAGCTCGATGGCGTCCATACCCGACATGTCGTCGGGCAGCAGACCCAACTCCGATTCCGGGATCCCCCAGATGCCCCAATTCGGCTCCTCGGTCCAGGCGCGCTCGCCCATCTCGACCCACTGGTCCGCCTGACCGTCCCAGTACTCTCGATTCTTGACGACGTAGTCGGGCAGTTCTGTCATGAATTCACAGTAATTGCCCGCCCGATGGGTATTGTTTGCAGTCACATGCCAACCCGGACATCCACCCGAAAGGGCTCCGGGCGGAGACGGGTGTCCTCGAAGCACAAAAAGAAGCCCCCGAAGAAGTCGCTGACGCAGACGCTGGCTGTGGCTCGCGACTCGGTCCGGAACACGCTGGGACGTCAGACAGATGATGTCTGGGGTCTCGTGCTCCTGGTCGTCGCCATCCTCGTGATTCTCGCCTTCTTTGGGTTGGCCGGACCATTTGGCGATGGGTTCGATCGAGGCTCGCGGTTTTTGTTTGGTGTGTGGAGGTATGCCCTGCCGGCTGCATTGTCGGGCATCGGCATCGCCCTCATCGTCGGAAAGCCACGTGACGGAGCCCGTCGCTTGGCACTAGGTGCGATCACCACGTTCATCGGCACCCTCGCCCTGTTCCACCTTCTCACCGGCGCTGTCGCCTTTCGCTCGAGCCTCGATCTGGTCCAGGAACGGGGTGGCGCGGTCGGCTCGCTCATCGCCTTTCCGATGCGACGGATCCTGGGCCACTGGGGCGCTTTCGTGGTTCTCGCCTCGGCGATCGGCATGGGTGTCTTGATCATGACCCAGACTTCGGTCAGGGAGCTGTTCCATGGCATCGCCGACTTGTGGAAGAACCTGCGCAACCTCGCCCGGGAGGTGGTTGTCAACGCACCGGCAGAGCGCGGGGCTCACACGGCTCGTTCGGTTCCGATCCTCGAGCACAAGCCGCGTGGCAAACACCAAAAGCCCGCAGATCAACGGCCGCCGGGAAAGCAGGGGGACGAGAGGCCGCCGCCCTCCCCAGTCGAAGAAGCGCCCGAGCCGGATCCCGTGCAGGTGACGCTCGACCTCTCCAAGAGCGACTACGAGTTGCCGCCGCTCTCACTGCTCGATGGGGGAACCGGTGGCGAAATCAACAAGCGTTCACTCGAAGAGACTGCCCGCCAACTCGAGGACACGCTGATCCAGCATGGTGTGGACGCCCAACTCACCAAGATCGTCCCCGGGCCCACGGTCACCCGCTATGAGATCGAGCTCGCCCCGGGGGTGAAGGTGAACCGGGTGTCCAATCTCTCCCATGACATCGCATATGCCCTGGCGACACCGGACGTCAGGCTCCTGGTCCCTATCCCGGGCAAGTCCGCCATCGGCGTCGAAGTGCCCAACACGAAGCGTCGTCTGGTCTCCCTCGGTGACATTCTCGCCGGCCCCGAGGCGGCCAAACCCGCTCACCCCCTCACCGTCGGGCTCGGAATGGATATCTCCGGCCAAGCCAAGCTCCTCAACCTGTCCGAGCTTCCCCATGTCCTCATTGCGGGCGCCACCGGCGCCGGCAAATCGTCTTGTATCAACTCGATCGTCACCTCTCTCCTGATGCGTACCCATCCCGATGACGTCCGGGTGATCATGGTGGACCCCAAGCGGGTCGAGCTCGGCCAGTACAACGGCGTGCCCCATCTGCTCACCAGGGTGATCACCAACCCGAAGAAGGCGAACGAAGCCCTGAAGTGGGCGGTGGCAGAGATGGATCGTCGCTATGACCTTCTCGCCGACGCTGGTGTTCGCGACATCGAGGGATATCGCGAGAAGCTCGAGGCCGGGGGTCTAGATCCGGAAGGATTCGACCGGTTCCCCTACATCGTGGTCATGATCGACGAGCTCAACGACCTGATGATGGTGGCCGGTCGTGAGGTCGAGGAGTCGATCGTGCGCATCGCCCAGATGGCGCGAGCCGTCGGCATTCACCTGGTGATCGCCACTCAGCGCCCGTCGGTCGACGTCATCACCGGAGTGATCAAGGCCAACGTGCCCAGCCGCCTCGCCTTCAGCGTCGCCTCACAAACCGACAGCCGGGTGATCATCGACGGGGCCGGAGCCGAGAAGCTGGTGGGTATGGGGGACATGCTCGTGGTGACGGCCAAGGAGCCGCGGCCACAGCGGATCCAGGGAGCCTGGGTGCGGGAGACCGAGATTCACTCCGTCGTCGATTGGGTCAAGAAGCAACGGGAGGCTCAATACCAGGACAAACAAGTCCTCGAGGCTGCTGCTGCTGCCGCCGCCGCCCAGGCCGCCGACGAGGACGACGAGGATGCCGAGCTGATCCGCCAGGCCATGGACTTGGTGGTCCGATCACAGCTCGGGTCTACCTCGATGCTGCAACGCAAGCTCCGCATCGGGTTTGCCCGGGCGGGACGGGTCATGGACGCCCTCGAGCGTATGGGCGTCGTCGGGCCCTCGTTGGGAAGCAGGGCTCGTGACGTGCTCATGACCGTCGACGAGCTCGAGGCGACGCTCGACTCCGAGTCGGCCGGTGTGTAGTGGTCTATCGCCCTGTTTGAGCGACGGGCCACCGCTACGAATTCGACTTCCGATGCCGTGTTTAAGCTCGCCTACTCGAGGGCTGATCACAAGGAGAAACGCGTGAGCACACGCAAGTCGGGGCTTGGCCGCGGGCTGGACGCCCTCATTCCGACCGGCGGGCCGACATCGGTGCCCGTGACAAGGCAGACTGACAGTGACGAGGGTGGTGTCATGTTCAGTCTGATCAATCCGGACGGGTCGGTCCGGGACCGGCTCCCGATCACGCTCGACGAGATGAAAGCTCTCTATGCGGACATGGTCGAAGCCCGAACCTACGACTCGAAGTCGGTGGCGATGCAGCGTCAAGGGCGTCTCGCCACCTATGCCCCCTTTCAAGGACAAGAAGCGGCTCAGGTGGGAGCGGCTGCCGGGCTCGAGAACGACGACTGGGTCTCCGGAACGTATCGTGACGCCGCCCTCAATTGGCGGGCCGGTTACCCCTGGGAGCTCTTGATCCTCGGCCGGACCGGTGATGAGCGGGGTGGCGAGGTTCCGGAGGGGATCAACGTGCTCCCCCCTTCGATCACCGTTGGTGGTCACATGATTCACGCCGTTGGCCTGGCCTGGGCCGAGAAGCTGTCCGCTAGCGATCGGATCGCACTGACTTCCTTCGGTGACGGGGCGACCTCGGAGGGAGACTTTCACGAGGCGATGAACTTCGCCGCGGTGTATCAGACCCCAACCGTATTCTTCTGCCAGAACAACGGCTTCGCCATCTCGTACCCGATCTCGGAGCAGACACGATCCGAGTCGATCGCGGTGAAGGCCGACGCCTATGGAATGCCCGGGATCCGTGTCGACGGCAACGACGTGGTGGCGGTCCTGGTCGCGGTGCGCGAGGCGGCTGCGTTGGCCCGATCCGGAAGCGGCCCGAGCCTGATCGAAGCCGTCACCTATCGCATGGGCCCCCACACCACTGCTGACGATCCTGCCCGCTATCGCGAGGCCGGCGAGGGGGAGGAGTGGGAGGAGAAGGATCCGCTGAGCCGGGTCCAGAAGCTTCTCGAACGTCAGGATGCCTGGACCGAACAGTGGCAAGCCGGACTCGAGGAGCAGGCATCGCAGCGGATCGAGAGGGCCGTGGAATGGGCCGAGTCCGTGCCCGAGCCGACATTCGAGGAGATGCTGAACCGGATGTATGCCGAGTCGACGGCTCCACTGTTGGAGCAACTCAACCAGGGTGGGCAGGCCGATGAGTGAGGTCGAACCGGTCCATGTCCTCTTCCGGGATCGAGTGTGCACTGGTGCGCGCTCAGCGCGCGTGGTTGCACATTCGACCCAACCCAACAATCGAGTGTGCACTGGTGCGCGCTCAGCGCGCGTGGTTGCACACTCGATACAACTGACGGGTGGTGACCGGCGTGGCTGAGGTCAATCTCGCGCAGGCGCTGAACGGGGCGCTGGACACCGCACTTGGTTCGGACGACCGGGTGATCCTCCTCGGGGAGGACATCGGGCGTGCCGGCGGAGTGTTCCGCATCACCGACGGCCTCCAGGCCAAACACGGCACCAACCGGGTCTTCGACACACCGGTGGCCGAGTCGGGGATCGTGGGCGCCGCCTTCGGGATGGCCGTCGCCGGGTTGCGGCCCGTTGCCGAGATCCAGTTCATGGGATTCTCTTACCCGGCCTACGACCAGGTCATCAACCACGTGGCCCGGATCCGAAACCGCACCAATCATCGCTTCACGGCGCCCATGGTCATTCGCATCCCTTACGGAGGGGGAATCGGCGCCGCCGAGCATCACTCCGAGTCCACCGAGGCCATTTATGCCCATGTCCCCGGGATCAAGGTGGTCGTGCCCTCCACGCCGAATGATGCCCGCGGGCTCCTGCTCGCCGCGGTCGAAGACCCTGACCCCGTGGTCTTCCTCGAGCCGATTCGCCTCTATCGAGCGGTCAAAGAAGACATCCCGGGCAGCTACTACACGGTTGAAATTGGTCCGGTGCGTGTCGAGCGACCGGGTGATGACATCACGCTGATCAGCTGGGGGGCGATGATGAAGGAGACCCGGGCTGCAGCAAATGCCCTCGAGGGCGAGGACATCTCGGTGGAAGTGATCGATGTCCGCACCCTGTCACCGTTGGACCGAGACGGGATTCTCGCTTCGGTGGAGAAGACGGGCCGTGCCGTCGTCATCCATGAGGCCCCCTTGACCGGCGGGTTCGGTGGCGAGATCGCGGCAACCATCCAGGAGCGAGCTCTCTATTCCCTCCAGGCCCCGGTGCGCCGGGTCACCGGCTGGGACACCATCTTCCCCCTGAAGCGTTCCGAGGGCCACTACCTTCCAACAGTGGATCGCATCGTTTCAGCCGCATACGAGACACTGGAGGTTTGAGTGGCCCGCGAGTTCAGGCTCCCTGACATCGGAGAAGGTCTCACCGAGGCAGAGATCGTGCGATGGTTGGTTGCGGTGGGAGAAACCGTCGAAGCCGATCAGCCCATCGTCGAGGTCGAGACCGACAAGGCGGTTGTGGAGATCCCCTCACTCTACGCCGGAGTCGTCCTGTCCCATGGCGGAACAGAAGGCGATGTCATCGAGGTGGGCGAGGTGCTGGTGACCATCGGCGAGCCCGGCGAAGCAGTTGCGCCCACCTCGGACCAGACCGAGCCCACGGTCGGAGACCTCCCGGCTCCGGGCCCGGGCCCGGAGCCCATCGTCGGCACACTCAGCGAGGAGGCCGAGACGCTGATTGCTCCATCACGCCAGGATTCGGAGCTGGCAACGTCGGTCAAAGCCCTCCCAGTGGTGCGCAAGCTCGCCAGGGACCACGACATCGATCTCGAGTCAATCGAGGGATCCGGTCCCACCGGGCGCATCATGCGGCAGGACGTTGAAGCCGTGATCGCGACACTTGCCGAGCCCGTGCCAGGTCGAGCCGAAGAGCACGCCGTCCACGACGTGGCCGTGGGAGCCGGGCACGGCGTTTCGGATGAGCATCTCGGTGAGGCACCCGTCGACGAAGTCCCCGGGCCACCACCCCAGCCTGGAGCACAACCTGGGGAAGGGCGCCGCCAGATGTCGCGACTACGCCGGACCATCGCCGCCAACATGGCCAAGAGCTGGTCGGAGATCCCTCACGTCACCACCTTCGATGACGTCGACGCCACCCGCCTGCTCGAGGTGCGATCGGCACTGGGGGAAAGACACCAAACCAAGATCCCATTGGAGGCGCTGGTCATCAAGGCAGTGGTGCCGGCGCTGGAAGAATTCCCTGAGTTCAACGCCAGCCTCGACGGCGACGATCTCGTCTATCACGCAACTAAAGACATCGGGATCGCGGTGGACACCCCCGACGGTCTCCTGGTCGCAGTGATTCATGACGCCGACGCCAGGAGTGTCATGGATCTGGCCGGTGAGGTGCGTCGACTCGGCGAGGGGGCGCGAGAGCGTAGCCTCGCTCCCGACGAGCTCACGGGCCAGACTTTCACCGTCTCCAACATCGGGGCCGTCGGTGGCGGACATGGGACGCCGATCGTCCCCTTCGGGACCGTGGCGATCCTTTCGGTGGGCACGGCTCGACTGCGTCCGGTGGTCTACGACGAAGATCTCGCCATCGCCCCGGTGATGCCCCTCTCCCTGTCATACGACCATCGAGTGATCGACGGAGCAGTGGGTCGTCGATTCATGGCGCTGGTCCTGGAGAATCTCGAGGAGCCAGCTCTCTTCCTGGCCGGTTAGGCATGAGCGAGTCTGACCCCATCCTGCTCTTCTCCGGCAGCGGGAGCCTTGGACTGGCCGCCAAGATCGCGGACCACCTGGGAATCGAGTTGGGGCGGAGCGACACCCGGCGCTTCTCCGACGGCAATCTCTTCGTAAAGGTCGAGGAGAACGTCCGCGGCCGTGACGTCTACCTGGTGCAGTCGACAGTCTTCCCCAGCAACGACAACTTCATGGAACTTTTGTTCTGGATCGATGCCTTCAAACGGGCCAGCGCTCGGACGGTCACCGTCATCATGCCCTACTTCAGCTACGCCAAGGGCGACAAGAAGGATGAGCCGCGGGTCTCGATCCGGGCTCGTGTGTGTGCCGACGCCATCGAGGTTGCCGGCGCGGACCGGGTGGTGGCGATGGACCTCCACGCTCCACAGATTCAGGGGTTCTTCCGGATCCCGGTCGACAACCTATATGCGATATCAGTCCTCGGCGATCGGATCGAGAAGGAGGGCAGAGGGGACCTGGTGGTGGTGTCCCCGGATGCCGGCTTCGCCAAGCAGGCACGTCGATATGCCTCGGTCCTGGGCGCCTCTGTCGCCATCGCGGACAAAGAACGGAGGGAACACGAAGAGGTGGCCCGGGTCTGGGTCGTGGGGGATGTCTCGGGCCGGGATGCAGTTATCGTCGACGACTTCACGATCTCGGCGGGGACCCTCGTCTCGTGTGCGGACGAGTTGATGCGACTTGGTGCCCGATCGGTGTTCGCCGCGGTCACCCATGGCGTGTTCGCCGAGGGCTCGATGGAGCGTCTCGATCCGAGCCCTATCGACAAGCTGATCGTGACCGACACCGTCGAGAACCATCCGGTGAGTCTCTCAGCCAAGGTGGAGATCGTCTCGGTCGCACCTCTGTTTGCAGAGGCCATCGAGCGCATACACCTCCGCCAGAGCATCAGTGTCATGTTCCCGGAGTTTTGAGATGGAAGAGAAGCCACACGTGCACGTTTTCGAGTATGACGAGACGACCGGAGTGGCCCGCCGGGAGTACGACGCGGCGTTGCGTCGCGCCGGGCGGATCTGGAACATCGTCTCGATCCAGTGTCAGCTTCCCGAGGTGATGCGCGACTCGATGCGTATCTACCAATCGATCATGTACGGTCCGTCACCCCTCACTCGTGCCCAGAGGGAGATGATGGCGGTGGTCACGTCGCAGGTGAACGAATGTCACTACTGAATAGCGGCTCATCTGCACGATCTCCGGGATGAGATCGAGGACCAGGGGTTGGCCGACCGGATCGCGGTGGATTGGCGGAGCGCCGGACTTGATCCCGCGGATGTCGCCCTCTGCGAATTCACCGAGAAACTGACCAGAAACCCAGCGGCTGTCGGAGCCAGCGATATCGCCACGCTTCGTGCGGTCGGGTTCGACGACGAGGGGATCTCCAGCGCTACCCAGGTGATCTCCTATTTCAACTACATCAATCGGATCGCCGAGGGTCTGGGCGTGCCCAGGGAGGATTGGCTCGACGACGATGGGACCGTTCGGGGGACCTAGCCTGGACGGTCATGGGCAAAGAAAACGAACAGGGCCGAGCGAAGAAGGAGAAGCCGAAGGCGAAGAAGGCCACCGAGGTGAAGCCGCAGCAAGTCTCCAGGCAGTACACGGGGACTTTCGGGAAGAAGAAGGTCGCCTACACCGCCACGGCCGCCACTCAGGTCTTCGAGTCCAACGACGAGAAGGTCTCGTTTTTCCATGTCTCCTACACCATGGACGAGGCCGGCCCCGCGGAACGACCGATCCTGTTCTGTTTCAACGGTGGTCCCGGCTCGTCGACTGTCTGGCTCCACCTGGGTTTGTTCGGCCCGAGACGGATGGAATTCGACCCCGACGGCTTCAAGGTGGGGATGCAGGGTCAGCTCGTGGACAACCCCCACTCCATCCTCGACATGGCCGACGTGGTCTGCATCGACGCCATGGGCACCGGTCTGAGCCGCACTGCAGAGAAGGGCGAGGAGAAGAAGTTCCACCACTTCAAGAAGGACATCGAGGCCTTCAGCGAGTTCATAGTCCACTATCTGAACCGCCACGGGCGTTGGGCATCACCCAAGTTCCTGGCGGGAGAGAGCTACGGCACGCTGCGCGGCGCAGGGATTGCCCATGAGCTGTTCACCAAGCACAACGTCGAGTTCAACGGGATCGTCTTCATCTCCATGATCCTCAACTATCAGACATCGGCCATCGACCGGGACAACATGCTGGTCCATGCCGGGAACGACCTCCCGTTCGCCGTCTACCTCCCCACCTACGCCGCGACTGCCTGGTATCACGAGCGTCTCCCGAAGAAGCATCAGAAGATGGACTTGCGCAAGCTGCTCGACGAGGTGGAGGAGTTCGCACTCGGCGAGTACTGGTCGGCCCTGGCACAGGGGGACCGGCTCGACGAATCACGGCAGAAGCAGGTCGCCGAGAAGCTGGGGGAGTACACCGGTCTCGACGCCGGGTTCATCGACCACTACAACCTGCGTATCCACATCATGCGATTCTGCAAGGAGCTGCTTCGCGATCGTAAGCGCACCGTCGGACGCATCGACTCCCGCTTCACCGGGATCGACCGCATCTCGGCGGGCGACAACATCGAGAGCGATCCGAGCATCGACGCCACCGGGGGCGTGGCCGCCTCGGCGTTGAACCAGTACCTCCGTGAGGAGATCGGGTTCGAGACCGACGAGATCTACGAGATCATGGCCAACGACGTTTGGAAGAACTGGGACTACGAGGACTTCAAGGGCCGTTACGTCGACACCTCGGAGAACCTCCGGGAGGTGCTGTCACGGTCGCGGGGGACCAAGGTGTTGATAGCCAACGGCTACTACGACCTGGCCACCCCCCATTTCGCCACCGAGTACACCATGTCCCACATGGGGCTCGACCCCGAGGTTCGGGAGAGCATCGAGCTGACCTTTTACGAGGCCGGCCACATGATGTACATCCACCAGCCGTCGCTGAAACAGTTGGCCGCCGACCTCCGCGCGTTCATCAAGAACGCTACCTGAGCTGGAGCCGGATGTCCGGCCCTGGTGCATACAGAAAGAGACTTGACAGGGACACGTTTGCATCCGCATAATTCAACAAGCGTTGAATTAAGGAGACGTGGTGCTGGCGATGATCGTGAAGGAGTTCCGGCAGGTGGTCCGGGACAGACGGACACTGGCGATGCTCATCGTGATGCCGGTGGTGCTGCTGTTGGTATTCGGGTATGCCGCCAGCTTCGA
>Ga0299913_10005615_pt1 | contig 10738 bp, 4 predicted proteins | sample RVTome_9_FD_201360 | JGI IMG/M metagenome (GOLD analysis project Ga0299913, IMG submission 201360) | Soil microbial communities from uranium-contaminated site in the Upper Colorado River Basin, Wyoming, United States - RVT155D38 (version 2) ... | reverse complement strand
CTGAGAGGGATGATAAAAGGTGATCCTGAATTGGGCGTGGAACCCGTCGCGACCGCCGCCATCGCCGCTAAGATCGCCGAACTCGATGCCCTGTTCCAATCTCTGGAGCAGGAAACGGCTCGCCTGATAGTCAACTCTCCCATCTTGATCCAGGTACAGACTGCCACCCAGGCCATTGCCACGCACAGTGACGCCCTCCTTAATGAGACCAGCACGCTGTTTAATCAATATACCGCCGCTAACGTCGGTGGTCTTGAAATCATGCCGGGAGTCCCTATCGATACCCGCTTTGCCTATGGACTGGGCATTGTCGCCCTGATTCTGCTGGCCGTGCTAGCCCGACAGCAGAACCGGGACACCCGGCTGCGCCTGATGGAGAGCGAACAGCGCAAGCAGGAGACCGAGGAGCGTAACCGCCGCAATCAGGAAGCCATTCTGCGCTTGTTGGATGAGATGGGCGACCTTGCGGAAGGTGATCTTACCGTGCAGGCCAGCGTCACCGAGGACATCACCGGCGCCATCGCCGATGCCATCAACTATGCCATCGAGGCCCTGCGCGCCTTGGTATCCACTATCAACAGCACTTCCGAACACATTGCCTCCGCTGCTCAAGAAACCCGAGCCGTTGCCGATCGCCTGGCCAAGGCCAGTGAGGTTCAGGCGCGACAGATTGAGTCTTCCAGTAAGACCGTGATGCAGATGGCGCACTCCATGGATGAGGTGTCGAGCAAAACGGCCTCCTCTACGGAAGTAGCGGAAAAATCGGTGGGCATCGCCCACGAGGGCGGGGAACGCGTGCGGCGCACCATCCAGGGGATGGATACCATCCGCGAGCATATCCAGGAGACTTCCAAGCGTATTAAGCGCCTAGGTGAGAGCTCTCAGGAGATCGGCGATATCGTGGCCTTGATCAACGATATCGCTGATCAGACCAATATTCTGGCGCTTAATGCCGCCATCCAGGCTTCGGTAGCTGGTGAGGCGGGTCGCGGTTTCGGCGTGGTCGCCGATGAAGTACAGCGCCTGGCGGAACGTTCCGGTAAGGCCACCAAACGTATCGAGACTCTGGTAAAGACCATTCAGGCCGATACCAATGAGGCGATCATTTCAATGGAAAAGAGCACCGCCGAGGTGGTGAACGGCGCTGACCTGGCGGAGAAGGCCGGTGAAGCGCTGAATGAGATTGAAACCGTATCAGCCCGGCTTGCCGAACTGATCAATGAGGTCTCCAAGGCATCCGCTGAGGTAACCGAGATGGCATCCCGGGTCTCTACCGCCATGACCGCTATCAACGAGATTACCGGCCAGACGGCTGAAAGCAGCGTAGCGACCACTTCCTCGGTCGGCAAACTCAACCAGTTGACTCAAGAGTTGCAACACTCGGTGGCGGGATTCCGGTTGCCGGAGCAGACAGTGCCTAGCGTGGCCAGTCATGGTACCGTGGTTAACTTCTGATTAAGGTTCTTACGCCAAAACACCGAGAAAGTCGCCTACGGGTTCCTGGAGAGGGAAGATGAGTGTGCATGTTACGGATGACTCGCTGAAATTGCTTACGGAAGAGTTGGAGTCGACCTTGCAACGGGTCCAGCTTGGCCTGGAGGCCTATCTTGAAGATCCTACGCAAGTAGCGGTATTGGCGTCTGTGACCGACTGGATCGACCAGCTGCGCGGTGCGTTCACTATGCTCGATCGGCCGGACGCGGCCTCCTTCCTGGAGGAGACCGGTGCCCTGGCCCGATGGCTGACCCATGGAGAGGCCCCTAAGCCGGGGCCTGCCCAGGAGGCCTTGCTGCAGGCGGTGCTGCAGATGCCTCGCTATCTCGAGTGGCTACGGTGGGATAATGGCAAAAAGCCTCTCTTTAATCTCCTGCCGCTGACCAACCAATTGCGTATCGTCCATGGCCTGGGGTCCATCCAGACCGAGCAGGCAACCCCCGCTTTGGCAGAGGCCGGCCGGCGGGATATCCAGTCAAGCCGGTGCGAACTGGTCACCCAGCTACGACCGGCCTTACAGCGGGCTCTATTGGGTGTCCTCCGGGGACAGGGCGCGGATGAACACCTGGAGAAGGCTGCAGAGATTTTTGCCCACCTTAAGAAGGCCGCACCCAACAAGGAAGAGTATCACTTGTGGTGGCTGGCGGAAGGGCTAGCCTTAGAGGCGCGCCACAACGGCACGGTGCCTGGCCCGGAGGCCAATCGGCTGCTACGCGACCTGGATCGTCACATCGGACAGCTGATAGCGTCCGATACCGTATATTCCGATGCTGCCGCGGCCCAGGAACTCAGCCGCCGCCTCACCCGTTGCCTGGCGAACACCGAGCAGGGCGCGGTACGCCTGGAGAAGCGGATCGATTACCATCCGCCACCGATCGATCCGGCACCGCTCTCGCAACCCCTGGCAAGTGGACCGGCTCTGCTCGATATCAAGACAGTGCAGCAGATAGGAATTTTTCTTCGGGAATCCCTGATCAGCGTCAGGGATTGCCTGGATCGCTTAGCACGCACCAACCCGCGCCGGGCTGATATGCTCCAGGGGGAGTTGGAAAGGCTGCATGAGACCGCCAATGTATTGACCTTGCTGAATATGTACGTCTCTGCAGGTCTTATCCGACGCCACTTAACGGTCCTGCAGCAGTGGCTAACAACCAATGACCCTATCTCCGAGGAGGAAGTCCTGCAGCTCGCCAGCGAACTGCGCTTAGTGGAGGACAGTCTCGATGGCATAAGTGAGTTCGCTTACGAACAGGATAGGCCGGCAGTGGCCACCGCCGAACCGGATGACTCGGGGAAGGTAAAGCAACTCAGTACCTCCGCACTCCCGGCACAAGCAGAAGCAGCCCTACACCAAGAGCCCGAAGAAGTCAGGCCGGAACCTATGGTCGCTGCTAAGACCATCTCCGTAATGCCAGCAAGTATTGTCAATACAGTGGACCCAGAGTTTATCGAGGTATTTTTCGAGGAGGCCCAGGGCGAACTGGTCAATATCCGCGAACAGTTACTGGCATGGCGTAAGGACTTGACCGACCGTACCGCCCTATCCTCCCTACGCCGCTCCTTCCATACCCTAAAAGGCAGCGGACGGATGGTAGGCCAGTTGGCGATCGGCGAATTCGCCTGGCACATCGAAGATCTGCTTAATCGGGTCATGGCAGGCCAGCTAACGGCCTCAGCGGCGATTGTGGCAATCATTGACGAGGCACAAGCCGTATTGGCAGGGATAGTTAGTGCTGGCCCGGCCGATGATGAGGGTGGGCTGCCAGTCCTTACGGCGCTCACGGCGCGTATCGAGACCCTGTTATCGGGTGAGACGCCGATTGAGCCCCCGCTGAGCGTCCCAGCGCTGGAAACAGCGGCACCCCAGGAGACGGTACTCCCGGAGAACACCCTCCCACCATCGACACCCGCCCGGCTCGAGGAAACCACCGAGGCTATTGCCGAGCCCGATCCACTGACGACAGCACCCATCCCGGCCAGTCCGGCTATTTCAGCCCCCGAGCAAGATCAGGAACTACTAGAGGCATTCCTCGATGAGGCCGCCGAGATCCTTGATACCGGCGAGGTCACGCTGCAGCGCTGGAGCGCAGATCGGGAAAACCCAGAACTACTCAACAACCTGCGCCGCGATATGCATACCTTAAAGGGCAGTGCACGCATGGTCGGCCTTAGGGCTATCGGCGATCTGGCGCATGCCATGGAATCCCTCTTGGATGCCATTGCTACTGCCTCGTTGCCGGCGTCCACCGCCATGGTAGCAGCCTTGCAGCGCGCCCTGGATGGCCTCAATGGCATGCTGGCGCAGGTTCGCAACGGGCTCGAACCATTACCGGCCCAGGACCTGCTCGACGCCCTCAAGGCACTGGCAAGGACGGAAACCCAGCAAGCCGCTCCGCCCACAACCGTATCTCAGGAGGTGCAAGCTAAAATACCGCCGGATACCGCACCGCCCGCTGTCTTCTTGCCGGTCCCGGACCGGCAGCCAAGTGCGCCGGATCAGGAGCTATTGGCGATATACCTATCCGAAGCCACCGGGATTCTCGATGCCAGCCGGGCTGCCCTGCAAGACGGGAGCGCAGACCGGGAAAATCCGGTTTGGATGAACGACCTGTGGCGCTATATGCATACCCTGACAGGCAGTTCCCGCATGGCCGGTCTTAGGGCTGTCGGCGATCTGGCGCATGCCATGGAATCCCTCTTGGGTGCCATCGCCACCGCTCAGCTGCCAGCGTCCGTTGCCGCAGTGGCGGCCTTGCAGCGCGCCCTGGATGGACTCAATGGCATGCTGGCGCAGGTTCGCAACGGGCTCGAACCGCTACCGGCCCAGGATCTGCTCGACGCCCTCAAGGCGCTAGCGGGGATGGAAACCCAGCAAGCCATTCCGCCAGTGGCCGTACCGCAGGCGGAATCACCGGTCAAACCGGGGATCAGCACCGCCAAGGGAACGGACAGTATTCGTGTCAGTGCCGCCTTGCTGAATACGCTGGTCAACCGGATGGGCGAAAGCAGTACTTGTCGCGCCCGTATCGATGAAAAAGTGGGTACCCTGCACTTTAGCCTGGCCGAATTGAATCAGACGGTATCTCGCCTGCACCAGCAGTTGCGCCGTCTGGAGATCGAGACCGAGGCGCAAATCCTGTTCCGTTACACCGAAGGCGCTAAGGATCACCACGAGGACTTCGATCCCCTGGAACTCGATCGTTTCTCCGAATTGCAACAGCTTTCCCGCTCGCTGATGGAGGTCGTCGATGATCTGACCAATATCCAACATACCGTGGAGGAGCATGCTCAGGATATGCGCTTCCTGCTTGACCAGCAGGCCAAGATCAATAAGGAGGTCCAACAGGGACTCATGCAAACCCGGCTGGTGCGCTTTAGCAGCGTCGTGCCACGCCTGCGCAGGGTGGTGCGCCAGTCCTGCCAGGAGTCGGGCAAACCGGCCGAACTGGTCTTGCAGGGCGCCGAGGCCGAGGTAGATCGCACCGTGCTGGAGAACATAGTGGCACCTTTGGAACACCTGCTGCGCAACGCTATCGCTCACGGTATCGAGCCGCCGGAACAGCGCCGCGCTGCCGGCAAACCCGAGGTTGGCACCATCACCATGGCCCTGTATCGCGAGGGGGCGGAACTGGTATTACAGTTAAGCGACGACGGTGCTGGCCTTGATTTCGCTGCCATTCGTGCCAAGGGAGAAACCAGCGGCCTGCTGTCACCCGGACAACCAGTAAGCGAGCAGGAACTGATCGGCTTACTGCTACGCCCGGGCTTTTCCACCGCCAGTCAGGTAACCCAGCTTGCCGGTCGCGGTGTGGGTATGGATGTCGTTAGCGGCACCATCAAGGCCATGCGCGGGGCACTGCGGATTCAATCCGAGCCCAGCAAGGGCACACGCTTTATCATTCGCCTGCCGTTTTCACTGGCGGTCACCCAGGCGCTGTTGGTACAGGCAGGGGACGATATCTACGCCGTGCCCCTGCTGAGCATCGAGGCCGTGACCCGGCTTGAGGAAGCCGAATGGTCAGCCTACCTCGACGGCAAGGCTGTGGAACACCAATACGGTAGGCAGCGCTATCCCCTGCACAGCTTGGGGATGCTATTCGGTCATAGTGGCACCCTACCCTTCGGAAACGACGTCGCCCAGCGATCACCGGCGCTGCTATTCCGTAGCGCTGAGGCCAGTGCCGCCCTCCAGGTGGAAACGGTGCTCGGTAGCCAGGAAATTATCGTCAAGCCGCTCAATCCGCAACTCCATGCGGTACCCGGTATCTCTGGCGCTACGGTATTGGCCGACGGGCGCGTCGTCGTGGTCCTGGAGCTGGCGGCCCTGGTGCGCAACCTCGCCTCCCGGACGCAACAACAGACGGAATTTCGGGCCTTGCGCCTTGCCCGGCAGGAATCCCGGCAGGAACGGCTCAGCGCTATGGTGATCGATGATTCTATTACCATGCGTAAGGTCACCGCGCGCGTCCTGGAGCGTCATAATATCAATGTGACGGTGGCCAAAGACGGCATGGAGGCCGTTGCCCTGCTAGAGGAACAGGTACCGGATTTGGTGATACTGGATATCGAGATGCCGCGTATGGATGGCTTTGAAGTAGTGGCGCATATCCGCAATCAACCCCGCCTAAGGCACCTGGCGGTCATCATGGTGACCTCCCGCAGCGGCGAGAAGCATCGCGAGCGCGCCACCCGGCTGGGTGTCGACGATTATCTGATCAAACCTTATCAGGAAGAGGAACTGATGAGATCCATTCGCACTGTCTTGGGTGGGCAAGGCCTAAAGCTAGCCGCTGAGGGATAACACTCATGGAACCATTACGGCACGTACTGCGCAGTCTGTTGATCCCCTTCCAGGGAGGACAGGCCGTGCTTCCCCACAGTACCGTGGTGCAGGTATTGCCCTTCGCCAAATCCCTGCGCCTGGAAAACGCGCCGCCCTGGGTAACAGGTGCGATACTGTGGCGATCCCGCACCACGCCCCTGGTAAGCCTGGAGCGTCTGGTTTGTGGCATCACCCCCGGGCCTGGTGCCCATTCCCGGATCATCGTAGTCAATGCCCTAAGTAACGCCCCCAGGCTGCCGAGCTTTGGCCTTCTGGGGGCAAGGGCTCCACAGCTGCTTGATCTGGAGCGCACGGCAATTAGCCTGGACGAGGCCACGGAACCACTCCCGGCCGGGGTACTGAGCCGGGTACGAATCAATGGCCAGGCGGCCATTATTCCGGATATGGACGCTATCGAGGCGGTCCTCAGCCGGCTGATGGCCACCTAGTTATCCCTTCCTTAAGGACCGACCACGTCGGTTGCCGCCAATTCCTGCTCCAGGGTCTCTAAGCTCGTGATGGGCGGAGAACAGTGCGTCCCGCTACAGATATAGGCCACCGGCCGGGCACCGTCCGCCTGGCGTTCGGCCAAGAGGCCAGGCAGGGAACCCACAGCGGTAGGAATCGCCAGGGTCAACCGGCGCGGGGCATAGGGGCGGCTGCTGCGCTCCCACCAGGATTCGAAGATAGTACCCTCACCGCGCAAGATGACTTGCTGACTTGGATAGTAATATTCCTCAAGGGCCAGCAGCATCGCATTACAGGCCAGGGGGGCCTGCTCAAGGATGGGCCAGGCCCACTTCAGGGTGCGCTCCGCCGCTTCCCGATACTGCATAGCACCGAGCAGGTGACCAAGCCTGATTAAGGCCCAGGCGGCAATGCCGTTGCCAGCGGGCAGGGCCTCGTCATGCACCGGCTTGGGACGCTGAATCAGCCGCTCATGATCATCGGCGGTAAAATAAAAACCACCCCCCTGGGCATCTTGAAAGTGCTCCAGGAGCACGTCGGCCAGTGCCACGGCCAAGTCCAGATCGCCATCCCGCCAGCGGGCCTGGAGAAGTTCCAGGATGCCGTCGATGAGAAAGGCATAGTCATCCAAATAGGCGGCAAGGTGGGCCTTGTCATCCTTGTAAACGGCCAGCAACCGGCCATCCTGCCATAGCCGGGCCTGAATAAAATCCAGGGACCGTTCGGCTGAGGTCAGAAAATCGCTCCGACCCAGATGCCGCCCTGCGGCGGCCATGCCCTTGATCGCCAGTCCATTCCAGGCGACCAGGATCTTTTCGTCCCGACCCGGATGTACCCGTTGCTCTCGAGCTGTGAACAATTTTGCCCGGGCGCTGGCAAGCCGAGCCTCCGCCTCGGCCGGCTCGACCCCCACCCGTCTCGCCACGTCCTCTACCTCTTCATAGATGTGCAGGTGCCAGTGGCCTTCGAAGTTGGGCGCTTGGTCCAGACCAAAGCGGGGAGCAAACACGGCGTATTCCTCGGGCGTTAGCATGGCTTTTACCTCCGCCGGTGTCCAGACATAGAACTTGCCTTCCTTGCCCTCGGAATCGGCATCCAGGGTGGAATAATAGCCGCCCTCGGGGGACTGCATCTCCCGCATCAGCCAGGCACCGGTCTCCTCGGCCACCTGTTTGAACAGCGGCTCTCCGGTGGCCTGCCAGGCCTCACTATAGAGGGCAAGCAGGGGGCCGTTATCGTAGAGCATCTTCTCGAAGTGCGGGATCATCCATTGCTCATCCACTGAATAGCGGCAAAAGCCGCCGCCCAGGTGATCGTAGATCCCCCCTAAAGCCATCTTGCGCAGGGTAAAGCGGGCAACGGTCTCGGCCTGACGGTCCGGCGCGCCGCTTAGCACGCTATGGGCCCAGTGCCGCAGCAGACGCTCGATACTGGTAGGATGAGGAAACTTAGGCGCCGGGCCAAACCCACCATACCGGGCATCGAAGCTCTTTACCAGTTGATCACGAGCCTCCTGCAGCGGTTTGGGATTGATGGCATGACCGGTGCCGGCCTGGCGCGGAAGATCGGCCTTGAGGATCTCCAGGAGGGATTGATTCTGCCGGCGCACCTCGCCCGGGTGGGCCCGGTAGTAATCCATAAGACGACGCAGCAGGTCGGTAAAGGCGGGCATACCCTGGCGGGGTTCCTTGGGAAAATAGGTGCCCCCGAAGAACGGGATCTGATCATCGGGGGTAAGAAACATAGTCAGCGGCCAGCCGCCGCTGCGCCGGTTGAGCAACTGGTAAGCAGTCTGATAGATCTTATCGAGGTCCGGGCGCTCCTCCCGGTCTACCTTGATATTGACGAACAGCTCGTTCATCACCTTAGCAGTCTCTTCGTCCTCGAAGGATTCATGGGCCATCACATGGCACCAGTGACAGGCCGAGTAGCCGATGGATAACAGGATAGGCTTGTGCTCGCGACGGGCCTTCTCCAGGGCCTCTTCACCCCACGGATACCAGTTCACGGGATTATGGGCATGCTGCCGCAGGTAGGGACTGGTCTCGTGGATCAAGCGATTGGTGTGATGGGTGGCATGCATATTAAGTGATCCCGAAATAAGAGTCGTTTATGATAACCAACAGACCTGTAAAGGTAGTGAACTCCCAGTTCTTTCTCAACGCTCTAAAGTGCTGATTACGAGGCACGCTTTAATATCGGCCAGGCTGCAAACAGGTAATGAAACATAGACCAAAGGGTGAGCGCAGCGGCAATAAACAGCAGGCCCAGACCTGCGGCCAGCGTAGGAAAACCGCCCAGCGGTTCGCGATAGAGCAACAGCAACAGGGCGGCCATCTGGGCAGTGGTCTTAAGCTTGCCCACCATCGAAACCGCGACCGTCGTCCGGTTGCCAAGCTGGGCCATCCACTCGCGCAACGCGGAAATTGTAATCTCCCGACCGATGATGATGACCGCCGCGATGGCTACTCCAGGCGTAGGAATGGCTTGGACCAGGAGTACCAAGGCCGCGGCGACCATCAGCTTATCGGCAACGGGATCGAGAAAGGCGCCGAAGGCCGAAATCTGTTTAAGACGCCGGGCAAGATAACCATCCAGCAAATCAGTAAACGCAGCGACTGCAAACAAGGCTGTACAGGCCACATTGGCCCAGGGTACCGGCAGGTAAAAAACGCCCACGAAGACCGGGACCAGGAGGATACGCAACATAGTCAAAGACGTGGGCAAATTTAGTCGCATGCAAGATCGCCATTAGCCTTCACCGTGGAAGGCATCATAGATGCGTTGGGCCAGTTCCTTATTAATCCCATCTACCTGGGCAATATCCTCAACACCGGCGCGGGTCAGTTGCTGCAGACCACCAAATTGCTTGAGCAAGGACTGGCGACGCCGTTGGCCCACCCCGGGAATGGCTTCCAAGACAGAAGTCTTGCGTGTCTTTGCCCGGCGTTGACGGTGGCCAGTAATGGCAAACCGGTGCGCCTCATCGCGTAGTTGCTGCACCAGATGCAAGGCCGCCGAATCAGCCGGCAGTATAATGGGGTGATCCCCGACGGACAAGTAAAGTACTTCCAGGCCAGGCTTGCGGTCGGCGCCTTTGGCAACGCCCACGATGGTTACGCCAATCACCTGCAGTTCTTCCAACACGGTCCTGGCCTGGGCAATCTGGCCCTTGCCGCCATCGATAAACAAGATATCGGGAAGCTTGCCCTCGCCTGCGCGCAAGCGGGTATAGCGCCGGGTCAGGGCCTGATAGAGTGCGCCATAATCGTCACCCGGGGTGATGCCTTCGATGTTATAACGCCGGTAATCGGATTTTAGCGGCCCTTCCCCGTTGAACACCACGCAGGACGCCACGGTCGCCTCCCCCCCGGTATGGCTGATGTCAAAGCACTCCAGGCGGGACAATGCAAAGTCCAGTCCCAAGGCATCCTGCAAGGCCTCGAAACGGCGGCGCATGCCGGCCTTGCCGGAAAGTTGGGCGGCCAAGGCATGCTCGGCGTTGCGTACGGCCATCTCCAGCCAGCGGGCACGCTCGCTACGCACCTTAGCGGTTATCGTCACCCGGTGCCCAGCACGTTCCTGAAACACCTGAGCCAGCAAGGGAGTATCCTCCAGGTCCTGGTTGACCAGAATTTCCCTGGGTACCTCTTTATCCAGATAATATTGGGCCAGGAAGGCACTAAGCACCTCGGCAGTCCCGGCATCCTTAGGGATACGGGGAAAGAAGTTCTTATTGCCAAGGAGCCGGCCATCGCGGAAGAAGAACACCTGCACACAGGCGGCGCCCTCTTGCGCCGCACAGGCCACGACGTCCAGATCGCCCCCCTCGCCACTGACATACTGGCGCTCCTGGATCTGGCGCAATTGGACGATCTGGTCCCGATAAGTAGCGGCCTCTTCGAACTTGAGTTGCTCAGCGGCTGCCTCCATACGCTGCACCAGATCATCGAT
>Ga0299913_10005614_pt1 | contig 10739 bp, 11 predicted proteins | sample RVTome_9_FD_201360 | JGI IMG/M metagenome (GOLD analysis project Ga0299913, IMG submission 201360) | Soil microbial communities from uranium-contaminated site in the Upper Colorado River Basin, Wyoming, United States - RVT155D38 (version 2) ... | reverse complement strand
CGCGCCCGCACCCGCGCTGCTTGAACGATCTCGCGCGAGCGAGCGGTACAGTCCGAACTATGACCGTGCGGAGCGAGCGTCGACCGGCGGATGAGTGCTTCGTCGGCCGAGCGAGCGGAGCCATGTGATGGCTGACAACCACGAAACCGGAGCCGCGACCACCCCCGTCGAGCTGGTCGAGGCGGTGCTCGGCCGGTATGCCGAGCGAGTCGAGATCGGCCGCCGCCGACTCGGTCGCCCGCTCACGTTCGCCGAGAAGGTGCTGTTCGCCCACGCCGACGATCCCGAGGTGGTCGGCACCGACCGCGGCGTCGACTACGCCGACTACCGCCCCGACCGCGTCGCGATGCAGGACGCCACCGCCCAGATGGCGCTCCTCCAGTTCGTCACCGCCAACCTGCCCCGCGTCGCCGTGCCGACCACGGTGCACTGCGACCACCTCATCCAGGCCCACGTCGGCGCCGAGGACGACCTCGACACCGCCATCGACGCCAACGCCGAGGTGTACGACTTCCTGCGCACGGTGTCGGCGAAGTACGGCATCGGGTTCTGGAAGCCGGGCTCGGGGATCATCCACCAGGTGGTGCTCGAGCAGTACGCCTTTCCCGGCGGGATGATGATCGGCACCGACAGCCACACGCCCAACGCCGGCGGCCTGGGCATGGTCGCGATCGGGGTGGGCGGCGCCGACGCCGTCGACGTGATGGCGGGCTGGCCGTTCAATACGCGCGTGCCGAAGGTGATCGGCGTGCGCCTGACCGGCCGCCTGTCGGGGTGGGCGGCGCCCAAGGACGTCATCCTCAAGGTCGCCGGCATCCTCACCGTGAAGGGCGGCACCGGCGCCATCGTCGAGTACTTCGGGCCGGGCTGCGAGTCGATCTCCGCCACGGGCAAGGCGACCATCTGCAACATGGGCGCCGAGATCGGCGCCACGTGCTCGATCTTCCCCTACGGCGAGCGGTCGGCCATGTACTTGAAAGCGACCCAGCGAGAGGAGATCGCCGATCTCGCCACCGCCCACGCCGAGCATCTGCGCGTCGATCCCGAGGTCGAGACCGATCCCGAGCGCTTCTACGACCGCGTGATCGACATCGACCTCGACGAGCTCGAGCCCCACCTCGTGGGTCCACACACGCCCGACCTCGACCGGCCGATCTCGGAGGTGAAAGCGGCCGCGAAGCAGGAGGGCTACCCGCTCGACATCTCGTACGCACTCGTCGGCTCGTGCACGAACTCGTCGTACGAGGACATCGGACGCGCCGCCCACGTCGCCCGCCAGGCGCAAGCCGCCGGGCTGCGGGTGCGCTCGCCCCTGTTGATCACGCCCGGCTCGGAGCAGGTGCGGGCGACGATCGAGCGCGACGGGCTCCTCGACGACCTGGAGGCGATCGGCGCCACCGTGCTCGCCAACGCCTGCGGACCGTGCATCGGACAGTGGCAGCGCGACGACATCGAAATGGGCGAGCGCAACACGATCGTGAGCTCGTTCAACCGCAACTTCCCGCGCCGCAACGACGGGAACGCCGACACGCTGTCGTTCATCGGATCGCCCGAGACAGTGGTGGCCATGGCGCTCACCGGTCGCCTCGACGTCGACTTCGTGCGTGATCCCGTCGACAGTGGCGACGGCAACCCCGTTCAGCTCGAGCCGCCGGTGGCCGACGAGCTGCCGGGCAAGGGGTTCGACCCCGGTGAGTCGGGCTACGTTGCCCCGGCCGCCGATCGGTCCCGGGTCGAGGTCGTGGTCAAGCCGGGGTCCGAGCGCCTCGAGCTGCTCGAGCCGTTCCCGGCGTGGGACGGCAAGGACATCACGGGGCTGCGCGTCCTACTCAGAGCGACAGGCAAGACCACGACCGACCACATCTCGCCCGCCGGCCCGTGGCTGCGCTACCGCGGTCACCTCACGAACATCTCCCAGAACCTGTTCGTCGGCGTGAACAACGCGTTCGCCCTCGACGAGTCGGGCACCGGCGTCGACTTCCGCGACGGCGAGGTGAAGCCGCTGCCGGAGCTGGCCACGTCGTACAAGGACGCCGGCATCGACTGGGTCGCGATCGGCGACGAGAACTGGGGCGAAGGTTCATCCCGTGAGCACGCGGCGATGGAGCCCCGGTACATGGGCGGCCGGGCGATCATCGTGCGGTCGTTCGCCCGCATCCACGAGGCGAACCTCAAGAAGCAGGGGATCCTGCCGCTCACCTTCGCCGATCCCAACGACTACGAGCGCATCCTCGTCGACGACACCATCGACATCGTTGGCCTGGCCAATCTCGCGCCCGACCAGCCCGTCACCGTCGTGATCCGCCACGCCAACAGCACGAGCCACGAGATCGAGACCCGCCACACGCTCTCCGACGAGCACATCGAGTGGTTCCGGGCCGGGTCCGCGCTCAACGTGCTTCGCCGCACCAACGCCTGACGCCTCCCACATCGGGGCCGTGGCGATGGCACACCGGTGGCACATCGCATGGCACGCCTTCAGGACAGAGCGGGCGATGTGCGGAGGGCAAGATCATGCGAGCCGTTTCTCTTCGGGTACGGGTGGGGACCATGCTCGGTGCGGGGGCGCTGCTGGCGCTCGCGGCCTGCACCCCGGCCAAGCCGCCGGCGCACGGTGCAGCGGTCTACGACTCGCCCGGCTTCTCCACGTTCACCGTGCCGGCCGGCGTGACCCAGATCGTCGTCGATGCCTACGGCGGCGAGGGTGGAGACACCGACGGCGGTGCGACGCCGCACGCCGTCGGCGGTCTCGGCGGACGCGCCACCAGCGTCATCCCGGTGTCGCCGGGTGAGGTGTTGACGGTTGCCGTCGCCGGCGCCGGGGGGACCCCCGTGTTCGACGCCGCCACGGGTTGCGTCCCTGCCGGGGTCGCCGGATTCAATGGCGGTGGCGCCGGTGGAGGGACCGCTGGGACCATGCTCGGTTGCGGCGGAGGCGGCGGCGGTGCGTCCGGCCTTGCCCGCGGCTCGCAGCCACTGCTGATCGCGAGCGGCGCGGGCGGTGCCGGGTTCGGAGAGACCGGGTGCTGCGACGGTGGCGCCGGCGGGGGCACCGAAGGCGGTCCGGGTGAGGACAGTGCCATCGGCGGAAGCGGCGGTGACGGCGGGACCACGAGCGCCGGTGGCGCCGGCGGTTCTGGCTTCGGCGCCGATGACGGCGAACCGGGGACCCCTGGTGCCGGTGGCGCCGGTGGGACGGCGTCGTTCGTCGGCGCCGGCGGCGGCGGAGCCGGGCTCTTCGGCGGCGGTGGCGGCGGCGCAACCGAACCGCTCTTCGCTGACGGCGGCGGTGGCGGGGGCGGCTCCGGGTTCGGGCCGCCCGGTACCGCGTTCGAGACCGGCGTGCGCGCCGGCAACGGCCTCGTGGTCATCGCCTGGTAGGAGCGCTCATGAGCCGAACGGTGGGTTTCGTTGTTGTCATCGCGCTCGGTGCCGCCGCGGTGGTGGCATGCGCGCCGAGCAAGCCGCAGGCACCGCCCGTCGCCGTGTACGACGCGCCGGGTACCTACGCGTTCACGGTGCCGGCTGGCGTCAAGCAGATCGTCGTCGACACGTACGGTGCGGAGGGCGGCATGCTCGAGAATCGCCCGGCGCCGTCGGGCGGGCTCGGCGGCCGCGCCGCCGCCGTCATCTCCGTGGTGCCGGGCGAGACGCTCCTGATCGCTGTCGGCGGCGCGGGTGGCGCCACCGAGCTCGATGCCGACCATTGCACGATCCCCGGCAGCGGCGGCTTCAACGGCGGCGGCACTGGTGGGGGCACGGCCGGCGCTCCCGCGGCATGTGGCGGTGGGGGTGGGGGTGCCTCCGGTGTCGCACGGGGCCCACAGCTGCTCGTACTCGCCGGGGGTGGCGGCGGCGCCGGATCCGGTGAGGTCGAGGACAACAACGACGGCCAGGGTGGGGCTGGCGGAGCGTCGGCGGGCGCGCCCGGCGCGAGCGACGAGGGAATCGGTGGGGGCGGTGGTACCCAGACCGGCGGGGGCGCCGGCGGCGCCGGGATCGGCGATGGTGCGAGCGGGACCGCCGGGAACGCGGGCGCCGGCGGGAATGGCGGCGGCCTCGGGGCGGGTGCGGCAAGCGGAGGCGGTGGCGGGGGTGGCGGCCTCTTCGGCGGTGGCGGCGGGGGCGGCGCGTCAGGAACGAGCAACCCCGGCGGTGGTGGGGGCGGTTCCGGCTTCGGTCCACCGGGGACGATTTTCGAGACGGGTGTGCGCGCCGGCAATGGCCTCGTGGTGATCGCCTGGTAGGAGGACGATCAGCCCCAGCGGGCGAGTTCCGCCTCGAGGTCGAGCGGGGCGACGGTCGCTTCGTGCTCGAGGTCGCCCCACTGGTCGCGAGGCACCAACCACATCACCTCGAACTCGTTGCCGTCGGGATCCTGGCCGTAGAGCGATTTCGTGGCGCCGTGATCGCTCTGACCGACCAGCGCACCGAGTCGCGAGAGCGTCTCGCGGGCGGCAGCGAGATCGGTGATCGACGGCACCTCCCACGCCAGGTGGTAGAGGCCGACGCGTCCGCGCTCGGGCCCCGGCGCGGCGGCGCCGACCGAGAACAACCCGAGGTCGTGATGGTTGTCGGAGCCGGCGGCACGCAGGAACGCAGCCTGGTTGCCCATCTGCACGACGACCTCGAAGCCGAACGCCTCGCGGTAGAAGTCGGCCGCGGTGGCCGCGTCACGCACGTAGAGCACCGCGTGGTTCAAGCGCTGCACCGGGATCATCAGTGGTCTCAACCGTACCGGGGTCCTCGTGCTTCCCGAGCCGCGCCGCCATCTCCCGCAGCAGCCGGCGGGCCAGACCGGGGACGGCCTGGAGGAGGCCCAGCAGTTCCCGACGGCTGATCACCACGACCCGGACCGGCCCGACCGCGGTCACGGTCGCGGGATGGCGAGAGCCGGCGAGCGTCGGCCCCTCGCCGAACCAGTCGCCGGGCCCGAGCATGGCGACGGCGCGGCCGTCGACGCTCGCTACCACCGACCCCTCGGCGATGACGAACAGCTCGTGCCCCGGCGCGTCCTGCTCGGCCACGACCGCCCCGTCGGCGACGTCGACGGTCTCGACGTGGCGGGCGATGAGCTCGAGCTCTCGCCGCCAACTCCCGCCGAAGAGGGGGATGCCGGCCAGCTGCTCCAGGTACGCGGTATTGGTCATGGGGCGACGGTACGGATCGCGACCACCGAGGGCATCGCCGCAGGGGACGGTTTCGGACTCCGCCCCAGGGCGGAGGCGGCGCTCCGACCAGGGGCCGATGACCCGACGGGCAGCCGTCCCTAGGCTGAACCCGATGAAGTGGCTCTCGGACGTCGAGGACGTCCACGACTACTACGACGAGTGGTACTGGCCGGTCGGGGCGGGGGTCGCCGCCGCCGCCCTGGCCGTGGCCCTGATCGTGCAACGGCAGGCCGTCGAGCCGGCGCTCTGGGCCGCGCTGACCGCGTCGCCGTGGCTGGTCGACGCCGCCCTCGTTCGCTCGTCGAAGGGACCGGTGCCGATCCCACTCTTCACCGCCGTCGTGGTGATCGGTGTGCTGGGGCTGCTCAACGAGCACGTGTTCAACGACTTTGCCCCGTTCTTCCTCGTCCTGTTGGCGGCGGAGCTGGCGTCGCGACTTCCGCTCCCGGGCGGCCTCCTCGTGACCGGCGTGGCGATGCTGGCGATGCTCTCGGTCGAGCTCTGGGGAGGCTACGACGACTCCTTCATCTGGTTGGTGGGGATCGCCCTCGGCTGGGCCGGCGGCGTCTGCGTGCAGATCCAGTTCAAGCTGATGGCCGAGATGCGGGCGAAGCAGGCCAACGTGGCCGAGCGGGCGGCGGCGGAGGAGCGGCAGCGCATCGCGCGCGAGATCCACGATGTCGTCGCCCACACGCTGTCGGTGACGATGCTCCACGTGACCGGGGCGCGCCTCGCGCTCGAACGCGGTGATCAGGACGACGCCGTCGCTGCATTGCACGACGCCGAGCGGATGGGACGCGCGAGCCTCACCGACATCCGGCGGACCGTCGGCGTGCTCGGCGCTGAAGGCGGCGGCACGAACGCGCCGTTGCCGACCGCCGCTGACCTTCCCGAGCTCGTCGCCGGCTTCCGCGCCGCCGGTCTCGACGTCGGCTTCGACGTTCACGGCGACGTGGGAGCGCTGCCGCCGGCCACCGGTCTGGGTGTCTACCGCATCACGCAAGAGTCGCTGACCAACGTGGCCAAACACGCGCCGACATCGCGGACCGAGGTGCGCCTAGCCGTCGACGCCGACGCCGTGCGATTGACGGTGCGCGATCGCGACGGTCGAACCGTCGCCACTCCGTCGGAGAACGGCGGCCTCGGCCTGCGAGGAATGCGCGAACGCGCCGCGGCGCTCGGCGGGACGCTCGACGCCGGTCCCGACGGCGACGGCTGGCTCGTCGACGCCGCGCTCCCGCGGCCCGGCACGGGCCGGCGCCACCGATGCTGACGTGATCCGCGTCCTCCTCGTCGACGACCAGGAGCTGGTGCGGGCCGGGCTGCGTCGCATCCTCCATCCCGACGAAGGCTTCGAGATCGTCGGCGAATGCGAGGACGGCGACGAGGTCGAGGGCGCCGCCCGCCGGCTCCGCCCGGACGTCGTCGTCATGGACGTGCGCATGAAGCGGGTGGACGGCGCCGCCGCGACCCGCCGACTGCGTCAGGACGAGGACGCGCCGCCCGTCCTCGTGCTGACGACCTTTGACGACGACGAGGTTCTCTCGGCCGCGTTGCGGGCGGGCGCCGCCGGGTTCCAGCTGAAGGACGCGCCGGGCGAGGAGCTCATCCGGTCGGTCCGGGTCGTGGCCGAGGGCGGCGCCTGGCTCGACCCCGCCGTGACCGGGCGCGTGCTCTCCACGTACCGGGATACGGCGGCGGCCGTCGCCGGAACCAGCCGCACCGCGACGGTCGACCAGCTGACGCCGAGGGAGCTCGACGTTCTCCGCATGATCGGACGAGGGGCCAGCAACACCGAGATCGCCGAGGGCCTCTTCGTGAGCGAGGCGACGGTGAAGAGCCACGTCGGGCACATCTTCACCAAGCTCGGCCTCCGCGACCGGGCCGCCGCCATCGTCTTCGCCTTCGACCACGGGTTGGTGGTCGCGGGCGGCTGAGCGCCGAACGTGTCGAGGTGCGCGACCTCTGACTAGAGGTTGTGCCAGATGCGGCGGGGGCCGTCGAGGGTGCGGCTGATGGCCTTCACCACGATGTTGGGCTGGTCGCCGCCCGAGGCGGCGTAGACGATCTGCTCGAACGACGGCGGGCCCACCGCGAGGTTGTGGGTCAGCGCCGAGCCCGATCCGGCGCCACCGGTCTCGTTGAGATACGCCGCCACCATCGCGCCGGTGCGCCCGATGCCCGCGCCGCAGTGGACGAACACCGGCCCGTCGGCGCCGCCGACCGTCTGCAGGAACTGTGCCACCTCGTCGCCGCTGGGAGTCTGGCCGTCGCGAATGGGCAGGTGCACGACCTGCATCCCGAGGCTCTGGATGAAGGCGTCGTCGTCGGTGGCGTAGTCCTCGGCTCGGAGGTCGACCACGACGGTCACGCCGGCGGCGGCCAGCGACCGGTAGCCGTCATGTGACGGGTGGGCGCCCCGCCAGACGCGGTCGTCGATGGCGCGCAGCTTGCCCACGCCCTCGACGCCGGTGACCTGCCCGGTGTCGATGAGCTGGCGGGCGACGAGCGAAAGGCCCTGGATGGCGAGGTTGCCGACCACGAGGAAGGCGACCAAGCCGATCAGGAGGCGGACGGCCCACTTGCGAGGGACTCGCCACGGCCAGGCCGCACGGACGGGCGCGGCGAGGGGCACCGCAAGGGCTTGTGTCATTGCAGGGACCAGGGTAGGCGAGCTCAGGACGATTTCCTCCCTTTGGCAGGCTGCCCTGACAAAACCTTCACAATCCCTTCGACAGGACCAGGACCCGGCTGGAGCCCCGGCGCCGTCCTAAACCGATTCCCACCGTGCAGGCTCTGTGACCGATGGGATCGCCGCCCGACGCGAGGGTCGAGTTCTGTGAACGGGAGTACCCCCGCCTGGTCGGCGGCCTCACGCTCTATACGAGCGATCGCGAACTCTCCCGCGAGCTGGCGCAGGAGGCCCTCGCTCGAGCGTGCCAGCACTGGGGCCGGGTCCGCCGGATGGATGCGCCGGGGGCGTGGGTGTGGCGAGTGGCGCTCAACCTGGCGAACCGGTCGTTCGCCCGGCGGCGGGCGCAGCGCCGAGCGGAGCACGCGCTCGGTCAGGAGCGGGTCGCGACGCCCGGCGACCCCGACGAGGCCGTCGCCGTGCGTGCGGCGGTCGTGGCGCTGCCCAAGCGCCAGCGCGTCGCGCTCGTGCTGCGGTACTTCGCCGACCTCCCCGTCCGCGAGGTCGCCCGGCTCATGCGCTGCCGGGAAGGAACGGTCAAGGCGCTGACCCACCAGGGCATCGCCAACCTGCGCCAAACGCTCATGCTCGAACAGCTCGAGGAGGCCCTCGATGGCAATTGACGTACGCGAGCTCCTTCGGGATGCCGCGGGCGAACCGACCGAACCTGTCGACACCATCGCCATCCTGCGACGAGCGGGACGGCGCCGCCGGTCGATGGGCCTGCTCTCGATCGCGGCGCTCGTGGTCGCTGGTGCTGCCGTTGTCACGATCGCGCGCGTGGCGACGACGTCCGAAGACCCCGGGAGCGCCACCCGGGCGGCCACCGACACGTCGGCGCCGCTCTCGCTCACTGTCGAGATCGAGCGATCGTCGGATCTCGTGACGATCCGGCTGCTCGACGCGTCGGCGGCTCCGATCGACGTAGAGCGCGAACTGCACGCTGCTGGTATCGACGTCACGGTTTCGGCCCGGCCGGGCGGTCCGACGCTCGTCGGCACGTGGGCCGACAACACGCCCGATCCTCAACCCGGTCCCGGCCTCGGTGTTGTCATCGAGGATCGAACCGTCATGCGCCTCCCCGTCGGATACACCGGTCAGCTCGCGTACTACCGACCTGCGCAGCCGGGCGAGACGGACGCACCGTGAGGCCGCCGAAGTCGCGCGCGTTGGTCGGGGCGTTGGCGACCGTCGTTCTCGTCGGTGCGGTGGTTGGCGGTGCGTGCGCGGCGCCATCGCAAACGCCGGGTGAAGACGTGGACATCCAGCAGGTCGACGACGGTTTCGTCCTGCGTCTACGCAACTCCGAGGCGGATGCCGCCGGCGTGGAGCGTGAGCTGCGAGCAGCCGGTCTCGATGTCAGCGTCGCCGCGGTGCCGTTCGGAAGGGGCGCAACCGGGACTTGGGTGTACCCGTTCGATGGCATCGATCCGACCGACCGGACGGTGCTGCGGCTGCCGAGCGATCACACGGGTGTCGTGCTCTTTCGAGCGACGGGCGAGTTGGCGGAGAGCGCGTTCAGCGAGCGCGCACCGCTGCACTGCACGGGTATCGAATCGCTCGCGCCGTCCGCCGCCGAGGCGGAGATCAACAAGCTCGGCTACGACGTGTTCTGGAGCTTCGCCGGCACCGGCCCCGGACAACTCGTGTTCCGGTTCCCCGCCACGGCTCCGGACGGGCTGATCATCGGCGCGACCCCGCTGAGCGACACCGTCATGATGGTGCGGGTGTCACCTGTCGGCGATCGACTTGCCGATCAGGACTCCATCGAGGACGCGCAGGGGGACTGCTGACGTCAGCCGGTCCGCAGGGCCCGGAGTCGCTCGACGACCTTCGGGAACGCGTCCACGAACAGGTCGATGTCGGCGCTGGTCGAGTTCCAGCCCACGCTGACCCGGAGCGAATGCTCGGCGTCGACGCCCATGGCGGCCAGGATCGGCGACGGCTCCAGGATCTCGCTCGAGCACGCCGATCCCGAATGTACGGCGACGCCGTGCTGGTCGAGCCCGAGGAGCACCGGCTCGGCCTCGATGCCCTCGACGCCGATGCACAGCAGGTGGGGCACGGCGCCGACCGGATCGCCGTAGCGCTGGACGCCCGGAACCCGGGCGACGCCCTCGGCGGCGCGCTCGACCAGGGCCCGCGCCGTCGTCGCCTCGCCCGCGAGCTCCTCGCCGGCGAGCGCGGCGCAGGCGGCACCGAATCCGACCATGGCCGCCACGTTCTCGAGCCCACCGCGGCGCGCCCGTTCCTGCGCCCCGCCCACGATGAGCGGCGCCACGCGCACCCCGCGGCGGACCAGCAGCGCGCCCGCGCCTTTTGGCCCGCCGAACTTGTGTGCGCTCACCGAGCAGAAGTCGGCGTCCAGGGCGCGGAAGTCGACAGGCACATGGCCGGCCGCCATACACGCGTCGACGTGCACGAGCGACGCCCGCTCGCGGCAGGCGGCCGCGACCTCGCCGGCGGGTTGGATGGTGCCGACCTCGTGGTTGGCGAGCTGGACGCTGACGAGTGTGGTGTCGTCGCGCACCGCCGCCACGACTTCGTCGGGGTCGAAGCGACCGATCTCGTCGACGCCGACCACCGTGACGTCGGCAGGGGAGCGCTCGCAGGCGTCGAGCACGGCCGAGTGCTCGACCGCCGTCGTCACGATGTGCGGGTGATCCGCTGTCGCGACCGCGCCGAACACGGCGGCGTTGATCGCCTCGGTGCCGCTGGCGGTGAAGACGACCTCGCGCGGGCGGGCGCCCAGGAGCGCCGCCACCTGCTCACGGGCCTCCTCGAGCGCGACCCGCGTGACCTTCCCTTCGGCATGGAGGCGGCCGGGGTCGGCGTGGTGCTCGCGCAGGAACGGGAGCATGGCGTCGAGCGCGGCC
>Ga0299913_10005613_pt1 | contig 10739 bp, 8 predicted proteins | sample RVTome_9_FD_201360 | JGI IMG/M metagenome (GOLD analysis project Ga0299913, IMG submission 201360) | Soil microbial communities from uranium-contaminated site in the Upper Colorado River Basin, Wyoming, United States - RVT155D38 (version 2) ... | reverse complement strand
CGCGACCGGCTATGTGCGTGTAGTCGGAGAGCGAACGATGGCCGAGGGCGACTTCCGTGAGCATGGGCCGGGGCAGGCTACCGAGCGCTCGCCGGCAACAGGTTGGAGGCGCCGATCCACCGCCGAACCTCCCGCATCGCCCCCGATGGCAGATGGTCCGGGACGTTCGGGGTCCTAGGTCGAGCGCTCTCGCAGCCGCCCGATGCCCGCCGCCACCTCGGCGATGACGCGGCGGTGAAGCTCGGGGTTGGCCGCGGCGACGCACGACATCTGGAACTCGGCCCCGGACCCCAGCAGCGGCCGGTCCGCGAGCGAGCCCCCGGCCGCATCGGTCACCAGCGCCCCGCCCTCCGTGAGGCACAGCGCCGCCGCGGCGAGGTCGTACGGTGAGTTGTTGAGCACGGTGCCACCGCCCACCCGCTCGAACTCCCGGCGCATCCCGGGAACCTCGGAGACGATCAGCGGTCCCGGTTCGACGTAGGCGTCGAGCTGGCCGGTGACGATCCTGGTCATGTCGAAGGTGGCCGAGCCGAGGTCGAAGGTGCCGCCACCCACCGACGAGCCGTCGATCAGCTCGCCCAGCACCTCGGCAACGGCGCGGACGGGGCGCCCGCGCAGGCCGTAGGTCCAGAACATCCGCGAGGGGTCCGTGTTTGGTGACAGCCGGGGCGCGGGCTCAAGCCCCTGCCCGCGCTCGGCGATGAACGCCTGGCCCGACTTGATCTCGATCACGCACCCGACCTCGACATCCCCCATGGTCGGCTCGGAATCAAGCGGTGCGGCTGCCACCGACACGCACGCGGCCTCGAACCCCGCCATCGCCGGCCTAGTGCCGTCGATCGGGTCCACCACGAGCACGATCTCGGGCTCGCCGGCGGGCTCGACCAAGCCGCGATCCTCCGAATAGAAGGCGACCTTGGGGGCGCGCTCGGCCAGGAACTCCTCCATGAACGCCTCGGCCCGCTCGTCGATCGCGAAGGTGACATCGCCGCCCTCACCCGCACCGGCATGCTCGCGCCCCGCATGAGCGCCCAGCTCGGGCAGGACCTGCTCGCGTAGGGCCTGCGCCAGCTCCAGGGCCAGCGAGCGCGGCGTGCCCTCGGCCATCTACGGGGCGTCTTCGCGGGTGCCGAGGGTCACGGTGACGTTCTCGCGATTCCCGTCGCGGATGATCTCCAGCTCGGCCTCGTCGCCGGGCGCAAGGCGGGAGACCAGCCGTGGCAGGTCGCTCTCGCCGACGATCCGCTCGCCGTTCACCGCGACGATCACGTCCCCGCCAACCTCGACCTCCTGGCCCTGGAAGTCGATCGTCTGGTCGCCGCCGCGGATGCCCGCCTCGTCGGCCGGGCCGCCGTTGGTGACCTCGGCGACGAGCGCGCCGGCATCCACGTCGAGGTCGAGCTTCTGGGCGAGCTGCGGATAGAGCGCCTGCGTCGTCACCCCGATGAAGGCGTAGTCGACCGTGCCGTCGTCGCGAAGCTGCTCCAGGGAGCGCGTGGCGAGGTCGATGGGAACGGCGAACCCCACCCCCTGGGCTGCGCCCGAGGTGGTGTTGATCTGCTGGTTGATGCCGATCACCTTGCCGTCGGCGTCGAGCAGCGGGCCCCCGGAGTTGCCGGGGTTGACCGAGGCGTCGGTCTGGATCGCTCCGTCGATGCGGAACTCCGTGAGCGACTCGATCGAGCGGTCGGTGGCCGAAACCACGCCCGTCGAGAGCGACTGGTCCTGTCCGAAGGGGCTGCCGATCGCCGCCACGGGGGCGCCGACTACGAGCTCGTCGATCGAGCCCAGCTCGAGCGGCTCGATCTCCAGATCGTCGGGCTCCACCTTGATCAGGGCCACATCGGCGAAGGGGTCGAAGCCGATGATCTCCGCCGGCACCTGGTTGCGGTCGGCGAACTGGACGTACACCTCCTTCGCCTGGTTGATGGGACCGCCACCGCTCGCCTCGGCGTCGGTGACGACGTGTGCGTTGGTCAGGATCTCGCCATCGTCGGAGATGACGAACCCGGACCCCTGGCCAACCCCCCGGCCCCCGCCGAAGAGGTCGGAGGCGTCGTCGTCGCCGTCGTTACCGAAGATCGAGAGCACCGTGACCACGCCGGGCGCCGCTTTCTCGTAGATCGCCCCCGGATTGAACGACCCGTTGGCGGTCGCGACCACCACGCGGTCGCCGTCCCCCCCCGCGGCGGAGTCGCCGGAGCCGCTGTCGTCGTCTCCGCCGCAACCCGCCACGGCGAGCCCGGCCGCCACGGCGGCGGTGGCGATGATCTCGCAATACCTCAAGCCGGCACCTCGCTGGACACCGCCCGCAGGCGGATCGTGAACTCGGTGCGCCCCCGGTGCGAGGTGACTTCCAAATCGCCGCCCATCAGCCTTGCCAGCTCGCGGGCGATCGCCAGCCCCAGGCCCGAGCCGCCCAGCTCGTCACCGGTGTAGAAGCGCTCGAAGACGCGGTCGCGGTCGTGCGGGTCGATGCCCGGCCCGTCGTCGCGGACGATCACCATGGCGGTGCCGTCGCCCTGCTCTGCGTGGATGGTGATTGCCGTTTCCTTCGGGGTGTGGGTGAGGGCGTTGTCGATGAGGATACGGAGGATCTGCGCGAGCCGGTCGGCGTCGGCCGCCGCGACGACGTCGGGACCTCGCTCGACCTCGAGCCTCGACTCGTGGTGCTCGAGAGCGGGCGCGAACTCGGCGCCGACGCGCTCGGCCAGCCGGCCGATGTGAACGCGGTCTCGCCGCAGCTCGATCGCATCGGCGTCGAGCTTGGAGAGATCGAGCAGGTCGTCGGTGAGCTTCTCCAGGCGGGCGATCTGATCGCGCATGGTCCGTACGAACTCGGCCCTGGCCTCGGGATCCGGATCCTCCTCCTCGAGCAGCTCCACGAACCCGCCGAGCGAGAAGATCGGCGTCCGCAACTCGTGCGACGCATTGGCGATGAACTCGCGCCGGGCGCCGTCCAGTCGCGCCAGCCGCTTCTGCATCTCGTTGAACGACCCGGCCAGCTGCCCCACCTCGTCCGACGAGTCGATCGGGATGCGGGCGCGAAAGTCGCCGTCGGCCACGGCCTCGGCGGCCGCCTCCAGGCGGCGAAGCCGGCGCGCGTGAGCGCCGGCAGCCAGCCAGCCGGCGGCGAGCGCGAACAGGATCGCGATCGCGCCCGCGATCAGGATCTGGCGCTTGATCAGCGCGACGTTCCCGTCGACGTCGGAGAGATCGACCGAGAGCACGCTGACCCACCGTGGCTCGCCGTCGATGAAGCCCGGCACCGCGACCTGGCCGAGGCGCTTGCCCTCGACCCGCTCGACCGAGCTGGTGAGGCGGCCGCTGGACGCCGCCGAGGTTGCACCCGGATAGGACGGCTGGGTCGCGCTGCGCTCGAGTTCCGAGTCGCCGACGACGAAGTCGGGCACGGGCCCGGACGCCGCCGCTCTCACCCCGAGGACGGTGACCCGGGCATCGGTCTGCTGCGAGACCCCGCGGATCACCCGGCGCAACTCGGCGTGCGACGTCGGCGAGCGCATGTCCTTCGAGATCCGCTGTAGCCCCTCGGCCGCCTCCAGCCGGTTCAGGCGCTCGGCCACGAGCCGGGAGTCGAGCTGCGGCACGACGTAGAGGTAGACGAAGACGACGGCCCCGGTGGTGATCGCGAAGAACAGCGCCAGCAGCCGGTAGCGAACGCTCATTCGAGATCTCGGAAGCGGTACCCGACGCCCCTCACCGTGAACAGGTACTCGGGCGAGCGGGGATCCCGCTCCAGCTTCTCCCTCAGGTGGCGGATGTGAACGTCGATCGTGCGGGGGTCGCGATAGGCCGAGTCGCCCCACACGTGCTCGAGCAGGTTCTCGCGGGTGAGGACGCGGCCGGGCGCCAGGGCCAGCGCCGCGAGGATCTCGAACTCCACGTAGGTGAGCCGAACCTTCTCGCCCCGGATCTCGATGGCCCGGCGCTCGAAGTCGATGCTCAACTCGCCGGCGACGAGCGGCTCCTGCGGCGTCGTGCGGCCGCCACCCATCTCCGAGCGGCGGAGCGCGGCTCGCACCCGGCTTCGGAACTCGCGGACCGAGAAGGGTTTGGTGATGTAGTCGTCGGCGCCCATCTCGAGGCCGAGAACCTTGTCGACCTCGTCGTCCTTCGCGGTCAGCATGATGATCGGGACCTGGCTTCTCGCCCGCAGGCGCCGGCAGACCTCGATCCCGTCGAGGCGCGGCATCATGATGTCCAGGACCACGAGGTCGAAGCGCTGCTCGGCAAACAGGTCGAGCGCCTGGCGCCCGTCCTGGGCCGAGACCACCTCGTAGCCGTCCTTGCGCAGGGGATACGTGAGCAGCGTCTGCACAGCCTGCTCGTCGTCGACGAGCAGGATCCGGCCCGATGTCTCCTCCGCACCGTTGCCCACGCCGAAAGCGTAGTGCCGCGACTAAGCACCACTGAAAGGAAGCGCCCCGGGGGCGTCTCCCGGCACATCCACTAGCCTCGGGCGCCGCCCGCACCGCCGCGCATGATCGACTTCCGCCTCTACAGGGTCGCCCTGATCCCGGCCGTGGCCGCGTTCGTGATGATGATGTTCTCGCTGGAGGGCGTCCCCGAGCCGCCGGATCCACAGATCGCCCCCGCGATCTTCGACTCCGACCGGATGCGCGACAACCTCAGGCAGGTGCTCGACGCCGCCCCCGAACGCTCGCCCGGATCAAGCGGCGACGAGGCGGTCGCCAACCTGGTCCTGGACCGCTTCGACGCCGTTGCCGCGGGGACAGCGGCGACGCAGTCGTTTGAGGCGACCGTGAGCGGAGAGGACCGCCAGCTTCGAAACGTAATCCTCACCCTCCCGGGCGAGTCCGACCGAACGCTGCTGGTGACGGCCGCACGTGACTCGGCCTCGGGCCCGGGGGCGGCGTCGAGCGCGGCGGCTACAGCGGCTCTGATCGAGCTTGCCGAGGCATTGGGCGGCACCGAGCACCTGAAGACGCTGGTCTTGGTCTCGACAACCGCAGGAACCCAGGGAGCCGAGGGCGCGCTGCGTTTCCTGGAGGGTTACCGCGAGCGTGATCTGGTGGAGGCCGCGGTGGTCCTCGTGCAGCCGGGCGCTGCCGAGCCGCAGCCGCCGCACGTGCTGCGTCACTCAACGGACGACCGCAGCACCTCGATGCAGCTCGTCCGGATCGCCGAGAAGGCCCTGGCCGAGCGCACCTCTCGGGAACCCGCCGAGCGCGGCCTGTTCTCGAGCCTGGCGCGGCTCGCCCTGCCGCTCGCTGCGGGCGAGCAGTCGGTGCTGATCGAGCAGGGGATAGACGCGGTGGGGATCTCGTCCGCAGGAGAGCGTCCCCTCCCTCCCTCCGAGGACACGGAGGAGGGGCTGGATCGCAACGTGCTGGCCGAGTTCGGGTCCGCCGCCCTGGGGACGATCCTGATTCTCGATCCGCTGAGGGCCCCGCTCGAGCACGGGCCGGACTCGTACGTCGAGTTCTCGGGCAGCCTCGTTCCAGGCTGGGCCGTGGCGGTCTTCTCGCTCGCGCTGCTGCTCCCGGTGGCGATCGCGGCTTTCGATGGTGTCGCCCGTGCGGCGCGGCGCCGCGCCGGCATCGTGCGGGCGCTGGCATGGGCCTTCGGCCTCGCGCTGCCGCTGGTTGGGGTCCTGGCTGCGATCCACCTGCTCGGCCTGATCGGCCTGCTCGCAACCCCAGCCTTCCCGTTCGATCCCGGGCGCTTCAGCGTCGGCATCGGCGAGGCGCTGGTGCTGGCGCTGCTGGCGGGCCTGGGCGTGGCGGGCTTCCTCCTCGGTGGGCTCGCCCGCGCTCCGGAGCGGCCGTGGCCCGAGGCCCTCGTCCCGGCGCTTGGCTCGGCGGCGGTCGCGGGAGCGCTTGGCGTGTGGCTCCTGAACCCGTACCTGGCCCTGCTGCTCGCGCCGGCTGCACACTTGTGGCTGCTGGCAGCGCGGGAGGCCCCCCGCCCGCGCCCGCTCATGGCCGCCGGCGTAGCCGTGGCGATACTCCCGGCGCTCTTGGCCACCCGCTCTTCGGCTGCGGCGATCGGCGCCGGGCCGTGGGATCTGCTGCTCGCGACGGCCGGCGGACAGGTGTCCGCGCCCATCCTGTTGGCCCTGTGCCCGCTGGCGGGATCCCTGGCTGGGCTCCTCTTCCTCATGCGTGCCCCACGCCTGGAGCGGACGGATGACCGAGGAGCGCGCGAGGGGACCTAGGGACGCCCCCCAGGCGTCGTAGGGTCCACGCGGCGACCGATCGGGCGGCAGCCGCTATGGACTCGAAAGCGCGTCCGGCCGATGTATGGGTCAAGCGGAACGAATCCGAGCCATGCAGGTAGCGTTGAACCCAGAGCACAGAGAGCCCTCCCTGGCCGAGCTGAGACAGCAAATTGCGCTCGGCGAGTACGCCGTGGACCCTGGCATGCTCGCCGACGAGCTGTTGTGGAAGGTGGGGCTGGTCAGGCGGGTTCGGCGCGATCTGACCGAGGCGCACCCAGCTCGCGAAAGTGATCGAAGCCCTCGACCTCGAGCTCCTCGCCGTGCGCCCCGCGGAGGATGGCTCCCGTTCCGGAAACGACTCGACCGATCGAGTTGAGGCGAACCCCTAGCGCTTCCAGCGAGCGGCTCGCTGCGTCAACCGATCCTTCCGGCAGCGCGGCGAGCAGCTCGTAGTCCTCGCCACCGCCGGCCGCCAGCAGAACCTGATCCACCCCAGCCGCCGTGGCCACCTCGGCCACGCCGGGTGCGATCGGGAGCCGCTCGGCATCAAGCTCGATTCCGACCCCGCTCGCCTGGGCCACGTGGTCCGCGTCTGCGACGAGACCGTCGGACACGTCGATCAGCGCCTTGGCCCCGGCGCCGGCGAGCGCCGCGCCGGCGGCGATTCGCGGCGTGGGCCGGAGCTGGCGCTCGATGAGTGCCTGGCCGATCTCCGGCGCCACGGCCTGCCGGAGCCGCGGCGACTTGAGCAGGAGCAGCCCGGCCGCCGCCGCGCCCAGCTCGCCGGTCACACAAATCGTGTCGCCCTCCCGGGCGCCGCCACGGCGAACCAGCGCCGTCTCGTCGGATGCATGCCCGACAACCGTCATCGCCACGACCAGTACCGGAGAGCCGCTGATGTCCCCGCCGGCCACGCTCACAGCGTGGTCACGGGCCACCGCGGCCATGCCGTCGGCAAGCTCGATCACCCCGCCCTCGCCCAGCTCGGCGGGCACCCCGAGCTGTACGTAGGCCTCGCCGGGAATTGCCCCCATCGCCGCCAGGTCCGAGAGCGCCGCCGCCATCGCCTTGTGGCCGATCGCGTCGAGCGGCACGGTCTCGCGGTTGAAGTGAACGCCCTCGACGGCGAGGTCGACCGAGGTCGCGGTGGCGCCGGCTGGGAGGGTGACGGCGGCATCGTCGCCGCTGCCGGTGACGACGCGTGCGGCAGCCGCCGGGCGAGCGGCGGGGTCGACCTCCAGTCGCTCCCGCAGCCTCGCGATCAGCTCGAACTCGCCCATGGAGCCGTCGCTGCGGGGAACCACCTAATCGTCCGCGGGGTTGCCGCCCTGCTGGATCTGGTTCTCGTTGTAGGCCCCCTGGCCGTCGCCGTCGTTCTCGCCGCCGCCGCCTCCGGTGGTCGTGGTGCTCGACGTCGACGTCGTCGAGAACTCGTCGTCGCCGTCGTCGGGGCCGGATACCGCGTGCTCGCCGTAGAACGCGGTCAGATCGGGCAGCTCGTCGGGCACCTCGAACGAGCCGCAGTTGGCGTCGGCCTGCGACATGAACTCCCTCCAGATCGGTGCCGAGTAGGTGCCGCCGAACGCGGACGAGCCCAGCGAGGTGCGGCTGTCCGGATAGCCGATCCAGACCGCGGTGGAGTACCTCGTCGTGAAGCCGACGAACCAGGCGTCGGTGTTCTCGTCGGTCGTCCCCGTCTTGCCGGCGATGTCCGAGCAGCCGTAGTTGGCGGCGGTGCCGGTGCCGCTGTCGACCACCGTCTGCAGGATCCTCGTCACCTCGTAGGCCTCGCCCTCGGTCAGCGCCCGGTTGGTCTCGGCCGGATCGGGCTCGTCGACGTCGCCGTTGGGGAACTCGACGCGGGCGATCGCCGTGGCGGGGTTGTGCACCCCACCGTTGCCGAAGGTGGCGTACGCGTTCGACATCTCAAGCGGGGAGACGCCGATCCGCAGGCCGCCGATCGTCTCGGCCGGGAACCCGTCCAGCTTCGTCGTGATGCCGAGGTCCTTGGCCATGTCGGCGATGTTCTCCGGGCCGAGATCGAGAGCGAGCTGCGCGTAGACGGCATTCGTCGAGTTGGTGGTGGCGGCGGTCAGGCTGAGCGTGCCGCTGGAGGCCTCGCTCGAGTTGTTGACCACCCAGGGTTCGGAGTAGCGCCCCATGCTGAGGGTGACCGGGCTCCGGCCGCTGTAGTAGGTCGAGTCGGGGTCGACCCCGTCCCGGACCGCCCGGGCCAGCGCGTACGGCTTGAACGCCGAGCCGGGCTGGCGATGGCCCTGCGCCGCGAGGTTGAAGTTGCGGTCGGCGAACTCTCCCGAGGAGGCCATGGCGACGATGTTGCCCGTCTCCACCTCGGTCGAGACGAGCGCGCCCGCGGGCCCGCCCAGCGGCGCCACCCCGTTGGCGACCGCCTGCTCGGCGACCGCCTGAAGCCGCGGGTTGATCGTCGTGTACACGTCGAGGCCGCCCTGGCGCACGGTGTTGACGCCGTAGCTGTCGATCAGCTCCTGCTCGACGTAGCTGAAGAAGTAGGGCTCGCGGATCGTCTCGTAGCGGTAGCCGCGCTTGAGGCTGAGCCCCGCGCTGAGGGCCCGCTGCTCCTCCTGGAGCGAGATGTAGCCCTGCTCGTACATCTTGCGAAGCACGGAGTTGCGCCGGTCGAGCGCGGCCTCGGGGCTGAGGAAGGGGTTGTACTCCGACGGCGCCTGCGGCAGCCCTGCCAGGAGCGCCGCCTCGGCCAGCTCGAGATCATTGACGTGCTTGTCGAAGTAGACCTGGGCGGCCGCCTCCACGCCCACCGCCGTGCGGCCGTTGTTGGTGCCGTACGAGGCGGTGTTCAGGTACTGCTCGAGGATCCACTTCTTCGAGCGCTGCTCCTCCATCTCCTCGGCCAGCTTCGCCTCGCGGATCTTGCGCTCGATCGTGTCTTCCGGATCCTCGAGGTAGAGGTTTCGGGCGAGCTGCTGCGTGATCGTGGAGCCGCCCTGGCGCACCTCACCCGCCTCGAGGTTCTCGACGGCGGCGCGCAGGATCGCCTGGTAGTCGACCCCGTCGTGCGTGTAGAAGTTGGCGTCCTCGATCGCCACGGTCGCGTGCTGAAGCGACTTCGGGACCTGCTTCAGCTTCACCGTCTCGCGGATCGAGTCCGCCTGGATCACGCCCAGCCGCGAGCCGTCGGCCGCGTAGATCGTCGAAACCTCGCCCCTGTCGATCGGCTTCAGCTCGCTGATCGACGGCGCCTCGGCCCGCACGTCGAGCACCCAGAAACCCACACTCGCCACGCACAGGCCGAGGAGCGCCACCACGATCCCGAACCCGAGTGCGATCTTCTTGCCCGCCGCCCCCTGCGAGCGCCGATGCCTTCTGCGTGCTCGCGCGCTCATATAGCTCGCAGCGAAGGGTAGCGATGGCCCCGACCCGACCCTGCAGGCCGGCGAGCGGGTCAGCCCTCGAGAAGGCCCGCCGCCAGCAGCGCCTGGTGGGATCGCTCGCGAAGCCCGGCCTCTTCCCCGGCAACGACGGTGCGCTCCGGGTCGCTGGCCCCGTGAACCTCGATCCTGATCCCATCCGGCGTCACCTCGGCGACGTCGACCGAGCTGACCTCGAGCGCCTCCAGCACCGCGCGGGCTTTGCCCAGGTCGGCGTCGGAGGACAGCCAGACCGAGGCGGTGGCCGGGGCGCTCTTGTCTCCGGTGGAGCGGTTGAAGATGACGCTCGACACCACCTTCTCGTTGGGCACCACCATCAGGCGCCCGTCGCCCGTGTCGATGAACGTGTGGGAGAGAGTGACGTCGTCCACGCGGCCACCGGTGTCATCGATCTCGATCGAGTCGCCGATGCGGATCGGCTGCGTGAGTGCCAGCAGGATGCCCGCGAGGGGATTGGCGAGGACGCGCTGCGCCGCGAAGCCCAGGATCAAGCCGACCACGGCGCTCGAGGCGAGCAGTCCGGCGGCGAGCTTCTCGAGCTTGTCGAACTGGCTCAGCGCGATCGCGGCGCCGATCAGCACGATTGCGAGGAACACGAGGCGCCGGATCAGGCGCAGCCGGGTCTGCGCGCCGCGTGAGATCCCCGCGTCGCTGATGCGGCCCGCGTAGCGGGCTCCACGCCCGATCACGAGCCGGTCGACGCCCAGCGCGATCGCCAGCGCGATCGCCATCGTGATCACCGCCGAGATCCAGTCGCCGTTGTCCTGCCAGAAGCTGGGCTCCACGCCCGCAGGTTCGCCCCCGGGCCCGGTCGTTCCTGCGCCTGCACGCGCGCCTGCGCCTGTCCCACGGGCGATCAGGGCAGGAAAAGGGGGCGCAGCCGGGGACTGCTGCGCCCCATCGCCACAATGCCCGCGATGGCGAGCGTCAAACAGGATTCTCCGTCGAGCGCCGAGCCGGGGATCCGGGCGGTCTCGCTCGACGCGCTGGGGACGCTGGTCGACCTGGAACCCCCGTGGATCCACCTCGCCGAGGCCCTGGGAGCCAACGCGGACGAGCGGCTGATCGGCGCCACGCGGGCCGAGATGGCCTACTACCGCGCCCACAGT
>Ga0299913_10005612_pt1 | contig 10740 bp, 10 predicted proteins | sample RVTome_9_FD_201360 | JGI IMG/M metagenome (GOLD analysis project Ga0299913, IMG submission 201360) | Soil microbial communities from uranium-contaminated site in the Upper Colorado River Basin, Wyoming, United States - RVT155D38 (version 2) ... | reverse complement strand
CTCCTGGGCAAGGAACATGACCTCGACGGCGTGCTTGTACGCCTCGATGTCGAAGTTGTTGCCCTCGTCCATGAACTTCAGCAGGTTGAGGCTCGCGAGGTTGCACGACGAGTTGTCGACGTGCATGTACTCGCTGCACGGGTTCGAGCCATTGATCCGGTCGGTGTTGGAGCACGTGTGCCAGTCGTTGATCACCGTGTCGTACTGGACGCCGGGATCGGCGCACTCCCATGCGGCCTGGGCGATCTCGCGGAACAGTTCCTTTGCCCTGACCGTCTCGATCGGCTCGCCGGTCGTCACCGCGCGCAGTGCATAATCCTTGTCGTCGATGACCGCTTGCATGAACTCGTCGTCGACACGGACCGAGTTGTTGGCGTTCTGGTACTGGATCGAGTGCGTGTCCTTGCCGTCGAGATCCATGTCGAAGCCAGCCTCGCGCAGGGCGAGGGCCTTCTTCTCCTCGAGGGCCTTGCACCAGATGAAGTCGCGCACGTCGGGGTGGTTGACGTTGAGCACGACCATCTTGGCGGCGCGACGGGTGGCCCCACCAGACTTGATGGTTCCCGCCGAGGCATCTGCGCCGCGCATGAAGCTGACCGGGCCGGATGCCGTGCCTCCGGACTTCAGTCGCTCTTTCGAGGACCGGATCTTCGACAGGTTCACACCCGAACCCGAGCCGTGCTTGAAGATCGTGCCTTCCTCGACGTACCAGTTCAGGATCGAAGACATCTCGTCGTCGACCGAAAGGATGAAACACGCGGAACACTGCTCCTGGCCCTTCGGGCGCCAGCCCACGTTGAACCACACCGGAGAGTTGAATGCGGCCTTCTGGTTAACGAGGAGGTGGGTGAGCTCGTCCTTGAAGATCTGAGCCTCTTCGGCGTCGGAGAAGTAGCCCCGAGCCAAGCCTTCCTCGTGGTAGCGACCGACGACCCGGTCGATCATCTGCTTGACCGAGTGCTCGCGGTCGGGGGTTCCTTGCGTACCGCGGAAGTACTTCTGGGCGGCGATGTTGGTGGCGTTCTGGGACCAGGACTTGGGGACCTCGACACCCTTCTGCTCGAACGCGATCTCGCCCGTCCGGTAGTTCTGGATGATGGCGTCGCGCAGCTCCCATTCGATCTCGTCGTAGGGATGAACCCCCTCGGTGGTGAAGAACCGACGGATCCTGAGAGCTTCCGAGCTGACGGTCGAGCGGATCGCCTGAGCCACTACTTATCCCCCTTCTGACTCCCGGCCCCCGTGGCCGTGAGCACCCTGTTGATTATCCCACCTTTGGGTTATCAACACCATATGTTGGGGTCCATCAACATCCTGGGCACAACATGTGGTGTAAAGCCCTGAGTGAAATTACGCCTGTGTAACGGGCCGGTCAAGGGAAGTCGCGCCGAAATCTGCTACGAAATCAAGGCAGTTTCAGGTGCATCCCGGGATGAATGGGACCCTCCAACGAGTTCAGCGATTCGAGGGCCTGGATATAAGCGCGAGGATCCATCCGATCCGGAGCGAAGCGAGCGGCGATACCCCACAGGGTGTCACCCTGCCGGACGGTCACAGCCTCGCGCCCTGATCTTGAGGCGGTAGCGGTCCCCTCCGGCCCCGTGGCCAGAAGGAATCCGAGCGCCATAACCACCGTGATGACCCCCAGGGTCATGCGGCGCCGGGCCATCATCGCCCTGCGAGCGGTCCGGGCCTCGATCATGTGCGTCGGGAACCGGTAGATCACCGCCTCTCCGACCAGCAGGTCCTCTCGCCGAACGGCCATCTCGAGCTCCTTTGTTCGTCGTTGGGGCCACGCTACGGAGGGCCTGTGACAGTTCCAGGCCCCCTCATGAGCGAACGCCTGTTCGGTAGTGTAATCGAACGCCTGTTCGCATGGCAAGCCCCAATCGAACACACGTTCTTGATTTCTGACCCCCGGTCGTCTACGCTGTGGCGAACACCCGTTCGCTATATAGGAGGGACCGATGGTCGAAGGCCTCACTGAACGCCAACGACAGACCCTGGAATTCATCCGGGAGGCCGTCTCGGAGCGGGGCTATCCCCCCTCGGTCCGCGAGATCGGCGAGGCAATGGGTCTTACTTCTTCATCCACCGTCCACAGCCACATGCAGGCGCTCCAGCGCAAGGGATTCATCAGGATCGACCCCACGAAACCCCGGGCCATCGAGGTCTTGTTCGATCCCGAGACGGGGCTGGCGGCCGAGCGAGCGCCGGCCCGGTCGGTGCCACTGCTCGGCCGGATCGCCGCGGGCACGCCGATCCTCGCTCAGGAGAACGTCGAGGAGATCTATCCCATGCCGGCCGACCTGGTCGGCGACGGCAATGTCTTCATGCTCGAGGTCCACGGCGATTCGATGATCGATGTCGGCATCAACGACGGTGATTTCGTGATCATCCGCCAGCAGCCGACGGCCCACTCGGGCGAGATCGTCGCGGCCATGGTGCCGAACGAGTACTCGGACGACGCCGAGGCAACGGTAAAGACGATCCGCCACCGCGGTTCGGCCGTCTGGCTCGAGCCCGCCAACCCTGATCTCGAACCCTTCGAAGCGCCCCCGGGCACCGAGATCATCGGAAAGGTAGTAGCGGTCTTCCGCAAGCTCTAACCCATCCCCATGAACGGATGACGTTCCGGGTCGCTAGGCGACCTCAAGCGTCATCGGATACGCGCTAGCGGGCCTGGAAGGCGTCCATCGCTACGGCTATCGCGAGGACCAACCTGCGGTCGAGCGTCTTGCCTGTATCGGGCGACAGGTCCAGCGTGTAGGTGTCCCGGAACTTCCACAGTTGCCGGCGGTGGTGAGCCAGAACCTGCTCGCCGCGCAGGAACACGAAGTGGTACGGGATGGGCAGCCAGTTCGCGTAGTTGCCGAGCCCCGGGACGAGCCCCACGAGTCGCCGGAAGAGCGCTATCGCGAGGTTCTGCTCGGTCGCGATGGCGACCTCTTGCCCACTCGCGTCGTGCAGCCGGTAGGTCGAGCGCAGCAGGCTCTTGCCGAAGACCTTCGAGAACTTCCCGATGACGGTACCGTCCGGAGCGGTGACGTCGTAGGTCGCGGTGGGGTCAAAGCGCTGCCGCGCCTTGATCCGCATCAGCTCGGTCGTCATCGTCTCGTCGGTGAAGAAGCGCACGTCTTCTTTGAACTTGAACATCTTCTGCTTGACGAAGCAGAAGACCCGGCCCGGCGTGTCGTCGGGACCCGGCAGCGAGAACTGGTACTGGTTCACGACCAACCTGAACTGCTGCTGAAGGATGAACCGGTCGTGCTCGTTGGGATCGACCATCGTCATGCTCACATCGATGACCGTACTAGCCTGAAGTGACGAATGGACCCAGCTCGTCGAGGGCTTCTCTGGGAAGGCGAGCGACGATGTGGGTGCCGCTCTCTCCGTAGGTCTCCTCGATCACGTCGCCCTGTTCGTGCACGCGCGACACCACGTCACCCCGGTCGAAGGGGATGTCAAGCGTCGTCTCGACCCTCAGCTTCGATAGCTCGGCCTCCAAGCGATGAAGGAGCTCCTCGAGACCAAGGCCTTCCTGCGCCGAGATGAATGCTGCGTCTGAGAACCGGCCTTGCAGCTTGTCCAACTCGGGCTCCTCGAGGAGGTCGATCTTGTTGAACGCCAACAGCACCGGCTGCTCGGCGAGCTCCAGCTCTTTGAGCACGGTCCTCACCGCATCGATCTGGCGATCGGGGTCGCGGCTCGCATCTACCAGGTGCAGCAGGAGATGGGCATCACCCACCTCCTCCAACGTCGATCGGAATGCCTCGACGAGCTGATGCGGAAGCTTGCGCACGAACCCGACGGTGTCGGTCAGCAGGACCTCACGGTTGCGCTGCAGTTCGAGACGGCGCGTCGTCGGATCGAGGGTCGAGAACAGTTGGTCCTGGATGAGGACCTCGGCGTCGGTCAACCGCTTGAGCAGCGTCGATTTGCCCGCGTTCGTATAGCCGACCAGGGCGACGACGGGGACGCCGGCTTTCGTGCGCTGCTTGCGCTTCAGCCGGCGGGTGCGTTCGAGCGACTCGAGATCCTTCTTGACGCGTTGGATCCGGCGCAGGATCGCGCGCCGCTCGGACTCCAGGGCCGTCTCACCAGGGCCGCGCGTCCCGACACCTCCGCCGGCCCCGCCGCCAACGCGACCGCCCATCCGGGAGAGCACCTCGCCCCAGCCCCTCAGCCGAGGGAGACCGTAGTTGAGCTGCGCGAGCTCCACCTGCAATTTCCCTTCGGCGCTCCGCGCGTGCTGGGCGAAGATGTCGAGGATCAACCCGGTTCGGTCGATGATCTTCAGGCCGCGCTCGGCCAGAGGGTTCACGCCCGCTAGCTCTTCGAGATTGCGGCCCTGTGCGGGGGTCAACTCGTCGTCGAAGATGACCATGTCGGCATCGAGCGCGATAGCGGTGTTGACCACCTCTTCGGCTTTCCCCTTACCGAGATACGTAGCCGAATCGGGGTTGTCTCGTTTCTGCACGAGCCGATCGAGAGAGTCCGCTCCCGCGGTTTCTGCCAGGGCTTCGAGCTCGTCGAGCGAGAACTCGGCTTCTTCCAGGGTCTCGCCGCCGAAAGCGGCGCCCACGAGGATCGCTCGCTCGCGCTCGGGCCGGGTCTCGTACAGCTTCGTCAGCTGACGGCCTTCCTCAGTCTCTCGACACCCTCTCCGAGGCGCTCGTCCTCCAGCGTCAGCGAGAAGCGCACGTAGCCCTCGCCGGAAGGTCCGTAACCCGTCCCCGGAGCGACGACGATGTCGCAGGTGTCCAGCAGGAACGTTGTGAACGACTCGGAGGTGTGCCCGTCCGGGACCGGGACCCACACGTATATCGATCCCTTGGGCGGTTCGACGACGATCCCCATCGACTTCAGGCCGTCGCACAACAGATCGCGCCGGTGACGGAAGCGGTCGACACACTCGAGGTGGTAGTCCTGAGGACCTTCGATAGCCGCGATACCGGCGTGCTGCACTGCATCGAAGATGCCCGAGTCCACGTTCGTCTTCAGTCGTTTCATGGCTTCTATGGCCACCGGTGCTCCGGCCACCCATCCGATGCGCCAGCCGGTCATGTTGTAGGTCTTCGAGAGTGAGTGGAACTCGATCGCGCAGTCCATCGCCCCCTCGACCTCGAGCACGCTTGGAGCCGTATAACCGTCGAAGGTGATCTCGGTGTACGCCGCATCGTGCGCCAGCAACAGATCGTTGCGTTTACAGAACTCGACTGCCTCTGCGAAGAACGACCGGTCCACGCATGCCGCCGTTGGATTCGACGGATAGTTGAGCCATAGCACCCGGGCACGGTCGAGCACGTCGGACGGGATCGAGGCCAGGTCCGGCAGGTATCCGTTGTCTTCGGTCAGCGGGAGCAGAACCGCTTCCCCTCCGGCCAGGATCGTCCCCGTCTCGTAGACCGGGTAGCCGGGATCGGGGATCAGCGCAACGTCCCCGGGATCGATGAACGCGACCGGCAGGTGGAAGATGCCCTCCTTGGACCCCACGAGCGGTTGAACCTCGTCGTTTGGATCCAGGTCTACGCCGAACCGTTTGCCGTACCAGGACGCGATCGACTCGCGGAACTCGGGCATGCCCGTGTACGACGGATACCGGTGGGTTCCCGGATCGGCCGCGGCCTTCTTCATGGCTTCGATCACGTGGGGCGGAGACGGGAGATCCGGGTCACCCACCCCGAAGCTGATGATGTCGGCCCCTCGGGCCTTGGCTTCCGCGACCTTGCGATCGATCTCGGCGAACAGGTAGGGGGGGAGCTTCTCGATCCTCTTAGCTGTTCTCACGCAGTTACATCCACCTCTCCAGAGAAGGACTCGACCGCAGGGCCGGTCATGAACACACTCTTGGGATCCTCGAGGGAGCCGGCCCATTCGAGCTCGAGCTCCCCACCCGGAAGGACAACCGTCAGATTCTCTTCTGCCCCTCCCAGCAACCTGGCAACGACAGCCACCGCGGCGGCGCCCGTCCCACACGCGAGGGTCTCGCCGCTGCCGCGCTCCCAAACGCGCATCCGCACCCGAGTCGGGGACTCCACCTTGATGAACTCGGTGTTCGTACCGTTCGGAAAGAGAGGGTTCCACTCGACGCGCGGCCCGATGTGGGCGACGTCGACGACGGCGGGATCGTCCACGAACAGAACCGCATGCGGATTGCCCATGCCGACGCAGGCAGCCTCCAGCGTCCTGTCTTCGAGTGTGACCTTGGCATGCAGAGCTTCGGTCCCCGGCCATGCGACCGGGACCTGCTTGGGATCGAAGATGGGGGCGCCCATGTCAACCCGGACCCGGTCCCCATCGATCCAGACGACCTTCGTCCCGGAGCGGGTGCCGACCGCCAATTCGTCCTTCTCGGTGAGACCCTCCTGCCGGGCGTACAGGGCCAGGCAGCGGATGCCGTTCCCGCACATCTCGCCTATCGAACCGTCCGAGTTGACGTAATCCATGAAGAGGTCGGTCCCATCGGTGCCGGGAGCGATCCTGATGACCCCGTCGCCACCTATACCCGTCCGCCGGTCACAGAGGGCGCGCACCATCTCGGCCGTCAGCGACAGCTGATCTTCGGGATCGGCGAACATCACGAAGTCGTTACCGATCCCGTGCCACTTGGCGAATCTCATATACCTACGGTAACGCGAGATAGCCCGCTACCTCATCCGCGACCCCGGGGGACGAGGCATCGAACCATCGCACTCTCGGGTCGGCCCTGAACCAGGACTCCTGACGGCGAGCGAACCGCTTGGTCGCCCTCACGATGTCGTCGTAGAGCGTCTCCGGACCGGACTCGAAGACCTGGCGATAGCCGAGTGCCTGCCGGGCGGTCCGGCTCATCCCTGCAAGGCCACGAGCCTCGTTGACGAGACCCTCGCCGAGCATCGTCTGGACCCTCCCTTCGATGCGCCGGAAGAGATCTGCCCGATCACGCGTGAGGCCCGCGATCCTCAGTTGGTACATCGAGTCGTAACGCTCCCACGAGTCGTTGTCGGAGAAGGGACGACCGGTGAGCTCGATCACCTCGAGAGCGCGTATCGTCCTGCGCCCGTTGGCGGGCTCGATGCGCGATGCGGCTTTGGGATCGAGCTCCGCGAGCCTGCGATGAAGCTCCTCGGCCCCCAGCTCCTCGGCTTCGGTTTCCAGTTGCCGGCGGACCTCGCCCGAACGCTCGGGGAACTCCAGGTCGTCGACGACCGCACGGAGGTACAAGCCGGAGCCGCCGACCAACAGTGGCAACCTCCCCCGCTTCCCGATGTCCGAGATGGCGGATCGGGCCAGGGCCTGGAACTCGGCGACGGTCAGATCGTGGTCGGGCGGGCGGATGTCGATCAGGTGATGCGGGACCCGGGCCCGCTGTTCCATCGAGACCTTTGCGGTCCCGATGTCCATGCCGACATAGACCTGCATCGAATCGACCGACACGATCTCCGCATCGAGGCGCTCCGCCAGCTCTAGCGACAGCTCGGTCTTGCCGACCGCCGTCGGACCGACCAGGGCCGCGACCCGCGGGTCAGACATCGATCTCGGCGGTGACCACCGGGTAGCCGACCCCGAAGGGGCAACCGTAGGCCAGAACCGTTCCCTCGACCCCCGAGAACAGCCCACCGAACGCTTCCAACGTCGTCCGGCTGCAGGAGCCCCCGACCGATGCGAGACCCTCGGCTGCCAACGCGGCTGCTCCGCAGTCCGACTCGATGCCCGTGATCAAGCGTGACTCGAGGCGCACCGCGTCGAACGAGTACGGGAGAGGGGCTCTCTCCGTCAGACGCGCCGAGGAGTGAGCGCTGGCCAAGACGAAGACGTCCCGTTCCCCTGCGAGGGCCCGGATCTTGTCGAGGGCGACTGACATATCTGGCACTTCCTGCAGACCGATCGTCAGGACATCTCCTCTGATACCTAGAGACAGCAACGGGACCAACGCTCCGTGATCCAGTTGTTCCTCGAGCACGGGTAGGCCCAACGCCTCGACGGGACCCGCCGACCACTTGCCGGAAACCTCTGGCAGACCGAAACCCATCAACGACCCTTCGTTGGCCGCGTAGACCCCGGTTGTGGAGGTGTGCGGAGTGAGGACGACGACCATCGCGTCCTCCGGCACCTGGATCCGGCTGAGACCGTCCCAGATGGCGCGGAGATCATCGGTCTTCGTCGTGACCTCGGGGAGGAGCAGTGGAGCGTGCGGTACCAGCGCCCCTCTCAAGCGCAGGAGCTACATCCCGTCGACGTGGTCGCCATAGGAAGTGAGAGGCCCATAGTGGTGCGGCCTTCCCGATCCACGGCGCCGATCGGCTTCCCGTCGAGGAAGTGCGGGTGGGCCTCAGTGATCTGAACCGTCGCGAACGACCCGGCGCCTGCGCCCGTGTCGTCGAAGTGGACAAGCTTGTTCGTGCGCGTGCGGCCCGTTAGCCTCCCGGCGTTCTTCTTGGAGGCTCCCTCGACCAGCACCTCCTCGGTCGAACCGATCAGCTTGCGGTTCTGCTCGTGCGAGATGTCCATCTGGAGAGCGACCAGACGATCGAACCTCTCTTGCACGATCTCTTTCGGGAGATGATCCGGAAGCCCGGCGGCTTCGGTCATAGGACGCGAGGAGTACTGGAACGTGTAGGCGGCGTCGTAACGCGCCTGCTCGACCAGGGACAAGGTCTCGTCGAACTCGGCGTCGGTCTCGCCCGGAAAGCCCACGATGATGTCGGTGGTGATCGCGACCCCGGGGATGGCGTCCCGGACCATCCCGACCTTCTCGAGATAGCTCTTACGCGAGTACGCCCTCTTCATGCGTTTGAGAACCGTGTCTGAACCGGCTTGCACCGGGAGATGGATGTGCTCGCAGACGCTGTCGCACTCCGCCATCGCGGCCACCGTGTCGGACTTGAAGTCCTTCGGGTGGGGGCTCGTGAATCGGATGCGCTCCAGTCCCTCGATCCGATCAAGGGTACGGAGCAACGTCGCGAACAGCGGCGTGCCGTCGAGGTCGCGCCCATAAGAGTTCACGTTCTGGCCTAGCAGCGTCACTTCGACCACGCCATCGTCGACCAGCATCTGGACCTCTTGCGCTATGTCACCGACGCGCCGCGACACCTCTTTGCCGCGGACGGCAGGCACGATGCAGAACGTGCACGAGTTATTGCATCCGATGGAGATCGACACCCACGCGTGCCACGGCGACGACCTGCGCGCCGGCAACGCGGAAGGGAAGACCTCGGTCTGCTCGAGGATCTCGAAACTCGGACCTTCTTCCGACTCCCGAAGCAGTCTCGGCAAGCTCGCGAGGTTGTGTGTGCCGAGTACGACATCGACGTAGGGAGCCTTCTGCTGGATCAGAGCCTGGTCCTTCTGAGCCAGGCATCCGCCGACGACGATCTTCATATCGGGTCGCTGATCCTTGATGGCCTTCATGTGCCCCAGCGTCCCGTAAAGGCGAGTGTCGGCCTTCTCGCGGATGCAGCACGTGTTGAACAGGACGACCGAGGCTTCTTCGGGGCCGGTGGCCTTGCTATAGCCCTCGGACTCGAGCATCCCGGCCAGGCGTTCGGAGTCGTGCTCGTTCATCTGGCAGCCGTAGGTGGTTATGAAATAGGTGGGGGTGCTCACAGCGAAGAGCGTAAAGCAGGTGCAACCAGATGGGGGGCGGTTACATCTATGGAGCGAGAGGCGTTAAGACTGGAGAACCCATGAAGTGGATAGCAGGGATCCTCGGCGTGATCGTGGTCCTCACCGCGGGCGCGTATGCCGTCGTCGAGATGAACCGGCCCGAAGCGGCCGAACCATCGCCCACGACGGCCGGTACTCCCACTCCCTCGGAAGTGGCCGGCAGCCCCTCTCCCGAGATCGAGTGTTCCGCATCGCCCCTTGTGGGCAGTCACGATCACGAGATGGCCGCCGGACTTCCCGAAGCGGTCGCCCAGATGCGGATGGACGTGATCGATGCCGCGATCGCCTGTGACTACCGGCGCCTCCAGCAGCTCGCCCTCGAAGGCCGCCAGGGCTTCAGCTATAGCTTCGGCGTCGAGGACTCTGCCGCAGCATTCTGGCGAGCACGCGAGCGCGAAGCCCGCGAGCAGCGGGCGGCAAGCTCTGAGTACCTGCGCTTCCTAGTGCAAACGCTGGAACTTCCCCACTGCGAAGAGGAAAGTCCCGGTGGCGAGCTGTTCTTCATCTGGCCCCGCGTTCATTGCGGGGCGCGCACGGCCGTCGACTGGGAGGACATCAGAGGTCTCTACCCCGACGAGCTGATCGACGAGATGCGCACCAACGACATCTTCTATGGATTCCGGATAGGCATCGTCTCCGACGGCGACTGGGTCTACTTCATCGCCGGCGACTGAGAAGGAAGAAGGGGAGGCCTCTCGGCCTCCCCTTCTTACCCGCACCTTGATGCAGCCCTACTTGGCGTAGGACGAGGATCTCGTTTCCCGGATCACCGTGATGCGGATCTGACCCGGGTACTGGAGCTCCTCTTCGACCTTCTTCGCTATATCTCTCGCGATGACTTCCGCTCTGAGGTCGTCGACGTCTTCCGGCTTGACCATGACGCGGACCTCGCGGCCCGCTTGCATGGCGTACACCTTCTCGACCCCTTCGAACTCACTGGCGATCTCCTCGAGACGTTCGAGTCGCTTGACGTAGGTCTCGAGGGTCTCGCGACGAGCTCCCGGCCGAGCGCCCGAGATCGCATCCGCCGTCTGGGTGATGACGGCCTCGATCGTGCGCTGTTCGACCTCGCCGTGGTGAGCCTCGATCGCG
>Ga0299913_10005611_pt1 | contig 10740 bp, 11 predicted proteins | sample RVTome_9_FD_201360 | JGI IMG/M metagenome (GOLD analysis project Ga0299913, IMG submission 201360) | Soil microbial communities from uranium-contaminated site in the Upper Colorado River Basin, Wyoming, United States - RVT155D38 (version 2) ... | reverse complement strand
GGCCACCGGAGCCGGTCGCGACCGACCCGGTCTACGGGCTCATGGAGCCGCGGTCGTAGCCGGTGGATTCGGCGTCGGTTCTCAGCCGTCGAGGACCGCGACCGCCTCGATCTCGACCAGGTACTCCGGGTATGAGAGCGCGTCGACGACCACGAGCGTGCTCGCCGGATAGGGCTCGCCGACCAGCTCGCCACGGACCCGGCGCCAGGTATCGAAATGGCCTGCATCGGTCAGGAAGGTCGTCATCTTCACGACGTCCGCGAAGCTCGCGCCGGCTGCCTCCAGCACGCGCTGCAGGTTGGCGAACACCTGGCGGACCTGGGCGTCGATGCCGGCTACGATCCGGTCCTCCGGGTCCTTTGGCACCTGGCCGGAAACGTAGAGCGTGCGGCCGGCGCGGACCGCGTGGGAATAGCCCGTGGCCGGGTGGACTCCGGCGGGATGAATTGCCTCGAACGCCATCGGGTGCCTCCGGTTCTCTCGATCCGCCGGCCCGCAGCGAGGGCCGCAGGGCGATTGTGCATTGTGTGAAACTTAGAGACGTCCGTCCCTGGACTCGGACGCCGTGGCTCGGTGGCAGGAAGGGGAGTCAATGAAGAAGGTCCTTGTCGCCTTCGACGGCAGCGCCCCGGCACGTCGGGCGCTCCAGACGGCGGCCGCGCTTGCGAAGCAGGACGGCGCCTCGGTGACGATCATCAGCGTGGTGCCGGAGAGCATGGGCCTACCCGTCCTCGTCGATCCGTTCGACGACGCGGCGGTCCACGCGAAGCAGCTCGCCGATGCCGTCGCACTCTTCGAGAAGCAGGGGATCAAGGCCGAGACGCTCCAGCCCACCGGGGATCCCGGACGCGCCATCGAGCGCGCCGCGCGCAAGGGTGGCTACGACACGATCATCCTGGGCTCGCGCGGCCGGGGCACCGTCTCGCGCCTCCTGCTGGGCAGCGTCTCGTCCCACGTGGCGAGCCACGTCAAGGGCACCGTCATCATCGTCCACTGACCATGGGCCCGGCCCCATGATCGAGGTCGATTTCCTCCGGGTGATCGAACGCGAGAGCCATGCGCTCCGAGCGACGATCGCAGCCGGCCCCGATCGACCGATCGCCTTCTACCCGTCGTGGACGATCCTCGACCTCGTCGCCCACACCGGTGGCGTCCATCGCTGGGTCGCCGGCATGGTGAGGCACGGGGCGCGCCGCCCGCCGGCCCGACCGCCGCACGTGGATCGCGATCCCGCCCGACTCGCGGACTGGTTCGATGACGGCGTCGCCATGGTCGTCGACGCACTTCGGCGCAGCCGGCCGGACCGGCCGGTGTGGACAATGGCCACCGACCAGACGGCCGGGTTCTGGCGGCGCCGGATGGCCCACGAGACCGCGGCCCACCGCTGGGACGCGGAGCATGCCATCGGGGTGCCGCGACCCATCGATCCGGGCGTGGCCGCCACCGGCATCGCGGAGACCCTCGAGATCCACGTCGTCCGGCCGCTGGCCGGGGCACGGGTCGGCGGCCGCGGCGAGCGAGTCAAGCTGCGACCCCTCGACGTGCCGGGCGCCTGGGTCGTCACCCTGCATCGCGATCGCGTCTCTGTGGACGCGACTGATGGACTGGCCGACGTCACGATTTCCGGCTCCGCCTCGTCGGTCTGGCTGAACCTGATGGGCCGGCGGGTGGCCGACGTCGAGACGACCGGTGACGAGCCCACGCTCGCTCGGTTCCGGGACGCGCTCAGACTGGCCGATCCGCCGTCGCACTGACTCCCTGCCGACCGGTCCGGCTCAGACCGGCGCGTCTCCCACCGGGGCTCCCGTTCCGGCTCGGGCCTGGCCGGACAGCCGCCGGTGGGCAAGGGTCATGATCGCGACCGCGGCCGTCGCGCTGGCCGCCGTGGCCATCCAGGCAGTTGCGAACGTCGCCGCCTCGACGACCATCCCGAACACCGGCACGCCCACGGTCGCGCCGACGAACACCCCCGCCTGGGCAACGCCGGTCGCCGCGGCGGGCGCCCCCGGGTAGGTCCGGACGACGACGTAGGTCAGGACCCCGGTCCAGCCCCAGCCACCGGCGAAGGCCGGGATCGCGCCAAGCCAGATCAGGGCCGGTTCCCCGGTCGACAGCAGTAGCAGGCCGGCCGCGCCGACCAGGAGCATGACCCGCAGCTCGGCGAGGCCGCTGCCCCGGCGGCGATCGATTGTCCAGCCGGCGCCGACCCGCGCGAACACCCCGCCCAGGCTGGCCACCGTGAGCATGAGCCCCGCGGCCGCCTCGGTGACCCCGCGATCCACGGCGTAGCTGACGAGAAAGGTCCCCAGCGACTGCCCGCCCCAGATGCCGAGGGTCGCGCCGATCGTCAGTAGGAGCATCGTCAGCCGGCCGGCGGACGGCGCCGCGGACAGGCCGCCCGGGGTGGCCCTGACTGGGTTCTCCGAGGCCGCCGCCGCCACCTCCCCTCGATCCGGAACGGCGGCGAGGAGCAGCGCCGCGACCGCCGCCGCGCCGAACGCCCAGCGCCAGCCGACCGTGAGGGCGAGGACCGGCACGGACAGCCCGGCGAGTAGCGTCGCGGTGGGGATCGCCGCCTGCTTGATGCCGAGGGCAAGGGCGCGGCGGCCCACCGGGATCGAGCGGACCAGCCGCAGGTTGGCCGACGGGTGGGCCAGAGCGTTGGACAGGCCGCCGATGACCAGAAAGAGCCCCAGGACTCCGGCGTCGTGGGCAAGCAGGGCGATGCCGGCCATGCTGGCCCCGGCCCCGAGAAACGAGATCCGCATCCCGGTCCTTGCGCCCAACCGCTGGACCGCCCAGCCGCCGGGCCCCGACGCGATCGCCGCGCACCCGAAGAAGAGCCCGACCAATAGCCCCAGCGTTGACGCCGGCAGGTCGAATTCGGCGCGCATCTGCACCGCCAGGGCTCCGGTCAGGAAGGCGGGAATCGCGCCCAGGGCGACGACCGCCGATGCGCGGGCGATCTGGCGGATGAGCCGGACTCGAATGGTGATCAAGGCTGGCGAGGTCGTGCCGACCGGATCTCGCGTGGTCCGGCCGCATCACCTGGGGTCTTCCCCCAACGCCACGGACCGGCATTCCCCTCTGGTCCCGCGCTGCTAGACCTCACCCATACATTGTGCATTACCGGAGTGCAAGGCTGCGGGCGCCGTGCGGCGGCGATCGTCTCCCATGCGACGCAAATGCCTGTTACATTGTGCACAACACGCCCTGACAACCTTGGAGGCTTGGCTCCGTGCTGCGACACACCGCGTTCTTCATCCACCGCGACACGACGACCGCAGACGACCGCTTCGAGATGCTCAAGGGCCTCGCCTTCATCCTGACCGAGTGCGAAGGCCCGATCGCCGGCGACTACGGGGACGATGTGTTCGGCGGCTCCAAGCGGCTGCGCGACATCCGGCCGACGCGGCGAACCCCTCGCTGGCGCGGCCGGGCCGAAGGTCCGCCGGCCAACTACGACGTCGCCCTCCACCTCGACTTCCCCGATCAGGCGGCACTCGATGTCTATAACAAGGACGATGTCCATCACCGGGTCGGCGAGTACAACGCCTCGATCAACGACCCGGAGCTGACCGCCCGGGTCGACTGGTGGTACGAGGGTCCGCCGCGGACGAAGCCGGGCCTCATCCGGCACACCGCAATGTTCGTCTGGCTGGACGAGGCCGACGGAGCCCAGAAGAAGAAGGCCCAGGACGCGATCCGGGCCCTCGAGGGCCAGCCCGGAGTCGACTCGGTCGTCGTCGCCGACAACGTCGGGCCCTTGACGACGGACTACGACTGGCTGTACGACATCCACCTGACGACCCGCGAGGCCGCCGAGAAGTTCCTGGACGGCGACGCGTACAAGAAGGCGCTGGAGGTCGTGGCGGCCACCACCAAATACGAGTGGACGGCCCGGATGACGCACGTCATGCGGGGCAGTGCCAGGCTCGGGACGGCCGCGGTAGGCGGCTGAGCCGTGGCGGGACGGGTCATCGACGTCCACGCCCACGTCACCCCGCAGCGATACCAGCGGGCGGTCCTCTCGGGCAGGGACTGGCACGGTTTGTCAGCCGCGACGGGCGAGCTGGACAACCAGCGGAACCATTGGCAGCCGGACCGGCGAATCGAGGAGATGGATCGGCTTGGCGTCGACGTCCAGCTGATCTCTCCCACTGACGGCTTTTACCAGTACCACCGTGAGCCGAGCGAGACGGCCGCAATCGCCGTCGAGTGCAACGACGAGATGGCCGAGATGGCGACGGCCCACCCCGACCGCTTCATGGGCCTGGGGACGCTCCCGCTCCAGGACGTCGACCTGGCGATCGCCGAAATGGAGCGCTGCATGGGCCCGCTGGGCCTGCGCGGCTTCATGATCGACGACCACGTCAACAACAGGACGTACGACGACCCGTTCTTCGACGCCTTCTGGGCCGCCGCGGAGCGATTCGGCGCGTTCGTGCTCGTCCACCAGGGCCGCCCGACGTCGGTCACCTTCCGGACGACGAAGTACTTCCTGCCGAACGCGGTCGGCAACCTCGTCGACCGGACCCTGACCTTCGGTTCGCTGGTCTACGGCGGGGTGATGGACAAGTACCCGGGCCTGACGATCTGCCTCGGCCATGCCGGCGGTTACGTGCCCTACGCCATCGACCGGCTGGACATGGGCTGGGAGATGTGGCCGGACCTGCGCGGCGCGTCCCGGGACCGACCCGGCACGTACGTTCGCCGCTTCTACTACGACACGGTGACCTATACGGACCGGAACCTCCGTTTCCTTCTCGACGTCGTCGGCAGCGACCGCGTCGTCTTCGGCACGGACTTCCCCGCGCCGATGGAGGTCCCCGCCGCCGTCCGCCGGATCGAGACCTCGCCGCTCCTCGACGACGGGGAGCGGGAGCAGATCCTGCGCGGCAACGTCGCCGGGATCCCGGCCCTCGCGTGACCGGCCGCCAGGAGGGCTTCCGGCTCCACGGCTGGGGCGACGACCCCGCCTGGGAGGCATTCGACGTCCCGGAAGCCCCGCCCGGCTGGGCCCTGATCCAGGTCGAGGCATGCGGAATCGGCCTCACGGTCCTGAACCTCATCCGAGGGCCGGGGTTCGCCACGGACGCCGGGCTGCCCCGCGTCCCCGGACACGAGCTCGTGGGTCGCGTGGTGGAGACCGGCTCGGCCGCGGACGCCGGTTGGGTGGGCAGGCGGGTGACGGCCTACTTCTACCTGTTCTGCGGGACCTGCGACGAGTGCACGGCCGGACTCGAGGACCGTTGCCGCAACCTCGCGGGCCTGGTGGGCGTCGAGACAGACGGAGGCTACGCGCCATTCACGGCGCTGCCGGTCCGGAACTTGATCCCACTCCCCGAGGACCTCGAGCCCGTCGCGGCGACGGTCGTTGCGGATGCGGTCGCGACGCCGGTCCACATCGCGAGGTCGCGGGCCCGCCTGACCCCGTTCGACCGGGTCGCTGTCATCGGCGCCGGCGGCGGCGTCGGCATCCACCTCGTCCAGGTAGCCCAGGTCTTCGGCGCGCGGGTCGCCGGCCTCGACGTCACCAACGACAAGCTCGCCGAGATCAGCAACCTTGGCGCCAGGCCCGTCCCGTCCGCCGACTTCGACGGCCTCGACCCACGGTTCTGGCCGGACGGCGGTCCGACCGCGATCGTCGACTTCATCGGGCGTCCCGAGAGCCTCGCCTGGGCCCAGCGGGCAATCGAGCGCGGCGGGCGGATCGTCGTCATGACCTCGTTCAAGGACGTCGCCGCGACCCTCGAGCCGTGGCGTCTCGTCGAGTGGGAGGCGGCAATCATCGGGTCCCGCTACGCCACCCGCGCCGAGGTCAAGCTGGCGGCGGACCTCGTGGCCGCTGGCCGGATCCGTCCGATCATCGGCCTGACGGTCCCGGCGCGCGAGGCGCTCGAGATCCACCGAAGACTGCGATCGCAGGAGCTCGTCGGTCGCGGCGCGATCCTCTGGACCTGATTCATCCGACGGGAGGGCTGACATGCCGATCATCGATCTCCACGCCCACCTCACGCCGATGCGGTTCCAGGAAGCGGTCCGAGGCGGTGCGACGTGGCACGGGCTGACCTCAGCGACCGGCGAGCTGGAGGTTCCTGGCTTCCGCAAGCCAACCGAGGTGCGGATTCGGGACATGGATGCCCTCGGGGTGGACATGCAGGTGGTCTCCCCGAACGCCGGCTTCTACCAGTACGCCAACGATCCGGCGGTCGCGGCCGCGATCGCCCGGGACTGCAACGACGAGATCGCCGACCTGTGTGGCGAGCACCCGGACCGCTTCGCCGGGCTGGCGACTCTGCCGATGCAGGACGTGCCGGCCGCGATCCGCGAGCTGGAGCGGGTCATGAGCGAGCTGCAGTTCGCCGGCGCGATGGTCAGCGACCACGTCAACGGCCGGACGTGGGACGAGCCCGAGTTCGAGCCGTTCTGGGCAGAGGTCGAACGGCTGGGCGCGGTGATCTTCTTCCACCAGGGCAGCGACACAGTGGTGACCCACCGGATCGACCGCTACCACCTGGACAACTCGGTCGGCAATCTCACCGAGCGAGCACTGACCTTCGGCGCGCTCGTCGGCGGCGGCGTCGTCGACCGTCATCCGAACCTGAAGCTGCTCCTGGGCCACGCCGGCGGTTACGTCTGCTTCGGGATCGCCCGGATGGATCGGGCCTGGCAAGCCGCCCACCGGCTGACCGACGAGGGTGTCGACCCATCGGTCGCTCTCGGCGGTGAACGTGGCGCCGAGACGGCCGAGCGGGAGGCTCGGGCCGACCGCCCGCCCAGCGACTACCTGCGTAATTTCTGGTACGACTCGTGTACCTACACCGAGGCGACGCTGCGGTTCCTCGTCGACACGGTGGGCAGCGACCGGGTCGTCCTCGGGACCGACTACCCCGCACCGATGATCCTCGACGACGCGGTCACGTGGATTCGCGGCCTGAAGTCGTTCAGCTCCGACGAAAAGGACGCGATTTTGTCGACCAGCCCGGCAACCCTGATCGGGCTGTAGCGCGGGCTCCGGGCTACTCGCGCAGCCCGGTCATGGCGATGCCTCGCACGAACTGACGCTGGAAGGCGAAGAACAGGATCAGGAGCGGGATCGTGGCGATCGTTGAGATCGCCATGATCTGGGGGAAGTTCGACAACTCGGCCGATTCGAATGAGCGGACCCCAAGCGGGACCGTCCGCATCTCGCTGGACGTCACGATGAGCAGCGGCCAGAGGAAGTCGTCCCAGGTCTCGCGGAAGATGAAGATCGCGAGTGTCGCGATCGCCGGCCAGGCCAGTGGGATCCCGATCGTGAAGAACGTCCGGACATGGCCCGCGCCGTCGATCCGGGCGGCCTCGATGAGGGCGTTCGGCAGCGACAGGAAGTACTGGCGCATGAGGAATACGCCGAAGGCGTCGGCGAGGACCGGCACGATCAGGCCCTGGTAGGTGTTCAGCCAGCCGAGATCCTGCACGGTGAGGAACAGCGGAATCATGATGACTTCGAGCGGCAGCACGAGGGTCGCGATGATCGCCAGCAGCAGGACCTGGCGACCGCCGAAGCGGTACTTCGCCAACCCGTACCCCGCCATGGTCGCCAGCAAGACGTGAAGGATCGTCACGCCGCCGGCGACGATCATGCTGTTGAGGAAGTAGCGGGTGAAGTCGATCCGGTCGTACGCCTCGGGGTAGTTCGACCAGACCGGATCCGAGGGGATCCATTCGATCGGAAGCTGGAACACTTCGCGTGGCGTCTTCAGGGAGGTCGAGAGCATCCAGAAGATCGGCAGCAGGACGATGAAGGCGGTGATCGCGAGCAGAACGTAGGTGATCAGCGCCACGCCGTTGGCGCGCAGCCGGTTGCCCATCACGCGCGCGCCTCAGTCATCGGTCCGAAACACCCGCAGGTTGATGAGGGTGAAGACGACGATGATCACGAGCAGGACCATCGCCGCGGCGCTGGCGTAGCCCAGGCGGAAGAAGCGGAAACCCATCTCGTAGATGAACAGCGACAGCGTCCTGCTGGCGTTGTCCGGTCCTCCGTTGGTCATGACCAGGGCGAGGACGAGGGTCTTCGCCGTGAACGTCACCGCGACGACGACCACGACGAGGATCGTGGGCTTGAGGAGTGGGATCGTGACGTTGATGAAGCGCTGGACCGTCGAGGCGCCGTCGACCTTGGCCGCGTCGTACAGGTCCTCGGGAATGGACTGCAGTCCAGCCAGGTAGATGATCATGAACAGCGGCACGAAGCGCCACTCCGAGGCGATGATGAAGCCGGGAATCACCGCGTCCTTGGACTGAAGCCAGTTGACGCCCTCCAACCCGAAGAGCTCGATCCCGGTGTTGACCAGCCCGAACGGGTGGTACATGAAACGCCACAGGATCGGCACGACGATGATCGGGATGACGGCCGGCAGGAAGATCAGCACTCGGAACAGGCCCCGGCCGCGGATCTTCTGGTTGAGGAGCAGCGCCAGCCCCAACGAGAGGACCACGAGCGGCGTGACCGTCCCGACGACGTACGTCATCGTCACCCGGAGCGAGTTCAGAAACGCGGCGTCGCCGACGAGCGTGGTGTAGTTGCTGAACCCGACGAATGTCTCGACCCGCTCGAGCGGGTTGTATTCGGTCAGGCTGAGGTATCCCGCGCGCAGGATCGGCAGGAACTTGAACACGATGAACAGCACGAGAATCGGCAGGACGAACAGCAGCCCCCAATACGGCTGGCGTGGTCCGAGCCAGCTGCGCCGCGCGCGCTTCCCCAGGCCGGCGAATCTCCGCCGACCGGCCGGGACGGCCGTCATCGCCGCCCTCGGCCGGGCTGATCCAATGCGCGGAGGAGCCGACGGAGACGGGTGACCCGTTCCACGTACGTCCTACCCCAGGGTTGACGGCGAGGGTCTTGTCGCACCCCTTGCACGTCCGTCAGCCGGACCGCACGCGATGCTGCCCCTCCACCGTCCTCTCCGCCTGGGTGAAGGAGTCGACAAGGGCCGCGGCCGCCTGCTGATCGGGATGGGCCTGGAAGGCCTTGAAACCGTCGATGTCGTCGAAGACCGCCTCGACGATCAGGTGGAAGTTCGGCGGATACCAGCCCAGATCGTCCGCGACCTCGAGCGAGCGGACGGACGGCACGCTCGTTCTCAGCGCCGCAAGGGCGTTGCGACTCTCTTCCTTCTGCTCCTTCGTCGTCTCGTCCTTCCAGAGGTACATCGCCATGTGGCGAATTGCGCCTTTCGGCGCCGGCGGACTCTCACACGGCCAGTCGACTCGCGCGGCGACATCCGGTCGGGTGACCGTCTTGATGAACTCACCCACTCGATGGTGGTGGGCATCCTTGTTGTAGGCGTCCCAGGCCACGCGCTCGCGGTGGTCGTGGAGCAGGATGAGCCCGAAGTTGCGGGGGCCGCCGATGCCCAGGTCCTCACCGAAGTCCAGGTCGAGGATCTCGCTTGCGTAACTCACGTAGGCAAGCCCTTCCTTGACCCGAAGCTTCTGCTCGTCGCTGACGTCGTCGGCCCACGCGAACAGCACCGAATGTCGAATCACCAGTCCTCCTCCGTTGGCATTCGGTACCCGCTACGCGTCGACGATCTCGACGCGCCCGGAACCTGCAGGCACCTCAACCGCCGATCGCCGCCAGGTACTCCTGGGCCGCCTGATCGAGACTCGCCTTGGGATCGGCACCCTCGTAGGCGACCCGTTCCACCGCGCCGACGAACGCCGACTGCAGCTGTGACCAGTACCTCGTCCGCGGCAGCGGTCGCGAGTCGGCAAGATCCTGGACGAAGACGTCGAGCCCCTCGAATTCGGCGGCGGACGGCTCCTCGTACCAGCCGACCTTCGGCTGCAGCAGGCCCGTGTCGGCGAACCAGCGGTTGGCATCGGCGGTCAGGAAGTCGAGGAAGTGCCACGCGGCCGCCCGCTCGGCCTCGCTCGCGTTGGCACTGACGACGTAATGGAACCCGTAGCTGGCGCCACCGCCGTACTCGGGTCCGGCGTCGGGCATCGAGGCCACGGTGACCCGGCCTTCGAGCGTCGGGTTGATCTGGTAGACAAAGCTCAGGGCATTCGGCCCGCCGAAGGACATGACGTCCTGTTCCTGGGCGAAGTCCTGATACGGATCGCCCTGGGCGTTGCTGGTCACGCTCGGATCGACGATGTTCTCCTTCCACTGGGTCAGCGCGTCCACGCCCTCCGGCCCGTTGAACGTCGGCCGCTCGTTCTCGTCGAGGACGTCCCCGCCAGCCTGGTAGATCATGCCCGTCAGCGTGGCCCCCATCCACTGGCCACCGGACGTATAGCGGAATTCGAAGCCTTTCTGGACGGTTCGACCGTTCTCCTCCTTGTGGAGGTCGTCCTGGAGGGCTGCGACCTCGTCCCAGGTCTCCGGGATGTCGGTCTCGAGCGACAGTCCGGCCTCCGTGAAGAGGTCGTTGTTGACGAGCAGGCTCCAGGCATTCCGCTGCTCCGGCAGGGCGTAGACATCCCCGTCGCGGGTGAGCGGATCGATGGTCCCCTCGATGTAGCGGTCGATGATGTCCTGCTGCGATCCCTCGCACATCGCCTCAGGGACGGCGGGAACGAGGAGGTCCTGGCTGTGGAAGATCTCGATCCACGGTTCGTAGGCGAGCATGATCGTCGGGCCTTCGCCCGCCGGCACGTGGAGGTTCCACGCGTCGAAGGAGTCGAACAGGCCGTAGATCTCGTAGTTGATCGTGACATTCGGGTGCAGGGCCGTGTACTCGG
>Ga0299913_10005610_pt1 | contig 10741 bp, 11 predicted proteins | sample RVTome_9_FD_201360 | JGI IMG/M metagenome (GOLD analysis project Ga0299913, IMG submission 201360) | Soil microbial communities from uranium-contaminated site in the Upper Colorado River Basin, Wyoming, United States - RVT155D38 (version 2) ... | reverse complement strand
TCGGGAGCCTGTGCCGGGTGCACCGGGCTCAGCTCCAGTTGCTCCGCGGCGAGTGGGACGAGGCCGAGCGGAACGCGCTGCAGGTCGGGGCGGACCTCGACGCCAACCGGATCGACTACGCCGCGGATGCCTGGTATGTCGTGGCCGAGGCGCGCCGGTTGCGCGGCGACCCGAGCGCCGCCGATGCGTACGACGAGGCGCACGCCCGCGGGCGTGACCCGCAGCCGGGACGTGCGCTGCTGCGGCTCCAGGAGGGCGACCCCGCCGGTGCCGCGACGTCGGTGCGCGCGGCCGTGGCGGCGGTCGGCCCTGACCCGCTGCGCCGGGCTCCGCTGTGTGCTGCGGCGGTCGAGATCGCGGTCGCCGCGGGACGGCTGGATGACGCGGCGGCCGCAGCCTCCGAGCTCGCGGAGACGGCGTCGACGTACGCCACCTCGGGGCTGGAGGCGATGGCGGCCGCCGCGCGCGGCGCGGTGCTGCTGGCCGAGGACCGCGCCGAGGAGGCGCTCCCGGTGCTTCGCGATGCCTGTCGGCGCTGGTACGAGCTCGGCGCTGCGTACGACGCCGCCGGAACCTGTGTCCGGCTCGCCGAGGCCTACCGGGCGCTCGGCGACGAGGCGTCCGCTGCCGCGGAGGCCGCGCGGGCAGAGAGGACGTACGAGCGGCTGGGAGCACACCGGCCGGCACCGGGTTCGCTCGACGGCCTGACCCGGCGCGAGTGCGAGGTGCTGTCACTCGTGGCCGACGGCCGCTCCAACTGGGAGATCGGCGAGAGCCTCTTCATCAGCGACCGCACGGTCGCCCGGCACCTGACGAACATCTTCCACAAGATCGGTGTCACCTCCCGGACCCAGGCCGCGCGCTACGCCATCGACCACGGGCTGACGGTCAGCCGGTGACGCGGCTACGCACAACCGCGTAGATCGACCGCCGCCAGTTGGTCAATCGCGCCGATGCGGAGCGGCGGCGCGTGGCCTAGCGTCCCGCTAGACGCGCCGAACACCGGCGCAGCGATCGTTCAGGAGGGGCCACCATGACTGACGAGCGGATCCACCGAGCCGTTTCCGCCGACGGCACCGAGATCGCCGGACGGGTACGGGGACGCGGGCCGGCGCTGGTCCTGGTCCACGGCGGGATCGGGGACGGCGATGTCGCCTGGGAGCGTCTGCTCCCCCACCTCACCGACCGGTTCACCTGCTACCTGCCAAGCACCCGCGGTCGAGGGCTGTCGAGCGACAACCCGGACCATTCACCCCCGCGCCTGGAGGAGGACGTCACCGCGTTTGTGGACAGCATCGGCGAGCCGGTCTGTCTGGTCGGCTGGTCGGGCAGCGGGGCGTGGGTGCTCGGTGCGGCCGCGCGCAGCGGTTCCGTGGCCGTCGTGGCCGAGTACGAGCCCGGTGTGGTGTCGGTGATGCGCGAGGACGACCTCGCCCGTACGTTCGCCACTATGGAGCAGATGGGTATGGCGGCTGCCGACGGCCGGCTCGTGGATGCGGTTCGCGCGTTCGCCCCATGGATCTGCACCGACAGTGAGATCGCCGCCCTGGAGGAGACGGACTTCTACGAGCGATGGGCAGGCTGCGTCCCGGCGATGCTCCGATTCGTCCAGCAGGACGCAGCCTACGACGGGCGCCGATCCACTGACCCCGAGGAGCTCGCGACGGTTGCCGCACCGGTCCTGCTCCTGCGGGGCCAGCAGACTCTGCTCCGCACCTGGTTCGCCGATGCGGCACGGCACATCGCCCAGCACGTCGCCGACGCGCACGTCCGCGAACTGCCGGGCATCGGCCACTTCGCCCCGGTACTTGCACCCGTGCCCCTCGCGGAGGAGCTGATCCGCTTCTTCGAGTCGGTCCGGCAACCGGCCTGACCGGCCCGCGAATACCCGCACTCGGTGGCCCTGGGCTACCGCCGTTCGAAACAGGCCTCGTGCAGGAGCGGCTGGGCGGTGCGGGATCGACCTATTGAGAGACATTCCGCTCATTTGAGAAGAACTTTTGTCAAATGAGTGATAATCTTATCGACATGGATCTTTCAAGACCATGGGCGCCCATCCGCTCGCCCATCGACATGGAGGTCATGCGCGTCCTCCGGGGGACAACGCGGCCGCTCACTGGGCGGGAGGTCGCACGCCTTGTCCGCGCTGGGTCGCAACCGACCGTCAATGCGTCGCTGAGGCGTTTGAGCGAAGAGGGGCTCGTACGCGTCGAGGAGGCCGGCAACGCGTACCTGTACACGTTCAACCGCGAGCATCTGGCCGCACCCGCCGTCGAGCTCCTCGCTGATGTCCGGGCCGAGCTCGAGCGTCGTCTCCGCAGCGAGATCTCCGGTTGGCAGGTCGCGCCCGTCCACCTGTCGATCTTTGGGTCGGCGGCGCGCGGTGACGGCAACACTGCGAGCGACATCGACATCTTCGTCGTCCGACCACGCGATGTCCCGGACGACGACCCGCATTGGCGCGACCAGCTCGACAGGCTCTCCGTCCATGTGCTCGCGTGGACAGGCAACCACGCCGGGCTTTCCGAAGTGTCCGAGACAGACATGCGCCGACTTCGCCGCGAACGACCACCGGTCGTCGAAGAGCTGAGCCATGATGCGATCACAGTCGCCGGGCCCGAACCCGCCGAGCTACTCGGCGGACGCCGGTGACAACACGACCCAGCCGTACCCAACCCTGTGATCGCGCGCACGCGCGGACCCGTCTCGACCACGCCGAGAAGTCGCTCGAGGTGGCTGAACTTGTCGCTGGCGAGCACGAGATACCGGAGTCTCGAAGCGTCGCCGCCGCCCTCGCGGTCCTTGCGGGAATCGCCGCCTCTGACGCCGCCTGCTGCGCAGCTCTCGGCCGCCGTTCGCGCGGCGACGACCACCGGCAGGCAGTGCCCTCCCAACTCGCGGGCCTTACCCCCGAATCCCATGATGCACCGGTGATGCACGCCTCTAGCTCGTCCAATAGAAAAGCCCTGGAAATCAGGGCTTTTCCGTAGCAGGCCTGTAAGCCGGATTCTTCACCACGCGCCCGGCTGAACCGCGTGATTGGCTCAACCATGGGTTGCAAGTCGATCCGTCGTGCCGCGGAAGAGCGTCAAGGGCTGCCCCCGTGATGCACAGCCGCTGTTGCCGTTTCCAGCAACGCCGACCAGTTAGCCGTCAAAGTTCCGCGTCCATCGGAACGAGGGACAGGCGTTAGCAGTCCACAGGCGATCAACGTCAGCCACCCTCATCGCGGCCACCGTCGACCGGCGTCAGAGTTCCACGCGGCGACGGCGCGAGGGTCGGGAAGGTAGCCGCAATACGTGCCGGTGCGGATAGCAAGGTTGAGATGCTCGCCGAGCAGGGGATGGTGCTCGCCGATCCGGGCCATCGCGTAGCGGATCGCGCGGGTCACGCCGACTCGGGCACGCTCGGACGCCGATGCGGCTCGTCGATCGCGACCGCCCAAGCCGACAGCGCGCGACAGCTCTCGAACGAGGAAGTCGCGTTCGGCGTCCGCCTGCGACTCCCGCTCGGTATCTCCGAGAGCGCGCGCCTGCCCGATGTCGTCTTCGATCTCAGCAAGGCGTCGGCGGTACGCACTCTTGGCGCGTGCGTCGAGCATCTCGCCGGCATCGCCGAGTGCCGTGCGCGGCAGTTCGGCAGTAAGGCTGCTCTCCGACTGCGCTACCCCGACGCTCTCGGCGGCGACGAGGTCGAGCGCGTGGAACTCCCGGCCGGGGTGGGCGAGAAGCCGAGCGAGGTAATGCATCCCTTTGAGGTCTCGCACTCTCACCGTGCGCCCTTCGAACTCCAGCGACCAGTAGTCGCCCTCGCGACAAAAGACGCTGAGGTGTGGGGCAGGGAGCTCGTCCGTTCCGTCCCGTCGGGCGACGTGAGCCGCTGTGTCCGTCGGCGATGCGGCTTCGATTCCGTCGAGGACCGTGCGCGCCGCTTGTCGCTCGAAGTCGGCCTGCCGCTCGCTGCCGCCGGCCCGGAGAGCTTCGGCGAGGCCCATACGTGCGAGAGCAGCTTCATAGGGCGCCCCGACTTCGTTCCAGAGTCGCGTTGCCTCGGAGAAGAACCGTTCCCCGTCCACTGCGTCGCCCTCCGCGAGCCGCACCCTTCCTCGAGCAAGGGTGGCGCCGGCGACCAGCGCCTTGCTGTGGAATCGGGCGGCAACGAGCTGCAGCTCCTCGGCGGCTGAGCGGGCCTGATCGACGTTACCGGCCGCGATCTCGATCTCGACCTGCGCCTCGAGCAGCGGCGCCCGCTGCAACTCGGTGTCCGGTGGCAGCTCCTTCGAAGGCACCCGGAGCGGGCGCTCGAGAGCGTTTCGTATCGAGGCCACCGCCGAAGCGATGTCTCCTTGGGCCAGGTGGACCAGCGCGATACCGGGCTGCGGGTCCCACCCGACTTGGTGAGCGGCCAGCAGTGCTTGTTCGGCGCCTTCGATGTCTCCCTTTCGAAGCCGGATCCGTCCGAGCTCGGTGAGGGGCCATCCCAGTTCGCGTCGCAGGTATGGGCGGAGTTCCTCGCACGCTGCGAGCGCTTCTCTCTCTGCCTCGTCGCACGACCCGCGCAGTCTGAGGATCTCCGCGCGATGGACCCTGCACCGTCCGTGGAGGCTCCCGATGGCGTTCGTCTTGCACCACCGCTCCATCGTCTCCGTCCATTCCTCGGCCGCGTCGTACTGTGCGAGTCCCTGCAGGGCGCATACGAGCTCGCAGTACACGAGGCCTGTCGAGAGCGGATCGAGGTCATCCGAGACCATCGCCACCCCCACCTCGTCGAGCAGGGCGAGACCTTCCCGCACGTCGCCCCCCAGAATGAGTAGCCGGGCCTCTGCGACCCGTCCGATGGCGTACGCCGCCGGGTCGCATCTCGAACCGACCTCGATCGCGCGCCCGGCCCACTCTCGCGCGCTAGGCAGGTCGCCCGTCAGCATTCGCTCGTACGTCCGGACCACCGCAAACCACGCGTGCGCCGACGTCTCACCCTGACCTTTCAGTAGTCGCTCGGCTCTGCCCAACCAGCCGCGCACCGGTGCCATCAGGGCGGTATCGAGAAGCAGGTGCATCGCGACGCGAACTGCCGCGCTCCCTGCTGCGACCTGGTCGCCGGCCTGCAGGCACCCTGCATGAGCGCGTTCCCACGCGTCGATGGTCACGTCGAGGTGGCCCGCGGCGTATGCGACCTCGGCGAGAACCGGTAGCTCGGCGGCACTCATGAGACCGTCCGCGTCTGCCTGCATGAGGAGGCCAAACGCCTCCTGCCAATCGCCGCGCGATGCCGCGTCACGCCCGCGCTGGACAACGACCTCGTGCACGCCGTCGCTCATCCCACGCCGACGGTCACTGATCCATCGCGGCGCTGATCCGCCGCCACCCGTAGCCGGGAGTGTTACCGCCGTAACGGTGTTGCTCACGCATCTGGTTTGAGGACCCCGATCCCGGCCAGCAGAGGAGGACGCATGGACAGCGTAAAGGTCAACGGCGTAGAACTGGAATTCGAAGTGCGCGGATCGGGTGAACCCGTGCTTCTGATCGACATGCTCATTGCCGATTGCTTCGTGCCGCTCCTCACAGAACCGTCACTGGCCGGCCGTTACCAGCTGATCCGGTACCACAAGCGGGGCTGGGTCGGCAGCACGCACACCCCACCGCCGGTGAGCATGGGGGACCACGCCGCCGATGCTGCCGCTTTGCTCGACCATCTACGTGTACGACGCGCTCACATCGCAGGGCACTCCAGCGGCGCGTCGATCGCAGCCCAACTGGCTCTCGACTACGCCGAGAAGGTTCACACGCTCACTCTGCTGGAGCCGACGCTGGTGTCGCTGCCTTTCGGTCAGGCGTTCCTGAAGTCGGCCGCTCCGGTGTTCGAGGCGTACAGAAGCGGCGACCACTCGGGAGCGTTCGCCATGTTCGTCGCTGCCGCAAGCGGGCTCGAATGGGAAGGATGTCGAGCACTGCTCGAAGACAGGATCCCTGGCGTGGTTGCGCAGTCGATCAAGGATGCGGACACCTTCTTCGGCATCGAGCTGCCCGCCCTGGCCGCGTGGACTTTCGGCGCCGAGCAAGCGGCCGCTATCCACCGGCCGGTCCTGTCCGTGTTGGGTGCCGAGACCCAGCCTCTATGGGTCGAGATCGCCGAGTTCCTCCGCTCCTCACTCCCGTACGTTGAGGATTGCACGATCGAAGGCGCGGGTCATCTTCTGCAGATCCAGCGTCCCGAGCCCGTCGCTCGAGCGATGGCGGCGTTCCTCGGGCGAAACCCCTTGCTGGCGACTGAGGGCGCCCTCGACACTCCACGCCAGCAGGGCCTGGGAGAACCCGCGGGCGCTGCACCGAGAGCGGTCGAAGGCATCGCGTAGAGATCTGTGGGGCGAAGGAGGCAAGTGCCCCAAGGTTCGGTTCCTGTTGAAGGCGCCGTGGACAGCACTCGGTACTTGTTGTCGTGCTGAATGGCGATGCTCGTTTGCGCGGTTCCTGCTCTCTCGCGGCTTTGGATGACAGCGCCGCGACTTATCACGACCTCTGTAAGCAAACGCCTTCGTGGGAAGGGGGCATCGGCGGATGCCGTGCCAGATTTCGCTCAACCAAGCGCCTTGTCCGAAGGCCGCATTCTGTACCGGGCACTTTGAGGCGCTCGAGTCCCATTCTGGTGATGCACGGGTGATGCACAGGGTATTAAGGCATCAATAGAAAATCCCTGCAAATGCAGGGATTTTCCTTAGCAGGCCTGTAAGCCGGATTCTGTCGAGGGTGACCATCTCTCTGTGCGGCGCACCCGGTTCCTCGGCGGGCCACGTCGTCGGAACCTGCTTCGCCTTGCACCGGACGGGGTTTGGCGAGCCGGCGATGTCACCACCGCCGCTGGTGGGCTCTTACCCCACCGTTTCACCCTTACCGACTGGATCGTGCACCAATCAGCCGGCGGTCTCCTTTCTGTTCCACTTTCCGTCGGCTTTCGCCGCCTGAGTCTCCTCAGCGTCCTTGCCCTGCGGTGTCCGGACTTTCCTCGAGCTCCCGAAAGAGCCCGCGGTCACCCGGCCTGCATGACGGATGGTAGCGCCACTTTCGGGACTTCTCGGCCCTGCGCGAGGATCGAGCCGCACTCCGGGCAGGCCTGGACGCCGCGCAGGCGGAGGACGAACTCCCCGCACACGAGGCACTCCATGCTCACACCGCGGACGAGTGCCGCCAGCTCCTGGTCGAGCGTGCGGTTGAGCGGCGCGATGTTCAGGTCAGAGCTCACCCGAGGCTCCGGAGGACGCCCACGACCTTCCCGAGGATCTGGACGTGGTCGGCGTAGATGGGCTCGAGCGCACTGTTCTCGGGCTGGAGGCGCACGCGCCCGCCGGGATCGCGGCGGAAGGTCTTCACCGTCGCCTCGTCCGCGGACTCGTCGTCGCCTACGAGTGCGACGACGATCTCGCCGTCACGCGCGTCGTCCTGACGGCGCACGACCACGAGGTCTCCGTCGAGGATCCCGGCCTCGACCATCGAGTCGCCCGTCACGCGCAGGAGGAAATCGGCCTTGCGACCCAGGATGTCCGGGACGCCGATTCGATCCTCGACGTTCTCCTCCGCCAGCAGTGGTCCGCCGGCCGCGATCTGGCCTACGAGCGGCAGCTGCGAGACCCCAGCCTCGAGCGAGGCGTCTACGGCTCGCGGCCTGCCCACGAGCTCGAGCGCACGCGGCTTCGACGGGTCGCGGCGCAGCAGCCCGACGCGTTCGAGGTTGGCGAGGTGCGCGTGCACCGTCGACGGTGACGCGAGGCCGACCGCATCGCCGATCTCGCGAACGGTCGGCGGGTAGCCGTGGTCGTCGACGTACGCGGCGAGGAACTGCAGGATTTCCTGTTGGCGCGCTGTCAGAAGCGGAGTCTCGAGCATCGTGGCCTCTCCAGTGTCGGTGACGAACGTATGTTCGCCATACGAGCGTAGACCCCTCTTCGGACGGCGTCAAGCCAAGAGCTCCTAACGCAGTGAACGCTAGGAGCTCCGCTTGCGCGCGACGAACACCGCGTGCTCGCCGGCGAACGGGTCCTCGACGCCGGGATCGACGAGCCCGAAGCCCTCGTCCTCGAGGAGGCGCCGCCAGGTCGCGTCCGCGAACAGACCTTCGACGTGGTGCTCGAGCTCGATGCGGAGCGGCTTCCCGGGCGCGCGCAGGACCAGCACGTAGTCGGTCTCGTAGGTCGAGTCGGCCGGGTCGAGATCGGTGATCCATTCGAGGCAGCGCAGGCTCCTGCCGTCGGGCCGTCGTGGCCGCCGTGCCGCGTCAGGGGCTCGAAGATCTCGCGCGTTGCTTCCGCTGCGATGACGACGACTCCGCCGGGACTGAGGTGCGCGGCGGCGGTGGCGACAGCGGCGCGCAGGGCCTCCTCCGTGAGCATGTAGACGACCGCGTCGTGGAGCAGGACCGCGTCGAACGTCCTTCCCAGGCAAGGTTTCTCATGTCTCCCGGGACGTGCTCGCACAGCGGGTTGCGCGAGCGGCTGACGTCGAGCATCTCGTCGGCACTCGAAGCGCTGCTCGAGGTACGAGGCGTTTGCACCGCCACCGGTCCCGAGCTCGAGCAGTGTCGTCGCTCGGCCCTCGACGACGGCTTCGACGAGGCGCTCGATGAAGCCCGCCTCCTCGGCGTAGTCCTTGGTGCGTGAGGAGCTGGTACCAGGGTGCGAGCTCGGAGTAGAGCTTCATCCGATCACCCCTTCGAACGACGAGCGAGTGCGCTGGAGAGGACTTGAACCTCCACGGCCTAAGTGGCCACTAGGCCCTCAACCTAGCGCGTCTACCAATTCCGCCACCAGCGCGTGAGTGGCCAGTGTAGCCGGGGGCATTCGCGACCGGCGCGCGACCTACAGCAGGTGGAAGAGCACGACCGTGTTGAGGCCGAAGACGATTGCGACGGCCACCGTCAACCGCGTCAGGTTTCGCTCCACGATGTGCGTTCCGCCCTGCGAGTGGGGCGTGAAGCCGAGCCCGCCCATGCCGGCCTCACGACCCGAGTGCATGAGGATGAGCGTCACCATCGCCGCGGAGACGAGGACCTGGAAGACCGCCGAGACCTGAAGCATCGAGGGGGCAGGGTAGCAGCGGGTTAGTCTCCGGCCATGGCCGCAGACGAGGCGCGCGCGCGGATCCAGAAGCTCCTCGTGACCGGAGACAACCGGTTGAAGCAGGGCGTCTCGCCCGAGAAGGTACGCGAGTCCTACGAGGAGGCGCTGGCCGTCGCCCGCGAGGCGGGGCTCGAGGATTCGGTTCGCCCGCTCGTCGAGCTCAGGCTCGCCGACCTGGCGGTCGCGAAGCGGCCGCCGAGAAGTTCGCGCGATCGGAATCCGCGCTAGCGGATTCCGATCTCTTGGCGCACTATGCGGATGCGGCTTTCTCGAGAATCTCCTCGATCCGGGCCGCCTGCAGCCTGACGTCGTGGGCCGCGGCGGCGTCGCGGCCGGCGAGGTTGGGGCGAGGGAGCGCGGCGGCCTCCGTCAGCGCGGCGACGAGCGCGTCGTCGTCGGTGGGGTCGACGAGGGCACCCGACTCGGACGTCACGAACTCCGGCGGGCCGCCGACCCGGGTCGCGACGACGGATCGCCCTGCTGCCATCGCCTCCAGCGTCGCGAGACCGAACGGCTCGACGAGGCTCGGCTGGCAGAGCACGTCGCAGGCAGCGATCCACGTCGGGACCGCCTCGTGGCCAACCCGCCCGGCGACGCGGATTCCGGGACGACCGTCGAGCGCGCCGCGGAGCGGACCGTCTCCGACGAACGCCAGCTCGCCCTCGCCGCGCCGCTCGAACGCGCGCGCCAATCGGAGAACGTTCTTCCGCTCGGACAGCGTGCCAAGGCAGAGGAACGCGGTGCCGCTCGGGCTCCAACCCACTTCCGCGCGCGCGGCCTCGGCGTCTCGCGGGGCGAAGCGCTCGAGGTCGACGCCGCAGTCCACGACCTCGGTCTTGCCGCGGGCACCGGGAGCAGCGCTCTCGAGCCGCGCGCGCAGCCACTCCGAGACCGCGACCACCGCCGCTGCCCGGCCGACGACGTACCGCGTCGCCGCCCGGATCCCGGGTCGAGATGCATTCGCGACGTCCTGGCCGTGCGCCGTGACCACGAGCGGCGCGCGAGAGGCGAGCGCCGCCGCCAGGCCCGCGGGGAAGAGGAAGTGCGCGTACACGACATCCGGGCGCAAACGCCTCGCTGCGCGGAGCGCGTCACGCGCGAGTGCGACGTGCCGCGCTCGCCCACCTTCCCTGCGGTCGACCACCGCGCGCTCGAATTCGTGCCCGCGCGCCGCGAGCTCGCGCTCGAGATTCGCGACGAAGACTCCGAGATCCGGGTCGGCCGTCCCGGGGTACATCTGCGAGACGAGGAGGATCCGCAGCGTCTACCCGCGCGTGACCTGCAGGATCCCGAGGCACATCTCGTCGGTCGTGCCTTCGCCCCAGAGGACGTAGCGCGGCGCCTTCGGGGTCGCCTGCCCGGGCTCCTTTCGCTGCCGTACGTCGTGCCTGCAGGTGACGCGGACGACGTCGCCGGCCCGCGCCTGGACGGCGGTGCGGAGCGTGTACGCGTTCTGCCAGTGGAAGTCCCAGCGCGGAATGTCGAGCAGGACCTGCGCGCGCGGAGTTCCCGGGTTCAGCTCGAGCCGGATCGCCGCGCCCAGGAGGTGCATGTGGCCGGCGGCGATGTGGATCGTCGCCGGAGCGCTGAAGCGCCGGTCGCACGACGAGGTCGAGCTCGACTGCGGGGTCGACG
>Ga0299913_10005609_pt1 | contig 10741 bp, 12 predicted proteins | sample RVTome_9_FD_201360 | JGI IMG/M metagenome (GOLD analysis project Ga0299913, IMG submission 201360) | Soil microbial communities from uranium-contaminated site in the Upper Colorado River Basin, Wyoming, United States - RVT155D38 (version 2) ... | reverse complement strand
CGCCTCCCGGAGCCCTTCGCCCGATAGGACGCGTCGTCACGCGCCGTCAGCCGAAGGTATTGCACTCGGAGGGGTCACCGGTTTCGAAGCCGGTGGTGAACCACTCCACACGTTGTGCGGACGACCCATGGGTCCACCGCTCCGGGCTGATCTGGCCCTCCACCTGCTCCTGGATCCGATCGTCGCCCACCGCCGCCGCGGCATCGATCGCCTCCTGGATCTCGCCCGGCAGGAAGACACCCACCTCACGAAGTGAGTTGGCCCAGACTCCGGCAAAACAGTCGGCCTGCAACTCGAGCATGACGGAGAGCTCGTTCGCCTCGGTCTGCGAGCCCGCGGTCTGTTGCGCCCGCTGCACCTCCTCCATGACGCCCAGCCTCTTCTGGACGTGGTGACCGACTTCGTGAGCGATCACGTAGGCCTCGGCCACATCGCCGCCCTGGGCGCCGAACCTCGAGACCAGCTCGTCGAAGAAGGTCTCGTCGATGTAGATCGTCTCGTCCAGCGGGCAGTAGTGAGGGCCGACCGCCGAGTTGGCTCCCCCGCATCCCGACGAAGCCACGTCACGAAACAGGACCAGGGTGGGCTCGACATAGGTCAGACCCGAGGTCTGGAAAATGGCGTTCCAGGTGTCGTCGGTCGACCCCAACACAGTGGAGGCGAACACCTCGTAATCGTCCTCGCCCTGAAACTCCTCGGGCTGGGCCCCCGGTTGCTGGGGAGCCTGCCCGTCGAGTTGCCCGATGATCTGGTCGAGACCGGAGCCCCCGCCGAGCAGATTGAGGAGGAGCACGACGATGATCCCAACGCCGCCCAGCCCACCGATCGCCATCCCCGGACGACTCATACCGCGGCGGTCCTCGACGCTTCCTCTGCTTCTTATCCTGTCCCAACGCGCCAAAAGGATCTCCTCGACCTCAAACGGCGAGGTTATTCCCATTCCGGGCAATTGTTAACCCGATCGAGTCACGCCCATGGCCTAACCATCGAAGGGATGGTGCGGCGCCACCACGGCCTCGTCCCTGGATCTCTCCGGCCTCGGGGATTGGCCTGGAATTCCGATCAGTGAGACAAAAGGGACCTCTCATTGACCTCCTCCTGGGGGGCTCCTTGCCCGTGCCGCTGAGACGTCAAACACCAAAGCCGGTCACGGCGCAGGTGACAGGCGGGGGTCCTCGGCGTGATTAGCATCAGAGGAATGGACCGTGAAGAGACCGAAGCGCGCACTGTCCCAGCGGGTCCGCTGGAATCGCCTGACGGCCGAAGTTTGATGCCCCGGCTGGTCGGGGGTGGTGTCCTGGTGCTGATCGGGGTTCTCTGGCTCCTGGCTAGGACAGAGACGATCGACCTCAACATCACCGCGGTCCTCGCCCTGGGCACGATGGTGGTCGGGGTCGCCTTGATGGTCCTGTCGAGACGTGGTTCGCATGGTGGTCTGATCACTTTCGGGATCATCCTCGCACTGATCACCTTGGCGACGGCGGCCGCCCCCCTCGGAGGGTTTCAAGGTGGCATAGGCGACCGCGACATCGATGTGTCTTCGGTGGATGACATCCGTCCCGATTACAACTTGGCCATGGGCAACCTCACCATCGACCTTCGCGGGATAGATGAGTTGGGAGTTGCCACCCAGGTCATCGCCAGCGTGGGGATGGGTGAGCTGGTGATCCGCATCCCCGAAGGCACCGAGGTGTCTGTCGAGGGCAGGGTCGGCGCCGGCGAGCTCGAGATACTCGGAACCATGTTCGATGGCATCGGAATCGACGAGACTTATCGATCGCCGGGTTTCGAGGGGAGCTCACAGAGCCTTGCGCTGCAACTGGAAGTCTTCTTGGGTCGCGTCGAGGTGATAGATGGGTGACCGATTCCATGTCGCGACTCTTCTGTGGGGCCTGATCCTCACCCTCGCCGGTGCCGGCCTTGCCGCGGTCGGGTTCGGATGGTGGGAACTCGGGGCCATCGACTGGGCATACTTTGGGCCCCTGATAGTGATCTTGGTCGGCGCGGTGATCCTGGTGGGTGCGTTGAAGTCCGCGGCGCAACGTAAGGGCCTCGATGACCAGGGCGAATAGATCGGGTCCTCGGAGACCTTCGCCGGCTCAGTCAGGCTGAGTTGAGGTCGACCGGTCGAGTGCCTCACCCGACGGTGAGCCCGAGGGCGAGCGGCCGACCCCAAAGGGTCATTGGGCCCTTCCTTGATCACGAATCCCGCCACATACTGGGGGCATGACCCCAGAAAAGGATGAGCACACTCTCGAACAGGAAGAAGCCGCACAAGGCCATGATCTCTTCCGCTCGCCCGGGGAAGAACTGCTCCTGGAGCAGGCCAGGGACCAGGCAGAGGCATCAGGTTGGATACCCGGGGAGACGGTCCCGACCCAGCCCTCGGACCAGCTCCGCGGGGAGGTTGCCGCTCGAAGACAGGACTTCTACGACGCTTTGCGAGAGCTGGAAGCAAGCATCGCTCGCCCCAGCGGCCGGCCGGACTGGCTCAGCGATGTGATCTCCGCGCTCACCGGCCTCGGAGACACCTTGGAGCGCCATATCGCCCAAGTCGAGGGCGCCAACGGGTTGTTCGACGACATCATGGCGTCCACTCCCCGATTGTCTGCCGAGATCTCGGGGTTACGCCAGGAGCATCACACCCTGACCACCTCCTGGCAAAGGGCTTTGGAGATGGCGAACGCCGACACCGACCCTGACCCGGACATCCTGCGACGCAGGATCAACGCACTTCTCGGTCGGCTGGCGATCCATCGCCAGAGAGGCTCGGAGCTCGTTTTCGATGCCTACAACCTCGACGTCGGCACCGCCGGATGACCAGCACGGTCATACATCCCGGCCCTTTTTCGATGGTCGAGGAGCCCCGGGGGCTCACCGCCTGGCCACTACTCCGGGCTTCTCGTCTTCCACCTTCGAGCGAGCTCGCTTCCTTCGTCCCGAAATCAGTACGACTCCCATGACCGGACTGGCCACCAGAACGGCCAGGTAGACGATTCCGGCCAGGACGCTGTGGTGGAAGATGTCGGTGACACTGGCCTCATAGCCCCCCTCCACGCCGATGAGGATCACCAGGTTCAGTGCCACGACGAAACCGAGGGCACCGCCGGCGATCGCCCCGACCACCACGTCGGTGATGCGTTGCCACATCTCGCTACTCATCGTGTGACCCTTCGCCCCCGCGCTGGTGTTCGTTCTCGGTTGACGCCTTGACGACCAGGACATCACAGCCCGCCAGGTGGATGGCCCGATGACTGGTGCTACCCAGGATCAGCGCGGCGAGCTCTCCCCGCCCTCTCGTCCCCACCACGAGCAGTGAAGCCTGCTGTTCTGTGGCATATCCGACCAGGACGTCCGGTGCATAGCCCTCCAAATCGACACGACGTATCGTCACCGCGGAGTCGGCAACGATCGGCTCGAGTCTTTCCCAGACCTCTCGGCGCTGGGCATCGGCCACCTCAGTCCAGTCGATCGGCACCTCCGTGTACACCAGCGGGATGTGAGCCACGTGCACCAGGTGCAGCTCCGCTCGACGCCAACCCGCTTCCTCCATGGCTCTAGCAACGACCACCCTGGATACTGGCGAATCATCGACGCCGGCGACAACGACCATCTCAGTCCTTCCTGTCTGTCTTGCCATCATGACTCATCGGACATCCAACCGACATGGCACGAAGACCCTTTCGCACAGGACGATCCGCTTTTTCAACGATGGGCAAAAGCGAAGAGCCCGATGAATGAGTTCCTACGCCGGTACTAACCGGGTCAGGTTCAACGGTTTCGAAACTCCTATGGTCTCGCTCTCAGCCAGGGAGTCACCTGGCACCCGTTCTCACACGTCGGGCTCTTCTGCGGCCAACCATACACCGGCCAAGACGACCTGTGCATCGGTGGGCTCCGAAGTCCGAGTTTTTTTCCCGGACCCGGCGGACATGAGCAGTGCCGGGGCCCGGGTCGGGCCCCGGCACCCTCTTGATCGTCTAGAGGATCAGGATGAGGGCGAAAGCGATCGCGCCACCCAGGGTCGCCACGGCGAGCACCGTGGGAACGATCACACCCATCGACCACACCGGATCATCGACGTAATCCATCCGAGCGAACAGCCCGAATGCTGCGGCGAGCAGGAGCCCCGCCGCGATGAACATCCCGAGGTACCAGACCTCGCCAAGCCCACCGAGGAACCAATCAGCCGGCACGTAGTACATCCATACACCGACCCCTGCCGCCAGCACACCGGAGATCCCGATAACCCACTCAGTGAGCTCAGACCGCCGGGTTGGCATCCGGGTGAGCTCCGTTCTGGGCGTCTCACGAAGAGCTGTCACGAAGATCACCTCCTTTCCGGGAAGGCCCACTCTGGGCCGGCCCCCTGCGATCTTCACGGTTCCCGGACGCCGGCGATAGAGGCTTTGGACCGTAATTGAGTGACCATCGGACCGGCTTGCTTGGCAGGAGACAAGTGGCATGCCGAGACCCGGTCCGAAGGTGACCTGGCGTCACGGGTGCCGGTTGAGCTGTCGTTCAGGGCTCGACCACTATCACCTTTGCCCGCATCCAAGGATGGGGGAGGCAGTAATACTCGAACTCCCCGACCTCTTCGAAGGTGTGACTGAACGAGTCGGCAGCCTCGATGAACCCGGAGTCGAAGGCCCCGTTCACCTCCGTGACGGTGTGCATTTGACCGGGGTCGTCGTTGGTCCAGGTGACCGTGGTACCCACCTCGACCGTGAGAGTGTTCACCGAGTAGTCGGCGGGATCTTCGGTCTCGGCGAACTCGTCGGCGGCATCGATGCCCTGGGCAGTCCAGGCGCCGGCCACTATCGAGACGTTGTCGGAGGCCCCGGCCGATGCGGTGGTTCCGGTCATGTCGTGCCCGGCGGCTGCCCCTTCACCACCACCGGTGACATCTTCGAAGATCTCCAGGTTGGCATCCCCGCTGATGACGATCTGGCCGATCGCCCCCTTGTCCACGGCACGCGCCAGGGCGTGGTCCACCAAGACGATGGTCGAAGGGACTTGCCCGATAAGTTCGACGACGGTGCCACCGCCGGCCGGGACCAGAGTGGTCTGGGAGCCGCGAAGCGGGGAGTTGAGCAACGCCGCCTCCTGATACACCTTGTCCCAAGGTGAGCCGATTGGATGGAAGTTGGAGTCGAGGTTGAGCCCGGCATTAATGAAGTAGATGCGCGCCCGCTCGCCCACCATCATCTCCAATGCGTTCTCACCCGTGAGCGCCCCGACCGCCCCGTTGAACACGACATATGTCGGGCTCTCGTCGGTGACGGACTGACGATCGAACTCGACCACTCCGGGGTCCTTGCCGACGGTGTAGTACTCGGACTGGACCATGTACCACTCGTGGGCCACTTCAGGGAGAGGAGTCTCCGGGTCGACCAGGATCCCACCGAACATCCCGTGTGAGATGTGAGCAGGTATGTCGCCATAAGCGCAGTGGTACATGAAGAACCCCGGATACAGCATCCGGGCTTCGATGGTCTTGGTCTCCCCCGGTGCCACCGTGGTGGCCTCGGCCCCTCCACCTTGACCGGTCACCGCATGGAAGTCGACATTGTGCGGGTTGTGACTGCTCTCGGGGTTGGTGATCGTGAATCGGAGCAGGTCCCCGACACGGGCACGGATCACCGGCCCGGGAGTTCCCACCACCAAGCCATCCGGCCCGTCGAGGAGCCGGTAGCCCCAGGTCTCGGTCTCGACACCGGTCACCGGGTCGATGGTGGAAATGCCCTCGACCACCTCGAAATGCACATCGACGACTCCCTGAGCCGTCCGCGCCGTGAGGGGCGGGACCTGGGGCGCCACCGCGACATTCACCTCGTCGGCGGGCACCGGCGCCAACTGGTCCTTGGGCACCAGCGGCGGGATGACGTCTTCCGGTAACCCGATCTGCGCGTCGACTCCCTCGGCGAGAAAACTGTCGACCTTCTCCGAGACGATCGCGTCGTCAACCGAGTTGCGACTTGCGGTGATGGCGATGGCGGCCACGGCGAGGCCCACGGCGATCAATGTGCCCAAGATGCCCAGGACCACGAGTGTTCCCAGGGTGTAGTGGGGATGGGGCGGTGTCCTCGTGGCCTGCTCTGTTTCCTCGCGCCGTTGCAATGTTTGTGTCATGGTCTCTTTTCTCGACTTCCGGGGAGGACGGCCGGGACCAAGTCGAATCCCTCCACCAGGACCCGGCGCGCCTCCACCCATATCGCATGAATCTGACAGGAGTCCTCCCCGGGGCACGGCCCATCACGAAGGACGCACTGCCCGTTGTTGAATAGACCTTCGGTGGCCTCGACGACATCGAGTAGACACGCCTCGAAGGCGGTATCGGTGAGCTGGTAGCCACCGCCGGGACCGCGCTCGGAGATCACCCAGCCGGATTGGATCAACGGTGACATCACCTGGGGGAGGAACGAAGTAGTCGTGCCGATCTCCTTGGCGAGCCCGGCGCCTCGCTTCCGCCTGTCTGTCCCGGCGAGTGCCCGCAGAGCAGACAAGGCGAGATCGGTGCGACGACTGAAAGTGACATTCATTAGTTGTTGAGTCAACAACTAATGATCTGTCTGGCCCAGAGCCGAAAGTCCCTCCCCAACCGGGACCACCCGCCGGACCTCTGTTACGGCCTCCGCTCTGCGTCGCCGATGACGCCGATTCGGTGACGATACGACAATTCGCCGCCGGCTCACCCGGTGACCACCAGACCAACGAGAGCAATCAAGGAGAGGACCAGCCCAACGGCTGGACAAGACCATCAGGGTCATCGATCCGAGGACCCCGGCGAACCACACGACAAACGCCATCCACGTGCCATGTCAGTTCCCTAGTCTCGAAGGTATGGCGTTCACTGCAGAGGATCTCAGGCTCATCGATGACACCGGTGAGGTGCGCATCGAGACACGGGACGGGGATCGGGTGTACCGCACCGTGATCTGGGTGGTTGTCGATGATGGGGAGGTTTTCGTCCGCTCGGTCAGGGGCGAGTCGGGGAGGTGGTACCAGCGAGCGCTGAGAGACCCCAACGTGGCCCTGCATGTTGGTGGCAACCGAACGGCGGCCACCGCCGTCCCGGCGACGGACCCGGAGTCCGTGGCCAGGACCACCGAGGCGCTGCGGTCGAAGTATCCCAAGAGCCAGTCACTCAACTCGATGGTGAGAGACGAGGTGCTGGACACGACACTGCGTCTCGACCCTGCCTGACACAGCCAGATAGCGGGCACATCACATGGGCGCCGACTAACTTCCCGGCCGATGCACAGACGCTTCACGGGACTGTTCGACTCACCCCTTCTGCGTCGGGTCAGCTGGCACTTGAAGCGAGTCAACGAGAAGATCGACAGACGTTTCTTCACATCGTTGTCACTGGGCCTCGGGCTGTTCCTCGGTTCGTCGGCGCTCATCGTCTGGCTCGTGGAGACGGACCGTTCCTTCACCCAACTGGGCAGCTCCGTCTATTGGGCGGGAGCAACGGTGCTCGGTCTCGGCGAGGGCGGCTTCGTCTCGGGGCCGGTGGGGTGGATGGTTGGGTGGATTCTGGGATTGTTCGGCGTGGCCATCGTCGCCACGATCACGGGCGCCCTGGTCGGTTTTGTGATCGATTTCCTATTGAAGGAGGGACAGGGAATGGGTGCTTCTGGTTATCGCGGCCATATCGTGGTGTGTGGATGGAATGCCACCGCTCGAGACCTCATCGCCGAGCTGGGGACCGACGAGTACGGAACCAAGATCGTCCTGTTGCACAGCGCCGAACGCAACCCGGCGGACGAGTCGGTCTACTACGTCCGGGGCGACACCACCAACGAAGCAGACCTGAAGCGTGCTGGGATCGAGCACGCGGTCTCGGCGATCATCTGTCCGGCCGATGGCTCGAACGAGGCCGACATGTCCTCGATCCTCACTGTGCTGGCCATCGAGAGCCTGGCGCCTGACGTGCGCACCGTGGTCGAAGTCAACAACCCCGATCACGTGGCCCACTTCCACCGGGCCGAGGTTGACGAAGTCATGGTCACCTCCAAGCTCGCCGCGCACCTCCTGGCCCGGACTGCGATGTACCCCGGCTTGTCTCAGCTGGTGGTCGACATCGTGTCCGGCGGCGACGGGGCCGAGTTGTATCGAGTGGCCCTCCCCGACGATTGCGTGGGAATGTCCGTCGACGACCTTGCCGCCAGGCTGCGACGGGAGAACCGGACCACCCTGCTGGGAATCACCCGCGGCGGCGCCACCCACGCCAACCCGGATGCGACTTTCCGGATGGAGTTGGGCGACGACCTGATCGTGGTGGCCGAGTCGCTGGGGGCGCTGCAGCCACTCAGGGAGTCGTCGGCGCTCGTCTGACCGGTCGTGGCCCCACAGGGAAAATCGTCTGCTCACCGGCTGGGACGTGGCGCACCAATCCTTTTCAAGCCGGTCTCAGATCGAGTCGACGGAGGAACTGGGCGTTGACGGCCACGATCACCGTGGATGCGCTCATCAGCAGCGCCGCCACCGCCGGACCGAGGACGATGCCCGCCCAGGCGAGCGCCCCGGCGGCCAGAGGTATGGCCACCACGTTGTAGCCGGCGGCCCAGCCCAGGTTCTGCAGCATCTTGCGATAACCGGCCTGGGAGAGCCGCCGAACCGCCACCACCGCTCTGGGATCGTCAGAGGCCAGAACCACCCCTGCAGACTCGATGGCCACGTCGGTACCCGCACCTATGGCGATACCGACGTCGGCCTGGGCGAGGGCAGGCGCATCGTTCACCCCGTCACCCACCATCGCCACCCTCAGCCCTCTGCTCTGCAGCTTCTGCACCTCGGAGTGCTTGTCTTCGGGCAGGACCTCGGCGAGGACCTCGTCGATGTCGAGGTCGGCTGCCACGGCTTCGGCCACCTGACGTGCGTCACCGGTGATCATGGCGACCTTCACCCCGAGTCGATGGAGTTGGCTTACCGCCTCGCGTGACTCGGGCCGGATCTCGTCCTCGACAGACAGCCCCCCGATCACCTCACCGGCACGGGCGACGAACAGAACCGAGGCGCCGCGTTCTCGCCAAGCCGAAATCGCTTCGTCGAGGACGCCGGGAATCTCCAGATCTCGCTCCTTGACCAGAGTCGGACCACCCACGGCGACGGTCTCGCCCTGCACGCTCGCCTCCACACCCCGACCACTCATCGAGCGGAAGCCGGTGGCTCGGGCAACCGCGCCCCTCTCGGCTGCTGCGGCCACGATGGCGCGTGCGATGGGATGCTCAGAGTCGGATTCGACCGCTCCCGCCAAGGCCAACAGTCTGTCCTCGTCGCCATCGACGGCCACTATGTCGTGGACCCGATGGCTGCCCTTGGTGAGGGTCCCCGTCTTGTCGAACAGCACCACGTCGACGGTGCGCATCCCCTCCAATGCCAGTCGGTCCTTGACCAGGATCCCGTTCTTCGCCGCCATCCCCGTGGAGATCGATACCACCAGTGGGATGGCCAGTCCCAGGGCGTGTGGGCAAGCGATCACCAGCACGGCAACGGTGCGCACGACTGCCTGTTCGGGTTGGTCGACGATCAGCCAGGCGACCACCGTGACCAACGCGGCTGCGACGGCCACATAGAACAGGAGTGCGGCGGCCCGGTCCGCCAGAACCTGGGCGCGGGAACGTGACTCCTGGGCCTGTGCGACCAGACGTTGGATGCCGGCCAATGCGGTGTCGTCGCCCACGGCGTCGACCTCGACCCTCACCGCGGTGTCGGTGGCAACCGTTCCGGCGACCACCCGGTCCCCGGGCGCCTTCGGCACCGGCCTGGACTCACCGGTGACCATCGACTCGTCCAACTCGGCCTCTCCCTGGACGATGACCCCGTCGGCGGGAACCCTTCCTCCAGGTCGGACCAACACCACATCGCCCAGTTCCAGCTGGGACAACGACACAGTCTCCGAACCAGCCTCGGTCAGCCTCTCGGCCTCGTCGGGAAGCAACTCGGCGAGAGCCGCCAACGCTCCTCGGGCCTGCCCGATGGAGCGCATCTCCATCCAGTGGCCAAGCAGCATGACCGTTATCAACGCGGCCAACTCCCACCAGAACTCCAGATCGAACCAGCCGAGGGTGGTGGCAACCGACGCCACGAAAGCCACCGTGATCGCCATCCCGATCAGCAACATCATCCCCGGCAAACGATCCCTCAGCTCTCTCATCGCCCCTTTGAGGAAGGGGGTTCCCCCGTAGACGAAGATCCCCGTCCCCAACACCGGGGCAACCCAGGCAGAACCCGGGAATGTGGGAGCGGTGTAGCCGAGCCACCCTTGCACCATCTCACTGAAGAAGACCACGGGCACGGTCAGGGCTAACGAGAGCCAGAACCGGTCGCGGAACATCGCCACGCTGTGACCCTCGTGCTTGTCGTGGGCACCTGCGGGGGCTCCCCGGTGCTCACCTTGGTCCATGTCGTGAGGATGGTGAGCGTCAGCCATGGCGGCGGTGGCCCTCGAGTGGGAGTCGTCGTGTTGATGCCCGGTCATCGCTCACCGCCTTCACCGGCGAGACCTGACCCGGAAAGTAGATTCGGCGGTCTCGCCTCCGACCCCATTTCTACACCATCCAGTTGAGTGGAAAGTCAAGAGCTGGAAGCAGCCCTCGGTTGAGAGCGACCACCGCGGTGAGGATCATCACCCCAAACCGGAGAAACAGCTTCACCTCGTCCGCGACGGGCCGTGATGCTCATGACCCCCGTTTCTTGGCCGAAGGCTCTTCGTGCTCATGACACCCCTGCTCGT
>Ga0299913_10005608_pt1 | contig 10741 bp, 10 predicted proteins | sample RVTome_9_FD_201360 | JGI IMG/M metagenome (GOLD analysis project Ga0299913, IMG submission 201360) | Soil microbial communities from uranium-contaminated site in the Upper Colorado River Basin, Wyoming, United States - RVT155D38 (version 2) ... | reverse complement strand
AGGTCGCTGAGGATGATCCGGCCGCTCTCGATCACGTAGCCCCGATCGGCCACCTGGAGCGCCATCCGCGCGTTCTGCTCGATCAGCAGGATCGTCGTTCCGTCGGCGTGGAGCCGGCGGATCGTGTCGAAGATCGAATCGACGAGGACGGGCGCGAGGCCCATCGACGGCTCGTCGAGCAGGAGCAGCTTCGGCTTGGACATGAGCGCCCGGCCCATGGCGAGCATCTGCTGCTCTCCGCCGCTCAGGGTCCCGGCCACCTGGGTCCGTCGCTGGGCGAGCCGCGGGAACATCTCGTAGGCGCGCGCGATGCCGTCCCGGATCTCCGCGTCGGTCACCGTGTAGCCGCCCATGCGCAGGTTCTCCTCGACCGTCAGGCGGGCGAACGTGCGCCGGCCCTCCGGGACCTGCACCACCCCGAGAGCGACGATCCTGTGGGGCGCCACCGGCCCCAGGTCCTGGTCCGCCAGGCGGACCGCACCGCTGCGCGGACGGATGATCCCGCTGATCGTGTTGAGCGTCGTCGTCTTGCCCGCGCCGTTGGCCCCGATGAGCGTGACGATCTCGCCGACGTCGACCGACAGTGACACGCCCTTGAGCGCGTGGATGTTGCCGTAATAGGTGTGGACGTCGTCCACCTCGAGCAGCGCCATCGATCAGGCCTCCGCCGGCGTGGTGCCGAGATCCGCCGCGCCGCCCCGGCCCAGGTAGGCCTCGATGACCCGCGGGTTGGTCTGGATCTCGGCCGGGGTGCCCTCGGCGATCTTCTCGCCGTAGTCGAGCACCGTGATCCGCTCGGAGATGCCCATCACCACGCGCATCTCGTGCTCGATGAGCAGGATCGTGATCCCGAGCTCGTCGCGCAGGCTGCGGATGAACTCGGTCATCCTGTGCGTCTCGGCCGGGTTCATGCCGGCGGTCGGCTCGTCGAGGAGCAGCAGCCGCGGCTTGTTGGCCAGGGCGCGCGCCACCTCGAGCCGGCGCTGGTCGCCGTACGGCAGCTTGCCCGCCAGGAGGTCACCCTTGCCGGTCATCCCGACGAACTCCAGCAGCCGGCGCGCCTCGGCATGGGCGCGGTCCTCGTCCTCGCGCACGGCACGCGTTCCGAGCACCGCCCCGATCCAGGTCGACGTCAGGTGGTGGTGCTGGCCGACCAGGATGTTCTCCATCGCCGTCATGTTCGTGAACAGCCGGATGTTCTGGTAGGTCCGCGAGATGCCCAGGTGCGCGATCTGGTCCCGTCGCAGGTGGTGGATCGGGACGTCGTCGAGCAGGATCTCGCCACCGTTGATCTCGTAGAAGCCGGCGATGCAGTTGAAGAACGTCGTCTTGCCGGCTCCGTTCGGCCCGATCACGCTGACGATCGAACCCTGTGCCAGCTCGAAATCGAGCCCGTTGACCGCAACCAGGCCACCGAACCGCTTGACCACGCCGCGCGCGGCGAGAAATGTCATGTCGTCCCCCGGTCCGGCGTGGGGTCATCGGCCTCCACGGTGGCGGGTCCGGCGTTCTCGGCAACATGCAGCTCGCGGCGCACGATCCGTGACGGAAGGATGCCCTCCGGGCGGAAGCGCATCATCGCGATGAGGGCGATTCCGTAGAACAGGAACCGGTAGTCCGAGAACTCGCGGAACAGCTCGGGGATCCCGATCAGGAACAGGGCCCCCAGGATCACGCCCGGGATGCTGCCCATGCCGCCGACGATGACGATCGCGGCAACGTTGATCGACACGAACAGGTTGATGCTGCTCGGGAAGATCGACCCGACGAGCCCGGCGAAGACCGCCCCGCCCAGTCCGGCGAATGCGGCGCCCAGCATGTACGCGAGGAGCTTGGTCTGGATCAGGTTGATCCCGATCGCCTCGGCCACGTCCTCGTCCTCGCGGATGGCCAGCCAGGCCCGCCCCAGGCGCGACCCGCGGAGCCGCCAGGCGACGAACGCGATGAGGGCCGCGAAGACGATCGCGATGTAGTAGATCTGGACGGGTCCGGCCAGGAAGTTCGTGGACGGGACATCGATCGGCTTCGGGATGTTGATGATCCCGCGCGGCCCGCCCAGGACGCCCTTCAGCAGATCGGACCCCGCCAGGATCCGGATGATCTCGCCGAACCCGAGGGTCGCGATCGCCAGGTAGTCGCCGCGGATTCCGAGGATCGGCAGCCCGAGGATCGCCCCGAACGCCATCGCGAACAGGATCGCGAACGGCACGGCTGCCCAGAACGGCAGGTCGAACAGCCCGAATTCCGCGGTGGAGGTGAGCAACCCGACCGTGTACGCACCCACGGCGAAGAAGGCCACGAACCCGAGGTCCAGCAGCCCGGCCAGCCCGAGGGTGATGTTCAGCCCGAGACCCATCAGCACGTACAGGGCGACCAGCGCGATGACCTGGGCGAAGAACGGGCCGAGCAGCAGCGGCAGCACGACGACGATCCCCAGCAGGAGGGCGACGAACGGCACGTGCAGCCTCCGGCGCTGGGCCTCGGGCAGCGCGTCCAGCCGGCCCTGCACGCCGAGCCGCTGGCGGACCACCCGGCCCCCGACGACCGCGACGAAGGTCAGGACGGCGCCCGCGACCGTCAGGCCCTCGGGCGCGAACAGGAACCGGGCCAGCTGGCCGAGGCCCGCCGCCAGCATCGGGGTGCGCAGGAGGCCGGCGAAGAGGCCCAGTACCAGGATCGACAGGAAGCCGCGGACGATCGGCGACCGGTAGCGCACCGGCACGAGCCAGAAGGCGCCGGCGAACCCACCCACCAGCGCGCCGGCCACGACCGGGATCCAGGCCCCGGCCATGCCCATGCCGAAGGTCAGGAGCGAATAGAGCTGGGGCGAGGCATTGAGCATGAACCCGCGCAGGTTGACGAGCTGCCCGACGATCACGAGCAGCGACAGCGCGATCCCGGCGAGCAGCCCCGCCACCGCGCCCGCCGTGACCACGTTGCGCGGGCCCGTCTGGGCATGGCGAGCCGCCACCGCGCCGGTGACGCCGAGCGAGCCGATCAGGGCCGCCTCGCCGAGCGAGATCACGCCGCTGATCAGGGGTCGCGCATCGAACACGGGGACGATCCCGACCAGGCACAGGTAGACGGCGACGATGCCGCCCATGACCCCGACCCGGACGACCTCGCGCCAGTCCTGGCGCTCGTACCCGGGCGCTTCGTAGCCGGCCGCGGGGAAGGCCTCTGCCACTGTCATGCGCGGTCCTTCGTCACGCGTTCACCCAGGATCCCCGACGGTCGGAAGACGAGGACGAGGACGAGCAGGGTGAACGCGATCACGTCCTTGAGCTGGTTGGCGGAGGGCACGCCCAGGCCGTCGAGGAACAGGATCGGCCCGATCGACTCGATCTCGCCGAGGAACAGGCCTCCGAGCATGGCCCCGGGGACGTTGCCGATCCCGCCGAGCACCGCCGCGGTGAACGCCTTGATCCCCGGGATGAACCCGAAGAAGAAGGTCACCTGGCGGAACATCAGCGCGTACAGCACCCCGGCGGCCCCGGCCATCGCGGCGCCGACCGCGAACGTCATCACGATCGACCGGTTGACGTCGATGCCCATGAGCGCGGCGGTGCTCTTGTCCTCGGACACCGCGCGGATGGCCGTGCCGATCCGGGTGCGCATCACGAACAGGTACAGCACGGTCATCATCACGATGGCCGAGACGATGACCAGCAGCTCGACCCACCGGATCTGGAGGAGCGGGATCGGGACCAGCTCGCTGAGGAAGGTCACCCCGGGGTACGCGTAGACGCCCGGGCCGAAGAAGCCGCGGAACGTGTACTGCAGGAAGAACGACGCGCCGATCGCGGCGATGAGCGGCACCAGCCGCGGCGCGTTGCGCAGGGGCCGGTAGGCGATCCGCTCCACGATGACCGCAAGCAGGGTGGAGATGATCATCGCGACGACGATCATGAGCACGACCGAGATCAGCGCCGTCACCGGGCTGTAGTTGAGGAACCCGGCGCCGTCGAGGGCGATCGCCGTGAAGTACCCGGCGAAGGCGCCGCCCATGAACACCTCGCCGTGGGCGAAGTTGATCATGCGCAGGATGCCGTAGACCATCGTGTAGCCGAGCGCGACGAGCGCGTAGACGCTGCCGAGCGCCGCGCCGGTCACGGCCAGGCGGATCCACGTGTCGATGTCGTACTTGCCCGACGCCAGGGTGAGGAACGAGCCGACGACCACGACGAGCACGATCACGATCCGGAACGTCCACAGGAACGTCCAGATCGCGAACTCGGTGATGCGCTCGAGCATCCGCGCGTTCATCGGGCTCGACCTCTCGTCGGCACGTGCAGACCGAGCCCGGACAAGCCGGGCTCGGTCTGATGGCTCAACGGATGCGGCGGACTACTCGGTCGGCCAGACGGGCGCTTCCGGCGGCCACTCGCCACCGGTCTCGCGCGCCGTGACCTCGTACACCGCGATGAGCGGTGCGCCGCAGTCGCCACTCGGGCTGCAGCTCAGCACGCCGGTCAGGCCCTGGTGGTCCGACGTGGCGAAGATCGCGTCGCGGAGCGCCTTCTTCGGGATGAACAAGGACCCGTCCTCGTTCTGGACCGCCACCTCCTCGATCGCCGCGAACAGGATGTTCGCCGCGTCGTAGGCGTGCGCATGGAAGGCGCTGAGCGGGCTCTCGCCGTACTTGGTGGTGTGCTTCTCGAGGAACGACGCATAGGCGTCCTGGAATGCCGAGAAGTTCGGGCTCGACAGGTACATGCCCTCCGCAGCCGGACCGGCCGCGGTGATGAAGTCCGGCGAGAACATCCCGTCGGAGCCGATGAGCAGGGCATCCTCGAGACCCGAGACCTCGCGGGCCTGGGCCGCGATATAGCCGCCCTCGGCGATGAAGATCGGGAAGTACAGCGCATCCGGGTTGGCGGCTGCGACGGAGGTCAGGACCGGGTTCATGTCGGTCTGGCCCTTCGAGACGGCCTCCTGGACGATGATCTCGCCGCCGAGCGCGGTGAACTCGTCCGCGAAGACCTGCTGGAGGGCTTCCGCGTAGGCGCTGCCATCGTGGATGGTGGCGGCCGTCCGCAGGCCCTGCTCGTTGTAGACGAACTCGGCCACGGCCTTGCCCTGGAAGGCGTCGCTGTGGGCGGTCCGGGCGTACCCGGCGAACGTCGCGTCGCGGTCGGCGTCGGTGAAGGACGGGCGCGTGTTGGACGGCGAGATCGTCGTCAGCCCGGCGTCCGTGAGCGTCTGGATGCCGCCCTGCGTCTCGTCCGAGCAGGCCGAGCCGATGAGTCCGACGAGGGTCGTGTCGGCCGCAAGCTTCTGGGCAGCAGTCGCGCCGCCCTCCGGCGTGCACAGGCCGTCCTCGGTCTTGAGGACGATGTCGTGATCGAGCAGCGAGCCGCCCTTGTCCTCGATCGCGATCTCGACTCCGCGCTGCGAGTCGACGCCGAGCGTCGAATCAGCGCCGGACAGCACGCCCCAGTAGGCGATGTTGATCGGCTCGCCGGCCGGAACGGTGATGACACCGAGCTCGTCGGCGGGCGGGGACGCGGCCCCCTGGGCACACGCCGAGAGCGCCAGCAGCGCGGCGAGCGCAAGCGCTCCTACCCTGGCAAATTTCATGAGTCTCCTCCTCGTAAGCCCCGATCGCCGACACGGACGGCGATCGATCATCGGCGCGCATCCGCGCTGTGCCGGTCCCCTCCAGGACCTGCGGCAACGTGCGTTGATGACGGTCGACGGCGAGCCGCGATCGTAATTCGGGCGGCGCGCAGGTGGCCGCCGGAGCGATGCCGTATCATATGCGTCGGCGAACCGAATGCAACACCGCTCGGACGCGCCCCGGGTTCCGTCGTCGAGCGCATGCTCGCCGGTCCCGAGCGGTCGCGGCCACGGTCCGGCAGCGCAACGGCGCCCCGGCAAGGGGCCTTCGGTCGTCAACCCGTACTGAGGTAGCATCCGTCGGCGTGGAATATCTGGTCCGAGCAGCCCGAGTGACGGATATCGATCGGCTCGTCGCACTCAGCGACGGCTCGCTTCGGGACGCACGCGAGAAGAGCCCGCTCGGGCCCGCAGACCTGCTCCGTCAGCTGGTCTACCTGCCCCAGGCGAGCATCTACGTTGCCGAGACGCAACGCGTCGTGGTCGGGGGCGCGGTCCTCGCCCTTCGTCCGTCGGTCCGCGCCGGCGGTTTCGTCGGCGCGGTCGATCTCCTGGTCGTGGACCCGGAGTACGACGTCGATCGCGTCACCGCCGCCCTCCTGGAGGAGGTCGTCCGGTCGGCCAGCAACAAGGGGTGCGTGGTCGTCGAGGCGCCGGGCCCGGACGATCCCACGGAATCGGCACGGTGGGAAGCCCAGGGCTTCACCCCGGCCGGTCCCCGCATTCAACGAAGCGTGGCCGCGGCGGGAACCGCCGGGCGCCACACCCCATGACCGACCCTGCCGTGCAGCGCGATCGCGCCGGCGGGGCCACCACATAACCCGAGGAGTCACCGTGGGCAAGAACGTCGCCGTCTTCGTGGACGTGGCGAACATCTTCTACGCGGCCAAGGCGGCCGGCGTGGACATCGATTACGTCACGCTGCTGCGATCGGCCACGGCCGGACGCGATCTGGTGCGCGCGTACGCGTACACCGGGCTCGATCCGGACAACGAGAACCAGCGCAACTTCCACGCGTTTCTGGCACGCAACAACTACAAGGTCGTCAGCAAGGACATCCGCAAGTACGGCGACGGCAAGGTCAAGGCCAACCTCGACATCGAGCTGGTCGTCGACATGATGAAGACCGCCCGGAACCTGGACATCGCCATCGTGGTGTCGGGCGACGGCGACTTCGCGCCGGCCATCCGCGCCGTCCAGGAGATGGGCGTCCGCTGCGAGGTGATCAGCTTCCGGGGCAACACGAGCTCGGACCTGATCGAGGTCGCCGACCTGTTCACCGACATCACCCAGCTGGCCAAGGTCGAGAAGGGCTCGCGGTCGGGTCGCCGGGTCGCCGAGGACGACCAGGACCTGTCGATGACCGAGGTGCCGGACAAGCAGACCGAGGGCACCGGACGCGGGCGCGGACGGGGACGCGGCCGGGACCGCGGCGGGGACCGCGAGCCTGTCGCCGCATCCGCCTCGGCGGCCCGCGGGCGCGGTCGTCGGCGACCGGTCGGCGAGGCCTCGGAGAACGGGACGGCGGGTGTCGTCGCCCAGCCGGGAGTCGTCGCGCTGCCCGGTGAACGACTGTCCAAGGCCGTCATCGGCAGCCTCACCGAGGCCGACCTCGCTCGCGCCGAGGTGTTCACCCTCGAGGACGACGGGGCTGCGGCCGGCGCGGCCGGCGTGTCCGCCGAGCCGTCCGGGGACGGGTCGCGCGACGACGAGCAGATCGGCGAGGACGGCCAGCGCCGCCGCCGCCGGCGCGGCGGTCGCGGTCGCGGTCGCGGTCGCGGCCGGACCGACGCCGAGGGCGCCGAGCCGGCCGAAGCCGCCGCGAGCGGGGAGGGCCCCGAGGACGCCGAACGCGTCGTGGAGGACGCGCAGCCGGCTCCGGCCCGACGGCCCGTCGTGCGCGTCGAGGACGAGACGCTGCCCGAGGAGCCCCGCCGGCCGCGCTCGACGCCGTTCGGTTCGGTCTGGGACTCGCAGCTGGGCACGAGCACGCCGGCTCCCTCGACGCTCGCGCCGCTGCCCGAGGAGGAGTTCGACGACGAGCCCGAGATCCCGGAGTACCTCATCGCGGAGCGCAATCGGGGTGCCCGCGGTGGTCGCGGCGGTCGCGCCGGGGGCGCCCGTGGTGGGCGCGCCGCGTACCAGTCGGCGATCGCCCGCGAGCGGTTCGGTCGCGGCGGCGGGAGCGGTGGCATCAACCGCTACCCGGACGTCAGCGAGCGGACCAGCCGCGGCCCGGCGCCGGCAGCGCGTCGCGAGGAGCGCCCTGCGCGTCCCGACCGTGCGCCCGCCGGCGCAGCCCCCGGCCGGGGCGGCGGCGAGTGGAGCGAGGTCCCGCCGGAGCTCGAGGAGCTCCTGCGTGCCCAGCTGAGCCAGCGACCCGCGAGCCGGCCGGCGGATGCGCCGGAGGAGCCGGGTGGGCGCGAATCGAGCGCTTCCGCGGAGCCTGACGCCGCCCCCGAGGCAGCGACCACGGGCCGCCGGCGGACGACCCGTCGGACGCAGCCGGCCGCCGGCGCGGCGTCGGACGACACGGCAGCGCCCGCCGAGGCGGATGCCGCCCCGGCCACGCGCCGGCGGACGACCAAGCGGACGCCGGCCGCGGACGCCCAGGCGACCGGGACGCCTGCGTCGGACGAGAGCGCCGAGGAGGCGCCCGCGCCGAAGCCGCGCCGCCGAACGACCCGCTCGACGGCGGCCGCTGCGGCCGACGAATCCGCCACCGCGGCCCCGCCGGCGCCAAAAACCCGCCGGCGAACCACCCGGTCGTCGAGCGCGGCAACGGAGGAGGCGGCGGTCCCAGGCGACGCACCCGCGTCGGACGAGAGCGCCGAAGAGGCCCCCGCGCCGAAGCCGCGCCGCCGGACCACGCGCAAGACGGCCTCCACCGAGCCCGCCTGAGGCGCGCCCGCCCACACCGGTCAACGTGATGGACGGAGCCCTGACGCGCGGGCAGCCGGCTGCCGTTCAGGCAGTCGCGGCGATGCTCGCCGGATCGCCGCCGCATGCCGTCCTGCTGACGGGCCCGGTGGGCGTGGGCAAGACGACCCTCGCCCTCGACCTCGCCGCCGCACTGCTGTGCTCGCCGCCCGACGGTGCACGGCCGCCGTGCCGGACATGCCGGGCGTGCCGCATGGTCGAGCACGGGAACCATCCCGACCTCCACTGGCTCCGACCGGAGGGACCGGGTGGCCAGGTCGTCATCGGCGGTCCCGACGCGCGCCATCGTGGCGTGCGGGACCTCGTGTCCGAGCTGGCCCTGCTCCCTGTCGAGGGTGGCGCACGGGTCGCCATCGTGGAGCGCGCCGACCGGATGAACGAGGACGCCCAGTCGGCGCTCCTCAAGACGCTCGAGGAGCCGCCCGCCGGGGTGACCATCGTGCTGTGTGCCGAAGGGGAGGAATCCCTGCTCCCGACCGTGCGATCACGCGCCGCCCGGGTGCGCCTCGGACCCGTCGGGCCGCGCGCGATCGAAGCCATCCTCGCGGAGCACGGCGTCGCCGACGCCCCGACGGCGGCCCGCCTCGGACGGCTGGCCGGCGGTCGTCCGGGGCTCGCCTTCGCCTATGCCCGGAACCCGGAGGCCGTGACCATCCGGCACGAGCTGACGCGGACGCTGCTCGACCTGGTCGACGCACGGCCGTCGGCCCGTTTCGAGGCCCTGCGCGGGCTCGTCCCGCGGGCGGTGGAGCTGGTTGCCGCGCTGGAGGGAGCCGGCGCCCCGGTCGAGGCCCCGAGCGCAGCCCCGGACGAGGGTCCGCGGGCCGTGCCGGCCGCCGAGCGCAGGCGAGCCGTCGCGGTCCTGATCGGGATCTGGACCGATCTGGCCCGCGATCTCGCCCTCGTCGGGGTGGGCGAGCGTGCAGCCGTGCGCCACGTGGAGCTGCTCGAGGAGCTCGAGGGCGTGGCGCGTGCGGTCCCACCGACGACCGTTGCCGGGTTCCTCGTGCACCTGGCCGAGGTCGGGGAGCGGCTCGATGCCAACGTCGCGCCCGAGCTCCTCCTCGACTCGCTCGTCCTGGCCTGGCCGCAGCGTGCCCGGGTCGCGTGACGTGACCGACCCCGACGGCGCACCCGCGGCGGCCGCCTCGGAGGTCGCTCGGCTGGAGGTGTCGATCCGCGGCAGGGTCCAGGGCGTCGGGTTTCGCTACTTCGTCTACCGCGAGGCACGCCGGCTGGGTCTCGACGGCTGGGTCGCGAACGAGGCGGACGGGAGCGTCCGGGTGGTCGCCGACGGGCCACGGGCGGACCTGGAGGTGCTGCTCGCCGCTCTCCACGAGGGCCCGCCGGCCAGCATCGTGGAGCGGGTCGTCGTCAATTGGCCACCGGTTGCCGGCGACCGGCATATGACCGGCGGCGGGTTCGCAGTCCGCAGTGGTGCGCACCGCGGTGACTGACGGTGCCCCCTTCGGCGCCGCCGACCGGGACTGGTGGGCCATTCCCTCCGCGCCACCTCGTCCCGAGGATGTGCAGCGTGGAGACACTGTCGCCCTCCGAGGAGCTGCCCGCGTTGTACCGCGCCGTGCTCGACGGCGTGGCCGAGCTCGAGCGGCTCGGGGAGCGGCGTGAAGCAGGGCGGGTCCGGGCCGACGCCGTCCGCGCGTACTCGCGTTCGTGGGACGCAGCGGGGCGGCGCAAGCTCGAGACGATCCTGCACCGCGCCGAACGCGTCGCCGCCGAGCGTCGGCGGAACGGTGGCGCGCCGGCACGCCGGCGGTTGACCTCCCCTCTCTGACCCCGGTCCCGGCGCGCACCCGGAGACGTCGTCGCGCTACCATCCGGCCATGCCCGAAACCGTCCGGACCGCGCTCGGCCGCGCCCTCGACGCGCTGGATGCGCTGCAGCTCCTCGGCGAGGAGATCGAGGACGAGTGGACCTATGTCACCGATCTCGGCGAAACCTGGCGCGGCCGTCTCGACGCGGTCGTCGAGACGCGCGGGGACGATCCGCTGTCCGACGCCGGGGCGGCGGCAATCGACCGGGCGGTCGACGAGGTGTCGCTCATCAGCGACCCCCACCGCGCGATCGACTGGCTGTCGACCTTCCCACAGGTCGTGCTTGCGGCGGTCGGGGAGAGGCCGTGAGGTTCCAGGACGCCGCCCGCGACGCGCGAGCCGTCGTG
>Ga0299913_10005607_pt1 | contig 10742 bp, 10 predicted proteins | sample RVTome_9_FD_201360 | JGI IMG/M metagenome (GOLD analysis project Ga0299913, IMG submission 201360) | Soil microbial communities from uranium-contaminated site in the Upper Colorado River Basin, Wyoming, United States - RVT155D38 (version 2) ... | reverse complement strand
CTCAGCCACCTGGGGCGTCTCCACGAGGCGGGCGGCCGTCAGGACGCCGCGGCCCTCGCCGCTCTCCCGAATCGCCGGCAGGCCGACGAACGTCGCGTCGTTGATCGCGATCGGCGTGACGAGCACATCGGCGTGGGCCTCGTAACGCTCCTCCGCCGTGGCCAGATAGGCGAGCGCGCTGAGTACCGCGAGCGCGACGCTCCCGAGGATGAACGGCCAGTGCTGCCCGAGTGCCTGGAGGTACCGCGCCGTGCCTTGCCGTTCGGCCGCAGATGCGCTCACCGCATTCACGTTTACCCCGCACCGGGCCGTTTCGAACCGCCGGTAAGCCGGGCCGCCTGTTCCAGCAGCCCGAAGGCGAGCCCCGAGCCCCATGCGCCGTGGATCATCAGCAGCGTCGGGAACGTCCTCCAGCCCCCGCGCGACCTCACCGTCACCGCGGCGAGCAAGGTGCCGTAGACGCCGAGGATGAATCGTGCTGGCCGCATTCGTCGTGTAGGCGCCAACGCGGCGGCGGCCACCGCCAGCAAGCCGAGCGGTGCGAGGTGTCTTGGCCGGATCGATTCGGTCGCCTTCGTGAACACGAGCGACTTGAAGCGCCCGTAGTCCCAGTACTGACGTGTGATGGCTCGGGGTGACTCCCGCGGGTAGTAGATCGACCAGATCGCGGGATCGAAGACGATCCTGCCGCCCGCCTTTCGCATGCGGTGGCTGAGCTCGAAGTCTTGGTTTCGGATGAGCCTTTCGTCCCAGCCACCGTGCGCGCGAAGGACCTCGCTCGGCCAGCATCCGTACGCGAAGCCGTCGACGTCCACGCGGCCTTCCCCTGGACGGGGCGGCCGCCGTAGCCGCGCGTTCCCGACGCCCAGAGGCGACGCGAGCGCCGCGGCCGCCGCCCGTCCCCACGGCGTGCGACCGCGGATGTCCCACCAACCGCCGACACCCACTGCTCCGGGTTCCTCCTCTAGCGCGCGAACGGAGGCCGCGATGTACCCGTACGGCATCTCCGAGTGCCCGTCGAAGCGAACGATCACCTCGCCCCGGGCGGCGTTCAACGCGGCATTGAGGCCGGCGGGGGTGATCCCCGCGGGGTTGTCGACGACGATCGCGCCGGCGGAGCGCGCGAGCCGGGCGGTGTCGTCGGTCGAGCGCCCGTCGGCGACGATGACCTCCAGGCCGCCCGGAGCCGCCTGGGCGAGGATCGACCGGATGCAGGCCTCGATCGTCTCGGCCTCGTTCCGCGCCGGGACGATGACGGATACCCGGGGCGCGGTCGTCATGCCGGCGCTCCCGTCCTCGCCCCATCGAGGAGCTCGGCGACGGTCGTCCAGCGGAAGTCACGAAGGAGCGCGGCGAAGCGATCCTCGCACCGGCCAAGGCCGACGTAGTGGCGGAAGCCATGTGCTCGGCTGAGTCCGGCGACGCGCGGCTGTCCCGGGTCGAGCTCCCACGGGTGGATGTAGAAGACGTACGGCCTGCGGCTCCGAATGTGCGAGATGCCGCGGCGGAAGACCGAGTACGGCAGGAGTCGGAAGTACCCGCCTCCTCCCCACGGGATCCCGCGCGACCCGAGAGCGAGGCACGAGACCGGGACCTCGTGGAAGCCCGGCATCAGCTCGACGAGCGCCGAGCCTGCGTCCACGCCCGAAAGCCGGCCGTACCGGTCGTGCGCGACGCTCGCGAACACCGACGAGTCGTATTCGAAGCCGGCCTCGTGGAGGACCGGAAGCGCCCAATCCGCGATCGAGAAGCTCGGCGCACGATAACCTCGCACGGCGCTCGACGTCAGGTCCTCGAGCAGCTCCTTCGACGCTCTGACGTCCTCCGCGAACGCTTCCGGATGGAGCGCGCCGAGCAGCTCGTGGCCGTAGCCGTGGGACGAGACCTCGTGACCCTCACCCGCGATCCGACCGACGAGCGAGGGGCACCGCTCGGCCACCCAGCCCAGCACGAAAAACGTCCCTCGGGCACCGGCATCCGCCATGAGCTCGAGGATGCGATCGACGTTCCGCTCGACGCGGAGCTCCCGTTCCGCCCACGTTGCTCGTGGTATCGCCGACCGCAGGTTCTCCACGTGGAACCAGTCCTCGACGTCGATCGAGAGGACGGCCGGAGCGGTGTCCGCCTCGAGGCGGCTCATCGGCCGACGCCCACTGCATGCGCCGGCCGGGCTGCCGCGGCGACGGCGGAGTAAATGCTGACGAGCCTTGCGGCGACCGAGGGAAGCGCCAGATCCCGGACTCGATCCCGCCCCGCCACGCCGTCGCCGCGGGCGAGCACGTCCGCGAGCTTCTGCGCGAGGTCGCGTGGGAGCGGGTCCGCGATGTGGCAGCCGTCGAGCCCTTGAACCCGTTCGCGCACGTCGCCGACGTCGACGGACACGATCGGTACGTCGCAGGCCAACGCCTCCTTCACGACGTTCGGCGAGCCCTCGTGAGCGGAGGTGAGCAGGACGGCGTCCGCGGCATTCAGGAACGTCGCGACGCCGTCGTGGGGGACTCCCTCGAGTGCGTGCAGCTCGGCGTCGACGCCGGATGCGCGCAGATGTGCGACCGCGGCCTCGGCGAGCCAGAAGCGCTTCTCGGGGCGCGCCGCGGCGCCGGGGAACACGAGGTGCCGTCGTCCCGGAGCCCAGCCGAGCGCGGCGCGGCACTCCGTCCGGTCGCGTGGCCGGAAGCGGTCGAGGTCGACCCCGTCCGGCACGACCCACACACGCGAACGGTCGACAGCAGCAGGCAGCGCGGCCAGCAAGTTTCGAGACTTCACGACGATGCCACCTGCTCTCAGAGCGGCTCTCCGGGAGGCGATCACCCCGTAGCGACGGGCAAGACCGTGGACGACTCCGCGGCCGCGTCCCCCGAGCAGGTCGGTCCCACGGAAGGTGAGCACCACCGGGACGTCGTGCACGGCCCGTGTCACGATGTCGGCCATCACGCCCCCGTACATGACGACGACGAGGTCCGAGGGGACGCGGTTCAGGAGGCGGTCGACCTGCCGCCCGAGCCCCAGGTAGACGCGCCGGCTTCCCCCCTCCCGCGGGACGTGCAAGAGCTCGACCTCACACCCGGCGGCCTCGAGGGCCGCGTGCTCGTCGGCGACGGGAGTGCCGTCGTCGGGCGCTGCCGCGGTGGGGTACATGTTCGTCACCATGAGCAGGCTCAGCGACGTTTGGAGATCGCCCGCGCAGGTTAGGGAACTCACGGTAGCGGGCACTTACTGAGCATGCCCCGATCGAGGCACGTTCAATCGAGGTTGGACCGGGGTGGGCAGGGGCGTTCGCGATTCAGGCCGAGCGTCTACGGCGCGGTGACGCTAGGCGTCCTGCTCGCGGTTAGCGGGGCCATGCTCGGCCGCGACTCGGGCCGGGCCCAGGACGCCCGGAGCGGCGAGACCCGGCTCGTCTGGAAAGGCGACTACGAGAGCGGCGACTTCAGTCAGTGGGAACGCATCCTTCGGGAAGACGAGTCGCCGGGTACCGCTCGGATCGTGCGCCGGCCTCTTGCGCAGGGCCGGTACGCGGCCAGGTTCACGCTCGGGCCGCAAACACGGTTCACGGGGTCCCGGATCGAGGCACACCAGGGAGACGTGGAGACGAGCGGGGGCCTCTACGGCTCCGAGGCCTGGTACCGGTGGGCGGAGTTCATCCCGTCGGGCTCGTCGTTCGCCCGGCACCGCAGCTTCAACCATGTGGTCCAGTGGCACCCGAACGTCCCGTGCTTCGGCGCAGCCCTGTCGGTGAACGGCTTGGCGCGGCCCGTACGCCTCGTCTTCAACGTCCGCGGAGGCGAGATCGTCCGCTTCGGAGGCAGCTGTGAGCTCCAGTACGATCGTGCGTGGGACCTCGGCCCGCTGCGCCGCGACCGCTGGCTGCGCTTTCGGCTCCACATCAAGTGGAGCGCCGACCCGAACGAGGGCTTCGTCGAGCTCTGGATGAACGGTGGGCGGAAGATCCCGCTCACCCACGTGGCCACCGCAGCGCCCGGTGTGGGCCACTACGTGAGACAGGGCCTCTACCGGTTCCGGTGCAACTGCCGGACGCTCGTCTACGGTGACGGCATGACCGTCAAGCAGGTCGGCTCGTAGGAGGGCTTGGCGAAACGAGCGTTGTGCTCGCGGCGACCAGCGGCACGCCGGCGACGAGCACGTTCCGCCAAACCCCTCCTAGCGAGAGCCGAGAGCGCTCGTGGCGCGCTTCCTCGCCACGAGCTCCTCGTAGAGGCTCTCCACCTGCCGAACGGTCACGCCGATGTCGAACTCACGCTGCTGTCTCTCGCGACCCCGCCGCCCGAGCTCGCTCCTCAGCCGTTCGTCGCGGAGGAGGCGGGCGATGGAGTCGGCGAGGGCACGTGAATCACGACGGGGCACGAGAAGCCCGTGGACGCCGTCCTCGACGAGGTCCGGCACACCGCCGACGCGCGTCGCCACGATCGGCTTTCCAGAGGCCATCGCCTCCATGACCGCCAGCGGCGTGCCTTCGCGGTCGGACGAGAACGCGACGACGTCCAGGGCGGCGAGCACGTCCGCGACGTCGCGACGGAGACCGAGCAGGAGGACCGTGTCCTCGAGCCCGCGTTCGCGTACCATCGTTCGTAGTCGATCCTCCTCGGGGCCGCTTCCCGCTACCAGGACGCGAACGTGCGGGAACACGTCCGACAGAAGTGCGGCCGCATCGATGAGGACGTCGACGGCCTTCTCCGGGCGGAGCACGGCCACGGTTCCAACGAGTTGGGCCTCCGGCGGGATCCCGAGCTCGTCGCGAATGTCGTGCCTCGAGGGGACGGGCGGGACGATCCCGTTCCTGATCAGCCGAAGCTTCTCCGGTGCGATCCGCGCGACCTCGACCATCATGCGCCTATCTTCCGGCGAGACAACGATCAAGGCGTCGGCGGTCCTCGCAATCAACTCGCGATCGAGGAACGGGCGATACCTCTGGTCCTCGAACGTCGACCCCTGTTCGTGCGCCACCAGCACGGGTACGCGAGCGAGGCTCGCAAAGACAGCGCCCCATACATTCGCGCCGAACTTGTGCGCGTGCAGGATGTCGACCCGCTCGCGGCGCAAGAACCGGACGAGCGGGAACCATGCTCCGATTGCGAAGCGTGACGCCCGTGTGAGCGGCAGGATCGGGACCTCGGCTCGAGCGAGGTCGTCGATCAGCGGGGACGGCCCGGCGATCGTCCGGGAGACGCAGACGAAGGGCTCGAAGCGTGAACGATCGAGCCCGATCGCGAGAGTCGCCGCGACGCGCTCGGCGCCGCCCGGCAGCAGGTTGTCGACGAGCATGAGGACGCGAAGGCGGTCTCCTCGAGAGCCGGCCATGAGCTGACGATGATGCACGATCAGACATGGGTGCCTGCTCACCGGGGAAGAAAGACACAATCCCCGCTGTGAGGAGCCGGTTCGAGCCCGTCGTCCTCTCCTACCACGCGGTGTCGGCGCGGTGGGAGCACCGGCTGGCCGTTCCCCCGCAGGCGCTCGAGCGCCAGGTCCGGCTGCTCCTTCGTCTTGGCTACCGCGCGGTACCCGCGGCCGACGTCGTTCCCGGCCGAGGTCGTCTCCTCCACGTCACCTTCGACGACGCCTTCGAGAGCGTCCTCGATGCCGTTTACGTCCTCGAGCGCCTCGAGGCGCCGGCCACCGTGTTCGCGTGCTCTGCCCTGGCCGACGGGGGGCAGCCGTTTCCAATTCAGCACCCGGCCGACCGCGGGGAGACGACCGCGACCGACCTGCGCACGCTCGACTGGGACCGTCTGCGCCGGCTCGCCGACCGCGGGGTCGAGATCGGGTCGCACTCCGTCTCGCACCCGCTCCTGACCCGCCTCGCCGACGCCGAGCTCGACCGGGAGCTCCGCCATTCCCGCGAGCGCCTCGAGAGCGAGCTGCAGCGCCCCTGTCGCTTCCTCGCCTATCCGTTCGGCGACCACGACGAGCGCGTCCGAGCCGCCGCACGCCGCGCGGGCTACGAGGCCGCCTTCGGCCTCCCCGGTAAGGCGAAACCGTTCGACGCGTTCGGGCTCCCGCGCATCGGCATCTATCGGAAGGATCGGCTCTGGCGCTTCTCGCTGAAGACGTCCGGGCGCCGGCAGGTCGGTGCGTTAGCCAGATGGCGCTAAAAGATGGTCGAGCGGCCGCCGAAGGGGCGCCGCAGAACCTGACGCGCGTCGTCGTCCGCGGCGTCGGTATCGCGGGCGCCGGATACCTCGGAACGCAGGTCCTCACGATCGCTGCCTACCTCGTGCTCGCGCGGCTCGTCTCGCCGACCGAGATGGGCCAGTTCGCGGCCGGGTCGCTCATCATGATCGGCGCGCTCTTCGCGGAGAGCGGGATGCTCGCGGCCCTGATCCAGCGCCGCGACCGCATCGAGGAAGCCGCGGCTACCGCCGTGCTCGCGACGATTACGGCGGGACTCGCATTCGCTCTCGCGAGCCTCGCGGTGTCGCCACTGATCGGCCTGTTCTTCGATAGCCGGGAGATCGGACTCGTCGCCGCCGCGCTGTCGGGGTTCGTCCTCGTCAGGCAAGCCGCTGTCGTACCGGAAGCGCTGCTCCAGCGGCGATTTTCGTTCCTTCGTCGTCTCGTCGCGGAGCCGGCGTCCGTGGTCGCGTTCGGCGTGACGGCAATCGTCGGAGCCGCCGCCGGTCTCGGCGTCTGGGCGCTCGTCGCAGGAACCTACGCCGGCGTGGTCACGCAGGCAGCAGCCGCCTGGGCGCTCGTGCGGTGGCGACCGGATCTGCGTCAAGCCTCGTTCGCACTCTGGCGGGAGCTGGTCGGCTACGGCAAGCACATCACTGCCGCCGGCCTCATCCGGGTCGTCACGTCGGAGATCGGCACGATTTTCGTCGGTCGCTTACTCGGGGCGGCGACCCTCGGCCAGTTCCACTACACGTACCGGATCGCGCAGCGGCCGCTTGCAGCCCTGATCTCGAGCGTGACGTACGTCATCTTCCCCGCCTTCGCCCGCATCGCGGACGACGAAGTGCGCTTCGAGCGCGCATTCCTCCGCACGGTCCGGTGGCTCGGCGTGGTCGCCTTTCCCGTCAGTCTGGCGTTGTTTCCGCTCGGGGAACCCGCGATCGTCGTGCTGTTCGGCGAACGCTGGCGCGAGGCGGGGGTCGCGCTGACCTGGATGTTCGGTTTCACCGTCGGCTGGGCGTTCGTCTCTCTGGCCGAGCACGTGGCGAAGTCGGTCGGCCGTCCGGAGGTCGTCTTGCGGCTCGACATCGCAGCGCTCGTGACCGCCGTCTCGTCGGTCGCGGCGCTCATCGAGTTCGGGCTGATCGGGGTGGCCGTCGCGCTGTCGTTGAGCGCGCTCGCGGCCTCCGGATATGCGCTGTTGTGGATCGTGCGCCTGACAGACATCCCGCTGCGACGCTTGCTGCGCGAAGTGTGGCCCGCCGCAGTCTCGGCCGTCCTCATGGCTGGGTCCCTGTACGCGCTCGACAGGCGCCTCCTGGAGGCCGGCGAGCGCTCTGTGGGAGCCGGCCTGGCGCTGATCACGCTCGAGGTCGTCCTTGCCGCCATCGTGTACCTCGTGACGCTCGGCGCTCTGGCGCCGCACACGGCTGCGGAGCTCTGGGATGCGGTCAGGCGGAGGCGTCCAGGCGCGGACGCTTCCACGGAAATCGGTTAGCCAGCAACCGGTTCCGGGGGACGACCACGCGGAACAGTGCCTTGCGCGCGAAGGCCTCGGCGCGCGATCTGCGTGAGGCCAGATAGCCCGTGAAGCGCTCGAGCGCCCGGCCTAGCTCGGGCCTTGCTTCCAAGCGATGCAGCGCCCGAAGCTGGTCGGTGTGGAGCACGTGGTAGAAGGAGCTCGCCACGTTCGGGACGGCATGCGGATAGAGGTCGTAGCGGGACCAGAAGCCCATGTCCCAGCGATCGATTGTCGTGACGAGCACCTCCAGGCCCTCCTGCCACAGACGCGAGGCCGCGCTGTCGCCGAGCGCGACGGCGACGTCGCGGCAGCCCCAGAGCGCGAAGATGCCCCCGTTCAGGACGTACGACGACGGTGTGGTCGGATACTCCTCGTAGAAGGGACCGCCGTCGAGCTCGGCGCGGACGCCGCCTTCTGCCACCGGGACGTCGAGCGGCAGGAGCGCGCGGGATGCCGCATGCGCGAGGTCGGCATCGCCCGTCTCCCGATAGAGCCTCACGAGGAGGCTCGCCGCCTGTCCCTGCGCCATCGCCGAGAGCCAGGGCGGTGAGAGCCGAAACGTGTGTGGGAACCGCTCCCGATGCACGAGGCCGCCGTTGAGCGGGCCCGCCGGCTCCTGGCTCCGTGCAAGGTCGCGTGCGGCAGCGAGCGCCCACTCGAGCCAGCGCTCGTCCCTCGTCTTCAGGTACCGCTCGTAGCTTCCGAGCGCCCACTGTGCGTGCACGACGTACGGGGCCGAGGGGCGGAGCCAGGGCGGCGGCCAACCTGTCTCGTCCGCCTTCACCGACAGATCGATGTGGTAACCGCCGAGCCCTTCCGCGTCGACGTGTTCGCCCGGCGGCAGGGAGAGCGCCCGCGCTGAGCTGAGGAACCCTCCGGTCTTGCTTTGCCTCTTCCCCATCATCGGCTTGACCCTAGTCGGCGTCCTGAGGCATCGCTACCAGGTCGACCCGGTCCGCGAGTACGGCGCTGGTAGGTTCGCGGCGCATGGCGGAGATCCGCCCGTTGACGCAAGCCGACGTGCCACGCATTGTCGTGTTCCTACGGGAGCACATGTCAGGTTGGCCGTTGGACGAACGGGCCGTGGTTGGCCTGATGCTCGATCATCCGTGGGCCGACGACGAGCTCCAGTCACTCGTGGCCGTCAACGAGAGAGACACGATCATCGGCTTCACCGGCGTCCAGGCGAGACGCATGCGCTTCGACGGTCGGCCGCTTCGCGGCGTCTGCTGCACCCATGCAGTGGTCGATCCAGCGCACCGCGGAGGAGCGGTGGGTGCACTCTTGCTGAGTCGCATCCTCGCCGGGCCGCAGGCCGTCACCTGGGCGGACAGTGCAACGGAAGCGGTTGCGCGCGTGTACGGCATCTTCGGCGGTCACGTCGACTACGCCCGCGCCTGCGACTGGATGCTCGTCCTGCGACCGGTTCGCTGGGCGCGCCAGATCGCGGCGGCGGCCGCCCGTCGCGAGCCCGTGTCCAGGCGTACGTTCGTGCCCGTCGGCGCGATGCCGATTCAGGCAGCCGGGCGACGACTGCTCAGGCGTGCCTTCCCGGACCTGCCGGCCGACGTGCGCAGTGACAACGCGAGTGTCGATGCGATCGCGGAGCACGTCCCCGCTCTCAACCGGCAACGGCGCGTCTGGATCGACCACGATCCGGAGCAGCTCGACCGGCTCTTTCGCCTCGTCGAGACGTTTCGCGGTCCACTCGTCCGGCGATTGGTACGCCGTGGAGACCGTGTGGTCGGCTGGTATGCGTATCTCCTCGGTCGCGGAGGCCCGAGCCGCGTGCTTCATCTCGCGGGGCTGGACCAGGAGATCGACGCCGTCCTCGGCGATCTCCTGTCGCACGCGCGCAGGCGGGGAAGCGCGGTGGTGACGGGCCGGGCGGAACCTCATCTCCAAGCCGCGCTCGAGCGACGCTTCGCCGTGCTCGGGTTTGCCCGCCAGCCGGTCGTCAGGGCCAAGGAGCCGGATCTGGCGGCGGCGCTGGCGACGAGCGCCTCTCTGCTTACGCGGCTCGAAGGTGAGGTCTTCGGCATTTAAAGAGACGTCCACCATGATGCGAGTGGTGACGGCGTATCTGCACGGGGTCTGGCACGCCTACCGTGAGGGCGGCGTGCGCCTCGTTGCGCGGAAGGCTGCCTCGAGGCTCAGCTGTGAGGTAGTCCTGTACGCGTTCGAGCTCGATCGCGACGTGCCGGCCGTCGCCTCCGAGCTGGCGCTCGAGGTGCGCGTTCTCTCGCCGGACGACGTCGGCTCCTATATGGCGCTCCGACGCGACGAGGACGCAGGTGCGGTGCACGCCCGGCTCCGACGGGGGGACCTTTGTTTCGCATCGTGGAGCGGAGAGCGAATGGTGGGAGACGTGTGGGTCCGTTTCGATCGCATGTGGGTGTCCGAGTTCGGGAAATCGTTCCCGTTGCATGCCGGCGAGGCGTACGGGTACGCGTCGTTCATCGACCCGGAACACCGCCGCCGAGGCGCCGCGAGCGTGCTCTACGAGGCGGCGATGCGGCACGTCGAAGGCCTGGGCTACCGGCGGATGGTCGTGTACGTCCTGAGAGCGAACGTGCCCGGCCGCGCCGCGCTCCACAAGCTGAGATTCGTACCCATCGGTCGAGTCCGCTGGTTTCACGTCGGCCGTTTTGGCCTGGAGCTGAATGCGAGAGACGGCACGCGGCCGCGTCTTCAGGTTCACGTTCGGCCGCGCGACGCGCGCGAATGATTCGCCGCTGCTGTGGTTGACTTGCGCTCGAGATGGACTTCGAGCTGACCGAGGAGCAGCGGCTGCTGCAGGAGACCGTCCGCGAGTTCGTTCGCCAGGAGGTCGCCCCGGTCGCCGCGGAGCTCGACCGGACGGCGACGTTCCCGTACGCCGCCGTGGAGAAGCTCGGCGAGCTCGGCCTGATGGGAATCCCGTTCCCGGAGGAGTACGGCGGAGGTGGCGGCGACACGCTCTCGCTCGTGCTCGCGCTCGAAGAGCTTGCCCGCGTCGACTCCTCGCTCGCGATCACCGTCGCGGCCCACACGTCGCTCGGCACGATGCCGATCCACCTGTGGGGCACGGATGAGCAGAAGGCCGAAT
>Ga0299913_10005606_pt1 | contig 10742 bp, 10 predicted proteins | sample RVTome_9_FD_201360 | JGI IMG/M metagenome (GOLD analysis project Ga0299913, IMG submission 201360) | Soil microbial communities from uranium-contaminated site in the Upper Colorado River Basin, Wyoming, United States - RVT155D38 (version 2) ... | reverse complement strand
ACTGGTGCTCGCGGATGCCCTCGCGGTCCTCAACGAGGGTTCGAACCGCTGGCGGCTGGTCGTTTGCGGCGAGGGCGACCTTGCCCCCGCGTTGGAGGCGCGCCTCGCATGCCTGGGCCAGGACGGGCGTGCGGAGCTGATGGGTTATGTGCCCTTTGGCCCGCAACTCCTAGACGTCTACAAAAGCAGCCACGTCCTCCTCCATACCTCCTGGACGGAGGGGCTCCCCGGGATCTTTCCCGAGGCGTTCGCCGCCGGCCTTCCAGTCATCGCTGCCGACGTGGGCGGCATCGCCAGGGCGCTCGGCGATGCGGTCGTCTTGGTCCCGCCCGGGGACGCCCCGGCCGCCGCGCGAGCGGCGCAGTCGCTGGCGAGCGACGAGGATCTCCGGGCGCGCACGGTGCGTGCTGGCCATGAGTACGTGGCTCAGCACACGATCGAGCTCGAAACGAGGAACCTCGCACGCTTCCTCCGCGGTTCGGAGGAAGCTTGAGGGTCACTTCTGACCGGGTCGGACTCGCTCGCGTAGATCGTCCAGCAGGTCGCTCCGCGGGTTGAGTCGTAGCGCATTCGCGAGCTCCGACTGGGCACGTGCGGGGTTGCTGCGCCGGTGGAGTTCGGCCAGGAAGTAGTGGCTTGCCCATTCCTCGGGGCGCTCCTGCACGATCGCTTCGAAGGCAGCGATCGCGTGTTCGCGGTCGCCGCTCGCGCGCGCGATCCCGCCTTCGGCCAGCAGCGGCTCGATCGAGAGGGGGTTGAGGTCCCGGGCACGGTCGAGGTCAGCTTGGGCGCGGGCCGGATCGGTACGCCAACCGCCGTACGCGGCGTCCACGTAGCGTTCGGCGAGGTAGGGGGGGACAACGCTGATGGCCAGGACCACCGCGCACACAAACGCAACGCTCCGCCATCTCCCTGTCGGGGCTTTCCCGGCGACGGCGGCGGAACCGGCGGCCGATCCGAGGAGGGCAAGCACCGGTGCGGTGACCGCGGGATAGGTCCAGAACCAGTCGAGCGACGAGTGCGCCAGCCAGTAAGCCGCGGCGGCGAGCGCGCAGGTGGAGAGCGCTGCTGCAGGAACTCCCAAGCCGCGAGCGCGCCAGGCGCCGGCGGCGGCAGCGGCGATCGCGAGTGCGAAGAGACTAAGCCCGGGAACCCCCAGCTCGGAGAGCGTCTCCAGCTCGACGCTATGAGCGTCCTTGACGCTCTCGATTCCCTCTTCGCCTCGTTTGAGCAGGTACGTGTACTGAAAGGCGCCCCCGCCGGTTCCCAGCAGCGGATCGTCGCCCGCGTCGTCCAAAGCGACCCGCCAAAGGTCGTCGCGCTCGCTCCCCGCGTTGACCCCGAATCGGCTCGAGGTCTCCGCGGACGACCCCGGGCTTCCCTGGGTGAGGAACTCGTCCACGCGGTCGCCGATCCACCCGAACGGGTCTCCAGTGGCAACGGTGAAAGCGCCCGCGCCGGCAAGAACCAGCAGCGTCGCACCGATGGCCACTCCGCGGTTCGCCTGGGCGAGCCGGCGCGGCGTCACCCGGCGGCGCCGTCCCAGGAGCGTCGCCGCGGCCCCGAGCGGAATCGCCAGTAAGGCGCCGGCAAGGGCCGCCCGACCCGCGGCCCGGAGCTCGGCGGTTCCCCGGTAGGACTCCAGATCTGCTGTCTGGTAGAGATCGGCCAGCGCCGGGATGACCATCGCGGCGGGCACGACCGCGAGCACCAGCCACGCAAGCGCGCGTGCACGCTCGCGCGACGCCACGAGGAAGACGACGAGCGCGACGGCGACGCCGATCATCGATCCGCGACTCTGACTGAGCGCGGCGAGCTCCAGACACAGAGTTGCGGCCCCGAGTGCGAGCGCCCGGAAACGCCAGTCGAGGCGATTGGCCGCTGCCAGCGTCACCGCCGGCCACATCGCGATCAGGAAGAACGCGGCGTTGGCGTTTCGATAGCCCAGCGGGTATTGCAGGGTGCCCTCGTCGACGTAGAGGCCGTAGTCGTCCCCTGTCAGCAGCGCGACGAGCGCGACCCCGCCGGCGACGACGCCAGCCACCGCCAGCGGCACCATTGCGAGGTGAACTCGCTTGCCCGCCAAAACGCTGAGCCAGATGCCAAGCCCGAAGGCAAGGGCATAGCCGAGGATCCGCTGGGCATCGGCGACGGCAATGTCCGGCGCGGGACTCCAGATCGCCGAAAGAGCGGACCAGGCGCCGAGTGCGATGAGGGCCCCGAGCGTGACCTTGGCAGGCAGCGACAGCACCAGCGCCGGCCGCCACGCGGCTCGCGAGGAGACCAGCAGGAGTCCGGCGCACAGCACCACCAGTCCCGGGTACATCACGGCGCCGAAGTACGCGCCCTCCTTCGCGGCCCACCAGGACCACACGCCGGCGAGCGTGAACAGGGCGATCCAGGCGGCGAGGTTCGTCGCGCGCGGCGATCCCGGCGCCTTCCCCCGCGGCGTGTCGGGTTCAGCGACCGCAGGCCCGAGTGACTCCATGGGCGCGAGGCTAGTGCAAGCCGTACCGGGGCGGGCCCGAGCCCCAGTTGGTGCTGCACTCGAGTCGCAGTCGCGCTGCGGGACCTGATCGCGGGCGCGGCGCGCGAGGGCGTATCGTTGCCGCCATGCACGAAGACCCGACTCGCCACATGCCGGCCGATCCCGATCCAGGCCGCGGGGACCCCGGTGGCTCCGGCGGCGGGGGCATGAGCAGGGGCGTCAAGGCGGCAATCGCGCTCCTGGTCGCGCTCGTCGTTGGCCTGGGAGTTGCGCTTGCCGTTATCGCTTCTGGCGACGACGAGCCGGAGCCGGCCACCACCGAGCCGGCGGCAACGACCGAGCCGACCACCACGACAGATCCGACGACGACCACGACGGATCCGACGACCACAACGACGGATCCGACGACCACAACGACTACGGATTCGACGACCACCACCACGACGACCGATGACGACGATGGTGGCGGGGGCGGCGGCGGAAACGGCTCGGGCGGGATCTCGCCCTAGGCCGGCCTGAAAGGACCGCGGCGGGTGCTAAGCGCTTCGCTCATCCAGGAGCGAGTCGAGGATCGGAGTCGTATCCGTGATCTGGAACTCATCGCGCAGGCGACGCTCGATCTCCTCCCGGGAGGATCCTGAAACAGCCATCTGTGTTGCGAGCAGCATGGCTCCTTCCGGTGCGCGCGGGCTGGCGCTCGGCTTCGCCAGGACCGTTCGCTCCGGGCCGGCCTCGCCAGCCTTGTCGGGGTTCGCGCGCGTCAGGCGCGTGGGCTTGCGGCTGCCCCGCCTGAGCCGATCGCGGAGGTTCTCGAGCTCCCCGGTGCTTTCCTCGCCCAGGGTCTGATCGCCGATCTCCTCGGTCGTACCGGCCTTTTCGTTCGTGTCATCCCCTGCTTCGCCTCGCATCGGCGTGGAGTCCTGGTCGAGATCGTCGGCGGAACTGCCGGACGAGGAGGGGAATTCGGGCTGGTCCCGGAGTTGGCGAGCGGCGTCATGGATCGCGCTCACGAAATCCAGCGAAGCCGTGTGCGCGCTGCCGGCTCGCTCAACGAGCTCGCTGTGCAGCTCGTCAAGCCACGCTGCTCGTTCAGCGAGGATCGAGTTGGCGCGCAGTTCGGCGTCTTCGAGGCGGCGCGCCGATTCCCGTTCAGCGGCTGCCACGATTTCGGTCGCCTGCTCCTCGGCGGATTGCATGATCTGCTCGATCTGCTCGCCGAGGGCGTCAAGGAGCTTTGTGTGTGCTCGGGATTTCGACTGCTCGCTCATCCCGCTCCACGATACCGCGAGGCGGAATCACCCCGCACGCCAGGCGGGTGGCGAGCCCCGTGATGTTTCGAGCTACGGGTCCTGCCAGATCCGGTCGCCTGAGCCGAACAGGCTGATCTCCTTCAAACGCGAGAAGGCCACGATCCGCTGTGCCGCGCTGTAGAGCGGGTGGCACGCCGTGAGCACCAGTCGCTCGTATGCGACGTCACGGACCACCTCGTACTGGGAGGGGTCGACGATCTCGGTCTTCTCCACCTCGTAGGTGAAGTTCGCGTACGGCATCTCGAGTAGCACCTCGTCGCCCGCTTCGAGTTCGTTCAGCCGCCGGAACGGGGCCAGGTAGGTCGTACGGTGGCCGGCGATCCCGACCGTCCGGCCCTGCCCAGGGAACGCCGAGCCGTCCCCTTGCGCTCGCGTGTCCCGGTCGTCGGATGCCGTGTAATGGCCTGGGCCCTTTTGCAGCGATGCGGTATCGGTCCCCTCGATGAGGACCACGTCGAGCCCGATCGCCGGGATCCGGATGCGGCCGATCCCCTGGCCGGTCTCGACCTCCTCGGAGAACGCGTCCGCGAGGATGCGGGCGCGTTCCTCCAGCGATCCGGCGCGATCGGCGCGGCGCAGATCTCCGGCTGCCGGGAAGCGATCCTGGAGCTCCTCGAGATCCTTGGCGGCTTCGCCCTGCTTGATCGTTCCGTAGACCGTCGACATGGGTTCCTTCCAGGCCAAGGTCAGGCCGACGTCGACCAGCACGACGAGGCCGGCGGTGATCAACGCGGTCGAGAGGATGTGCAACGGGCGGCGCACCGGCGTCAATCATTGCGGAGCCACGGGCGGGGCGGCGCCAGCAGCGCCGGGCGGCGACCCAGGTTCGCCCTGCGAAGCCGGCCGCAGGCTGCCAGACTGCCGGTCCCGATGACCGGCGAGCAGCATGGCACCCCCAGGATCGCCTCGTACGAGGCCGACCCCGAGCAGATCGGGCGCGTCCTCCTGCTCTATTCAGGTGGACTCGACACATCGGTGATGCTGCACTGGATCCGGGAGCGCTACGGCGCGGAGGTCGTCACCCTCACGGTCGACCTCGGCCAGCCGGGCGAGGATTGGGATGTCGTCGTCGGCAAGGCGCGTGACCTGGGAGCCGTCGATGCGATCGTCGCCGACGCCGCACAGGAGTTCGCCGAGGAGTACGTGCTGCCGGCGCTCAAGGCGAACGCGCTGTACGGCGGGGGCTACCCGCTGTTCACCGCGCTCGGCCGGCCGCTGATCGCCAAGCTCGCGGTGGACCACGCCCGGGCGACGGGCTGCGACACGATCGCCCACGGCTGCACCGGCAAGGGCAACGACCAGGTGCGAATCGAGGCGACCGTCGCCACGCTGGCGCCAGAGCTCAAGGTCATCGCTCCGGTGCGCGAGTGGCGGATGGGGCGCGAGGAGGAGATCGCCTACGCGCGCGAGCACCGGATCCCGGTCAAGGGCGGCACCGAGGCGGCTCCCTACTCGATCGACGACAACCTCTGGGGCCGATCCTCGGAAGGGCGGGAGATCGAGGACCTCGCGAAGGCGCCGGATCCCGACGTGTTCCAGCTCGTGACGCGGCCGCAGGACGCGCCCGACGAGCCACAGCGGCTGGTGGTCGGCTTCGAGCGCGGCAGGCCGGTCTCGCTCGACGGCGAGCGCCTCGATCTCGTTGAGCTCATCGGCCGCGCGGCCGATGCCGGCTGTCGGCATGGGGTGGGGATCGTCGATCACATCGAGGACCGGATCATCGGCCTGAAGGTCCGCGACCTGTACGAGGTGCCGGCGGCAGCGATCCTGCTGGAGGCGCACCGCGACCTCGAGAAGCTCGTCTCGACGATTCACCAAAACGAGCACAAGCACGCGCTCGAGCGCAAGTGGGCGTACCTGGCCTACGCGGGCCTCTGGCTCGATCCTCTCCGTCGCGACCTCGACGCCTACATGGAGTCGGCCAACGAACGGGTCACGGGCGAGATCACGCTCGAGCTCTACAAGGGCACCGCGCGCGTCGTCGAGCGGCGCTCGCCCTACGCGCTCTACGACGAGTCGCTCGCCAGCTTCGGCGCGTCCGGCGGCGAGTTCTCCCAGGCCGCCAGCCCGGGTTTCATCGAGCTGTTCACGCTGCAAAGTCGCATGGCGCATCGGATTGGGACGCGGCTCGACGGGGAAGAGACGTAGTGATGAGAGCGAGCATCTACGAGTTCATCGGCCGTTCGGTGGTTCGCCTTGCGTGGTGGCGATTCGGCCGCCAGATCCAGATCGCCGGTGGACTCGCGATCGTTGCGGTCGTGGCCGGCGGCTACCTCCTGAGTCGCAGGCAGCCACCCGAAGGCTGAGCTCTCGCCCCGGGGCAGCCGGCCTCCGGCGACGGCGGGGTTGCAAGATCACACCCGCGTTATGTAGCCTTGCGAGCGCTTGCTTAGCGATCGCTAACGATTCGCTAGCATTCAGCGCCGCGTGAGTCCCGCCTCAATCCAACCTCTTGCGCGGGACCCGGAGGGTCAAGCGTGATCGGACAGCGAACAAAGATGCCATCGGTGAAGCGGCCAGGGCTGGCGGTCCGCGCAGGGCTGGTCCTCGTGATCGGAATCGCCCTGGCGATCCCGATCGCCAAGGCCGACGGCCAGAGCACAGGCGAGCTGAACGCAAAGCTCGAATCCGCGCGCAACCAGGCCGAGCAACTCGGCGCCGAGATCGAGACCAAGATCCTGGGTCTCGCCGCGGCGCGCCAGGACGCCTCGCAGGCCGCGGGCCGCGAGGAGGAGTTGACCGCGACCCTCGCCGAGGGCCGCGAGCGCTCGGCTGAGCTGGCCGAGGACCTCGCCGCAGCTCGCAACCAGCTCGCCGACGCTCGGGCACGTCTCGACCGGGCCCTGAACGCCCTTGCCAACCGACTGGTCGCGATCTACAAGTCCGGCGACGTCGACGATGTCGGCGTCCTGTTGGACGCCGACGGATACGAGGACCTGGCCACCCGCTCCGAGCTTCTGGGCCGGATCCAGGCAGCCGACCGAGCCCTCGCGCAGCGCGTGCGCGACCTCCGCGCGGATCTCGCCGGCCAGGTTGCCGATGTCGAGCGAGCCAAGGAGCGCTCCGACGCCCTGAACGCGCGAGTCGAGGCAGCTCGAAATCAGATCGCCGCCGCGCGGGCTCGAGCTGAGGCGCAGGCGGCCGCGCTGGCGCAGGCACGCGCAGGTCAGGTCGCGGCGCTGGAGGGCCTGCAGTCGCAGATGGCGAATTGGCGAGATCGGGTTCAGGCGCTCGAGCAGGTTTCCGCCGAGGAGGCTGCGACCGAGGTCGCGACCTGGACGAACGGCGGCAACTGGGCGATTCCCGAGGCCATCGTGATGTGCGAGTCCGGCGGTAACTACAGCGCGCTCAACCCCACTTCGGGCGCCGGCGGCGCCTACCAGATCCTGCCCTCGACATGGGCCGCATACGGCGGCAAGGGTGCGCCACACGAGGCCTCGCCGGCCGAGCAGGATCGGATCGCAGCTCAGATCTGGGCGGACTCGGGCCCGGGTGCCTGGGTTTGCGCGGGCTGAGCTCGGGACTAACTGCACACGGGCATTTCGTTCAGGCGTAAGCTGACCTGGGTGGACGGGCCCACGACCAGGCCAACAGCCAGCGCTTTCGGGGAGCTCGAACCAAGCGAGAGCGAGCGGCTTGGGCGCCTCGGGGGCATTCTGGTCCTCGCCGGCACCGCCGTTGGCTTCCCGGCCTCGCTGGCGATCGAGCCCCCGCCCGGCCTCGCCGACCACGTGATCACGTTGCTCGGCGTGCTCAGCGGCCTGTTGCTGCTCGTCCTGCCCTGGCGTCGCATCTCGCCGGTCTGGTTTCACGTCGTGATCCTCGCCGGGGTTTTGGAGGTCACGGTCGCGACGGCGGTGTACAGCCACGATTTCTCGTTCTACTACGTGATCGTTGCGGCCTACGCCGCCTACATCGTGCGCGAAGCACGGGTGCTCAGGTTGTACGAAGCATTGTTCACGGTTGCCCTGCTGGCGCCCTTGGCGTATGTGGGCGATCAGCGGGAGCACCTCCACCACGTGCTGGTCATACTGCCGGTTCTGCTGATCGTCGCAGTGATCGTTCGGCACCTGCGCGACTCGGTTGAAGCTCGCGAGCGCCGCTATCGGGAGTTCGCGCTCGAGGCGGCAGAGCTCTCCGCGCGACTCGAAACGGGCGCCAGATGATGGACTCTCAGGATCCAGGTGCTTTCGGTGCCCTTGGACCGGCCGAGCGCAAGCGCCTGGGTCGATTCGGGGGAATTCTTCTCGCCGTGGGCTCGTTGGCGGCGATTCCGGCCGGGATGGCGCTCGAGCCGGCCCCGGCCATCAGCGAGTACGCGCTGGCTACATCCGGTGTCGCCGTCGGGCTGGCTCTGTACGTCCTTCCCTGGACGCGGATCTCGAGCGCTTGGCTCCACGTCGCGCTGCTCTTCGGCACGCTCGAGGTTGCGCTCGGGGTCGGTCTATTCAGCGACGACTTCGCGTTCTACCTGGTCGTCATCGCGGCCTACGCCGCATACATCCTGCGCAGCCCGGCCGCCGTTGGTGCATACGGGGCGCTGTTCGGCCTCGCGCTGCTGGCGCCACTCGTCTACGACGACGAGAACCTCCGGGAGCAGATCCACCATATCCTGGTGACCCTTCCGGTCCTGGCGATCGTCGTGCTGATCGTTCGCTACCTCCGCGACACGCTGGAGCGCCGCGAGCGTGAGTATCGCGAGTTCGCTCAGGAGGCCGTGCGGCTCGCGGTCCGCATCAGGGCCCGCCACAAGCCCGGGTTGCCCGAGGACGACATCGACCGGCGCCTCGAGGAGCTCGCTCAGGCCTCGGGGGAAACCGAACCGCCACATCGACCGTCCATCCCCTGACCGGTGGCTCAGGGCTCTGCGCGTGACCTCAGGTCGCGGGCCCAGCGAGCGGTCTGCGCGAGACCCTCCTCGAGCGGGATCGCCGCGCGCCAGCCCAGTTCCTCGGCGGCTCGGCTCGACTCGATCGCGATCCGTTCGACTTCGCCGGCCCGGGCCGGCTCGAAGGCTGGCGCGAACTCGACGTCGTAGGCGCCGGCGATGATCCGGCCGAGCTCGAGGACATCCGCTTCGCGTCCCGTGCCGACGTTGAACGCGCCCACGCCCTGCGAGCGGGCGGCCGCCAGAAAGGCCTGCACCACGTCGTCCACATGGATGTAGTCCCTGGTCTGCCGGCCGTCGCCGAAGACCTTGGGCACCCTTCCATCGAGCAGCGCGCCACAGAAGATCGCCACCACACCGGCCTCCCCTTGCGGATCCTGGCGCGGCCCGTAGACGTTTCCGAGCCGTAGCGCGACCGCGGGCAGTCCGTCGAGCCGCGAGTAGAGGTCGAGGTAGCCCTCAGCCGCCAGCTTGCTCTGGCCGTAGGGCGCGCCGGGCAGCCGGTCCGCGTCCTCCTCGAGGGGCAGCGGCCGGCCCGCGCCCTCGCCATAGATCGCCCCGCCGGTTGAGGCGAAAACGAACCGGTTGGCCTCGGTCTCGATCGCGGCCCGGATCAGGTTCAAGGTGCCGGCAACGTTGATCGTGAGGTCGAACACCGGATCGCTTACCGACTTGCGAACGTCGATCTGAGCCGCGAGGTGGAAGACCCGCTCGACGCCGTGCTCCGCGAACACACGGTCCACGCACGCGCGGTCGGAGACGTCTCCCTCGATGAGACGGGCTCCACCGGCCAATGCGTCCGTGAGGTTCTCCCGTCTCCCGGAAGAGAGATCGTCCAGCACGAAGACGTCGTCGCCGAGCGCCACCAGTCCGTCCACGAGGTTCGAGCCGATGAACCCCGCTCCGCCTGTCACGAGTGATCGCATGCCGGGAATGTAGTGTCCGCGCCGTTGGTTCGCGCTAGCCGGCGGGCGCCGCCACCGACTCTGGCGGCTCGTCGGAATCGGCGCCGGCCTGGCTGATGCGCTCCCAGCGAGCGCCGCGTAGGACGGCGACGGCCACAACGAGGACGACCAGCACGCCAACGCCCGCGACTGCGAAGCTGGCGCGGGGCGAGACGATCGCCGCGATCACGCCACCCAGCAGGAACCCGATCCCCGAGAGCCCGCTTGCCAGCGATTCGAGCAGGGCGATCACACGAGCTTGGAAGCCCGGCTCGGTGAGGCCCTGGATGGCGGTGATGACCGCAACCCATTGCACGCCGTTGCCGAGCCCGCCAACGGCCGCGGCGGCGCAGGCGAAGGCCAACGTGGGCGCGGCGGCCGTGGCCGTGTAGGAGACGCCGATCGCAACGGTTCCGGCGACGAGCAAGACCGTCAGCGGCGTGGTGCGAAGGGCCGAGAACAGGACGCTTCCCAGGACCATCCCCACGCCCCAAGCGCCCAAGAGGAGTCCGTACCCCACGTCGCCCGCGTCGAGCGTGTCCTTCGCGAAGGCCACCTCGATTGGCAATACGAGTGCGAAGAAGATGAATGCGACGCCTTCGGCCGCGAGCAGTCGCTGGAGCGCGGAGCGCTCCCGCACGTAGGCGAAACCCGCTCGCAAGCGAGCGACCCAGCTCTTGACCGCATCCTGGTGCGCGGCCGGCAGGGCCCCGCAGGTGGCGAGCAGGACCGCGACGAAGAGGAACGACGCGGCGTCCGCGAGCAGCGCAACCTGCGCGCCCGCCGCGGCAACCAGAACGCCCGCCATCGCCGGCCCGGCGGCTGCGCCGACGGTGAAGCCGATGTTGAGGATGGCGTTGCCCTCGCGCAACAGGCCGACCGGCTCGAGGATCGCCGCGCTGGCCGCACGAGTACGCGCACGAGCAGCGGTCGCCAGGGTTCCGTCGATCGCGGCAAGGGCGAGCACGGCGGCCAAGACGAACGTGGCGCTGGTGGCGAACGCGGCCAGGGCGCAAAAGGTCGCGGCCTCGGTCGCATAGATGAGCGCGAGGGCACGCCGGGTGTGGAGGGCATCGAGCCGGGCGATCAACGGCGCCGTCGCTAGCGCGGGC
>Ga0299913_10005605_pt1 | contig 10742 bp, 8 predicted proteins | sample RVTome_9_FD_201360 | JGI IMG/M metagenome (GOLD analysis project Ga0299913, IMG submission 201360) | Soil microbial communities from uranium-contaminated site in the Upper Colorado River Basin, Wyoming, United States - RVT155D38 (version 2) ... | reverse complement strand
GGAATCCAATCACCGTCGGTCCGCAACCCGTCCAGGGCCACGTTCTGGGCGTCGGTGACTGCCTTCTTCACACCCCGCAGGGCGCGATTGATGATGGGGAGAAGACGTCTGTCCCTCTCCTCGAAGAACTCGTCGCTGCCCTGAAGGGCCGTTGCGACCAAGTCGGTGCCACCTGCAACGGGCTCTTCCGCGGGCACCTCTGCCGACGGCGTCTCGGCGGGCTGTGGCGCCGCCTCCTCGTCCTCGCCGCCCTTCAAGGCGGCGAACAGGGCACTGACCTCGTCGGATGCCGGCGGAGTCGAAGCGGATACAGTCTCGCGAGGTTCGGCAAGGTCGGGTTCCGCAGGTGCGGCAGGCTCCTCGACTGGTGGCTCCTCGGCCGGTGCTTGCGCCTCCTTTGGCTCCTTGACCGTGACGGCCGGTGGCGCGGACTGAGGAGACTCCGGCTCGGGTTCCGGCCGGTTTCTCCCCGGCCAGGTTAGGGGAGCCTCATCACGCTCCCGCGAGGCCGCCTCGGGTTCTTGACCCGGTGCGATGATCCGCACCGTCTCGCCCGGCGTCCAGTCCTCGATCGCCGGTACGACCGAGCTGGAGGGCACAACCTTGACCGAAGGCGTGTCGGTGGCGGACAGATTCATGTCCTCGCGTCGCTGCTCGAGGGTGCCTTCCAGGCGGTTGAGGGTCGCCCTGACATTCTCCAGCTCGTCGAGGAGCTCCGCTCGCCGTTCCTCCAGTGCCCGGGTCCGCTCCTCCGCGGAGGACGACTGGCGATGCGCCTGCTCAATCATCTCGTCGCGACGGCGCGTCGCCTCCGATGTCACCTTCTCGGCCTCCATGCTCGCCGACCGCATCAGGTCCTCGGCCTCGCGTCGCGCCGAGGACGTGAGACGATGTGCCTCGCGCTCGGCCGAGCCCATTATGGAGAGGACATCGCTCGCGCTCTCCTCCCTGGTGCGTTTCACCTCGGCTACGGCCTGGGTGAGGAGCTCGGTGCCTGTGGTCCAGGCGTCGCCCCGGAGTGCCTCGGCATCGTTGCGAGCATCCTTGCGGAGCCGTTCCGCCTCGGCCATGGACTCCGAGCGCCAACGTGCCGCGTCGAGCGAGGCGCGTTCCCGCATCGACTCGGCGGCTTCTCGAGCGGCCTGGAGAACCGCGGTCACCTCCCTGCCGAGGAGGTCGAACTCGGTCTCCAGATCACGGTCGGCGTGCTCCCCCATCCGCGCCTCGAGCCGGGCCTGATTCTCCATGAGGGACTCCAGCCGTTCTGCGACCCGGTGGAGGAATGCCTCGACCTCGCCGGCGTCGAGCCCCCGAAGCACGGTCCGGAAACTGGCGCGGCGAATCTCCTCAGGGGTCATCTCGACGGCCATATCACCTAGAAGATACTGGCGGTTCGGGTTGAAACTCGTGTTTGAGCCCCAGCGGCCCCCACTAGGGCTTGGTCGGGAGGTCGTTCAGGAACTCGATCGCCTCGTCGACATGCGCCACGGGGACGAGCTCCATGTCGTCCCGATCGGCAGTGAGCGCGGCCTCATAATTGCCCTGCGGAAGGAGCATGTAATCCGCCCCGGCTGCCTCCGCCGCCACCACTTTCTGCCGAATCCCACCGATGCCGCCGATCGTCCCGTCGGGGCCGATCGTGCCGGTGCCGGCCACAACGTGGCCATGAGTCATCTCCCCCTCGCTGAGGGTGTCGATGATGGCGATGGTCTGCATCATCCCCGCCGAGGGGCCACCAACCACCCCGGTCTCGATCTGAATCGGGAAAGGCGGCTCGTCCAATTGATGAACGGTCACGCCGATCATGGCTCCGCCCTCTTCGCTCTCGGCGAGCTCGACCATGACGGTGGTATCGGAACCGGTGCGGACGATGTCCATCGCCACAACGTCCCCTGGCGCCAGTCCCGCAAGGGCGTTGGTCAGGTCGGAAAGCTCGACCATTGGCTCACCGTTCATCGATTCGATCAGATCGCCTATCTCGAGTGTGTCGTCGGCCGGCGTTCCCTCGAGGATCTCGATGACGAGAACCCCGGTCGGGACCATCTCATAACCGAGATGGGAGAGGGCGACCGAGATGGCGACCTCCTGAGAGGTGTCCATCTGCTGAAGCACCCGTTCTCGATACTCCTCGTCCGTCTCGTCGGCGCGGCGGACCTTCTCGCGACGCACCAGATCGATCGAAGGGTCGAATCCGGCGACAACAGCCTCGAAGACATTCACGTCCTGGGATGACACGGTGAGCATCAAGAGCTCGCCATCAGGGGGGAAAACGGCCACACCGTCGGTCACGATGATGTCGGAAGCGTCCGAGACCGGGCCGGGCGAGTAGGCGAGATATGGGATCTCGATGTTCCACGCCGCCACCGCGAGGACGGCCGCGATAAAAAGCCCCCCGAGGAAGTAGAGGGGCCAGGAAGAGCGGGTGATACTTCGGTCTTCCATGTCTTCGGGATCGTAACGATGCACCATGGCAACTGGTCTTAGACGTAGTGTTGTACCCCACCGGTTTCGAGGAGCTAAAAGCATGACCTCCGCAGTGATCACTCAGCGAGTCCTCCCCCGGAGTGGGACGTTGTCGATCCTGCTCGTCTTCGCCGCCGCCGCTCTCACCGCTTTGGCCGCGCAGTGGCGGATCGATCTCCCCTTCACACCAGTCCCGATCACAGGACAGACCTTCGCCGTGCTGCTCTCGGGCGCCGCGCTCGGGATGACGCTCGGCTTTGCCGGCCAACTGGTCTATGTGGCCGTCGGCGCGCTCGGGATGCCGGTCTTCGCCGGCGGAGAAGGTGGTTGGGACATCGTCACCGGGACAACCGCGGGGTATCTGGTCGGTTTCATCGTCGCCGCCGGGCTGATCGGTTACATGGCCGAGCGGCGTCAGGACCGGACATTTGCCACGATGTTCACCGCGTTCGTGATCGGGTCGACGGTGATCTACACCTGCGGCGTCATCGGGCTCATGATCGTTGCCGACCTGGGTTTCGTGTCGGCATTCGAGTTGGGAGTATCGCCGTTCCTGGTCGGGGACATCCTCAAGGGCGCTGCCGCCGGAATACTCCTTCCCGGGGCGTGGCGTCTGATCGGCGAGTAGCTGGCAAGCGTGTGCAAATAGGTACCGGATCCGGTACCTATTTGCACACGCTTATGAGGTTGGAGCGGGTGGCGCCCGCACCACACGACTTGGTCTAGGTGCCCGGGAACAGCTCTTCTCCGAGGTAGGCCCGGATCACATTGGGATTGGCCTGAACCTCGGCTGGTGGGCCGGTGGCGATCGGCTTCCCGAAATCCATCACCAGGACCCGGTCGGCGATGTCCATCACCAGCCCCATATCATGCTCGACCAGGATCAGGGCGATCCCCAGCTCGTCCTGGACGTCCAGGATGAATCTGGCCATGTCCTCGGTTTCCTCGAGATTCATGCCGGCGACCGGCTCGTCGAGGAGCAACAGCTCGGGGTCCATCGCCAGGGCCCGACCCAGCTCGACTCGCTTCTGGATGCCGAAGGGGAGCAGTCCCACCGGGTACTTCCGCCATTGCTCGATCTCGAGGAAGTCGATGATGCTCTCGACGATCTCGCGATTGGCGATCTCCTCCCGCTTGGCCTTCCCGAACCAGATCGCTCCGGAGATCCAACCCCCGTTCATCCGGATGTGACGACCGGTGAGGAGGTTCTCGACCACCGTCATGTGCGGATACAAGGCGATGTTCTGAAAGGTGCGGGCTATCCCCAACTCCGCCGTCTTGTTCGGCTTGAGACCCATGATCGACTCGCCCTTCCACAGGATCTCGCCTTCCTCGGGGTTGTAGGCCTGATTGATCGAATTGAAGAGCGAGGTCTTGCCGGCGCCGTTGGGCCCGATGATGGCGAACAGCTCCCCGTCGTCGACGTGGAAGGAGACACCGTCGATCGCCTTGACGCCCTTGAAGGAGAGGTGGATGTCGCGCGCCTCGAGGAGATGCTCGTAGTCGGTCGGCCCGGTGCGCTCTTGACGCCTCTGGAGGAGCTTCCCACTCATCGCGCCGGCACCTCTAACCCGTTTGGGAAAATGGTTGTGGAGGTCAAGTTCATGACAGCCAACGCTTCCGTCTCTTGTAGTGCTTCACGTCCCGGAAGGATTTCTGCTCCCCGCTGGTGTGCAGGCCGAGGTAGAACTCCTTGACGTCCTCATCCCTGAGCAGCTTTTCGGGAAGCCCGTCCATGACCATCTTCCCGGTCTCCATGATGTAGCCGTGGTGGGCAATGGACAACGCCATCGTCGCGTTCTGCTCGATCAACAGGACCGAGGTTCCTTGCTGGTTGATCTCGACGATGATGCGCCGCACCTCCTGAACCAACAGCGGCGCCAGGCCGAGGGACGGCTCGTCGAGGATGAGCAGCTTCGGGTTCTGCATCAGGGCGCGGCCGATGGCGAGCATCTGCTGCTCGCCACCGGACAGATAGCCGGCCGTGGCGTTTCTCCTCTCGCTGAGTCGGGGGAAAAGGTTCATCACCCGGTCCAGGGAGTCCTTGAAACCCTGGCGATTGAGATAAGCCCCCGCCCTCAGGTTCTCGGTGACGCTGAGCTCGGCGAAGATGCGTCGGCCCTCCATCACCTGGCTGATTCCAAGCTCGACGATCTTCGAGGGGAGAGCGTCGGTGATATCTGCACCGTTGAAATTGACCGACCCCTTGGTGATGTCGCCGTCGTGGATGTCGTGGAGCCCAGTGATCGCCCGCATCGTCGTGGTCTTGCCCGCGCCGTTGGCCCCGAGCAGGGCGACTATCTCACCGTCGGGAACCTCGAGCGAGATCCCGCGCAAGACGAGGATCACGTCGCTGTAGACGAATTCGAGGTTCTCGACGCTGAGCATTTTCCCTCAGGTTGGGGGGAAGGGCGGCGGTCGCCGCCCTTCCCGTTCTGGTCCTTTCTCCGATCAACCGAGCGAGTAGCACGCTCCGGTGAAGTCGTAATCGGCCACCAACGGGTGGGTGTAGTTCGACTCCAAGAGCGCGAATCCGGTGCCACCTGCGGCGAGACCTTCGGCATCCGGCCCCACGATGTAGGACACACGCTGCAGCTGATCATTCATGGATCCCGTGTACGACTCGTCAGGCCCGAGCCCGTTGAGACCCACGTTTTCGAGGCTCTTGCCCGCAGCGAGAACACCGGCCTGGGTGAGATCGCCATTGGCTATCGCCTGGGCGAGCACTGCATGGGCAATTGTCGCCTCCACTGCCCCCTCGGTGTAGAACTCCGAGGCTGGGAGCCCAGCGTCAAGGGCCGCCTGGCTAAAGGCGGTGATGCCCGCATTCCCGTCGGCCCACGGTGTCGCGTAGAAGCTCAGGACCCAGTCACGCACGACCTGGTCGGCGATCGGCGATCCGGGTGCGATGAACCTCGGGCTGTATGTGGGGAAGCCACCGGTCCAGATCGCCTCCAGGCCCTGGCCGACAGCGAGGCTGTAGACAGCCTCGGTGTCCTGTGACCTACCGGTGATGAACACCACGTCGGGGTCTGCGCCCACGATCGCGTTGGCGATCTCGTCCGGGTTCTCCGGTCCTTCGGCAGCCGGGATGATGGCGCCCGAACCGTCATAGACGACGTCGAGCCCGAGTGTGTCTGCCGCCTGCACGGCACCTGCCGCAGAGTCGAGCCCGAAGTCATTCGGGATCGAGGCGACCGCGATCGTGCTGACCTCGTTGTTGTCGGTGATATAGCCGAGCAACTGGTGCGCCTCGAGGCAGTAGTTCATCCCGTGATGGAGCAGGTTGGCGTTGAGCGTCTCATCGCTCCAACCCGAATACCACGTCAGGGGTATCGCCAGAACGCCATCTGCGGCGAGCTGATCCAGGATTCCCACCGTATGAGGCGATCCGGTGCTCTGGGCGATCATCACTGTCTCGTCCTTGAGCTCCTGATAGAACGTGGTGTGCGCCGCCGGGTCGTATCCGGTGTCACGCACGACCATCTCGATGGTCCATCCATCGATGCCACCGGAAGAGTTCACACCCTCCCAGTAGATCTGCGCCCCGGCGTTGATCGCTCCCACCAACGCCGCAAACGGGCCGCTCAAGTCGGAGAGATATCCGAGCCTGATCACCTTGTTCTCGGCGTCGACACCGATGTCGGTGAGAACCTCACCGGTCGGAGGCGCGGTCGTGTCGGAGGGGCCATCGGTGGTGCCGGGTGAGCCCGGAGCCTCCGTCGTATCAGTTGGCTCGTCTCCCGTCGTGTCCGGGCTGCCGTCGTCCGGGCTGCATGCAGCCAGGACCATGCCCATCACGAGGAAGATCGCCAGCCATCGTGTCTTGATCTTCATTTCCTTCGTTTCCTCCTCATTATGTTCGGGAAGCCAAGGGCGCATCCCATCAAGCGACCGTTCAATAGGTGAACGGCCAACCCTTCCAATAGTTCCTGATCCGAATCCAGATCCCGTACAACCCCAGGGGCTCGAAGATGATGAAGCCGATGATCAGCAAACCATATAGGACCTGGTTCATCTGGAACACGTTCAAACCCGGGCTCGATCCGGGGATCGCGCTGATGAACCCGGAATCGAAGTTCCCGGTGGCGACGAAGAAGTCGGCGATCGATGCGAAGAAGCCCTCGCCGCTGGTCGCAACCGACGTCGTCCACTCCGTCACGTTGAGGACAATCAGCGGCAGGACGATGACGAATATCGATCCCATGGCCATCCCCGACACCACACCTGCACCACCGATGAGGACAACGGCGATGATCTCAACCGACACCGGTAGGCCAAAGTTCTCGGGGGTCAGCCGGACAAATGCCGAAGCGAGCAACGCCCCGGACACACCGGCGAAGAATGACGACAGCATGAAGGCGATGGTCTTGTAGCGGAACTCGTCGACCCCGGTGATCTCGGCGGCGATGTCACGGTCCCTGATCGACTGGAAGGCCCGTCCGGCCCGGGTCCGCTGGATGTTCTGGGCAAGAATGCCGCACACGATCGCGAAGACGAGCATCAAATAGAAGGTCTTCGCGTGGCCACTCAGCTCGATACCGAACCATGTCCCGTCATTGCTGAAGTCGATCAGAGGTGTCTCCTCTTTCCACAGCTTCAACTCGAGAGGAGGAAACACCCTCCCTGCCTGTGACCCGCCGGTGATGAACTCGAGGTTGCGCCATAAATGCTCCCCGATGAACACCAGGCCCAGGGTAACGATCGCCAGATAGAGCCCGCGAACGCGGAATGAGGTGGGTGCGATGAGCACACCGACGAGTGCCGCCAATACCCCTGCCGCAGGAAGCCATACCCAAATCGGAAGGCCAAGACCCCACAATGGGCCTTCTGGTGCGCCGAGGATGGCCGCGGTGTAGGCGCCGATGCCCATGAAGAAGGCGTGACCCAACGAGACCTGACCGGCAAGGCCGGTCAGGATATTGAGCCCGATAGCGGCGATGAAGACGATGGCCACCTCGGCGAGGGTGAGCATCCAGTCGTCGGCCGCCAGGAATCCCAGTCCGGGGATGATCCCAAGAGGGAGGAGCAGAAGGACCACGACGAACAAGAAGAACAGCAGCTTTTTGGTCCCGGTGTTGAGCAGGGCCTGGTCGGTCTCGTAGGAGGTGTAGAGAAGTGGGCGGCCTCTCATGACCGATCACCTTCGGTGATCGGTACTTGGTACCCGGTATCTGGTACTTGGATCGACGATGAGCGCAGCGAGACGGGCATCAGACCCTTCTCACCTCCTCCGTGCCGAAGAGCCCGTAGGGACGAACCAGGAGCACGATCAGCATGATGATGTAACCGATGATCGCCGAGAAACCTGAACCAAGCACGTCGTTGAACTGAACCAAGTAAACACTCGCTGCCGACTCGGCGATCCCGATGATGAGACCGCCGATGACCGCCCCTACCACCGAATCGAGCCCACCGAGGATGATCGCCGGGAAGGCTCCGAACGCCACGAACGCGGTTGAGCTGCTCACGCCGGCGGCCCGGGGGAACACCGAGGCGAACACACCCGCCACCCCGGCCAGGATGGCGCCGAGGAACCATGAGATCCCGAAAATCCGGCCGACCTTGATCCCCTGGGCGCTGGCGGCCTCCTGATCGAAGGCGGTGGCTCGCATGGCGACACCGGTCCGCGAGCGGAAGAACAGGGCGATGGCGGCAACGGCGAATGCGGTCACGCCGAACTGCACCAGTTGGGTGTGGGTGATGCTGACGTTGCCGAACTTCGTTGCCGAGACACCCCACGGGTCGGCCAGGGGACGCCCATCGAGACCGGCGATATCGTCGATGATCGTCCGAAGCACGATGTCGAGTCCCACCGTCAGGATGGCGATCTGGAACAGTGGCTCGCCGACCATCGGTCTGATGAAGAGGCGTTCGAGTAGCAAGCCGAGAAAGCCACCCAACGTGATGCCCAGCATCGCTGCAAGCGACCAGGTGAGCCAGGCCGGAGAGCCCTCCATCCACTGTCCGGGGATGTCGTACTGGACGGCCATGATCGCCACGAAGAATGCGCCGAGAGCCACCAGCGCACCGTGGGCGAAGTTCACCACCTGGGTCGCCTTGAAGATGATGACGAAACCCATGGCCAGCAGGGCATAGATCGTCCCGATCCCCAAACCGCCGACGAGCATCTGGAGGAACCGGTCGAGACTCGACGCGCTCGCCTGGGCGAAAATCAAGATGTCGGGGGTCACGACCCGTACATGTCCTCGACCAGGGTCCCAAACATCTCCGCCATGGCGCTTCTCTTGAGCTTCTGAGTGGCGGTGACCTCGCCGTCCTCATGATCCAGCTCTTTGGGCAGCATCCTGAACTTGCGCACGTTCTCAACACGGGCGTACTTGGCGTTCGTCTCGTCGACGACCCCCTGGATCAGCTCGATGATCTCCGGCTTCTCCGACAGATCCCGATAGGTCGTGTAGGGGATGCCCTGTCTCGTCGCCCAATCACCGGCGACATCGAACTCGATCCCGATAAGCGCGGTCAGGTACTTCTCGCCGTCACCGATCACCATCGCCTCCTTGACGTACGGCGAGGTCTTGAGGCTGTTCTCGATCTCGGTCGGCGAGATGTTCTTCCCGCCGGAGGTGATGATGATGTCCTTGATCCGGTCGACGATCTTGACGTGGGTCCCGTCGACCCATTCGCCGACGTCACCGGTCTTCAGCCACCCGTCTACGGTGAAGGTCTCCTCTGTCTTCTCCGGCTTGCCCCAATAGCCCTTGAAGACCCCCGGGTGCTTGGTCTGGATCTCACCGGTCTCCTCGTCGATCCTGAAACCGATGTCCGGGTACGGCTCGCCGACCGTGCCCACCTTGTTCCGGCCAGGAAAGTTGGTGGTGGCGACGGCGGCATTCTCCGTCATCCCGTACAGCTCGTGGAGGGGCACACCGAGCCCGAGGAAGTCGCGGATCACCTCGGGTGCGATGGCCGAGGCGCCACTTGACGCATACCTGGCCCGACGGAGCCCGATGCGCTCCTTGATCGCACGGAAAACCAGCGGATAGCCGATGACGTACAGCGCACGGCTGGCCGGGGTGTGCTCCCCGTCGTTGTTCACCCTGGCCCGGCCGATCACCGAGGCCATCTTCATCCCCAGGGTCAGCCAGACCCGCTTGAACCAGGTGGCGTCCCGGGCCTTGATCGCGATCGTGGCATGGATCTTCTCCCAGATCCGGGGCACCGCGAAGAAGAGTGTGGGTTGGATCTCGCGCAGGTTCGCCTGGACCGTCTCGATCGACTCGGCGAAATTGAGCGTGCACCCGAAACCGACCTGGTGCCACGTCGAGAAAATCCGCTCCGCGACGTGGCACAACGGCAGATAGGTCAGGATCGAGTCATCGGGGGTGGGGGGGTTCCCATTGGGGAGACGCGCCGGCATGCCGATCAGGACGTCGATGCAATAGTCGACGTTGGCGTTGGTGAGCATCGCACCCTTGGGCGGCCCGGTGGTGCCCGAGGTGTAGACCAGGGTCATCACGTCATCGGCCTCGGCTTCGCCCATGACCCGCTCCAGGGCGCCGGGGTTGGACTCGCGATGCTGCCGGCCGAGGGCGATGAAGTCGTCCCAAAAGATGAACCGGTCGTCGTCACGCCATTCTCTGAAACCGCGCGGCTCGACGTGGATGATCTTCTTCAGGCCGGGCAGCCCATCGATCACCTCCATGACCTTGTCGGCCTGCTCCTGGTCCTCGACCAGATGGACCGACGATCCCGAGTCGGACAACAGGTAGCGGACCTCAGGAGCCGGGTTCGTCGGGTACAGGCCGACGGTGATCCCGCGCACCGCAACGGTGGCGATGTCGAGGATCAGCCACTCGGGCCGGTCCTCGGAATGGATCGAGACCCGGTCACCGGGCTCGACACCGAGGGCGAGCAAGGCATGACCCGCATCCTGGACCTGGTCCCAATATTCGGACCAGGTGATCTCCTGCCAGATCCCGAAATCCTTCTCCCGCATGGCAATGCCATCGGGGAGACGATCGGCCCAATCGCGTACCCTTGCGGCGACTGTCGAGTAGCCGACACCGGCCGACGAAGCATCATGGCGCTCGAGAAGCGTCGTCATCCTTTGTCCTCCTCGCGGATGTCCGGCACCTTAGATGAAGGGGCTCCCGACGCGCCTGGTTCTCGCCTCGATCAACAGGGCCGCTCCGGCCCTCATGATCCCTGGCTCCATTCCTCGCCGCCGGGCCAGAACTCCTTCTTCCAGATCGGGGCCCTCACCTTGAGCTCGTCGATGACGTAGCGAGCGGCATCGAACGCATCCGCTCGATGCG
>Ga0299913_10005604_pt1 | contig 10743 bp, 9 predicted proteins | sample RVTome_9_FD_201360 | JGI IMG/M metagenome (GOLD analysis project Ga0299913, IMG submission 201360) | Soil microbial communities from uranium-contaminated site in the Upper Colorado River Basin, Wyoming, United States - RVT155D38 (version 2) ... | reverse complement strand
GGGTCGGCCCTCAGCGGCACGTACGACGTGAACAGAACGTCGGCGCGCCCGGCCCACATCATCCACTCGACCATCAGCGCGCCGCCGAGCATCAGCCCGAATCCGAGCCACGAGGTCTTCGGGGCGCAGTTGCGGGCGCTGAGCAGCACGGTGCTCGCGAAGAGCAGCACCGCCATCTCGAAGAAGATGATGAAGAAGATCAGCATGCTCATGCCGTGCACGCCGAGGATCCGGTAGAACCACGCGGCGGGCAGCAGGTGCACCGCCTGCCACCGCGTGAGCACGAGCAGCACCGCCGCCACGGCGCCGACAAGCAGCGACACGACCGAAGCCACCGCGTGCCACTTGATGAGGCGCTCGGCGCCCAGGTCGACCCGGCGCCCGGTCACCTGGCAGGTTCGGAAAGAGGCCGCGCCGCGCCGGGCGGGCTCCGGAAGGTCGACCGTCACGGCCGATGGCGTCATGGAACGGCTCCTCTCGCGGCGGCCGGGGCCGGCGCGTCCTCGACGATCACCCGCCCCACCATCACGTGATGACCGATGCCGCAGAACTCGTTGCAGATGATGCGGAAGTCGCCCGAGGCGTTCGGCGTGATCCGCAGCCCGTAGTCGTAGCCGGGAACGACCTGGAAGTTGACGTTGATGGGATACAGGGAGAACCCGTGGTTCACGTCGAGCGATGACAGGTGCAGGGTGTATTCGACGTCCTTCTGGAGCCTGAGGATCGGCATCCACTGGAACGACACCGCGGCCAGGTAGATGTCGGCGCCGGGCGGCGGCGTCACGATCGGGACGCCGCGATCGGTGCCGGTCTGATACTCGGCGATGAACTCACCGACGCGCGCCGCAAACGCGTCCGGCGTCGTCTTGCTCCGGATGCCGGAGGGGTTCTGCCCCCCCTTCCAGTGCCAGAGCGGCATCATCGCGAAGAGCACCATGCACCAGGCGAAGGCAATCGCCACCCAGGCCTTCTCGGACCGGTGCGCGGGCTTCCACCAGACCCCTTTCGGGGCGTCCAGCCCCGTATGCGTGTCGATGTGCATGGCAGGCCTCAGGGAAGAGGGCCGGACGGGAGGCTCGTGATTTCCCAGAGGCCCCAGCCCGTATAGAAGAGGAACATGATGAGCAGGCCCGCTCCGAGGAGCAGAAACATGTTGTCGAAGAGACGCTGGCCGAGCGGCACGTTGTCAGGCTGCGCCGTCTGCCGTGATGAGTCGTCCATAAGGGCACCTGCGCGCGTGAAGGACGCGAGTGGTCAGGTGAAGCCTACGGAAACCGGCGCGGCACCGGTATGATCGGCGTCATACCCGCTGACAGACCGCTGGGGCAGCATGCAGAGGCAGGCGCGATCCGGCCCCGTCGGGCCGGGGCGCCCGGTACGCTCCCTTTCCGATGGCTGTCGCCCCCCGCGCCCCCGAACGCCTGACCCTGCGGCTGCTCACCACCGTCGATGCCTTCTGCAACCGCCTGTACGGATGGCGCTACAACCCGCTCTACCAGAGCGGCACGATTGTGGTCGCCCTCTATCTCGTGCTGGTGGTGACCGGCGTCTGGCTGACGATCTTCTACCGCGTCGGCGCGCCGTGGGAATCGGTGGCACGCATCACGGCCAACCCGTGGGCGGGTAACTGGGTACGGGGCCTCCACCGCTACGCGAGCGATCTCGCCGTGCTCGCGACGCTCGTCCACGCGCTGCGGATGTTCGCGCAGGCGAAATCCTGGGGACCGCGCGCGCTCGCGTGGACGAGCGGCGCGGTGCTGCTGCTGCTGATCTTCGCCTGCGGGTGGACGGGATACGTGATGGTCTGGGACACCTTCGGGCAGTACCTCGCGCGCGAGGGCGCCCGGATGCTCGACACGCTGCCGGTGCTCTCCGAGCCGACCAGCCGGGCGTTCACGGGCGAGCAGCCCCTGCCGTCCGCGTTCTTCTTCCTCAATCTCTTCGTGCACATCGCGATCCCCCTCGCGATGGGCGTCGTCTTCTGGATCCACGTGAGGCGGGTCGCGCGCCCGCTGCTGCTGCCGCCGCGCCCGATGACGTGGCTCATCGTGGGCGGGCTGATCGCGCTGTCGGTCATCTGGCCGCTGTCGATGGCACCCAAGGCGGAGCCCCTCGTGCTGCCCGAGCGCATTCCCGCAGATCTCTTCTTCGCGTTCTGGCTGCCGCTGAGCTCGACGGTCGGCGGCGGCACGGCGCTGCTGCTGGCGATGGCGGCCGGCGCCGCGCTGGTGAGCGTGCCGTTCCTCACGAAGCGCCGCGGCGCCGCGCGGCCGGCGCCGTCGTGGGTGGACGAGGACATCTGCACCGGCTGCGTCCAGTGCTCCCTCGACTGCCCCTACGGCGCGATCGACATGCGGAACCGCACCGGCCCGCGATCCGGACTCGTCGCGCACGTGAACCCGTCGCTCTGCGTGAGCTGCGGGATCTGCTCCGGCTCGTGTCCGCCGATGGGGGTCGGACCGCCGGGACGCACGGGGCGCGAACAGCTGGTTCAGGCGCGCGAGTTCATCGCCCGGACGCGGCCCGGGGGACGCGTCGTCGTGATCGGCTGCAACCAGGCCGTGAGCGGCTTCGCACCCGATTTCGCGGCTGCCGGAGCGGTGCCCTACGGGATCAACTGCGCCGGCAGCCTGCATACGTCCGTGATCGAGCTGTTCATCCGCGAGGGGGCCGGCGGCGTGCTCGTGATGGCCTGTCCTCCACGCGACTGCTGGAATCGCGAGGGGCCGCGCTGGCTCACCGACCGCGTGTACCACGATCGCGAGGCGGAGCTGCAATCCCGCGTCGACCGGGCGCGGGTCAGGATCGCTCACGCGAACGCCGGCGAGCGCAGGCAGGCGCTCGAGGCGCTGCGCGCGTTCCAGGCGGATGTGGCCGCGCTCGGCAACCCCCTGGCGGATCAGGACGCCGATCTGGACGCCGAATGCGAACCGGTCGCGCTGCCGAGGCGGCGGAGGTGGCTGTGATCGATCGCGCCGTCGGCGCCGTCCTCGCGGCGGCTGTCGCGGCCGGGATCGTGTGGGCCTCCAGCGTGCCCCTGGCGCTCAACGCGACCAGTGACGGCGTCCTCCGCCTGGCGTGGGGCGCCCGGCCTGAGCGCATCGAGACCTGCCGCGAGCCCCGTCCGGAGGAGCTGGCGAACCTTCCCCAGCACATGCGGCAGGCGCGCATCTGCGAGGGCGTGACCGCCGAGTACCGCCTGATCGTCACCGGACCGGACGGCGTCCGCCTGAACCGCATCGTTCGCGGCGGAGGCATCCGGCGGGATCGGCCGCTCTACGTGTTCGAGGAGCTGCCGGTCTCCCCAGGGGCCGCCGTCTTCAACGTCGCCTTCGAGCGGATCACCCACTCCGCCGGTGAGGACGACCGCTCCGATGAAGGAGCCGTTCCGCCGTCGATGTCGCTCGACATCCGCGCCACCGTCAGGCCCCGTGAAGTGATTCTCGTGACCTACGATGCGCAGCGGCGGGAGCTCGCCGTGAGAGGTCCTGGCGGGTCCTAGAGACCGGTCTCACAACCTTCTGTGGGGTCCGCCTTCAGGCGGACCAGGGCCGGCTAAAGCCGGCCCCCACAGGGGGCAACCAGTCCCATCGGAAGCAACCCGGCTACATCATCGACAGCGGATCGACATCGATCGTCGCCCGCCGCTGGACGGCGGGGTGGGCGGCGAGGACCTCCATGAGCGCGCGGCGCATGGCGGTGCGCGACGCACCCTTCAGCAGCACCTGCGCGCGGTAAGCGCCGCGTACCTTCCCCAGGGGCGCAGGCGCGGGGCCGAGGACACGCATCTGCTCCCGCGCGGGATGGGCGCGCAGCGCAGCGGCGATATCCGCCGCGCCGGTCATCGCGTCCCCGAAGCTTCCGCCGCGTACGACGATGTTGATGAGCCCCACGGCCGGCGGATAGCGCATGGCGCGCCGGAACGCCGACTCCTGCTCGAAGAAGGCCCGGTAGTCCTGGCGGCACGCGAGCTGGATGCTGTAGTGCTCCGGGAACAGCGTCTGGACGATCGCTTCTCCGGCGCGTTCCCCGCGGCCCGCCCGGCCGGCGACCTGCGTGAGCAGCTGAAAGGTCCGCTCGGCCGCACGGAAGTCCGGCAGCCCCAGCCCGACGTCCGCCGAGATCACGCCGACCAGTGTGACCGCCGGAAAGTCGTGTCCCTTGGCGATCATCTGCGTGCCGACCACGACGTCGAGCTCGCGCGCGGCCACGCGCCGCAGGATCGCCTGGATCGCGCCCCGCCGCTGCGCGGCATCGCGGTCCACGCGGGCGATGCGGGCGCCGGGCAGCACCTTCGCCGCTTCCGTCTCGACGCGGGCTGTCCCGACGCCAATCTGTTCGATGTACGGCGCGGCGCACGCCGAGCACGCCTTCGGCACCGCCGCCGAGTAGTTGCAGTAGTGGCACCGCGCCCGCGCGCCGCGGCGCTCGTGGTGCACCGTGAGCGACACGCTGCAGTTCGGACACTCGAGCGTGGCGCCGCACTGGCGGCAGAAGACGGCCGTCGCATACCCCCGCCGGTTGAGCAGCAGCATCGCCTGCTCGCCCCTGGCGATCCGCGACTGCAGCGCCTCGACCAGCGCCGCGCTCAGCACGACGTCCGGCCCCTGCGCCGCCAGCTCGTCCCGCATGTTCACGACGCGCACGGACGCGAGCGGACGATCCAGCACGCGGCGCTCGAGCGCGACGAGCTCGTAGCGCCCGTCCGTCGCGTTGCGGTAGCTCTCGAGCGACGGCGTCGCCGAGCCGAGCACCACGAGCGCGCCCTGCTGGCGGGCGCGCACGATCGCCACGTCGCGCCCGTTGTAGCGGGGCGTCTCCTCCTGCTTGTACGACGCGTCGTGCTCCTCGTCGACGATGACCAGCCCGGTGCGATCCAGCGGCGCGAACACGGCCGAGCGTGTGCCGACGACGACGTCCACGCCGCCCTCGCGGATGCGGTGCCACTGATCGTGCCGCTCCCCGTCCGAGAGGCCGCTGTGCTGGATGGCGACGCGGGAACCGAACTCGGTGCGGAAGGCACCGGCCATCGCCGGCGTCAGGGCGATCTCGGGCACGAGCATCAGCACGCGCCGTTCTCTTCGGACTGTCGCGGCGGCGAGCCTCAGGTACAGCTCCGTCTTGCCGCTGCCCGTCACCCCGTGTATCAGCGCGACATGAAAGCCCGGCCGTTCGACCCGAGGCCGGAGGCGCTGAAAGGCCGCCTCCTGTTCGCTCGTGAGGATGCGGGACGAGCGCGGCTCCGCGGGAACCGCCGCCCCGCCGCCGGCGTCGAACGGGTCCCGCTCACGCCGTTCACTGCGGATGGCGACGAGTCCGCGGCCGGCGAGACGACGCAGTGTGGCGGACGCGATCCCCTGGTGCGCGAGCGAACGGACGTCCAGGCCGTCGGCGGCGCCCTTCAGCGCGAGCAGCGCCTCGTTCTGGCGCTCGCCGAGGCGGAGATCCCCGGCCTCATCGGCGCCCGCCGGCCCGTCCGCCACCTCCTGGCCCTGGGCCGTGAGCGCGGCCACGCGCACCAGGCGGAACCCCGACGCGCGGCCCCTGAGCGATTGCTGCAGCGCGATGGAGCCGTCGCGCGCCAGCAGGCGAATCGCCTGATCGACCGAGGAGACCCCGTCAGTCCGGGTCGCCAGCTCGCGAATCGTGAAGGCTCCCCCGGTGGCCAGCGCCCGCAGCACCTTCGCGGCGGCGCCTCCGCCGGACGGCTCCGCCTCGAGCCGTGCCCGTCCCTGCGGGGTGATGCTGATGCGGCGCTCGCTCGCGATCGAGGCCATCGGCGGCAGCGCCGCGGCCACCACCTCGCCGGCGCCGGCCCCGTAGTACTCCGCCGTCCACAGCGCGAGATCGATCACGAAGCCCGGCAGGAACGGCTCGTCATCGAGCACGGCGTCGATCTCGCGGATCTGGAGGCCGTCGGGCCCTGCGACGTCCGACGCGACGATGCAGCCGGTGAGCTGGCGCTGACCGACGGACACGAGGACGCGTGCGCCGCGCGGCGGCGCGGTGCGATCGTCCGGCACGCGGTAGGTCAGCGCCTCGAGACTGGGAACGGGAACGACGACCGAGACGAACATGCGGGCACTGTCGCGTGAACGTGGAAAGGTCCTACCGCCGGCCGTCTTCCAGTACCGCCATCACCTTCTTCATGTCCTCCCAGACCTCGCGCTTGGCGGACGGCGTGCGCAGCAGGTACGACGGGTGGAACGTCGGCATGACCTCCGCATCGCGCAGCGGGTGGAACCGGCCTCGCAGCCTCGAGATCGGGTCGGTCGTGCGCAGCAGCGCCTGTGCGGCGAACTTGCCGAGCGCAACGATCACGCGCGGCCGGATCGCGTCGATCTGGCGCATCAGGAACGGCTCGCACTGCGCGATCTCGTCCGGCTCGGGATTGCGGTTGTTCGGCGGACGGCACTTCACCACGTTGGCGATGTACACCTGTTCCCGCTCGTAGCCCATCGCCTTGATGATCTGCGTCAGGAGCTGGCCGGCGCGGCCCACGAAGGGTTCGCCCTGCTCGTCTTCGTCCGCGCCCGGGCCCTCGCCGACGAACATCAGGTCCGCGTCGGGGTTGCCGACGCCGAACACCAGGTTCGTCCGTCCCGCGTGCAGCTTGCAGCGCAGGCAGTCGCCCAGGTCGGCCCGGATCGATGCCAGCGCGCCGGCTGGCGTGTGCACGTCCGCGGCCGGCGCCGGATCGGCGGCGGGCTCCGGCGTGTCGGACGCGGCGCTCTGGTAGTCCTCGACCACCTCCGGCTGCGCGGCGCCGGCGCCGGGCGGCTGCGATACCGCGCCGCCCGGTTCGCGCCGCTCCCGCCACGCCGGATCCGTGCTGAAGCCTGCCACGCCGAGCTCGGCATAGTAGCGGAGGTGCTCCGCCATGATGGACGGCGCGGATTCCGGTTTGCGGTCAGAAGGCATCCACAGATTACACGGATTACACGGATTGATTGATGTGTAGGTTCTCAGGCAGCGCTCGCACGCGAGGGATCAGTCCCTGCGTAGACCCCACGCCGCCGCTACGAGACCGGCTGCGACGACAGCATGCGCGCGACGCGCTCGAGGATCGCGCGCGCCACGGCGGTCTTGCTCTGCGGCGGCAGCGTCTCGTCAGGCCCCTCGCCAATCAGCGTCACGGCGTTGGTGTCGACGTCGAACCCGCTGTCGCTGCGCGAGACGTCGTTGGCGGCGATCAGGTCGATGCGCTTCCTCAGCCGCTTGACGCGCGCCCGCTCGACGACATCGTCGGTCTCGGCCGCGAACCCGATGAGCAGCGGACGATCGAGCCCGGCGCGTCGGCGCCAGTCCGCCAGGTCCGCGAGGATGTCGCGCGTCCGCTCCAGCTCCACGACGATCCGGTCCGACGAATCGGAGATCTTGTGGCTCGCGCGGATCGCGGGCGCGAAGTTCGCCACCGCGGCCGCCATCACGACCACGTCGGCGCCGGGTGCGCGGCCGAGGACGACTTCCCGCATGTCGGCGGCCGACCGCACGCGAATCACCTCGTCCACGGCCGGCAGCGCCACCGCGCTCGGGCCGGCGACCAGCGTCACGGCCGCGCCCATCCGCTTCGCCTCGGCGGCGATCGCGAATCCCATCCGGCCGCTGGAGCGGTTGCCGATGAACCGCACGGGATCGAGGTCTTCGTACGTGGGTCCGGCGCTCACGAGCAGCCGCCGGCCGGAGAGGACGCCGCCGCCGGCCACCACGGCCTCGGCCGCGGCCACGATCGCCTCGGGCTCGGCCAGCCGTCCCTTGCCGATCCAGCCGCATGCCAGGTACCCCTCGCCGGGGTCCACGAAGCGGACGCCGCGCGCCGCGAGGGCCTCGACGTTCCGGACCACGGCGGGGTGCGCGAGCATGTTCGAGTTCATCGCGGGCGCCATGAGCACGGGCGCACGGGTGGCGAGATACAGCGACGAGAGGAAGTCGTCGGCGATGCCGCCGGCGAACTTGCCGATGATGTTCGCGGTCGCGGGCGCGACCAGCAGCAGCGCGATATCGTCGGCGACCGAGATGTGCTCGATGTCGGCGTTCGTGCCGGGCGCCCACTGGTCCGTGATGACGCGGCGCCGGGTGATCGCCTCGAATGTCACGGGGCCGACGAAGCGCCGGGCCGATCGCGTCATGATCGCGACCACATCGTGCCCCCGCTTCTGCAGTCCGCGCGCGACCTCGACGGCCTTGTAGGCGCCGATGCCGCCGGTGACGCCCAATGCGATCAGTGACATGGAAGATCCACCGCACGGGCGACCGGCCGATCGCCCCTGCACCATCCGTCCCGCGTCAGCACGCGTCTCTGAATGTCCGAATCACCTCGTCGGCCCGGCCCCGCATGGTGCGCAGGCGCAGCCGCTCGGCCTCGACGATCGCCGCGAGGCGCCCGACGGCGATCTCCACCTCGTCGTTGATGACGACGTAGTCGTACTCCTCGACGGCGGTCACTTCCTGCCGGGCAACCTCGAGCCGGCGCTCGATCTGGCCGGGCGAGTCCTTGCTGCGGGCCTTCAGGCGGGTGCACAGCACGTCGAACGACGGCGGCAGCACGAAGATGCCCACGTGCACGAAGCCGCTCCGGCGCACCTGCCGCGCACCCTGCACGTCGATGACCAGGACCAGGTCGGTGCCGGACGCCAGCACGCGCTCCGTCTCCCGGTGGCTCGTCCCGTACAGGTTCCCGAAGACGTCCGCCCACTCGAGAAAGCCGCCGGCCGCGATCATGTGCTCGAACCGCTCGCGGCTGATGAAATTATAGTCCACGCCGTCGGACTCGCCCGCCCGCGGCGGACGCGAGGTGAACGATCGCGACATCCGCAGGTCCGGCATCCGCTGCACCAGGCGCTCGACCAGCGTCGTCTTGCCCGTGCCCGACGGCGCGGAGACGATGAAGAGCAGGCCGCGGTCACTCGACATTCTGCACCTGCTCGCGCATCTTCTCGAGCTCCGCCTTCGCGGTCACGATCAGCTCCGAGACGCCCACGCCGTCGGCCTTCGCGCCAATCGTGTTGATCTCGCGGTTCATCTCCTGCAGGAGGAAGTCGAGCTTGCGGCCGCACGGCTCGCCGCCTTCGCTGAGCACGTCCCAGTGCGCGAGGTGCGCCCTGAAGCGGGTGACCTCTTCGCTGATGTCGGAGCGGGCCGCGGTCCGCACCACTTCCTGGGCGATCGATCCCCAGTCCATCTGCGCTTCCGCGGTCAGCTCCCGCACGCGCTCGGTGAGCCGCCGCTCGAGCGCCGTGCGCCCCTCCGCGGCGGCCTGCGCGATGCCGTCGACCAGCTGCGCCAGCTGCCCACGCCGAGCATCGAGATCCGCCCGCAGGTGCTGCCCCTCGTGCAGCCGCATGCGATCCAGATCCGCCAGCGTCCCGGCCACGGCCCGCTCGACGGACGCCAGCAGCGCGTCCGGCATCGACTCGCCGGCGGGACGCTCGCGGATCGTCAGCGCCTGCGGCAGGCGCAGCAGGTCTCCCGGCGTGAGCCGCCCTTCGATCAGTCCCTGCGTGCGCGCCGCCGACAGCGCCGCCTGCAGCGCGTCCACGAACGCGGCGTTCAGCTCGACCACCGGAGCGCTCGACTGGCGGGGCTGGAGCGACACGCTCATCTCCACGCGGCCTCGCGAGATCACGCGCTGCACCGCCGAGCGCAGCGACGCCTCGCGCTCGCTCAGGGCCGTGGGCAGGCGCAGCTGGATGTCGAGATACCGGTGATTGACGGCCCGGACCGTCACGCCGACGACGCCCTCGTCGCCCTCCACGGTCACCGAAGCGAACCCGGTCATGCTCTTGATCATCGCGGCGGTCTCATCTCAGTCGGCGGTCGGCGTTCGGCAGCCGGTTCGGCGGCTACTCATGCGGCTCCAGGCCCGTCGTGTCCGCCACGGCGGCGACCGCCAGCGGCTGCGGGCGGCGCGTCTCGAGCAGCTGCATCTCGTGCAGGCGCGCGTACACGCCCTGGCGGCGGGCCAGCAGCTCGTCGTGCGGCCCGATCTCGACGATGCGCCCCCGCTCCATGACGACGATGGCGTCGGCGCGTCGAATCGTCGACAGCCGGTGCGCGATCACGAAGGACGTCCGATCGCGCATGAGGTTCGCGATCGCGGCCTGGACGAGCAGCTCCGACTCCGAGTCGAGCGCCGAGGTCGCCTCGTCGAGAATCAGAATCGGCGCATCCTTCAGAATCGCGCGCGCGATCGCCAGGCGCTGGCGCTGCCCGCCCGACAGCCGCTGCCCCCGCTCGCCGATCGTCGTCTCGTAGCCGTCGGGTAGCGAGGCGATGAAATCGCGCGCGTTGGCCGCGTGCGCGGCGGCCTCGATCGCCTCTCGGGACGCGTCGGGTCTTCCGTAGGCGATGTTCGCGGCGATCGTGTCGTCGAAGAGGATGGTGTCCTGCGTCACGATGCCGATCTGGCTGCGGAGCGATGCCAGCGTCACCTCGCGGATGTCGGCGCCGTCGATGAGGATGGCGCCGTTCGACACGTCGTAGAAGCGCGGCAGCAGGTTGACCAGCGTCGTCTTGCCGGCCCCGCTGCGGCCCACGACCGCAATCATCTGCCCGGCCTGGACCGTGAAGCTCACGTCCCGCAGGATCGGCCGCCGTGCATCGTCGTACTCGAAGCCGACGTCGCGGAACTCGATCGTGCGCGTGAACCGCGGAAGCGCCGCGGCCCCTGGACGCTCGAGCACCTCGGTGTGCTGGTCGAGCACCTCGAAGATGCGCTCGGCGGCGGCCGCCGCCTGCTGGAGG
>Ga0299913_10005602_pt1 | contig 10746 bp, 9 predicted proteins | sample RVTome_9_FD_201360 | JGI IMG/M metagenome (GOLD analysis project Ga0299913, IMG submission 201360) | Soil microbial communities from uranium-contaminated site in the Upper Colorado River Basin, Wyoming, United States - RVT155D38 (version 2) ... | reverse complement strand
GCCCGCGAGGGCGGCGGTCCCCGCCAGCCAGGTCGCGAACCCGACCTCGGGGCCGAGCCGGAGGACGGCGATCGAGCGCAGCGACTGGTTCATCCAGCCCTCCTGCGCGCCCGCGAGTGGCAGGGCCTCGATCCACGCGCGCCACCACGCGATCGTACCCTCCGGGGCGAGCACGAGCCCTGGCAGGGCGATCCAGCCGACGAGGACGCCGAGCACGGCGGCGCCGAGCGCCCGGCCACGCGCCCGCCACGCCAGGTAGGGAAGGAGCAGGATCGGCGTCGCCTTGATCGCCGATCCCAGTCCGAACAGCAGGCCACCCGCCAGCGGTCTCCGCTCGAGCCACCGGAACCCGAGCAACACGAGCCCGAGCACGACGAGGTTCACCTGCGCGTGCTCGAAGTTGTTGACGACCAGCCGGATCGGGACGATGAGCGCGACGGCAACTACGGGGGCATCCCACGCCGGCGGTCGGCCCGTCAACCACTCGACGATCACGAACAGCGCCAGTGCCAGCATCGCGAGGTTGAGGAGCTGGAAGGCGATCACCGCCGGCGCGTGGGCGACACCGTCGAGCGCGGCGAGGCCGGAGGCCAGGGGAACGAACCCGGGCGGCCACGTCGCCCAGTGGTGGCCGCCCTCCATGTAGCGTGCCTGTACCTCCGGATCGTACGCCACGGCCCCGTCGTTCGCCGCCTGCCCGAATGCCACGAACCCCGTGTAGTCGCCCGGCGATTCGAGGTCGACGAAACACAGCGCGAGCATCGCCCCCCAGGCGACGAGCAGGAGCGCCCGCCGGATGATTCGCGCGGTGCGTGGGTCCGGTCGGCGTAAGCGCGGTCGGCGTGGGCCTGGACGGCGTGCCCCCGCGGAAGCATCTGGTTGTGGCGTTGGTTCGCTCATGCTCACGCATCATGCTCATGAGCATCGCGGCGCCACAACAGGATGCTCCCGTACGGCTGGTGGCGCCGACCGCGGCGTACCACTAGCCTTCAGGATCCGATCCGCCATCAGACACGGGAGGCCGGATGCATCCAGCCGGCGGATTCTTTGCACCGGGCGCGTACCTCCTGCCGGACGTGCTCAGCGAGCCCCCGGACCGGTGAGCGGCCTCGCCAGCCTCGGCCGCGCCGCCGGCCGCGCCGTCGTCCGCGCCACGCGCCGGATGGAGGTCGCCGTCGGCCTCGTGCTAACGTTCGTGGGCCTGGTGATGCTGCGCGAAATCGGCGACATCCTGTCGGGGGCACAGCAGGTCACGGGCGCCCATCCCATCGCGCCGATCATCCTGCTCGCCGTCGGCGCCGCCGCCGCGATCGGCTTCGGCGTGCAGTTCATCTTCAAGGGGTTCTAGCGTTCGAGCGCCGCCTCGAGGTCCGCGATCAGGTCCTCCGGATCCTCGATCCCCACCGACAGGCGCAGCAGGTTGGCGGGAACGACGCTGTGCGGGCCCTCGACGGAAGCCCGGTGCTCGATCAGGCTTTCGATGCCGCCCAGCGAGGTGGCCGGCATGAACACCGATGTCCCCGCCGCGATCGCCTTCGCGCGCGCGGCGTCGCCGGCAATCAGCAGGGACAGCATCCCGCCGAACCCGCCGGTCATCTGGCGCGCGGCGACGGCGTGGCCCGGGTGGCTCTCGAGGCCGGGGTAGAGGACGGACTCGACGGCCGGATGGCCCTCGAAGCGTCGGGCGATGTGGAGGGCGCTGCTCGAGGCGCGCTCGTAGCGGAGCGCCAGGGTACGCAGTCCGCGGATGAGCAGCCACGCTTCGAACGCGCCGATGACGTTGCCCGCCAAGGTGCGGAGCTTCGCGAGCTCGGCCCATCTTTCGTCCGCCTCGCGGGTCACGAGCACGCCGGCCGTCAGGTCGGAGTGCCCGTTCAGGTACTTGGTGGCGGAGTGGAAGACGAGGTCGGCCCCCAGCTCGAGCGGCCGCGTCGTGACGGGCGGCGCCACCGTGGAGTCTACGGCGAGCGCGGCGCCCGCCGCGTGCGCGACGTCCGCCGCCCGGGCGATGTCGACCACGTCCCAGGTCGGATTGACCGGGCTCTCGATCCACACGAGACTTGTCCGTCCCGGGCTTACGGCCTCCTCGAGCGCCCCGTCGCGCGCCGCGTCGAACATCGTGAGCACCACGCCGCGGCGCTCCGCGATCCGGTGCAGCCAGTCCTGGGCGCCGTGGTACATGACCCGCGGCGCGACGATCCGGTCACCCTTCCCGAGCGTCTCGAACACGGTGGTCGCGGCCGCCATCCCGCTGCCGAACAGGAGCGCGCCCGCACCGCCGTCCAGCTCGGCCAGGACGTGCTCGGCCAGCCGGACGGTCGGACTCCCGTTGCGGGCGTACAGGAACTCGTCGGGCAGCCGGTAATCCGGTCCGCGGGCGAACGTCGCGCTCGAAACGAGCGGTGGGATTACGGCCCCCGTTGCCGGATCGGGCGTGTAGCCGGCATGCGCGAGCAGGGTATCGAGCGAAACGCGGTCGGGCATCTCGGGCGCCTCCTGTGTGGAGTTGTCGACCGAACATAAGCGCCCGACGATCGGGCCTACAGCGTGGCGATGTCGCGGTTCGACAGTGGCCCGTCGGCGTAGCTGTCCCGATAGTTCACCTTCCGCTCGAGCGCCTCGATCACCGCGCCGGCGAAGTCGACCTCGTACATTTTCCCGGCGCCGCCGAGCCCACCGGGTGAAAATACGTTGACCTCCATGAGCTTGTCGCCGACCACGTCGAGTCCGACCAGGAACATTCCGTCCTGGACGAGCTTCGGCCGCACGAGCTCCGCGAGCTCGAAGACCCGCTCGTCGAGCTCCACCGGCCGCATCGCCCCCCCGGCGTGCATGTTGCTGCGGATATCGCCCGTTTCGTTGACCCGTCGAAACGCCGCGTAGGACCCGTCGACTTCCAGCAGCTCGCCGTTCATCACGAACACCCGGACATCCCCCTCCTCGGCCTCGGGCAGAAACTCCTGGACGACCATGTAGCCGTCGCGGCTCACGGCTTCGATGATCTGGGACAGGTTCGATCCGTCCTCCGGATCGACGAGGAACACGCCCTGGCCGCCGGAACCCTGAAGGGGCTTGATCACGACTTTGCCGGATCGCGAGTCGACGAACGACCGGACCTCGTCAGGGTCGCGCGTTATCAGGGTCGTCGGACGGGCCGCCTCCGGGAACTGCTGGAAGTAGGTCTTGTTGGCGGCGTTGGCGAGGCTGAACGGATCGTTCAGCACGATCACGCCACTCCGCACGGCCAGCTGTCCGAACAGGATGCCGCTCATCTGGGCCCACGGCCGTTCGATCGCGTCGCCGGCGGGATCGTTGCGCAGCATCAGGACGTCGAGCTCGTCGACCCGGATGCGCTCCCGGTCGGCGTCGTCGGCCTGCAGTGCCCGCAGGTAGGTCTCCGTCGACTTGTACCGCGTACCGGGGACGGTTCGTGCCGTCGCGGAGATTCCTCCGTCGACGTCGTATATGAACTCTCCCACCCCCGTCGTCCATACCTCGTGGCCCCGATGCAGGGCGCTGAGGCCGAGGTGGGTCGTCGTGTAGCGATGATCCTCCGTGAGCACATCGTTCACCACGAAACCGATTCTCATCTCAGGCACTCCTTTCGAACAGCTCGACGATCGGCTTTCCGTCGAGCAGCGCCGCCAGTCGGTCCGACGCTCCCGGCGCGTCGAGAGCGGCGGGCCGCAGCGCGGGTTCGCTCAGCACGCCGCGATACAGTAGCTCGCGCACGACCGGCATGTCGCGCAGGGCCACCTTTCCGATGAACGCCAGCGCCGGATCGCCGCCCTCCCGCAGATACCCGACCACCTGCTGGAACCCGCGCAGGTACACCGCGTCCTTGGTCAGGCCCCCGGCCCTGACGACCCGCATCGTCGTCGTGAAGGCGAGGTGCGGGCCGAGGCCGCACCGTTCGACGAGCTCGCCGAAGATCTCCACGAACGACGCTCCGCCGATCATTCGGTCGACGGCCACGACACGAGCGGCGAGCAGGCGGAGCCTGGCGCGCGTGAGCCCGCCGACCAGATACTCGCTCAGCACGGCGAGACCCTCCTGCAGCACCTCGTGCCCCGCGAGGCCCGTGCGGAAAATCTCCAGGGGCTGTCTGCCGCCGTTGAACCACGTGAGCACGTGCGTACCCACCTCGTGGTGGAGCAGGGCGCGTGCCCGCCTCGGCGTGACGGTCATCGTCCGGTCGATCAGCAGCGTACCACTCGAAACCAATAGTCCGGAGATGTCGTCGCGCACGTCGATCTCGGCATCGAACTGGGGAACCTGCTCCCGGTACTGCGCGAACTCGTCCGTTGCGAGTCGGGCGAAGTCGACGGCGTCCACGTCCCCGGCCTCGTCGTCCTCCGCCCCGTCCGGCTCGATCGCCGCCAGCAGACCGTCCGCCAGCCGCAACAGGTCGGGCTCGACGACGCCGTACAGCTGGAAGCTGCCGTAAAGGAACCGGTGCGTGTTGCGCTCGGCGAGCATGGTGAGCTGTCGGGCGACCTCGCGCATCTTCTCCCGGAAGAGGCGATCGAGGGTAGGGTCCTCCACGTCCTCGAGCGGCACGGCGTACAGATCGCGCAGCAGGAGCTCCGGTTCGGCGGTCAGGGGTCGATAGCGGAACGAGGGCTCCTCCCCGAGCCCCGTGTCCTCGAATTTCCGCCACGCCTCGGCGGCGTCGACCGGCGTCACGGAGAGCAGGAAATCATACGCGCCGCAGATGTCTCCCAGGGCGCCATCCACCTTACGCACGGCCCGGACCAGCGCCCGCCGGCCGAGCCCCTGCCAGGCCCGCGGGTCGGCCGAAGTCTTCTCCTCGCTGAACGCGAAGAATGCCCGCTGCAAGGCCGCGGAGAGCTGGGAACTGAGCTCGCGCACGACCTCCGGATACGGTGTCCCGCCCGCGTCACGGAACATGGGTTCGAGCTCGATACCGATTACGTAGCACTTCAGCCGGTTGGCCTCGTCCGGGGCGAGCAGGGGCGGAAGACCCGACGGCGTGGCCGACTTCGCCTCGACCAGGCGGACCTGCGGGCGCCAGTAGCCGACGTCGAGTTCCTCCAGGACGGCGCTCAGCTCGTTCGCGGTTTCGAGCTCGCCCTGCTGGTCGGGTGTCACCACACGGACCATCGAGTCCCTCCCCTCCGCGGCGGGCTCGGAGACGGTCCACAGCTCGATGATCAGGAAAGCGCCGAACACGTTCGACAGCGTCTCGACCACACCCTGGACGAGTTCGGAGAGCGGTTCGGCGAACTCGGGATCCGCCGACGCCGCCAGATAGGAGGCCTGGCCGGTGATCAGGCGCGCGGTTCCCGGATCGGGCCGATCGACGGGCCTCCTGTAGACCACGAGGAAGGGGAGCTGACGATCGACGTGCAGGCGGCCGCCGCCCGGAAGCGTGCGGCGCAGCCTCTGGCCGGTCGACAGCCGATCCCGCACTGCCTCGACGAGCCCCTCGGGTAGCTCGAGGCTCACAGCGCGGCCATCACGCCGAGGGTGCCCTCAGCGGCGACCCGGAGGGCACCCTCGATCGCCTCGACGATCTCGTCGTGCCGCCGGCCCGTCCACTCGTCCATATAGAATTTCTTGCATTCCAGCGCGATCGCACACCCCGAATCGGGAAATCTGCGGTGGATCCAGGCCGGAAACTCCCCGCCCTCGAAGTTGACATTCTCGCGCACGTCCAGCCTGCGATTGAGGACGTCGGCGGACCGGAGATCGGCGATCAGGCGATCGACCACCGGCGCCCAGCGCCGCCGGTCCATGCTGCCGGTTCCAACGTTGATGTCCGGACTGCCGGCCGGGTCGGCCGCGGGGCCGTCGGGTCCGAAGCGCCTGTAGTTGTAAGAGTGGAGGTCGTAGACGACGAACCGGCCGTGGCGGCGCGCCTTGCCGGCGAGAAGCTCCTCGACCGCGTCGTAGAACTCGTCGTATTCGGCCAGGCTGCGCTCCACGAGGCGCTCGGGAGGGGGCGACTTCCATACGTCCAGGTCCCAGGCGTCTTCGGGGCCACGGTACACGGCGCCGGCCCGGGGCCGGTTCAGGTCGACCTCGAAGCGGGAGCGGTGCGCCACGATGCGCGAATCGGTGATCCCCGTCCACTTTCCGGTGCACGGATCCTCCTCGCGCCGCCGCTCGGCATCCGACAGGGCCAGGAGGCGGGCGACTTCGTCCCGGACCTCGTGGCCGTCATGCACGGCAGCCGCCACCAGGGGGCTTTCACCGCGGACGATCGTGGCGATGTCTCGCACGGTTCGAGATGTGGTCAGGGGCATCGATTCGGCCTCGCCGGCGGGAGTCGGTGGTTGCGATCATCGGCGGCCCGGTCGTCCGGCGCCGCCGCCGCGTGTCGGAGGGTGCACGACCGGGGCCGCCCGCTGACCGCAAAAGTCCGCGACGCCCGCGACGAGGGCCGGGTGGATCTTGTTTCAGTCCGCCCGCCCGTGAAGGGCGCGATCACGGGCTACACGGGCTACGAGTCGCCCAGGTACTCCTCCGGAATCGGCCGATTCGGCGCCTCCGCCTCCCACATGATCGACACCACCCACCAGCGCTCACCGTCGAACATGAGCTGGAAGCTGTTGATCCCGCGCTGAAACTGATTCCCGGCTTCCATGTCCGCCGCCGTGCGGTACGAGTTGTACGTGCTGAACACGTGGGCGATGTCGGCCCAGCTCTCCGTCACCCGGTACGCCTCGTCCTCGAAGAAGCCGTTCTCGACGAGCCAGTCGCCGGGTCCATCGGCGTACTGCCGGGGCGTCATCACCTGGTAGCCGTGTTCGCCCTGCGGATTGCGGCCCGACGGGATCAGGCGTGCTTCCGGGACGAACAGCGACATGAAGCGGTCCCAGTCACGGGCCTCGCCGGCCTCGCCGGAGATCACTTCGTACACGGCCGCCATGATCGCGTCGATCGACTCGACGTCGGCCGGATCGGCGGCGGGCGGCGCCGGCGCCTCGGCGGCCATCTGTTCGGCGGCCGCTTGCTCGGCTTCCTGGGCGAGGGCGACCGCCGGTGCCATCAGGGCAGCCAGGGCCACCACGCCCGCCAGCGTCGCCGCGGCATCCGCCTGCACCCACGACCCGTTTGTCTTCCGCATCGATTCCTCCCCGTGTGAGTGACCGGCGGGACCCGGACCACCCGGAGCCCCTCGACAGGATACCCCCGGCGGCCGCGCGGCGGCCAGTTCGGACCTGGTACAGATAGAGGGGGCGGCATCCTAACGAGCACGGGCCGGGCGGCCCCGACTGGAAGCACGAGGTCCCGTTCAGCGGATTCCGGCGCCTGAGGGGCGCGCCCGCGCTTGACCCCAACATGTCGTAGGGGTATGGTAAGTTACCCCAAGATGTTGTGGTCGGCGTGGAAAACAGGCGCCGATCTCGTGGAAATCGCGGGGAAAACCCGGGCCGGCGGTGTGGAAAATTCAACGGTCGACCTGCCGAGCGGGCGCGTATCCCGAATGCGCGATTGAGGATGAGGATGAGGATGAGGATACGGTGACGGTGCCGTCGAGAGTCGTTCAACGGCGCCCGCGATTCCGATGAGGAGGGACGCATGTTCCAGCTTCGACGTCCGCGAGAGGGATCGGCCACGGGAGGCGCGAAGCGCACGCGCCCCGCTCTGACGGCCCGGTGGCTTCGTGACGCCGTGTTCGCGCACCGACTCGCATTCGAGCGCGAGATGGAGCGCGACCGCGATGTCCTCGAACGCCGGTACAAGGCCTACCTGAAGCAGGAGAACGCCCGCCCCGACTGAGCGCGCCAACGAGCGAAGCGATGATTTCGGTCGCGCCGGTCACCCGTGGGCCTCTGGGCAAGCCTGCGGGACGGTGGGTAGCGAAGGCTCCGGGAGACCGGGGCCTTCGTGTTTTCGGCTGCGATGAGACGGCGGCAGCGCGCGGCCGCACACCGTCCCGCTGGAACGCGTGGTCGTCGCGGGGTAGCTTTCGCTTCATGAACCAACCCCTGGATGATGCCGGATCGACGCTCGACGCCGCGCCCGGTTCGACCGGCCTCGACGCCGAGCTCCCGTGCCACGAGGCGGTCCGCCTGAGCCCGCCGGCGCGTCGCCGCACCGTGACGGTCGACGTCGGTGGCGTGGCGGTCGGCGGCGATCATCCGATCGTCGTGCAGTCGATGACCAACACCGACACGGCCGACGTGGACGCGACGGTCGCGCAGGTGATCGCGCTGGCCGAGGCGGGCAGCGAGCTCGTGCGCGTCACCGTCAACACGCCGGCAGCGGCGCGCGCCGTCCCCGACGTGGTCACCCGGCTCGACGCGCTGGGCGTCGACATTCCGCTGATCGGCGATTTCCACTTCAACGGTCACATCCTCCTGCCCGGCAATCCCGACTGCGCGGCGGCGCTCGCCAAGTACCGCATCAACCCGGGCAACGTCGGCAAGAAGCGCTGGGACGAGAACTTCGCGCGCATCGTCGAGTGCGCGATCGAGAACGACAAGCCGGTGCGGATCGGCGTGAACTGGGGATCGCTCGACCAGGTGCTGCTGACGCGGATGATGGACGAAAACGCGGCGCGGCCCGACCCGCTCGACGCGCACGAGGTCACGATGTCGGCGATGGTCGAGAGCGCCATGCGCTCGGCCCGCGCCGCCGAGCAGATCGGACTCGGCCACGACCGGATCATTCTGAGCGCCAAGGTGTCGGGGGTGCGCGACCTGGTCGCCGTCTATCGGGCCCTCGCGCCGCTGTCCGACTATCCCCTCCACCTCGGGCTCACCGAGGCGGGGATGGGGCGCAAGGGCACCGTCGCCAGCACGGCGGGCCTGTCGACGCTGCTGCTCGAAGGGATCGGCGACACGATCCGCGTCTCGCTCACCCCGCGTCCGGGCGGTGACCGCACCGAGGAAGTGCTGATCGCGCGGCAGATCCTTCAGTCGCTCGGCTTGCGGTCCTTCGAGCCGCAGGTCACGGCCTGTCCCGGATGCGGGCGCACGACGAGCACGTTCTTCCAGGAGATGGCGCTCGAGATCGAGGAGTATCTGCGCGACCGGATGCCCGAGTGGAAGGACCGCTACCCCGGCGTCGAAGGCCTGTCGGTGGCCGTGATGGGCTGCGTGGTGAACGGGCCCGGCGAGTCTCGCCACGCCGATATCGGGATCTCGCTGCCCGGCACGTTCGAAGAGCCGAGCGCGCCGGTGTTCGTCGACGGCGAGCACTCGACCACCCTGCGCGGCGACGCGATCGTGGCGGAGTTCATCGACATCCTCGAGGACTATGTGGCACGGCGGTACGGCGCGGCGCCGGTGGCGGGCTGAGGGCCGGACCCCCGATCTTCCCGGTCATCAGGGCGAGAATCGCTCGACCCCATCGACGGTCTCGCGCGTCAGCCGCCCGCCGAACGCCAGGTGCCGGAGCATGGCGAGGATCTCGCGCAGGAACACGATACGCAGCGGACCACGACTCGCCGTCGGGTAAAGGGCGCTGAGCACGTCCTCGGCGCTGAGGCCGGCGTCGGAATTTCTACCGTCCGCCGCGCTCGCGCCGCCCGCCGCACCCGGGTCCGCTACACACACCGCCGCCGTCACCCGCGCCAGCCGTCGCTCGAGCGACGCCTGCATGTCGGCCAGCCAGCCCAGGGCGTCCTCGATCGTCTCCGTATGGCTCGAGCAGATGCGCTCGGGCTCCAGGCGCCGCGCCCCCTCGATCGACTCCACGTAGGCGCCGAAGCTGTCGAACTCCGGATCGGAGACGATGAGCGGCGTCTTCCACTTCTGCAGGAACTGATCGGCGGCGAGCAGCGTGCGGGTCGCCGTGTCGAACAGCATCAGGTGGCCGGGGGCGTGCCCCTCGGCCAGCAGCCAGCGCCAGCCCGGGGCGCCCGGGGCCTCGCCGGCCGGGCCCTCGAGCCTGCGGTCGACGCGCACCACGGCCAGCGGAGCCCCCTCGACGGGCTCGCCGCTCGGCGCGAGCTCCGCGATCGTCGCCTCGTCGACGCCCATCCGGCGCAGGGCGATCGGACCGCGGCTCGAGCGCGGTTCCTCGTCGCGCATCTCGGCGTCGGCCCGTGCGTGGACGGTGAGCTCGCGGGGCGTGGCGCGCAGCAGGCCGCCCGCGTGGTCGAGGTGTGTGTGGGAGAGGATCATCGGCAGGTCGGCCACGGCGTGGCCGAGCCCGGCTAGCCGGGCGCGCAGAGCGGCCTCGCACGCGTCGGTGCCGGCCCCGGCGTCGAGCAGCACGGGCGCCGACGGGTCGCCGATCAGGAATACGGCGGTGACGCCCGGCACGAACGGGTCGGGCAGGGGGATCCGCACGCAGCCGGGGACGATCTCCTCGGGCGCAGCCTCCGGGTCAAGCGGCGGCATCGGGGCCTCCCGCGGGCTCCGGACCTCGACGGAGACCGGGGTCTCCACGGAGCGCGATGCCCGCCGCCGCGCGCCGCGCCGCCACGGCGTCGATCAGGGCGAGCGCGATCTCGGGCGGATCGGGCAGGGCGCGCCCGTCGAGCGCCCCCGCGATCTCGACGCCGCGTGCCGCGTTGGTCAGCAGCAGCGCCTCGACGCCGCGCAGCACATCGGGCGCGTAGTCGCCCTCCTCGACCGGCAGGCCCGCGCCGAGCGCGCAGTCGATCACCCGTTCACGCACCGATCCGGCGTACAGGGGCAGATCGGCGGCGGGCGTGTGGAGACCGGCGTCCGTGAGCCAGAACAGGTTCGCCGAGCCGGTCTCGAGCAGCAGCCCGCCACGAGTGCGGATCCCCGAGTCGGCGCCCAGCGCTCGGGCGGCCCGCTC
>Ga0299913_10005601_pt1 | contig 10746 bp, 12 predicted proteins | sample RVTome_9_FD_201360 | JGI IMG/M metagenome (GOLD analysis project Ga0299913, IMG submission 201360) | Soil microbial communities from uranium-contaminated site in the Upper Colorado River Basin, Wyoming, United States - RVT155D38 (version 2) ... | reverse complement strand
CGGGCGGGTCGAGGTCGAAGAGCACGAAGTCCGGGCGGTGGGGCTTGTCGACGCGCGAGTACCAGGCATCCATGTCGATGCAGTTCATCTGCACCATCCAGAGCACCGCCTCCGCCGAGTTGACGAGCGGGAAGTCGACGAGCCGCGACTCGCCCGTGCGCGGGTAGGTGCGGAAGGTGCGCGTCGGGATCCAGGAGGGCATCCCCTTCGGCGCCTGCTTCTGGAAGTACGCCTCCCCACTCACCCCGTAGGGCGAGCGCTTCATCGTGAACGGCCGGTTACGCAGGTGCGGGACGAGCACCGGCGCGATGGCGCGGTAGTACTCGAACAGGTCCTGCTTCGTGATCCCCTCGTCGGGGAACAGGACGCGTTCCGGGCTCGTGAGGCGGACCGACCGCGACGCCACGCACGGGGTTGTACCGGTCCGGCGGCGTACCCTGCCGTTTCACGCTCGACCGCGGTCGCCGCTGATCGCGCCGTGGATGGTGCTGAGCATCATCGCCTCGGCTTCGGACTCTGCGATGCGGCCGGCTCGGATCTCGTGGCTTGCCGTATGCACGATCGAGCGCGTCACAGCGAGGAGCCAGGAGACCGGGAAATCGCTCCGGAAGACGCCCTGCATCCGGCCGCGCTCGATCAGGGGTTCCAGCTGGTCGAGCACGGGGAGGTGGCGGCGGTGGAGCTCCTCGGCGGAAAGCCGGGCCGTGTTGATCGCGAGCAACCCGTGGAACTGCGCGAGCTGCTTCCAGGTGGCGCGGAGCACTCGCTCCAGCGCTTCGGCCGGCTCCCCTTGCTGCGGCTCGGCTGCCCGGGTTGCCTCCGCAACCTGCCCGACCGCGTACTCCATGACGGCGTCGAGCAGCGTCTCGCGAGTGGGGAAGTGGACGTAGATGGTCGCCCGCACGACGCCCGCCCGGCGAGCGATCTCCGACATGCTGCTGTCGGGATCGCTCGCCAGCGCCTCGAGCGCGGCGTCGAGGATCGCGGCGACGCTCCGGTCGGCGTCGGCGCGACGGCGCTTGGGGGCGGGCGCCTCGGGGGTTGTCGTCTTCTTCGCCATTCAGTGGATCGGCATCGCGGTCGGGTTCAGCAGCATCTTGGGGACGAAGTGGCGCGCCCGCGGAAGGACTGCCAGAGCGACGAGGCTTGCGACACTAGCGAGCACTCCGGCTGCGATGAACGCGTTCGCGATCCCCGAGGCGGCCTGCGGGCCGGCGACGGCGCCGCTCCCGGCGGCGATGGTGGACAGGATCGCGATCCCGACGGTGCCGCCGATCTCGTGGCCCGTCGAGTTGAGGCCGGAGATCATTCCGGTCTCGTCTTCGCGTGCGCCGGTGAGGATGGCGATCGAGACGGAGACGACGGCGACGCCGAGCCCGAGACCGGCGACGAGCATGCCCGGCAGGACGTCAGTGACGTAGCTGCCGTTCGCGCCGACGTGGGCGAGGAGGGTCATCCCGGCCGCTGCGATCAGGAACGCTGCGGCGAGTGGGCCGCGGACGCCGTGCTTGCTGGTGATGTGACCGGCCGCGTGGGCGCCGACTCCTGCAGCGAGGGCGAGCGGGATGAAGGCGAGGCCGGTCGTGAGCGGCCCCATGCCGAGCACGTTCTGGAGGTAGAGCGAGCTGAGCAGGAAGAGGCCGAAGATCGAACCGGCTGCGGCGATCATCAGGAAGAGGCCGCCGCCGACCGCGCGATCGACGAGACGCTCGACGCGGAGAAGCGGGGTCTCGGTGTGACGTTCGAAGATGGCGAACGCGACGAGCCCGGCGAGGCCACCGAGACCGATCACATGGGTCTGAGTGGAAGTCCAGCCGGCACCCTCCGCCTGGGTGATCGCGAAGACGATCGCGCCGAGACTCGTCGTGGCAAGTGCGGCGCCGGGGAGGTCGAGTCCCTTCCAGCGCGGCTTCTGAGCGTCGGCCGGGATGACCTTCAAGGCGGAGATCGCGAGGGCGGCTGCGACCGGGAGATTGACGTAGAAGATCATCCGCCAGTCGCTGAACTCGGTGAGAAGACCGCCGACGAGGACGCCGATCGCGGCGCCGGCACCGCCGACTGCTCCCCAGGCAGCGAGGGCCTTCGCCCGCTTGTTGCCCTGGAAGGCGGTCATGATGATCGCGAGCGCAGCCGGGGAGAGCATCGCTGCGCCGAGACCCTGGCCCGCCCGAGCGGCGAACAAGGCACCGGCGGTGCCCGCCATCGCCGAGGCAAACGAGCAAGCGGTGAAGATGCCGAGCCCGGTCAGGAACATCCGGCGGCGTCCGAGCAGATCGGCCGCACGGCCGCCGAAGAGCAGCAGGCTTCCGAAGATGAGCGAGTAGCTCGTGATCGTCCAGCTGATCGAACTGCCGCTGATGTCGAGGTCGCGGGAGAGGCTGGGCAGGGCGATGTTCACAGCGGTGATGTCGAGGATGACCATCAGCTGCGCGACGAGCAGGACGGCCAGGAGCATGAGCTTCGAGCCGCCGACACTCTCGGTCGGAGCGTGCCCGTGACGGAACCGGTGGTGAGCTGCCGTCTGTGGCGAGTGAGCGCCTGCCGTAGCGGAGCGGAGCTTCTTCGTCTTGCCGTGCATGACGTTCCTTTCTTTAAGTCGGACACTGTTGTCTGGACTACTAAAGCAGACACGAGTGTCCGATGTCAAGTGGAAGTCGACATCGGGCTTTGCGAGACTTGACAGTGCCGTAATTCTTGTTAGATTACGGAACTGATGAGTATCGAAAGCCTCCCGGCAGCCGCGACCCGCTCAGGACGCCCGCGCGACACGCGGGCGGACGAGGCGATCGTGCGCGCCGCGCTGGAGCTCCTTGCGGAGCGCGGCGTCCATGACCTTCGCATGGACGACGTGGCCGAACGGGCCGGCGTCGGGAAGGCGACGATCTACCGCCGCTACGACTCGAAGGAGCGGCTCGTCGCCGCGGCCGTCGCCGCCCTCGTCAGCGAGATCGCTCTCCCGGACACCGGCTCGACCCGCGCGGATCTGCTCTCCCTGATGCGCGACGCCGTCGACGTGTACTCGCGACCGTTCGCATCCGGCCTGATGGCGAGCCTCGTCGAGGCGATGCGCCGGAACGACGAGCTTGCGGGGGCAGTGCGAGGGGGATTCCTCGCCGCGCGCCGCGAGGCGCTCATGGCCGTCATCGAGCGCGGCGTCGCGCGCGGAGACCTCCGTGCGGGACTCGACGTCGAGCTGGCGTTGGACGTCCTCGGCGGGCCGCTCTTCTACCGGCTGCTCGTGACTGGAGGCCCGATCGACGAACGGCTGGCCGAGGGGGTAGTCGATCTGATCCTGGCGGGCTTCGGCACCGCCGCCAACACGATCGGAAGGAGCAAGAAATGAAGATCCACGCGATCCAGACCGGCACCGTCGCGATCAAGAGGCAGCAGCGCGAGGGCATCGGCACCGGCAGACGGCGATTCCTCAACACACTGCTCGACCGCGAATGGACCGAGCGTCTGCCGATCTACGCGTTCTTGATCGAGCACGCCGAAGGACTGCTGCTCGTCGACACCGGCGAAACCAGCCGGACCGCCGATCCCGGCTACTTCCCGGCGTGGCACCCGTATTTCCGCTTCGGCGTCCGCGAGTGGGTCGAGCCGGAGGAGGAGATCGGCCCTGGGCTCGAGCGGCTCGGCTTCTCGCCTGGGGATGTCCGTCGCGTCGTGCTGACCCATCTGCACACCGACCATGCCGGCGGCCTGCACCACTTCCCGAGCAGTGAGATCCTCGCCTCGCCGACCGAGATCGCAATCGCGAGCGGGGCGAGAGGACGGGCCCGCGGCTACCTGAACCAGCACTTCCCCGACTGGCTGCGGCTGCGTCCGCTCGAGCTCGACGACGGGCCGTTCGGGCCGTTCCCGGCCGCCAAGCGGCTGACCGCCGCCGGCGACGTGGTCGCGTTGCCGGCGGCCGGCCACACGCCCGGGCAGATCGCGGTCGCCGTCCTCGACGGGAGCGCGACGTACCTGCTCGCGGGCGACAGCTCCTACACCCAGGACACGATGCTGCGCGGGATCGTCGACGGGGTCGCCCCGGACGACGGCGACGCGAAGGCGACGCTCGACCGGATCCGTGCCTACGCGACGGAGGCGCCCACGGTCTATCTCCCGTCGCACGACCCGGACACGGCGCAGCGGCTGGCGGGCCGCATCGTCGTGCAGCCGGTCGAGCGGAGGCGAGCCGCGTAGGTGTAGTCGCATGAGGAAACGCATCGCGGTGCCGCCGACTCATACTGTCGAAGCGGATTCGCGCGCGCCGCTCGGCCGAAGGGAGCCCCGATGACACCGCCACCGTTGCCTCCGCTCGCCGATTGGGCGGACACGAAGCAGACCCTGCACCTGTGGGCGCAGATCGTCGGCAAGATCAGGATGGCGTCGTCGCCGCCGCGGAACCACTGGTGGCACGTCCCGCTCTACGTGCACGTGCGCGGCCTGACGACGCGGCGCCTGCGCGGCGCGGACGGCATCAGCTTCGAGATCCGGTTCGACTTCCTCGAGCACCGGCTCGTGATCGAGACCGATCAGGGCGGAGGCGAGTCGTTCTCGCTCCACGACGGGCTGTCGGTCGCGCAGTTCGACGAGAGCCTTCACTCGGCGCTTCGGAACCTCGGCGTCGACGTCCCGATCAGCGAGGTGCCATACGGCCTCGCCTTCACGACGCCCTTCCCGGCCGATCGGGGGCATGCACGATACGACGCGGAGGTCGTGCAGGCGCTCTGGCGCGTGCTCGAGTGGTCGGACACGGTCTTCGAGGAGTTCGCGGGCTGGTACTGCGGCAAGACGAGCCCCGTGCAGCTCTTCTGGCACTCGTTCGACCTGGCGCTGACGCGCTTCGGCGGCGGCCGCGCGCCGGAGCAGCCGGACGCGGACGCGGTCACGCGTGAGGCGTACTCCCACGAGCTGATCTCCTTCGGGTTCTGGCCCGGGGACGAGAACGTTCCCGAGGCGAGCTTCTACTCGTACACGGCGCCCGAGCCCGAAGGGCTGCGCGCGCAACCCCTCCGCCCCGCCACGGCCGCCTGGACGGACCAGGGCGCCGGCTCGCTCGCGCGGCTCGCCTACGAGGACGTTCGCACCGCCGCGGATCCCCGGGCGACCCTCCTCGGCTTCCTCGAGAGCGCCTACCAGGCGGGCGCCGAGGCCGCCGGCTGGGATCGACCCGGGCTGGCATCCTCGTGGTGCCCGGCGCCGGAAGCGATCGCAGCTCTCCTAGGCCGGTAACGCGTGCTTCGGATCAGCGACAATCCCGCTGCGCCGCGCTACGAGGCCTTCGTCGAGTCCACGCTCGCGGGCTTCACCGACTATCACCTCCAGCCGGGCCTGATCACGCTGATGTACACCGAGATCGACCCCGCGTTCGAGGGGCAGGGCGTCGGCTCCCGCTTCGCCGCCGCCGTCCTCGACGACATCCGCGGCCGAAGCCTGCGGGTGCTTCCGATGTGCCCCTTCGTGCGCGCCTTCATCCAGCGCCATCCCGAGTACGCGGACCTCGTCTGGCGGCCGTGAGCCCGTTGGGAGGCGTAACGTTCGCTCACGCGATGGCGACCTGCACGCACCTGGATCGCATCGAGCTGACCGAGCTTCCGGCCGCGATCGCCGGCTGCGAGGAGTGCCTCGCGATCGGCAGTCGCTGGCTGCACCTCCGCATGTGCCTGACGTGCGGGAAGATCGGCTGCTGCGATTCCTCGCCGAACAGGCATGCGAGCCGCCACGCGCGGGCGGACAACCATCCGATCGCGCGCTCAGCGGAGCCCGGAGAGGACTGGAGCTGGTGCTACGTGGACGAGCTCGCGTTCGTCGTTCCCTCGGCCGAGGAGGCCACATGACGAGGCGTGCGTGGACGGCGATCGCGGTCTGTGTCGCAGCGGCGACGGGCGCGGCAGGTGTCGCGGGCGGCGCGGTGGAGGGGAGCTCGGCGCCGGCGCTCAGCGTCCGCGAGTACCCCGTCCCGGCGGGGAGCCGGCCGCACGACGTCGCTCCCGCGCGCGACGGCGGCGTCTGGTACACGGCGCAGGGGTCGGGCGAGCTGGGCTGGCTCGACCCCAGGACGGGCCGGACGAGGCACATCGCCCTCGGCGCGGCCTCCTCTCCGCACGGCGTGATCGTCGGCCCCGACGGAGCGCCGTGGATCACCGACAGCGGACTCAACGCGATCGTCCGCGTCGATCCGAGGACGCGGGCCGTCCGCCGCTTCCCGCTGCCGGCCTCGACGGGCTACGCGAACCTGAACACGGCCGTCTTCGACCGGCGGGGCATCCTCTGGTTCACCGGGCAGAGCGGGATCTACGGCAGGCTCGACCCGCGCACCGGCAGGCTGCGCGTCTTCCGGGCGCCGCGGGGCGCAGGCCCGTACGGGATCACCGCGACACCGTCGGGAGCCGTCTACTACGCGTCCCTCGCGGGCAGCTACCTCGGCCGCGTGCATGTCGCGCGCTTCACCGTTCGCGTCCTCCAGCCGCCGACGCGCAACCAGGGCGCGCGGCGCGCGTGGTCCGACTCGAAGGGCCGGATCTGGGTGAGCGAGTGGAACGCCGGCAAGCTCGGCCTCTACACGCCCTCCACCGGGCGCTGGCGCGAGTGGCGCGTCCCGGGCGCGACGCCGATGCCGTACGCCGTCTACGTCGACGAGCTGGACAAGGTCTGGCTGAGCGACTTCGGCGCGAACGCCCTGGTTCGCTTCGACCCGAGGACGGCGAAGTTCACGCGCGTCCGGCTCCCGAGCTCGCCCGCGAACGTCCGGCAGATCCACGGCCGGCGCGGCGAGGTGTGGGGCGCGGAGTCGGGCGTCGACAAGCTCGTCGTCGTGCGCACACGCTGAGCCGAGTCGAGGCGCCGTGACGATTCCCGGCGGCGACGCCATCCTCTCCTCGGCGTGGCTCGGCGCGACTGTGGACGCTTCGGTGCGGGTAGTCAGCGCAACGCGGATCGGCGGCGAGCACGGGTTCAGCGGGCGGATCCACCGCGTCGTCGCCGAGACCGAAGGCGGCCTTCGGTCGTTCGTCGTCAAGCAGGAGAGCGCGGAGGCGGTCGAGCGCGAGCTGCTTCTTCGGAGCGAGTGCGGGGAGCATCTCCGCGGCTGCATCCCGGACCTCCTCGCCGGTGTGACCGACGGCGAGTCCGGCCGCGGCGTCCTCGTTCTCGAAGACGTCGCTCCCGCGGAGCAGGGCGACGTGGTCGGCGGCTGCAGCGAGCAGCGGGCCGAGGCAGTGGTGCGCGTGCTCGCACGGCTACACGGCGCGTCGTGGCAGCCGCGAGACGACACGTTTCCGGCGAGCCTGCCGCGCTGGGGGGCGCGGCCGCTCGACCCCGGCGCCTGGGCCGACCGGCTCGCCCGTGCGAGCGAGCGGTTCCCGCGGATCCTGACCGCCGGCTTCACCGCGCGAATCCGCGACCTGCCGGAGCGCGTGGCGCCGGCGCTCGACCGGCTGCGGGCCGGGCCTGCCACGTGGATCCACGCCGACGCCCACCTCGACAACGTCCTCTGGCGGCCCGACGGGACGGCCGTGCTGCTCGACTGGTGCAACGCCGCGGTCGGGCCGCCGGCCGCCGACGTCGCCCGCTTCCTCAGCGAGGGCGTCGACGCGGCGTCGAGACCGGCGCTCGTGTCGGCGTACGCGCGTGAGCTCGGGAGGCCGGGCGAGTGGGACGAGGCCGTCGCGCTCGCGGTGCTGCCGCTCCTGCAGGCAGCAGTCGGCTGGGCCGGGCGCGAGGACCTGGCGTCGCAAGGCCGGCCGGCGGCGGTGTGCGAGAGCTGGCTGCAAAGCGTCTGCCTCTGGGCGTCTGTCTAGGCCGAGTCCGGGCGGCGCGCGACCACGAGGCCGGAGTCCCAGCCCGGAGCGCGCCCGCCCGCCGGCAGCCGCACCGCCTCGACGTCGAGGCCGCCGCGCGCGATCAGCCAGGAGATCGCCGAGTTCGAGTTCCACATCTCGCCGGCCGCGAGCTCGTCGCGGCCCCAGACCGGCGTCGGCACGTTGGGCACGAGGTCGAGGATGCGCTGCGCTGTCGACGGATCGTCGGTGAGCGGCTGGGGGCTGTCGACCGCCTCGTCGACGTCCGGGATCACGCCGCCGCGCCAGCGCCGGATCTCGTACCGGAAGAGGCGCAGCGACCCCGCCCAGCGGCTCCCGACGGCCCCTTCGGCGACGACGCCGCGCAGCGCTCCGTCGCCGTCGCGCACCGGTGCCTGCTCGATCACGAACTCCCCGTCCGGGGCCCGGACGATCAGGGCGGAGTGGTAGAGATCGAGCGCCGGCCGCTTCTCGAGCCGCGACACCACCGCCTCGAAGACGCGTCCGTTCAGCCGCACGGAGTGGCCGCCGGCGCCGAGCGGAAGCCAGTAGAGGTCGACGCCGGGTCGCAGTCCAGCGGTCATCAGCACCGAACCTAGCGCCGGGCGGCGGGGCGACCATCCGGGAATTCCCTGATCGGACTGCCGCGTCGCCGCCGATGAGTTCCGGCCGTCTCGGTCGTCATGACAAGCGAGACAGCGGACGAGGGAGGAAGAGATGAACGGGATCACGCCGTGCCTGTGGTTCGATACCGAAGGGGAGGAGGCGGCGACGTTCTACACGTCTGTCTTCCCGAACTCGAAGATCCTGGAGGTGACCCGCTACGGTGACGCCGGGCCGCGTCCCGCCGGGACCGTGATGACCGTCAGCTTCGAGCTGGACGGGCAGAAGTTCACCGCCCTGAACGGCGGCCCCGAGTTCACGTTCAACGAAGCGGTCTCGTTCGAGGTGAGCTGCAAGGACCAGGACGAGGTCGACGCCTACTGGAGCAAGCTCTCCGAGGGCGGGGAAGCGGGGCCGTGCGGCTGGCTCAAGGACAAGTTCGGGCTCTCCTGGCAGATCGTCCCGATCGCGCTGCACGAGCTGGTGCGCGACCCGGACCCGGAGAAGGCACAGCGCGTCATGGCGGCGATGCTGCGCATGGGGAAGATCGACGTCGCCGAGCTCGAGCGGGCCGCCGCGCAGGCGTAGCCCGCCGCGGGTCTGTCAGAGCCCGAACGGATCGAGGATCAGCCGCCCGACGATCATCGCGATCACGCTCGTCGTGATCGTGAGCACGCGGGCGAACGTCACCTCGTCGATCGGCCACTCGTGAATCGCCTGCGCGCGCTTCTCGAGCGCGTCGGCAGCGCTCAGGAGGCTTCGTTGCCGCTCGAGCGCTTCGAGCGTCGGCGCCGCGCGGACCGGCTCGTAGGCCTGCGCGTAGAGCTCCCGTGCCATCGCGACCTCACCCGCCTTCACCCGCACCATCTGCCGGTGCAGCCGCTGGAGCGAGAGGAAGAAGGCAGCGAGACCGCCGCCGAGCACGAGCAGGCCGATCGCCACGCCGACGAGGTCGGGGAGGCCGGTCAGGAGCACCGGCACCAGCCAGGCCAGGAGCATCCACAGGCCCATGAACGCGACGCCGCCGAGCGGCCGGACGCCCAGGCCGGGGTCGACGCGCGCCGCATCGGGAGCGAGGCGCTCGCGGCCGAGGCGATCGAGCCCGAGCTGGAGCGAGGCGTACGTCCAGAGGAAGGTCCAGAGGGCGATCCCGAGGACGAGCCACGTCCCGCCCCGTAGGAACGCGGCCGCCCAGCCGTCGCGGGCGAACGCGGTGACCGCGAACGCGATCGCAGCCGCAACCGAGAGCACGAGCGGTCCGGCGACGCTGTTCATCTCGTGGAAGCGGCTGCGCGAGTCGCCGCCCGCCCGAAGGCTCTCCAGGCGCCGCGCGATGCGCCCGGTCCCCCAGAGCGTGATCACGACCGCGAGGCTGAGCGCGGCGTAGTTGAGCACGACGAGCGTGTCGCTCTGCTCCCACACCGCGCTCGTGCCCTCGTTGCCGAGGGCGAGGTTCGCGCCCGCGTTCAGCCACGGCACGAGCGCCCAGGCGGCGATCCAGAACGCCTGCGGGCCGGGCAGGCGCTCGAGAACCCGCTCCGTCAGCGGCCGCGGCACTGTCACCGCGCGACTATACGCCGCCGGGTCGTTGACGCCGGAACGCCCGGCTGCGAGTCTTCCCCCGCTTCATGAGCGAGCGGATGCAGCAGGTGTCGGCGGGCCGGGCGTGAGCGGGCTGCGCCGCTGGAACGCGCTGCTCGCCGTCGCGCACGCGGCGCAGGGGGTGGCGATCCTCCTGCTTGCGAACGACACGACGATCCCGATCACCTGGAGCTTCATCGACGGCCCGCCCGCCAGCGGATCGCAGACGACGGACGTGCTCTACGACCTTCCCTTCGGCCCGGCCGTCGCCGCCTTCCTCTTCCTCGCCGCGATCGACCACGGCCTGATGGCGGCACCGCGCGTCGTCGGCTGGTACGAGCGGAACCTGGCCGCCGAGCAGAATCCGGCGCGCTGGTGGGAGTACTCCGTCAGCGCCTCGCTGATGGTCGTGCTGATCGCGATGCTGACCGGGCTCCGCGACGCAGGCGCGCTGATCGCGCTCTTCGGCGCGAACGCCGCGATGATCCTCTTCGGGCTCGTCATGGAGCGCGTCAACCGCCCCGGCTCGCCGGTCGACTGGCGCCCGTTCGTCTACGGCTCGCTGATCGGCGCCGTTCCCTGGATCGCGCTCGCCCTCCAGCTCGGCCACGCCGAGGCCGAGGCGGACGTGCCGGGCTTCGTGCTCGTGATCTTCGTCTCGCTCTTCGTGCTCTTCTTCGGCTTCGCCGCGAACATGGCGCTCCAGTACCTGCGCTTCGGGCCGTGGCGCAGCTACGTCTTCGGCGAGCGCATGTACCTCGTGCTCAGCCTC
>Ga0299913_10005600_pt1 | contig 10746 bp, 12 predicted proteins | sample RVTome_9_FD_201360 | JGI IMG/M metagenome (GOLD analysis project Ga0299913, IMG submission 201360) | Soil microbial communities from uranium-contaminated site in the Upper Colorado River Basin, Wyoming, United States - RVT155D38 (version 2) ... | reverse complement strand
GTGGGCGGTATCCCGCTCCTGCTCCCTACTAACCTTAAGCTCTTCCTTTGACAACTCCAACATGGTCGCCACCGCCTCGATCACCTCGTCGGGCTCGAACGGTTTGGTCAGATAGTGATCAGCTCCGAGGTCGAAGGCGAGATGGCGATCGTGCTCCGAGCCCTTCGCGGTCAGAACGAGCACCTTCACCGAATCGAGGACCTGATAGTCCTTCATGTCGGTCAGCACGGCATGGCCGTCCATCTCCGGCATCATGAGATCGAGGAGCAGGACCTCTGGCGGGTCCATGCACATCGCATCGACGGCCATCCGGCCGTCCGGCGAGACCCGGACCTCGTGACCCTCCTCGGCTAGGACGAAGGTAAGCAGATGACGGATGTCGGCGTCATCGTCGGCGATGTGGATCTTGGCCATGGCTAACCCCTACAGCTCCCCGCAAGTCCGATTTCCCTGACTTCCTAAGCATCGGGACGACGCGGAGACGACTTGAGCCACGGAGCCGGGCGCCGCCCCCGGGGATACCCTGGATCGGATGATGATCGACTCCCGCCTGCCCCGCTTCTCCCAGGGCCTCCAGGCCCTGCTGCTGGCGGCGGCCTTCCTCGTGGACGCCGTCTGGGTCGTGCCACTGCTGGCCGTGGTCCTGATAGCGGCGGCTCTAGGGGGGGCCCGCTACAACCTGCTCGCCTACCTCTACAGGGCGCTTCCGATCCCGGCGGGTGAGCCGGAGCCCGCCGCCCCGCCTCGGTTCGCCCAGACGTTGGGCGCCGTCTTCCTGACCCTGTCCTCCGTTTTCCTCCTGGCCACGGGGCAGGACTCGACGCCATGGTGGGTCCTGGGGTGGGGGCCGACGCTGGTCGTTGCCGTGCTGGCCGCGTTGGCGGCCACGACCTCGTTCTGACTGGGGTGCGAGATCTACCTGCTGGTCCAGCGGGCAAAGCGCCGACCGGAGTGAACCGGCTACTCATCCTCGGGATCGCAGTTGCCCTGGGAGGGCTGTTCCTCGTCGCATACAACCGTTACCGGACGGGTTGGACCCCGTGGCCGGAGCGGCTGGGGATCGACGAGCTGGGTCTCGAGCTCATGACCGGTTGCTGTGCCTTCGTCGTGTTCACGACTCCTTCGTGCCGACCCTGCAAGGCCGCCCTCAAGGTCGTCCGCGCGGCCGTGGAAGAGGCATCCGCAGTGACCGAGATAAAGACGATCGACGCGATGGAACACCCCGAGCTGGCCACGAGATACGAGGTGAGAACGATCCCGACCGTCTTCTTGATCACGGCCAGCGGTCACGTGATCCGGCGCTGGAGAGACGTCCCCGAGCCGGAGGATCTGCGCGTGGCGCTGACGGCGGTCTAGTGATGCCTGTGAACCAAGCTCCCCCGGTGTACTCCAACCAACACTCCGTGGCCGAGCTCGCGGCGCGCAAGCGGCAGAGGGGACTCTCCGTCAGCGTCTGCCTGCCGGCATTGAACGAGGCGGCAACGATCGGTGACATCTGCGGCGAGATCCACGCCCTGATGCCCACGCTCGTGGACGAGTTGATCGTGGTCGACTCCGGCTCCAACGACGACACGATCGACGTGGCGAGAGCGGCCGGGGCGACCACCTATCGAACTTCGTCGTTGGTTCCACAAATACAGATCCACTCCGGTGGCAAGGGGGAGGCCCTGTGGAAGACGCTGGCCGTGGCCCGGGGCGACATCGTCGTGTGGCTCGATTCCGACACCCGCAACTTCACCCCGGCATTCGTCGCCGACCTGGTGGCGCCCCTCCTCATGGAGGACCGGATCAGGCTGAGCAAGGCGTTCTACGACCGGCCCCTGCAGGAACCCACCGGAGCTCTGACCACGGGCGGAGCGCGGGTCACCGAGCTCGTCGTGCGACCTCTCGCCCACGTGCTCTTCCCCGAGCTCACCGGTTTCATACAGCCTCTCTCCGGTGAGTACGCCTCTTACCGGGACCTGCTTCGCTCCGTTCCGCTCTTCACCGGCTACGGCGTGGAGATCGGTCTCCTCATCGACCTCTCGGAGCGGATCGGCCTGGAGCACATGATCCAGGTCGACCTGGGTTCTCGCGTGCATCGCAACCAGGAGATCCTGGCGCTCGGCAGGATGGCGTTCCAGGTGGCGCAGGTGATGACGCTGCGAGCCGAGCAGCTGGGCCGGATGAAGATGGCGGGCGAGTGGCCGGAGATCCTGACACAGTTCCGCAGCACGGATGAGGGACCGGTGCTGGAGCAACACCATCTCGTCGTCGAGGAGCTGCCTCCTATGGAGAGCGTCGCCGGAGCCGGTTGAGGATCGAGTCCCGAGGTACGGACCCTTCAGGCTCGACGGTCTCGTTCGCCCGATCGGGCTACGGCGATCGGAGCCCCTCGTCCTCCTCAGGTACCACCGAGGGTGGAGCCACACCGGCCTCGGCCGCGGGGGTCGGCTCGACCCCGAGGACGCGGGTCGACCAGAGATGGCTGAGCAGCAGCTTCGCGACCGCAACGGCCGGAACGCCCAGCAATACTCCCCAGAAGCCGGCGACGGTGCCTCCCGCGAGGATCGAAAGCATCACCGTGACGGGGTGGAGCTTGACGGTGCGCTTCATGACGTTCGGGCTGATGACGTGATTGTCGATCTGCTGGACGATGAGAGCAACGAGTGCCGCCTTGAGGCCCAGGCCCATGCCTCCGGTGATGGATCCGACCAGAAGACCAAGCCCGCCGCCGATGAACGGCCCGACCAGCGGGATGAGGTTCGTGAATCCGGCGATCGCCCCGATGATCAACCAGAACGGAAGATCGATCAGTCGGAATCCGATCGCGGACATGATCCCGACGATCAACGCGACCAAGAACTGACCGCGGAAGAAACCACCCACGGTCCTGCCGATCTTCGAACCGAGGTCGGCGAACTCTTCTCTATGAGCCTCCGGCACGAGGTTCAGGACATCGCGTTGCAGATGAGGCAGATCGATCAGGAGATACAACGCGAGCAGAGGTCCCAGGATGAAGATAAACAGCACCTCTAGAACCGACGATCCGACTTCGGTGATGCGATCAGCCGAAGCGGCAAGCCGCTCGCGGAACCGGGTCGTTACCTCGTCGCACCGTTGGTGAGAAGGGGCCTCGGCCCCGGCCGTGTCGTCGGCGTCGAGCAGACATGTCACGGTCGTCGTGTCGACGCGCAATCCGAAACGCTCCTCGAAGCGCTCACCCGTGTTGACGATCGAGTCGGCCAAATCGACCTTGAACTCCGGCCATTGGTCCCTGAAGCGGTCGACCTGACTCGACACGAAGGGCGTGACCGCGATCACGAGCAACGTGATGCCGCCGAGAACCACGAAGTAGGAGAGCACGGTCCCGATCGTGCGGTTGACGCGCCGTTCCTCGAGCCGGCTCACGATCGGGTTCAAGAGATAGATGATCAGGATGGCAAGGACGAGGGGCGGGAAGATGATGCGGATCCTGAACAGGGCCCAGGCCAAGATGGCCCCGAGGATGAGCAGCCCGATGATCGACCAGGCCGCGATACCGGCGCGCCGGAGACGCTCGCCGGCCGGCAGGCGCGGCAACTGTGGTGTCGGCATGGGAGCAGTATCCCCCCGCCGGCCCTCGAGGATCCGGCCCTGGCCTCGGACTAGAAGGGCTGCCGCCGGACCAGCGTCTCCGTCGCCGCCGTCACGGACCCCGCGGGGTCGGCCGGCAAGGTCCCCTCTGGGATCCCCCGCAGATCCAGAACATCGGAGAAACCCGCGTTGAGAACAGTGCGCTCCGACACGGAGATGTCCCCGAACAGTCCCAGACAGGGAACGCCGAGATCATGCGCGATGCTCGCAACGCCCACGGGCACTTTGCCCTTGAGGCTCTGTTCGTCGAAGCGGCCCTCACCGGTGAGGACCGCGTCTGCCGTCTCGATGAGGTCCGAGAGATTCATCACGTCGGCCACATACGAGAAACCGGAACGCAGTTCGGCGCCGAGGAAGGCGACAAGCCCGGCCCCGATGCCCCCGCCGGCTCCTCCGAACGAGAGGCCGCGGACATCCACCTCGATCGTGTCCCGTATGACGTCGCACAGGTTCGACAGTCCTCTGTCGAGCAGGTCGACCTCCACCGAGGAAGCGCCCTTCTGAGGAGCGAACATCTCCGCGCTCTGATCGATCGGAACGTCGACGTCGCACAGACCGATCACTCTGACCGAGACCCGCTCCGCGGGAGGATCGATGTATCTGAGATCCTCGAGTGAGCCTCCGCCGGCAGACAGCAACTGGCTCCGCTCGTCCAGGAACCGCCATCCGAGGGCGCGTGCCAATCCCACTCCCCCGTCCGTCGATGCGGTCCCACCGACCCCCACTAGAACGGTCCCGTCTGGTCCCACGATGTCTGCGGCCACCCGGATCAAACGACCGATACCTAGGGAGTCGGCGCGCAGTGCGTCTCCCATCGTCGCGGCCGCCGTCTCTATGAACGCGACGCGCTCGTTCAAAAGGCCGATGGCCACGCGTCTCTTCGTGCCCCAGGGATCCACGGTGTCGGTGAACTCCTTCGTGCCGCCGACCGCGTCCACCAGAACATCGAGCGTCCCTCCGCCGCCGTCGGCGAGAGGAGAAGCGGAGACCCAAGCTTGGGGCCGAACGTTACGAACGCCATGGGTCATAGCGAGCGCGGCACCCGATCCCGTAAGGGTTCCCTTGAATTTGTCTGGAGCGATCAGGATGCGCACGGCCCCCTACGATACGTACAGATGACGGACGACATGAAGGTCGCGCTCGTTTCCAACCGCGGACCTGTGAGCTTCGTGGGATCCGAAGGTGGGTTCGAGAAGAGGAGGGGCGCCGGGGGTCTGGCCGGAGCGCTCGATCCCGTCGCCAGGCGGCTGGGAGAGCGAGCGATCTGGATCTCGGCCGCCACCTCAGAAGACGACCGTAAGGCCGTTGAAGCCGGTGAGATCGAGTCTCTTACCGAGCTGCTGGGCTATCCCGTGCACATGCTCGACATCGACGCCGAGACCTACTCCCGTTACTACGACATGGTCTCGAATCGAATGCTGTGGTTCGCGAACCACTGCCTATGGGACGAGCTCGACATCCACGAGTTCGGGCGGGACGAGTTGGACGCCTGGGATCGGGCCTACGAGCCCGTGAACGAGAGGTTCGCGCGCGCGGCGGCCGATCACGCGGACCCCGACTCGCTCGTGCTCTTCCAGGACTACCACCTGGCTCTGGCTCCCCGTGTGCTGCGCGAGCTACACCCCGACCAGACGATCTTCCACTTCACCCACTCGTCATTCTGTGGCCCCGATGGCCTCGAACGATTGCCGCGTCCCCTACCGCAGCGCGTGATCGAGGGGATGCTGGGGGCCGACCTCATCGGTTTCCACGTGAAGGCGTGGGCCGACGGTTTCCTCGACTGTTGCGAACACATCGATGCGGAGATCGATAGGAAACGAGGAACCGTCACGCACGCCGGTCGCCTGAGTTGGGTCCGCACCTATCCGATCCCCATCGATCCGAAGAGCCTGCGCGATCGGTCCGAGGGCGAGGAGGCGGCCGCGTGGAAAGACCGCTTCATCAAGGGGTGGACCCACGGAGGACCATCCGAGGGCGGTCTCGTCGTGAGGGCCGATCGCACCGAGCCCTCTAAGAACATCGTGCGCGGTTTCGAGGCGTTCGGGCGGCTGCTGGACCGGCGGCCCGATCTTGCACGAACGACGCGCTTCATCGCCTGCCTGTACCCGTCCAGGCAATCGATGCCCGAATACCGCAGGTACACCGAGCGGATCGAGCAGACCGTCGCCGACGTCAACCAGCGGCACCCCGGCTCGATCCAGCTCTTCATGGAAGACGATTTCGATCGCACGCTCGGTGCCCTGCGGATCTACGACGTTCTGCTCGTCAACCCGATCATGGACGGCATGAATCTCGTCTCGAAGGAGGGGCCGGTGCTCAATCAGACGGGTGGCGTCCTCGTCCTCTCGCGTGGAGCCGGCTCGTTCACCGAGCTGGGCGAGGCCGCGATCGAGATAGACGATGCGCTCGATGTCGATGTCACCGCTGCCGCCTTGGAGCGTGCATTGGAGATGGAGCCGGCCGAAAGGAAACGCCGCTCCGCGGCCCTCAGAGAAGCCGCCGAGAGTCGGAGGCCGGCGGACTGGATCGACGCCCAACTGCAGGACCTCGTCTCCATCCAGAGCGGTGGCGAGCCGGTGACTCCCGCTCCGAGCTAAGCCTCCCCCAGCCGCCGGAGAAGCTCCAGCATCCCTTTGGGTCCCTCGACCACGAGGTCGGCTCGTTCCAGCATCTCGGCCGGAGCCTCATCCGACGAGACCGCAACGCGGAGAACGCCGGCCCCCTCCCGCTCGAGCTCGTCGAGCGCATCGAACGCAGGCAGGTCGACCACGTCGTCACCCGCGAACAGCACCGGATCGAGAGACGCCTCGCGGGCGACCGCGAGCACCACCTTCGCCTTGGAGAATTCGACGGGAGCGCGGAGCTCGAAGGCGCGCTTGCCGGCCGCCTGGTGCAATTCGAAACGTTCGGCAAGCTCGTTAGTGACCCGTCCCAACTCGCGAGCCGCAACGTCTTGGTCCTCGGTCGCGCGGTAATGGAGCCCGATCATGACTCCCTTGTCTTCCACAAGAATGCCCGGCATCGCCAACGCTTCGACACGCCGCTCGGCTTCTTCACGAACCTTCTTCATCAGGTCCATATAAGGGGCCGCCATATCGGAAACCACGACCTCGCCGTCCCGCGTCCGTTCGGCACCGTGAACCCCCCAGATATCGATCGTCGGACCCAGCCACTCCAGGAGCTCGCGCGCGGAACGGCCGGAGACGATCGCGACGGTTCGGTAACGCTCCGACAACGCGGCCAGCGCGTCGCCAACGCCTTCATAGGGCCTCGCGTCCGAAGGCATCGGAACCAACTGCGAAAGGGTGCCGTCGAAATCGAGCAGGATGCCGGCGGTTGCCGCATCGCTCCGAAACCTCTCAACCGAGACGACCATCCTCTTCAGCGTAGTCGCTTCAGCCGCCGCTGCTTCTAGACTGCGTGCGATGAGAGCCCGGCGCTTCGTTCTGGGCGCGCTCCTCCTCGCGATGGTGGGTGCGTGCCGGCCAGACACGGTCGAACTTCGGTATCGCTATCCGGACCGATCGATCACCTATCGGATGGAGGCGAAAGCGAACGCACGCTGGGACATAGGTGGTCCGGGGCGAGGCAACTACGTGGTGACGTTCAGAGTGACCGAGAGCGTGCAGTCGGGTGACGGTGACGGTGCAACGGTAACCGTCACGATGGAGCCCACGGAGGTCGTCGAGAACGGGCTCCCCTCCCCCGGCAGCGAGGAGCGATCCTTCGCGCTGCGGATCGGACCCAGCGGCGAGGTCCTCGAGGTGCTGGAGGTCGACGGCGTCCCGGCCGATGCTCTGGACCCCGACGAGTTGATCTTCATCGGGACCTATCGTCCGCCCCTTCCCCAGTCGCCGGTGCGGCTCGGCGAAGAGTGGGAGGCCGAACAGGAGGTTCGGGTGGGGGCGGTCTTCCAGCAGTTCACCACCACGGGCTCCTTGGATTCCCTGGACCGGGATCAGGCCGGCAAGATCGCCCGGCTGAACTACTCGAACGTGGGTCCTCTGCTGTGGAGCACCCAGTTGCCTCAGGGACAGGCGGAGCTCATCGGAAGAGCGTCGACCATCAGCGAAGCCGTGCTCGACATCGACGGCGGTTTCCTCCGGGAAGCCGGCTCTTCGACCAGCGGCGAGTTCGAGGTCCGCGTCGATCCGGGGGGCCAACAGGCTCCGATAACAGGGACCCTGAACCTCGATCTCGAACTGGACCTACACCGGATCTAGAGCTCGTCGCTGCCGACGACGACGTGGAGCGCCACCGTCTCTGACAGGTTCTCCGGCTTGGCCTCCGCCACCCAATCGAACCTCGCGGCCAATCTCTCCGCTGCCTCTCGAGCCTCCGGATACGACCAGAAGACAGTGGTCCTCTCGTACAGCCTGGAGGCACGTTCCAGGTTCTCGATGCGGAAACCCAGATCGGTCAGCCGGTCCGCGATCGCGTCGTCGGCGCCCGTATCTGAGGTCGAGTTCAGGATCTGCACGTTGATCCCCTGGGTGATCAACGGCCTCTTCGCCGGTTCCCTCGTCGGTTCGGGCGCGGGCGACTCCTCATCCGTCGGCGTGGGACTGGCGAGCACGAGAGTCTCGCTGGCCTCCGGGGTCGGCGTGGGGGTGGGGGACGCGGTCTCGTCGGCGACCGGCGAAGGCGCATCGTCTCCTCCGAGGGAGTCGACCAGGAACCACACGGCCACCCCGACGAAAGCGGCGATCAGAAGCCAGGGGAGGAACCAGCCGAGGAGCGACCGGTAGAAGGGGCCCTGCTGTCCTGCTGAGTGGCGGCCCACCGGCGGGCCGACCTACTGCCTGGGCGAGTATTCCGCGCCGAGGAGGCGGGCGACCCGCTGGCGCTGGCGGTAAACACGCAGCCGCTTCAAGCGCTTGACCAGGATGGGGTCGTAAGCGAGGGCCGCCGGCTTCTCCAGCAACTCGTTCAGCAATTGGTAGTAGCGGGTGGCAGACATGTCGAAGCGGTCCTTGATGGCCTGCTCTTTGACACCGGCATGCTTCCACCAGGAGCGTTCGAAATCGAGTACGGCTTTTTCTCTGTCGTCGAGCTCGTCCATGCCGCCAGACTATTCCGCCCCCTCTGGGTCGGGGTGGATTTCTACGGAAAGAGACCCCTGGTGAGGTGGGCCTCGGCGACCCTGCCGACCCCGATCCAGTGCGCGGCCTGCCTCATCGACAGGTTCTTGGAGGAGGCGAGGTCGTGGACCTCGTCGAAGGCTCGCTCCATGATGAGCCGGAGGCGGTCGTTGACCTCTTCCTCGTCCCAGAAGTAGGCCTGGATGTCCTGGACCCACTCGAAATAGGACACCGTCACGCCGCCCGAGTTGGCGAGGATATCGGGCACGACGAAGACGCCGCGGTCGTGGAGGACCTTGTCTCCCTCGAAGGTGATCGGACCGTTCGCCGCCTCGCAGACCACCTTGGCCTTGATCGCATCGGCGTTCTTCACCGTGACCACCCCCTCGATCGCGGCCGGCACGAGGACGTCGCACTCGATCTCCAGCAACTCCGCATTGGTGATCGCGTCCGCTGCTCCATAGCCGGCCACCGTTCCGGCTTCACTGCTGTGTCGGATGATCGCCTCGGGATCGAGACCCCGGTCCCGGTAGAGACCCCCCTCGGCATCCGACACCGCAACCACCCGGCAGCCGGCATCGTGCAAGAGCTGGGCTGCGTGGCCCCCGACCTTTCCGTAGCCCTGGATGGCGACCGAGACCTCGTCGATACCGATACCCAGGGACTTGAGCGTCTTGAAGATCATGTACATGACGCCTCGTGAGGTCGCCCCAGCCCGGCCTTTCGAGCCACCGATCGATACCGGCTTGCCGGTGACCACCCCCGGCACCGAATAGCCCGAGTTCATGGAGTAGGTATCCATGATCCAACTCATGATCTCTTCGTTCGTGTTCATGTCGGGGGCCGGGATGTCTTTCTCGGGGCCGATGAACGGAAGGATCTCCGACGCGTAGCGCCGCGTCATGCGTTCGAGCTCGGAGCGCGACAGCTCCTTCGGGTTGACCGCGACGCCCCCCTTGGCACCGCCGAACGGGATCCCGGCGATCGCGCACTTCCAGGTCATCCACATCGCCAACGCTTTGACCTCGTCCAGGCCGACGTCCGGGTGATAACGGATCCCACCTTTGGCGGGGCCGCGCGTCACGTTGTGGTGAACGCGGTAGCCCTCGTAGACGCGCGTCGATCCATCGTCCATGCGGAAGGGAACCGAGACACTCAGCGAACGCTTGGGACTGCGGAGGATCTGATGTACCCCGGGCGCGAGGCCCATCAACTCGGCGACCTCGTCTAGTTGCGCGAGCGCGGTATCCCAGGCGGTGTCGTGCGAGGTGTCCTCGCGTGGCGGTCCTACAACTGGCTCCGTTGCCATAGAGCCGGGTGTCGGATTCGAACCGACGGCCTGCTCTTTACAAGAGAGCTGCTCTGCCAACTGAGCTAACCCGGCGACCTCAACTCGTAGTCCTTGGCCCAGCGTACCTTCTTAAGCTGTGCGTTCTTCGTCGGCTCGATCCTCAAGAAGCAAGCTCTAGTACCCACCTCATTCACGGGAACGAGATAGGTACGGTCGATCTGTGGGCAATACACGCCGAAAACGTCCGCCGCACCCCGGTAATGCTGCTGATACGGCTTCGTCCCTTGGTTATTCGGGTGGTGGTAGGTGAAGCTACAGGTGTTGAACTCCACACCCCCTCGCCGGAACCGTCCGGTCTTGCATTGCACTCGGATGTAGTGACCGTCATCGTCGATCAGCAGGTCGTATCTCTGGTTCTCGCCGAACGGCCTCAACACCATCGGATAGACGGCCAGCAGTCGAGCGAGCACCATCGCAGTGGTTCGGTCGCCTACCGCGACGGGATGATCATCACCGACGTACGCCATCTAGGAAATGTAGCGACGGGGTGAGACACAAATACGGCCCCCCCCGTGAAAAGGGGGGATGTGAGAAAAGAATTGTTAGACGGGTTCTACGTCTCTCGTGGCTAGGTGTTGTTCTAGCTTGCGCTTTATTCGCTGGAGCGCGTTGTCGATCGACTTCACGTGGCGGCCGAGCATGTCGGCTATCTGTTGATAGGACTTGCCGTCCATGTAGAGCTGGAGGACCTCGGTCTCC
>Ga0299913_10005599_pt1 | contig 10748 bp, 15 predicted proteins | sample RVTome_9_FD_201360 | JGI IMG/M metagenome (GOLD analysis project Ga0299913, IMG submission 201360) | Soil microbial communities from uranium-contaminated site in the Upper Colorado River Basin, Wyoming, United States - RVT155D38 (version 2) ... | reverse complement strand
GCGCCCCGGCAGCCAGCGACAGCTGACTCCTCAAGATGGGCAGGGTGGCCTTCGCGGTGCGGGCAATGGTGGTGTCCATCTCCCGGAACAGGGAGTCCTGCACCGTCTGCTGCAGCTCTTTCAGCTGCGGCGACATGGCTTTCAGCTGCAGGACGAACGCGCGGGCGTTCGGGCTGAGCTTCTTGAGGGCTGCGTCGAACTCCTTCGCCTTGCTGGGGTCGAAGGCGGCGCCGACCGCGTCCCCCACACCGACCATGCCCAGCTTCAGCGCGGCGCCGGCGGATGCGGCAGAGAGGGCGGCGGTTGCCAGCAGCCCCGCCGCCCCTGCCGCAGGTGCGATCGCCGCCACCAACGGCGCAGCCGTCAGCGGCTTGATCGCCGCACCCAGCCCCGACAGGGCCTTGCCGAGCGCGCCCGTGAACGCCTTCCCGAACCCGGAGCCGGCCGCCGCGCCGTTGGCGTTGGCGCGCCGGGACCAGTCGCCCTCGAACTCGGGCCGAATGCTGACGTATCCGCGGCCGACGAGCACACCACTACCAGCCACCGCGCACCCCCGATCACTCGGTTGCGGCAGCTCCGCTGAATGCGGCGGCGAGCTCCTTGGCGGAGGACGGGCGGCGTCCGCCGAGGCGGATCACCTTCGGATCCGGCTGATCCTCAACACCCGGGCGCGGGATGCGCTTCGGAGGCTTGAGCCTGCGGGTCTTCTTCCGGTCGCCGTGCAGCTTGATCGCCGCGTACGTGGTCTCCCGGATCGCGTCGACGGCCGCCGCCGCGAGGTCCCGCTCCGGTGTCCAGAACTCCTCATCCGGCGACTGCGGGTGCACCGAGCGGTGGGTGGCGGAGTCACGCGGCAGATGCCGCAGGAACACCTTCAGCTCACGCCACGACATGTCGCCGCGGTACAGCTCCAGCAGGGACCGGCCCGGCCAGTACCGGGCCATATCGAACTCGACCGCCTCGCCGTGTTCCCTCAGGAAGCGGGCGAGGCCTGCGCTTCCCCCGGCTCCAGGCCGTTTCGCTTCTGCCAGTCCTCGGCGATCAGTTCCATGTCGCCGACGGTGAAACCTGCGTCGACCATCTCTCTGACCTTGTCGCGGCCAACGACCTCAACCATGACGCCGTAGCTGTTATCGATCGACCCGATGCGTTCCTGCAGGTCGAACGGCAACGACTTCATGGGCGGCATGGTGAACTCGACGCCGAACAGCTCGTAGGTGACCGGGCTCGGCAGGGCGTCGCGGCGCTGCTTCGCCAGCGAATCCAGGGAAACGGTCTCGGTCGCGACCGGCTCGTCGACAGCCTGCTGCTTCGCAGGGGTTTTGCTGGTGGTCATGGTTCTCCTTCGCTGCGGTGCTGCGGTCAGTCCCGGTGGGCGCGCCCCGCAGCTACAAGCACACCCACCGGGGGTTTATGCGGGCGCCCAACTCGGGTCGTTGGACAGCCAGATGGCGAGCTCCGGCACGGAGGAGGCGTACGCGGAGGCGGTCATGCCGAGGCCGACCGGCTCGCCCCGCTCGAACGTGACGCTTTCGCGGTCGGTGACCTCGCCGCGGGGGATGACGACCCGGTGATCGATGTCGCCGTCGTGCCACTCGAAGCCGAACGCGTACTCCGCCGGCCCCGGGGCGGCCGGGATGTCCAGCCGGAACACCGTGCCCGGCGTCACCTCAGTGATCGTGCTGTCCGGGAAGTAGGCAGTCACCGCGCGGGACTTGAGCTCGATCGCGGTGAACGCCAGCGTCAGATCGACGGAGGTCAACACCTTCCGGATCGGGTTCAGCGACTGCCACGCCATGATGTCCTCGGTGTCAGTGCTGTACTCCATCTCGACGCCGTCGTCGGACAGGTAGCCGAGGTCCACCCACGCGGGCGCCCACGCGGTCGTCAGGTCGATCGGTGCGGTCGTGCCGATGGGCGCAAGGTAGACGTGACCGTTTTCGCCGCTGCCGACCCGCACGTTGCTGGGGTTGAGAGCCATTCCGGTGCCTCCGGGCATGCCTAGGACCCGCTCGGCGCACCGGCGGGTGGAGATTTACAGGGGGAAGCTGCGGAGGGTGGTGCTACGCGGGCCGCACGCGCATCGACATGACCAGCACGTAGCGGGGCGTGCCGGTCACCGGGTCGGGCAGCCAGATCAGGCTGGTGTCCCGCACGCGGGAGATCCGGGCTGCGCCGAGGGTGAGCCCGTCGGCGGCGTGCATGTGGGCGCGCACCTGCTGCGCCAAGTCCTGCGCGGCGGGCTGGCTGTCGGCCAGCACATCGAAGTCGAGGGTGGGTTCATCGAGCACCAGCCGCAGATACGTCGCCCCACCCGACCGGCTCACGCCGACGAACGGCAGGCTCTTCGTGAGCTCCTGCGGCCAACGGGTCCCGACGCCCACCAACGGGTCGAGGACCGACGGCAGATAGCCGGTCACGGCCTCCTCGACGTCGGGGAAGACGACCAGGGGCACGCTCACGTGTCGCCCCGGCGCGTACGCCGCGGTGGCTTCTCCGGCTCGTCGGCGGCGGACTCCGGCTCCACCACGACGGCCGGCGTGGGCTGTTCGACGACCTCGGCGACGCGGCCGTCGCGGCGCAGCGCGGGCAGCTCCCCGTCCGGCACCTCGACCACCTCGCCCGGGGCGCGGCCGTTCAGCCAGTTCGCGAGCCGAATGTGTGTCATGTGCTGCTCCTCAAATCCTCAGGGAGTCCAACGCGCGCCCGAGGACGCGCCACTTGGGGGAGTGGCCGTGCTGCGGACGATCGTTCGAGGTCGCGGGACGGCCTGAGCCGTACTCCACTTGCGCCCACCAGGCGGCTGTTGCGCCGAACTCGGCCCGCCAGCCGGAGGCGTTGAGCTCGGCTTCGGAGTACAGCGACGTCTTGTACTCGCCGTGGCGCTGCACGCTCGGGTCCCACGTGGGCCCGCTGTACGTGGGGGCGACCGCCTCGGCGCTGTTCAGGCCCCGGTCCGCAATGTCCTTCAGCGTGTCCCGCATGCCGTCCTCGCGGGCCAACTCCCGGTACATGGCGGGGTTGGGCACGAAGCGGAAGCTGCTGCGCGGCATCAGTCGACCTCCCGCAGGCCGGCCTCGACGTGGTGTACGCGGCCGTTGATCCTCCAGCGGCCGACCTTGCCGTCGACCTCCAGCACCATGCCGCCGTACTCGATCCGGTCGGTCTCGACGAGGTCGAGGTCCATGCCGGGCCGGGTGTAGAGCCGCCAGCCGGTGATCGTGGTCTGACGGGTCGTCGTGTGCTCGTCGGATTGCGGCGGGCTGCCGGACGGCTGCACGTTCACACCTGCCACCGGCAGACGAGCCGGCGCTGTCCAGTCCCGCACCTTGTTGCCGTACCGGTCGGCTGCCAGCGGCGCCCGCAGCCGCACCACGCTGTGTGCGTAGTGGCGGCTCACGCCGGCCGCATCCGCATGCTGCCGGCCGTCCGCCGGTACCGGTCCAACGTGCGCTGTTCCGTACGGGAGAGCAGCACGCCCAACGCTTCACCGCTGCTGGGGATCAGGTAGGTGGTCGATTCGCCGCCCACCGCCTCCGACCTCACCTGTCCGGGGTTGGTCATGGCCCGGTTGGCGGCCTGCATGACGATCGCCGCGATGTCGTCCGGTACCGGATCCCAGCCGTGCGTGTAGGTGACGTCCACCTCGGGCGGGCCGTGCGCGGCCGGCGGATAGTCCCACGGCGCCGAGCGCACGAGCAGCGTCACGTCCTCCAGCCACCAGTCGTACGTGAGCACCCCGTTGACGGAGACCTCGGCGACGTCCTCGACGGGCCGCTGCGGCAGCGTGACCGTGCCGCCGGAGCCGACCGCGAAATGGTGGTGATCGGCCCGTTGGAGACGGAACGTGTCGGTCGTCGTCGCCCGCGACACATCCAGCCGCAGATAGCGGCGGACGACGCCGGACGCGCGCCGCAGCAGGGCGTGCGCCTGCACCTCCTCCGCCGGGCCGAAGGTGTAGCCGGCCTCGGCGGCGAAGTCGGCCACCGTGACCAGCGACGGCAGTACAGCCACGGCGACCTCCCCTCGTTAGCGGTCGCGTGCGGCGTCGTCGAGCTGCCGCCGCACCGCCCGCGCGTGCTCCGGGTCGGACTCCGGCGTCGGCTTTCCCGCCGTCACCCCGGCGACCGTGTAGTTCTCATTCGGCGTGGGGTCAACTTCCACACCGAGAAACCCCTGCTCCTCGGCGGCTTCGACCACCTTCTGCACCTGCTCGGCGACCGGATCGCCTCCGCCGGGTTTCCTGGTCCGAATGGTGCTCTTCTCCTCGGCCACAGCCGATTCCTCCCATCAGAAAACCCCCGGAGCCAACGGCCTTCGGGGGCTGCTTCGTTGAGCGGGTCCGGTCAGGCGCCGACGGTCTTCAGCACGCCCACCGGGTAGCGGGACGCCTCAGTCGGCTGATCGTTGTTGATCGTGTTGGAGACCTGCCAGCCGACGCGGAACGTCAGCCGCACGGCGGTCATGTCCTGCTGCGCGAGGTTGTAGACGATCGCCCCGGTGTTGTCCTGGATGACGGCCTGATCCAGCACCTTCATGGTGATGTCCTGCCGTACACCCACCACGAACTGCGACCAGTCGCCGCCGAACAGCCGCACCCCGTCCACGCCGACGCCGCCGGCGACCGGGAACAGGCCCCGCATCGGGTAGCTGATCGGGTAGCCGTCGAGGGAGTCCAGCGGGCCGGAGACCCGGGACTCATCCAGCTTGCGACCCTGCGTGTCGCGGGCCCGGCGCAGCTTGGACTTGGCGGAGGTGGCGGCGACGAAGCCGTTGACCTCGTAGCCGTCCTGCTCGACCTTCTCGTAGACGTTGTCGATGTCGCCGAAGAAGCCGCCCTGCGCCTGCGTCGCCCCCTCGTTGACGCTGTTCCCCGCCGCGGTGGCCGCCGCGAGAACATCGTCCGGGAACGAGCTCGGGGCGTTGGTGCCGAAGAACACCGACTGGTCGAGGACCCGGCCGAACGCCTCAGTGAGCAGAGGCATCGCCTCGTCCCACACATTCGCGTCCACGTCGGCGAGGACGTTGTCCGGCACCGGCATGATCGTGGCCAGTTCCTCGATGTTGAGGAACTTGTTCGACCAGTTGATCTCGGTGGTCTGCTTCAGACCCGTGTCACCGGTGACCCAGTACGCCATCGGCAGCGCGGACAGGACCGGGAAACGGACCTGGCTGCGACCCACCGGCACCCGGCGGAACATGCTCAGCACCGCGGACTGCTCCGTGGCCTTGCCGAGCATCGCATTGGAGACTTCCTCGGGGATGAGCGCCGCGGCGTCTGTCCGCGAAGTCAGGTTGTTGAAGGCCATGGTCCGGCCCCTCTCCTTCGTCAGTCCGGCCGGACCGAGCCGCGCCGGGGTGGTATCAGCCCAAACCCGCCTGCTGGCGGATCAGGGTGTTCATGTCGGTCGGCTTGGCGGTCTGCCGCACCCCGCCGTCGTAGTTGGGCGTCTGCCGCTGCTGCTGGCTGCCGAGCGCTTCGAGGAGCTGGTCGGCGTCGCTCTCCAACTCCTCCTGCGTGCCGCCGCGAAGGCGGTCGACCCACAGGGCGGGGATCTTCTTGTCGCGGGCGACCCGGTACCGCAGTAGCTCCTGCTGCGCTTCTGCCGCCTGCTTCTCCGCCGCCGTGGCCCGCTCGGTGAGCTTGTCGGCCTCGGACTTCTGTGCGTCCTCGTACTGCTGGAGCTTCTTCGCGAGATCCTCGGCGCGTTTCGACTCGGCCTTGGCCTGCTTCTCCGCAGCCGCCTTCGCGCGGCGTTCGGCGTCGAGGGCTTTCTTCCCGGCGTCGCCGAGCTGTTCGGCGCCCTCGTGCCCACCGGTGTCCGTCGCGGTCCCGGCGTCCTCGGCTCCGGCAGAGCCTTCGTTGCTGGTGCTGGTGTTCTCGTCAGCCATCGCGGCCGACCTCCTATCCGTGCACCCCGCCCTCGCGGCGGGGAAGTTCAGACGATGTAGCCGTAGCGGCGCAGCATCCGCAGCTGCTCATCACGGTCGTCGGCAATCCGGAAGATCTCCTCGGGCATCAGGCGCGGTGACCGTGCCGACCGGTAGTAGCGGGACGACGTCGCCTCGCCGAACCGGCTGCCGACCGTGCGTGCCATACGGTCCCCCGCACGGTCGCGGCTGCGGCCGTACACGCTGCGCCGCGTCGCACCCTCGTGCGTGACCTGGAGACGGCGCCCGTAGATGTGCGCCACGTCCATGCCCCGGCGGGCGTTGATGACCTGCCCGACATCCGCGCCCGCCTCGATCGCGTCCGCGCCGGCGACGGTGAACACCCGCCGCCGCTCCGCGCTGCTCATGCGCGCGGCCAGCTGATCCGCCGTCGGGACTCCAGCCCAGTCCTTCTCGCGCAGCGGCAAGGTCTGGCAGTCACAGTTCGGATGCCTCAGGAAGCCCTCGCTGCGGCTGTACTGGGCGCCGGAGAGCACAATGCAGCGGGCACAGGCCGGGAGTTGCACGACGCGGGTGTAGGCGACGCACTGCCGGTCGACGGCCATACCCACCTGCGTCGCGCTGCGGGCCGTGTCCGACACCGACGTCGCCGCATAGCGGGCCATGTCCGCGAGCCCACCCAGCATCGCCTCCGACGGCGCGAGCCCGGCCGCGATCCTGCGCTGCACGCCGATCGCCGGCAGATACAGCAGCGTCTCCAGCGGGCCACCGTCCGGCGCGACGCCGGTGAACGCCTCCGCGATGAGCAGCGCCTCGGGGATAGCGGTGCCGCCCTGCGCGGCCATCGCCGCAGCCACGTATGCCTGCGCGCCCTGCGCCACCGTCACCTGCCCTTCGGTGACGGCCGCGAGGATCCGGGCCCCGGCCTCACCCTCCAGATCGTCGGCAACCGTCGCGGGAGACAGCCGCCGCCAGATCGCCCCGATCGCCGCAACGAGCCGCTGCTGCAACGTCGTCACCTGCCGGTACCGGCCCGCCGCGACGTCAGCCGGTGTCGGCATCCTCGACCTCCGGCGGCGGCTGCGTGCCCGGCGGCTTCGGCCCGTACATGGCGGCCATATCGCCGGACATGACGCGCTCGGCGGCCTCCTCGCGCAGCTGCCGCCACTTGGCGATCTCCGTCTGTGAGGCGCCCCACCGCTCCCACAGCGCCTCGTGCGGAACGCCGAGCGTGGACATCTTCACCAGCGCGTCGACGAGTTCACCCTCGGTGCGGTACTCCGGGTCGTGCCAGATGACCTCGATTTTGGTCAGGCCGCGGGTATCGCCTGCCGCCTTCAAAGTGAGGCGGACCACGTCCTCCAGGCCCTCGCCGAGCGGGCGGCAACGCTGCCGCACCTTCGCCACCAGACCGGACTCCGTCGCCTTCAACGTCTCCCCGTTGACGTTGGACAGCTTGCCGAGCAGGTACTGCGCGGGGGTGCGCGTACGCGCGGCCATGTGCTGCACGTCCGCCTCGATCGACTCCAGATACGGCCCGAGGTCGGTCGCCCCGAACTCGCCGACCCGTACGTTCTCGTCCTCGATGACCCACAGCCGGTCGACCGCGGCCTTGAACGGCTCGACGCGCTGCCCGTCGTCATCGACGGGCACCTCGTAGCCGGTCATCCACCGCTGCCGGAACGCCGAGAACTCCTGCGCCATCAGCCTGTCAATCAAGGTTTTGTTGATGCGGTCCTGCACATCGAGAACGTCCTCGATCTCCGAATGCGGCTCACCCAGCAGATCCGGATGGTTCGGCACCTCCACCAGCGGCACCTCACCCAGCGGGTTCGGCGCCGGCCACGGCTCACCCGCCACCTCGCGCGGCTCCCACCGCGGCTTGCCCAGCTCACCCGACTTCGACGCCGGAGCCCGGAACTTGAACAGCTTCGAGGGCAGGTACAGCGTGGCCATCCGGTCGCCAGTCCAGTCATCGATCCACGCCTTCAACCCGGCGGCGCGCTCGAAGAGGCTGCCCGGCCGGTAGGCGACGATCGCCTGCGTCGCGTCCTCCGCCGTCACGATCGGCGTCGCCGCATCGTCCGGATTCGGTGCGACCAGCGCGAACGACCGGCCAATCTTGATCGCTTCGGCGATCAGCAGATCCGAGGAGGCGTCCATACGGTTCGCCTGCCAGATCCGCCACGCCTCCTCGTCGCCGACCTCGTCATCGCCGAGGCGGAACCCGTCCACCTGGATCCGCTCAGCCGTCGCATCCACCACCAGGCCGACATAGTTCGAACGGGCCTGCTTCAGCAGCCGCTGGAACGCCGGCCGCGCCTTCTCCTGGATCATCGGCAGCGGGTGGTCGCCCGCGTAGTAGCAGCGCAACACCTCAATGACCTTGCGCCGCTCCGCCAGCTCATCCCACAGCCGCTCAAGCCACCACTCCGCAGACTCGACAGGGTGCGCCACAGCCCACCCCCTTCCGGGCTCAGAACCCGACCGCTACGCGGGACTTCTTCTTCGGCCGCCGCAGATAGCCATCCAGCGCCATCACGCTCGCGGCGATCCCGTCGATACGGGCCTGCGACTCGTGCCTGTTCGGCTTCGTGGGCCGGTAGTTGTCGTTGCCGTCGGCGATCGTCTCGACGCAGCCGGCCATCCACCGCAGCACCGGATGCCCGCCATGGCGCACCTGATCCTCCAGCAGCAGCCGGTCCAACTCCTTGCACGCCGGAGACAGGCCGAGGAACGTCTGACCGATCGGAGTGACCTTCACGCCGCGCTTCGTCTCGCGGTCCACGTTCTGCACCAGCTGCCCGGCGAACATCCGGTCATAGCCGATCCATTGCAGGTCATACGTCTTGCAGTCGGCGAGGATCCGCTTCTCGATCGTGTCGTAGTCGATCGCGTCGCCCTCGGTCAGCTCAAGGAAGCCCTCCCGCACCCACTGCGCGAGCGGCACCTGCAGATGCCGCTGCAACTCCTCCAGCCGCTCCGAAGGAAGCCAGAACCGCGGCACCAACTCGACCTCGACACCGGGCTGCTGCGACTCGACGGCCAACACCCACGCCGACAGGTCAGACACCGCGGACAGGTCGAGGCCGCCCCACGCCCGCCGGCCCGCCAACGCCGAGGCGTCGACCATGCCCGCCCGCTTGTCCCACAGCCTCAGGTTCAGCCAGCGCGTCGACGCCTTCTCACGGATGTTCAGCGACAGCCGCAGGAACGTCGGGTAGTACGAGGGGGTGGCCTTCGCCTTGTTGGCCTCGCGCCGCAGGTACGCCAGCGTCGGCGAGGTGCCCAGACCGGGGTTGGCCTTGCGCCAGGTGCCCTCGTCGAACGGGTCATCCGCCTCGTCGGCCGCCCAGATCACCCCGTAGTGCGCCGGGTCCTCCACCACACTCTCGGCGACCTTGCGGGTGTAGCTGTGCTTCTCGTCGTAGATCGAGCCCTCTTTGGCGTCGTCCGCCGTCGTGATGTACACGATCAGCGGCTGATCCCGCGCACCGGTGCCCGTCTCGATCGCGTCGATCAGATCCCGCGACTTGTGGACGTGCACCTCGTCGATCACGGCCCCGGACACGTTCAGTCCGTGCGCGGTCTCCGCGATCCGCGACAGCGCCCGGAACACCCCGCCCGTACGCGGCGTCGTGATCACGCTCGACTTGACCTCCGCGCGCCCGCGGATCGCCTTCGACGTCTGCGCCATGCGCTTCGCGTCGTCGAACACCCGCTTCGCCTGCTCCAACGACCCGGCCGCCGCGTACACCTCCGCGCCGACCTCCCGGTCCGCCAGCAGCAGCGCCAGCCCGATACCGGAAGACAACGTCGACTTCCCCGCCTTGCGCGGCACCTCGATCCAGCACGCCCGCACCACCCGCACCGGCCGGCCGAGCTCCGGGTCATGCCACAGCCAGCCGAACACCGGCGCGATCACCCAAACCAGCTGCCACGGCGCCAACTTCAGCGGCGTGCCACCCCACCGCCCCTTGGTGTGCTTGAAGCTTTCGATCGCCCGGACCGCCCGCTTCGCCGCGGCGACATCGAACCACGCCCCCGGCTGCTCATCCGCCTGGTGCGCGACCACCAACGGCCGGGAAGCCAACGCCTCGACGATCTGCCCGTCATCCAAACCGAGTTCGTAGAGCGCCTCACGCGGAACGGGGAGCCCATCAGTCGAAGACGTCGCCGTCGTCATCGTCCCCGCCCTCCGGCGGAGTCAGCCGGCCCCGCGCAGACGGCGACAGCCCCAACTCGCCGATGTACCGGGCCAACTGCTGCCGGTACTGGCCGGCCACCGTCGTCGCCCCGTTCTTCTGCCAGCCCCGCTCGCCCATCACGAGCAGCCCGTTCCGGGAAATCTCCCGCTCGCACTGGTCGATACGGGCGACGCACACGCAGTAGTCCGTCACCGTCTGGGTGTCGACGTCGGACAGGCCCGCCGTGTGCTTCAACACCGGCACAACCCGCCGCCACTCACGGCGTGCGATCTCCCGGCAGCGCGCATTCACCGCACGCTGGGCGTCGTTACCGCGCACCGTCGGGAACGTGTCCTGCCAGTCCGGCTCGGCCAGCTCCGACGGCGGAAGCCGTACGCCCTCCTTGACCGGCCGCTTGCCCGGATTGCCCTCGCGGACCACCTGCAACGGAGGCTTCGGACGCGGACCAGGAGCAGCCATGCGGTCCCCCCTCCGCCTGTGTTGTCGCACCCGTCGGGGAGGAGCACGCTGAACAGACCCTAGGAGGCCACCATGGACATCACGGCCGTGACCGTTGTCGCTCGCATCAAGTGCGAGATCAACAATGACGAGGAGAATGACGCCGACAAGATCGTGAGCTACGCCCGCCGGAACGCCGTCGAGGCCGAG
>Ga0299913_10005597_pt1 | contig 10750 bp, 9 predicted proteins | sample RVTome_9_FD_201360 | JGI IMG/M metagenome (GOLD analysis project Ga0299913, IMG submission 201360) | Soil microbial communities from uranium-contaminated site in the Upper Colorado River Basin, Wyoming, United States - RVT155D38 (version 2) ... | reverse complement strand
AGCAGCCCGAACCTCGCGCCCGCGAAGCGCGCCCGGTCGCGCTCGGCGCGCGCCTCGGCCATCCGCGAGTAGACCGGAATGAACGCGGCCGAGAGCGTCTGCTCGCCGAGCAGGTTCTGGATCAGGTTGGGCCCGCGCAGCGCGGTGCGGAAGACGTCGGCCCAGGGCCCCACGCCCAGGAATCGGGCGATGAGCACCTCGCGCACCAGGCCCGCAGCGCGGCTGGCCAGGATCCCGGCCGCGACCCTCGAGGCGCCCCGGCCCCCCGCGCCACCCCCCACCGACCGTGGTGGCGATCTACGCAGGGCCGGAGCCCCCCCGCGGGTGACTCCGGTCGCGGCTTCTGTGGTAGGAAATCGGGCGGGCCATGCCGATCTACGAATTCTATTGCAGCGCGTGCAACACGCTGTTCAACTTCTTCTCCCAGCGCATCGACACCGCGGCGCGCCCGGACTGCCCACGCTGCGGCCGCCCCCGGCTGGAGCGCCGGCCCGCCCGCTTCGCGATGCTCAAGCACGCCGGCGAGGACGAGCCCGACCCGCTCGAGTCGCTGGACGACGAGCGGATGGCCGGCGTCATGGAAGGGCTGATGGACGAGCTCGGCGGGGTCGAGGACGAGGAGGACCCGCGCATCATGGCCAAGGTCATGCGCCGGTTCGGCGAAGCCTCGGGCCTCGAGCTCGGTCCCCGCATGGAGGAGATGGTCCGGCGGCTCGAGGCGGGCGAGGACTCGGACGCCCTGGAGGCCGAGATGGGCGATGCCTTCGACGACGAGGAGGACTCCTTCGAGGAGTTCTTCCGCCTCAAGAAGGCCGTCGCGGCGCGGCGCAAGCGGCCCCGCGTCGACGAGACGCTGCACTTCCTGTGAGCGACCGGCAATGGTGACGGGACCGGGGTCCGGCCGGGCGGGAGCCCGGCCGCTTCAGTCGGGACGTGTGGAGGTCCCCGAGCCGCTGCGGGCGGCCGTGCGCGCGGCCGACGGGGGCCTGCTGCTCGTCGTCACCGGGGCCGGCGTCAGCGCCGCCTCCGGGATCGCCACCTTCCGCGGTCCCGAGCCGGACGCCGTCTGGAAGCAGTCCGACGTCGCGCTCGCCACCGCCGAGACCTTCCGCCGCGATCCGGTGGCTCAGTGGCGCTGGTACCTCGAGCGCTTCCGCGCCCTCGACGCCGCCCGTCCGAACGCCGCGCACGGGGCCCTCGTCCGCCTCGAGGCCTGGCACGAGGCGCGGGGCGGACGCTTCCTGCTGGTGACCCAGAACATCGACGGCCTCCACGCCGCGGCCGGCCAACGACGCCTCATCGAGGTGCACGGGACCTCCGCCAGGCTGCGCTGCTCGCGCTCCGGCTGCTGCTTCGGGGCGCCGGAAGGCTCCCTCCCCCGCGGTGACTTCGAGCTCGAGGCCTTTCGGGCCGATCCCCGAATCGAGCGTCTCCCCGTCTGCCCGGGGTGCGGCTCCCTGCTGCGCGCCCACGTCCTCTTCTTCGACGAGCTCTACGACGAGCACCGCGACTACCGGTTCGACGAGGTCTGCGACGCCGCCCGGCTGGCCGCCGCCGTCCTCTTCGTCGGCACCTCATTCGCGGTGGGCGTCACCGACCTCGTGCTGCGCGTGGCCGGTGCCCGCGGCGTCCCCATGGTCTCGGTCGACCCGACGGCGCGGCGGGCCCCGGCGCCCGGCGTCGAGCCGGCCCCGCAGCCTGCCGAGGAGCTGCTGCCGGCGCTCGTCCGCCTCCTCGAGCGGTCGTAGGCCGGGGCGCTCCCACCCACCCCGGCGGGTGGCCGCGGGCCATGCCGTGGGGGCTGGCGCCGCGCCGCACGAGCGCGGAGCATGGGGCGAACTCGTTCGAGGAGGGCCCATGGACCGAGAGACGCGACCGCCCGCTCCCGAGAAGCTCGCCGGCTTGCGCCCGGAATCGCAAATGATGAGCCATGGGTACCGGCCGGAGTGGTCGGAGGGCGCGATCAAGCCGCCGCTCTTCCTCACCTCGACCTTCACGTTCCCTTCGGCCGCGGCGGGCAAGGCGTACTTCGCGGAGGCGTACGGCCTCGTGACGCCGACCCCCGGCCGGGCGAACGGGCTGATCTACAGCCGTCTGAACAACCCGGATCTCGAGATCCTGGAGGGCCGGCTCAACCTCTGGGACGGGGCCGAGGCCACGGCGGTCTTCAGCTCCGGCATGGCGGCGATCTCGACCTCGATCCTGGCGCTGGTCTCCATGGGACGATCGATCCTCTTCAGCCGGCCGCTCTACGGGGGCACCGACTACCTGCTCGAGACCGTGCTGCCGGAGCACGGCATCGTCACCCGGGAGTTCCCGGCCGGCAGCGACCCGCAGCGCGTCGAGGCGCTGCTCGCAGAGCTCGAGGAGGCAGGCACGCCGGCGGCGCTGACCCTCATCGAGACGCCGGCCAACCCGACGATGACGATGACCGACATCGCCGGCCTCGCCGAGGTGGCGCATCGCCACGACGCCCTCCTGGCCGTCGACAACACCTTCCTCGGCCCCCTCTACCAGCAGCCGCTCGACCAGGGCGCCGACCTCGTCCTCTACTCCGCCACCAAGTACCTCGGGGGGCATAGCGACCTGCTGGGAGGCGCGGCCCTCGGGAGCCGCGCGCTGGTGGACCGGATCAAGCTCTACCGCACCATCCTCGGCACCATGCTCGAGCCCTTCTCGGCCTGGCTGCTGATGCGCTCCCTCGAGACCGCCACGCTGCGGATGACCTGCGCCCGCAAGAACGCCGAGCGCATCGCCGCCTGGCTGGCGCGACACCCCAAGGTGGCGCGGGTGCACTTCCCCGGGCGATCGTCCGATCCGGGCCAGCGCGCCATCTACGAGCGCCAGTGCTCCGGTCCCGGCGCCGTCGTCGCCTTCGAGCTGGCGGACGCCGGCGAGGAGGAGGCCTTCCGGTTCCTGGACGGCGTCCGGCTGATCAAGCTGGCCGTCTCCCTCGGCGGCACCGAGTCGCTGATCGAGCACCCGGCCACGATGACCCACGCCGACGTGCCGCCGGCCGCCCAGCTCGAGTACGGGATCACCCCGGCGCTCGTGCGTCTCGCCGTCGGCGTCGAGCACCCCGACGACCTCATCCGAGACCTCGACCAGGCCCTCGCCCGGGTCGAGGTCGGAGAGGCAGTCGCGCGAGCCCCGCGCTAAGCGGGCCGACTTCAGTCGACGCTCAAGCGGTTGTCGACGCTCGCCACTCCCTCGGTCTGACGGGCCAGCGCCTCGGCCGCCTCGCTGGCCTGGGGAGACCCGACCCAGCCCGTCAGCACGACCACGCCGTCGCGGCTCGCGACGTCGATCTGGTGCATCGACAGGCGGGCGTCCGACGAGAACTTGATCAGGATCTTGGTCGCGATGACGTCGTCGTCGACGGTCGGCGTCGTGACGGGCTCGACGCCCTGCGCAGCGCCGGCCTCGGGCGCCGCCGGCGCCACGGCCGCCTCCACCGGCTCGAGGTCGACCGTGGAGCCGTCGTCGGCTCCGGGCGCCTCCTCGGAGACGACGGCGGGGGGAGCGATCGGCGGCTGGGGCTGCATCTGGGGCTCGCGCGTCGCGGCGCACCCGACCGAGAGGCCGGCGACGCACAGCAACCCGACGGTCCTGCGTGAACGGATCATGCCCCCCAGCCTACCCCGCCGAGGAGGGATCGTGTGCCGGTGGCCTGATCCGCGAGGCCGGATCGACGTCCCGGAGCCGGGCAGGTTGCTCCGGGGCTCAGGCCGCCGCCGCCGAGGCCGTGCCAAGCGCCGCCAGCCGTTCGACCTCCCGCCCCATGGCCCGGCTCAGGGACTTCAGGATCTCGTGCACCTCGGCGAGGGTCCAGCGATACGAGGCGAGGGTCTCGGTGATCTCGGCGAGCGGCACCGCGGCCTCGTCGCGGGCGTGCTCGTACCCGGCCATCGCGCCCGCCGCGGGATCGGCCGCGTGGGCGAGGGCCGCCCGCGCCAGCAGCTCCGCGTCCCGCATGGCGTCCGTCATCCCGTGGGCGCTCAACGGATCGCGGAAGGAGCCCGCATCGCCGACCAGCGCCCAACCCGGTCCCCACGGCCTGCGCAGGTAGCCGGGCGACCCCGGGAACCCGCGGAGCGGTCCCGCCCGCCGGGCCGCCCCGACCCGCTCGAGCGCCTCGGGTGCCGCCTCCCGCAGCAGGCGGTCGAAGCCGGCCTCGACATCGGGACGAACCTCGGCATGGAAGCGTCCCGTCGGCACTCCTACCCAGGCCAGGGTCAGGTCATCGTTGGTCGGTATGAAGCCCGCCGTCGCTCCTTCGCGGTAGAACCACTCGAAGCCCTCGACCGGCAGATCGGCATAGAGCGCGAAGACGACCCCTCCGGAGGCCTTTCCCCGCCAGGTGATCTTCGGGCCGACCGCGCGCGCTATGCCCGAGGCGTGACCGTCGGCCCCGACGACCAGGGTCGCGCGCGCCTCGAACCGACGGCCGCTCCGGTCGCGGCCGCCCACGCCTGCGACCCGTCCGTGCTCCCACCGCAGACCGTCGACGGCGGCCCCGAAGCGCAGCTCGACTCCCGCCGCCGCGGCACCTTCGACCAGGACCCGGTCGAGCAGCGTGCGGCGGGGTGCGAACAGCTCGCCGATACCCGCCTTCTCCTGGATCGGCACCGTGACGGTCTCCTCTCCGTAGTGGACGAGGGTCGTCCGCACCGGCGGCGTGCCGGCCGTCCGGATCGCGTCGAGCATGCCCCAGCGCGCCAGCTGCAAGACGCCGCCCCGCATCAAGGCCAGGGTCGAGAGCGTGTCGGTCCCGGGGGCCGGCGCGCGCTCGAGCAGCAGCACCCGTAGCCCCGCGCGCGCCATCAGCATGGCCGTCGACGCGCCGGCCACCCGGGCGCCGACGACGATGGCGTCGTACTCTGGCGGCGGCCGGCCCGCTCGGCGGCGGGGAGGGATCGATGGGGTTTCTCGCCTCGTTCGGGGGAGCATGATCGTATTCCTCCTGCTCAGGCGGCCAGCGCCGCACGGCGCCGCTCGATCACCTCGGCCAGCTCCTCGGCGTCGCGGCCGACGCCGTCGATGAAGCTGGAGCGTCGCCGGGTCATGAACTGCAGGCCCAGCGCGTAGAGGCCCGGGTGCGCCCCCCGGCCGTGCCGCTGGCGGATCTCGCCGTGCTCGTCCAGCACCGAAGGGGGCAACCACGGATAGACGCGGCGAAACCCCGTCGCCCACAGCACCGAGCGGATGCCGGCGGCAGCGAGATCCAGCTCCTCGGGCCCGGGCTCGGGCAGCACCACCGGAGCGGGCCGCGACGGACCGGGCAGCCGATCGTCGAGCCCGTGGGTGGCCGCGTAGCGGTCGATGCGCTCGAGCAGCGCGTCCAACTTCTCGTCGGCGGCGGCGACGCGCTCCGCGAGCTCGCGATCGAAACGGACCGTCGAGCCCGACGCGGCGATCAGGCGACCGGCCAGCCGGACGCCGCGCCCGGCCAGGGCGCCGAGGTCGAGCGAGCGGCCGTCCGCCTCGCCGATCAGCTGCAGCGAAGGCTCCCGCCGCGCCTCCTCCGGATCGCGGAGATCGTCGATCGACCGATCCAGGATCCCCATGCGGTCGAGCCACCACATGATGTCGCGGCCGCGATAGCTTCGTGGCAGCCGGTTGTGGCGTCCGACCGCCAGGACGACCTCGCGGCCGGCGCGCGAGAGCTCGTCGGCGAGCTGCACTCCGGTCGCCGAGGCGCCGATCACCAGCACCCCCCCGGCCGGGAGGGCGCCGGGGTTGCGGTAGGTGGTCGTCGTCACCTGCCGGATCGACCGCTCCAGATCGGCGGCCAGCGCCGGCACCCGCGGCACGTCGCAGTTGCCCGTCGCCACGACCAGGTTCCTCGCCCGCCAGGGCCCGCGATCGGTCTCGAGACGCCAGCCGCCGGCGTCCGGCCTCGCCGACCGCACGGTGATTCCCTCCTCGACGGGAGCGGCGAACGAGCGGGCGTATCCAGCCAGGTACTCCACGACTTCGTGCTTGGCCATGAAGCCATGCGGATCCGGTCCCCGGTACGAGGTCCCGGGCAGGCGGCTCATCCAGTTGGGTGTGAGCAGGCGCAGCGAATCCCACCGCTCGCTGCGCCAGCGCTCAGCGACGCGCCCGCGCTCGAGAACCACGTGGTCTCGCCCCCGATCGAGCAGGCTCCGGCTCATTGCCAGGCCGGCCTGTCCGCCACCCACGATGATCGTCTCGGTGGAACGCATGGTCGTCTCTCTATGTCTCCCGAATCCGGCGGTTCCCGGCCGGCCCGGCGAGCGGGCCGGCCGGGAACCGGCTCCTCAGACGCTCTCGGCCTCGACCCGGACGTCCACCGGCACGCCGTTGGTCAGCACGTCGTAGACCGCCGAGCGGGCGCGCGAACGGTCCAGCAGGCCGGCGAGCACCTCTTCGGGGGCGTCGCCCTTGATCCGGAACGACGCCCGGATGCCCTGGTAGCCGTTGCGGACCTCGTCCGACAGGCCGAGGATGCCGAGCAGGTCGATGTCGCCCTCGACGGTCGACTCGACCTCCAGCAGGTCGATGCCGCGCGCGGCGGCGATGTTGGCGAGGCCGGCCGTGAGGCAGGAGGCCAGGGCGTGGAGCAGGAACTCGACGGGCGTCGGGCCCTTGTCCGTTCCGACGAGCACCGCCAGGTGGTCGGCGTCGTAGCTGAAGGCCTGCTCGTGCGTCCCCTCCTGGCCGGCGCCGTAGAACCCGTGGATGGTGCTCCGGCTGTGTGTCCCGGACACCCACCGGTTCGTGGCGCGGAACTGGAACTTGGCGATCTCCGGCTGCCCCTTGACGGCATCAAGGGTGGCGAACAGGGTCGGCACGTCGACTCCGTTGCGGGGCTGCGGCGCGGGCTTCTCGGTGGTCATGGTCGCTGTCTGGGTCATGGTCTCCTCCTCCTCGGGCTCGTTCCCGCCTCGTCTGCGGCCGCATGCTGCGGATCGGGGCGGGGGTCGTTTCTCGGCTCCATCCAGGAATAGGTCATCGGGCCGCGATTCGGGCCACCCGCGCCGTCTGCCACCGGCCGCGACGCGGACGCGACCGATCTGACAGACTGAGAGCAGCACCCGATGAGCGACCCACTGGTCTCCCACTACCGGATCGTCGAGAAACTGGGCGGCGGCGGCATGGGCGTCGTGTACCGAGCGGAGGACTCGAAGCTCGGTCGACCGGTCGCCCTCAAGTTCCTACCCGAGGACACGGTCCGCGACGGCGCGGCGCTCGAGCGCTTCGAGCGCGAGGCGAGGGCGGCCTCCGCCCTCAACCATCCCAACATCTGCACCATCTACGAGATCGGCGAGCACGAGGGGCAGCCCTTCATCGCCATGGAGCTGCTCGAGGGGCGGACGCTCAAGTACGTCATCGGCGACGGTCCGGTGCCGGTCGACGATCTCGTCCACATCGGCATCCAGATCGCCGACGGTCTCGAGGCCGCACACGAGAGCGGGGTCGTCCACCGGGACATCAAGCCCGCCAACCTCTTCGTCACGCACCGGGGCCACGCGAAGATCCTCGACTTCGGGCTCGCCAAGCTCGGCCAGCCAGCGGAGCCCCGTCCCGGTGGCTCGGGCGTGCCCACGGCCCTGCGGCCGGCCTCCCTCACCGAGTCCGGCCGGGCCCTGGGCACGGTCGCGTACATGTCCCCCGAGCAGGCTCGCGGAATGGAGCTCGACGCCCGCACCGACCTCTTTTCCCTCGGCGCCGTGCTCTACGAGATGGCCACCGGCCGCCAGGCCTTCGGCGGCACCACGACCGCCGTCGTCTTCGACGGCATCCTGCACGGCCAGCCGATTCGACCGGCGCGCGTGCGGCCCGAGGTCCCCGAAGAGCTCGAGCGGATCTTGGACAAGGCCCTGGAGAAGGATCGGGACCTGCGCTATCAGAGCGCCGCCGAGCTCAAGGCGGACCTGATGCGGCTGCGGCGATCGAGCCAGTCGGTCGACCTGCCGGCCCGGCCCCGCGGCCCCGATCGAAGGCAGGCAGCCCGTCCGGTGCTCGCCGGAGCCGTCTCGGCACTCGTCCTTCTGGTCGCCGCGGGCGCCTGGCTGTGGGTCCGTCGAGACCCATCGTCAGCCGCGGACCCTGGAGGGCCGTCCGGCGAGGGGCTCGTGCGCCAGACGAGCGTCGCCATCCTCCCCTTCCAGAACTTGAGCGGCGACGACGCTCTCGACTATCTCGAGATCGCCGTGCCCGACGAGGTGACGACGGTGCTCTCCCGCGCCCCCTCGCTCGCCATCCGCCCGTTCAGCCGCAGCGCCGCGCTGGCGGCCGGGGAGCCCGATCCGGCGGCCGTCGGTCGCGCCCTCCATGCCGCCCACGTCGTCACGGGCCAGTTCTTTCCCGAAGGGGACGATCTGAACCTGACCCTCGAGGCGATCGACAGCGGAGCCGACCGGTTGGTCTGGCGTCAGAGCCTCACCGTCGCCGCCGCCGATCTCGTGTCGTTGCGCGACCGGGTGGCGGCCGAGGTCCGCAGCGGGCTCCTGCCCGCGCTGGGTGCCGCCGATGGCGGCTCCGGCACCCGGCCGACGAGCCAGGAGGCATACGGCCTCTATCTGCGCAGCCTGCCGTTCTCCTCCGACGCCGATTCGAATACCCAGGCCCGGCTGCTCCTCGAACGAGTCGTCGAGCTCGACCCGGGCTTCGCCCCCGCCTGGGCGGAGCTCGCGGATCGCTACTACTACACCGGCAACTATGCCGGCGGCGGCGAGACGGCCTATCGACGCGCCGCGGCGGCAGCCCGCAGGGCCCTCGAGCTCGACCCCGAGATGCCCGAGGCGGCCGGTCGGCTGATCAACATGGAAACCGACAGGGGCGATCTGGAATCCTCCTTCGACGCGGCGAGCGAGCTGTTGCGTCGGCGGCCCGAGAGCTCCTACGCCCATTTCACGATGTCCTACGTCCTTCGATACGGGGGGCTCCTCGATCGGTCCCTCGAGGAGTGCGCGACGGCCCGCGTGCTCGACCCGACCAATCCCGGCCTGCGCTCGTGTGCCATCGTCGCCTACCTGGCCGGGAACATGCAGCTGGCCGAGGAGTACCTCGATCTCGATCCGGACTCGGACTTCACGACCAGCAATCGCATCATCGTCGAGCTGCGCCGGGGCGACCTCGAGGGCGCCCGCCGCCACGCGGCGCGTCTCCACCTCTTCGGCTTCGAGTATCCGCGGGCCTGCCTGCTGGGAGATGGGGACGTGACCGGGCAGGCCGAGGCCTTCCTCGCCACGGGCTCGCCGGACGCCGAGCAGTACTACTGGGTCGCCTCGCTCTTCTCCCACTGCGGCGACCGCGCGGAGGCGATGCTGGCGTTGCGCCACGGGATCGACAACGGCTACTGCTCGTATCCGGCGATGGAGAGCGATCCCCTGCTCGCGCCACTCGCCGAGAGGCCGGAGTGGGAGGAGGCGCTCGCCGCCGGCCGGGCCTGCCACGAGGCCTTTCGTCGCCACGTCGAAGGGGCCGACCGACCCGTCGCGTCCGCTTCGTCGTGATGTCGCCGGGCGGAATGCCCGCATCATCGGTGGCGTAGTCTGGGCGAGTCGACTCAGCCGTTCCGAGAGGTGAGCTCATGACCGAACTGCGGATCTCCGTCGTCGAGCCCCTGACGCCCGCCTGGGAGCGGACGAAGCGCATCCTCTTCCGACCCTTCGACCTCGGCAGGTGGTTGGTGCTCGGCTTCGCGGCCTGGCTGGCCGGGCTCGGGGGGAGCGGCGGGGGATTCCAGCTGCGGTTTCCGATGGGCGGCTGGGGCGACTGGGGGGGCTCGGCCTCCTGGAGGGAAGGGCTCGACGGCGCGGAGCAGGTAGCGCGCGACGTGTGGCAGGGGGTCGCACTCGCCGGCTGCCTGGTCGCTCTCGCCCTGGTCGTGGTGCTGGTGGCGGTGATGGTGGTGGTGGCCCTCTGGGCGAGCTCCCGGGGACGCTTCGTCTTCCTCGACGACGTGCTCTCCGGCCGTGCCGCGATCGTCGAGCCGTGGAAGCGCCTCCGAAGCCAGGGCAACTCGCTCTTCCTCTTCCGACTCCTCTTCGGCCTCGCCCTGCTCGTGGTGATCGGCCTGATCGTCGGCGGCACCTTCCTGGCCCTGGGTGGCGTCGCCGGCCTCGCGCGGCACGACACGATCGGCGCCGTTTTCGCCGTTCCCCTGGTCCTCGTCCTGGTCGCGACCGTCGCGCTCTGCGTCGTGGCGAGCGCTCTCGTTGCCTACCTCCTCGAGGGCTTCGTCGTCCCTCTGATGCATCGACACGGCCTCGGGGTGATGGACGGCTGGCGTCGCTTCCTCGGGCACTTCCGCGCCCGGCCCTGGCCCTTCCTGCTCTCCGGCCTGCTCCTGATCGGCCTGCGCCTCGGCGTCGCCATGGTCGTCATAGCCGCCGGCTTCATGACCTGCTGCCTCGGCTTCCTGGTCCTGATGATCCCGTACGTCGGCACCGTCCTGCTGCTGCCCGTCCCGGTCTTCGTCCGCTCCTACACGGTGGAGCTGCTGGCCCAGGCCGACCCCGGGCTGCTGCCCGGCCCCGCGGGCGGTCCTCCCCTGGTCGGGCCTTCCGGAGCCGTATAGAGTCCGCAGCACATCATGAGCTTGGCGGCAGGCAAGCGTCTCGGACCGTACGAGGTCGAGGCGACTCTGGGTGCGGGCGGCATGGGCGAGGTCTACAAGGCCCGTGACAGCCGTCTCGAGCGCATCGTGGCGATCAAGGTGCTGCCGGAGCACCTCGCCGCCTCCCCCGAGGTCCACCAGCGCTTCGAGCGCGAGGCC
>Ga0299913_10005596_pt1 | contig 10750 bp, 11 predicted proteins | sample RVTome_9_FD_201360 | JGI IMG/M metagenome (GOLD analysis project Ga0299913, IMG submission 201360) | Soil microbial communities from uranium-contaminated site in the Upper Colorado River Basin, Wyoming, United States - RVT155D38 (version 2) ... | reverse complement strand
GGAGGCGTCGTCGCGTGGCCGTCCGGCTCGAGCGACAGCGCTGTCACGTCCTGGCCCTCGGTGAGCTGCGGGAGCTGCCGCTCCTCGTCGTCGTCGGATCGCTCGTCGCGGCCGGGCTCGTACGCGGCCAGGAACCCGCGGAACGTGATGACCGTTCCCGATGCGGCGAACTCGACGTCCTCCTCGGCGCTCGACGTCGCGCCGATGCGGAGCGAGACGGTCTGGCCGAGCGCATCCTCCATCTGCGACGCCAGCGTGCGCTTCCAGATCAGGTCGTACAGCGCGTGCTCGTCGCGCCCTACCTCGCCCCTGATCGCGTCGGGCGTGCGGAAGGAGTCACCGGCCGGCCGGATCGCCTCGTGTGCTTCCTGGGCGTTCGCGACGGCGCGACCGTACGTACGTGGCTTCTCCGGCACGAAGTCGTCGCCGAAGAGCTTGCGCACCTGGGTCCGGGCGGCGGCGAGCGCCGACTCCGACAACGTCGTCGAGTCGGTGCGCATGTACGTGATGTAGCCCGACTCGTAGAGCCGCTGCGCGACGCGCATCGTGGTCTGCGCCGAGAAGCGGAGCTTCCGACTGGCCTCCTGCTGGAGCGTCGCCGTCCGGAAAGGCGCGGTGGGCCGGCGGCGATAGGGCTTCTCCTCGGACGTTCGGACGCTGAAGGCGACGCGTTCCAGGCGCTCGGCGAGTCCGCGCGCCGCGGCCTCGTCGAGATGTGCGAGATCGGGGTCGCGCCTTGTTCCGTCTGGGGCGAAGTCACGACCCTGCGCCACCCGCTTGCCGTCGACCGTCGCGAGGCGGGCCTCGAAGGATCCCGGGTCGAAGGTCGCCAGGATGTCCCAGTACCCGGCCGCGACGAAGGCGATTCGCTCGCGCTCCCGCTCGACGACCAGGCGTGTGGCCACCGACTGCACGCGGCCCGCGGAGAGCCGCGGCATGACCTTCTTCCAGAGCACCGGCGAGACGCCGTAGCCGTAGAGCCGGTCGAGGATGCGGCGCGTCTCCTGTGCGTCGACGAGATCCTGGTCGATCCCGCGCGTGTCCTCGAGCGCGCGCGCGATTGCCTCCTTCGTGATCTCGTGGAAGACCATGCGCCGGACCGGAACCTTCGGCTTCAGCACCTCCATGAGGTGCCACGCGATGGCCTCGCCCTCGCGGTCCTCGTCCGTCGCAAGCAGCACCTCGTCGACGCCCTGGAGCTGCTTCTTGAGCGCCGTGACGACCTTCTTCTTGTCTGGATCGACGACGTAGTACGGCTCGAAACCTTTCTCGACGTCCACGCCGAGCGCGCCGAAGCGCTTGCGCTCGGCCTGGGGGACGTCCGACGCGCGGTTCGGAAGGTCGCGGATGTGACCGATGCTCGACTCCACGGCGAAGTCGCGGCCGAGGTAGCCCGCGATCGTCCGCGCCTTGGCGGGGCTCTCGACGATGACGAGTCGCTTTCCCATCGGCGCGACACCTTAGCGCCGGAGAGCCTGGCTGGAAATTGGCCGAATCGGCCCGCCGGCCGCGAAAGCGACCGGCGGGCGCGTACGCTGGCAGCGGCGGGCGATACTCCGTCGCGTGTCGAAGCCGCCGAGACCGAGCTGGTTCTACGTCCTCGTCGCCTTGGCGAGCTGGCCGATCGTGAAGATCGTGTTCCGGCATCGTGCGCGGGACGTGGACAAGGTCCCGGCCGAAGGCGGCTTCGTGCTCGCCGCGAACCACTGGTCGAACTTCGACCCGTGGCCGCTCGGAATCCCGCTCTTCCCGCGGCGGTTCCTGCGGTTCATGGCGAAGTCCGAGCTCTTCTGGTTCCCGCTCGGCGCGATCATCTCGGCGGGCGGCGCGTTTCGCGTGCGGCGCGGCGAGCGTGACGAGGAGGCGATCGCGATGGCGGTCTCGCTCTGCCGTGACGGCCACGCGGTGGTCATGTTTCCGGAGGGAACGAGGCGGCGGAAGGGCATCCGCAAGAAGCACGAGGCCCGCTGGCGCACCGGCGCTGCGCGCATCGCGTTGGAGGCAGGCGTCCCGCTCGTGCCTGCGGCCGTCGCCGGCACCGACCGGCTCTCGCGGTTCGGCCCGCTGCGCGTCCGCTACGGCGACGCCATCGAGCTCGACGATCTCGTCGTGCTTCCGGAGAACGAGGCGGCGCGGATCGCGACCGAGCGGCTGGAGAAGGCCGTCGCCGAGCTCGAGGAGGCCCTTGCATGACACCGCTGCTCGTCGTCGACGGGGACTCGTTCGCTCATCGCGCGTATCACGCCATCCCGAAGTCGATCCGCCGCGGCGACGGAGGGCCCGGGAACATGCTCTTCGGCTTCTCGAACATGCTCCTTCGGTTGTGGGCGGACGAGCGTCCGAGGACCGCGCTCGTCGCGTGGGACACGCTCGAGGTCCCGACGTACCGGCACGAGGCGCTCGAGGCGTACCAGAGCGGGCGCGAGTTCGAGGCGGAGCTCCTCGAGCAGCTGGGCCTGCTCCCCTCGCTCGTGGGCTCGTCGGGGCTCGCCGTGGCAAAGGCTCCCGGCTACGAGGCGGACGACTTCCTCGGTGCAGCGGTCTCGTTCGAGGAGGCGACGGACGGCGACGTGCTCGTCGCGACGTCGGACCGCGACGCCTTTCAGCTCGCAAGCGAGAGAACGACCATCCTTCAGCCGGTCCGGGGCGCCGCCCCCGCGCGCATCGATCCCGCCGAGGTGCGGAAGCGCTACGGGGTCGAGCCCGAGCAGGTGCCCGACTTCATCGCGCTGCGCGGCGATCCCTCGGATCGGATCCCGGGCGCGCGCGGCATCGGACCCAAGAAGGCCGCGGACTTGCTGGCGCAATACGGCTCGCTCGACGCGATGCTCGACGCCGGTCGGTTCGCTGCCGAGGCCGACGCGCTCCGGCTCTACCGGCGGATCGCGACGCTCGACCGCGAAGCACCGCTGCCGCCGTTGCCCGACGTCGTCCCGGACTGGACTGCGGCGGCTGCGGCTGCCCGCGACCTCGGCATGGAGGGGCTCGCGGGCAGGTTCGCGGAGGCGGCGACCTGGAGCTGATCGGCCACATGGCGCTGGAACGGCTCCATCCCGCACACGATCCCCACATCGAGCGGCCGGAGCGGGCCGCCGTCCTCTACGAGCGGTTCCCGGACTTTCGCGCCGGGCGAGCTGCTACCCGGGAGGAGCTCGAGCGCGTGCATGCGTCCGAGTACGTTCGCGCGGTCGAGCGGCTCGAAGTCGACGTGCTGCTCGACCCCGACACGTACGCAGGCCCGACGACCTTCGAGGCGGCCGTGCTCGCGGCCGGGTGCTCGATCGAGGCCGCCGAACGAGGCGGGTTCGCGCTCGTCCGCCCTCCGGGCCATCACGCGCTCTTCGACCGGGCGATGGGCTTCTGCATCTTCTCGAACGTCGCGATCGCGGCGCGTCACGCCCAGATCGAGCTCGGGCTCCGCCGCGTCGCCATCATCGATTTCGACGTGCACCACGGCAACGGAACCGAGGCCACCTTCCGGGACGACGACTCCGTCCTCTTCGTCTCGCTGCACCAGTGGCCGTTCTACCCGGGGACGGGAGGTCCGGCAACCAGCGACGCCTTCACGCTCAACCTTCCGCTCCCGGCAGGCTCGGGCGACGACGTCTACCTGCGAGCGTTCGACGAGGACGTCGACCCAGCCGTCCGCGCGTTCGATCCCGACCTCGTGCTCGTCTCGGCGGGGTTCGACGCGCACGAGAACGACTCGATGGCGAACATGCGCGTGACCGCGGACGGCTTCCGCGAGCTCGCGCGACGGTGCGCGGCCCTTGGCCCACGTACCGCAGCGGTGCTCGAGGGCGGCTACAACCTCGGAGCGCTGCCGGACCTCGTCCAGGCGGCGATCGACGGCTTCGACGACGCGTCGAGCTAGCCCCGAGCGGTCTCGAGACGCTCGAGCGCCTCGCGCCGCGACGAGACCCCGAGCTTCCGCAGGAGGCTCTTCACATGCGAGCGCACGGTGTGCTCGGAGATGAAGAGACGCTGCGCGATCTCGTCCGTGCCCAGGTGCTCGTCGAGCAGGAGCAGAACCTCGACCTCGCGCGCGGAGAGCGTGCGCGTGATCACCTCCGGGATGCTGTCGAGGCGACCGCCTTCGCGGACGCGATCGAGGAGACGACGCGCGACGCCGCCCGACAGTGCTGCTTCGCCGCGGACGACGCCGCGGAGGAAGGCAGCGATCTGCTCGGCCGGCTCGGTCTTGAGGAGGTAGCCCGCGGCGCCCCCGCGGATGGCGGCGAGCAGGTTCTCTTCCGCATCCGATGCGGTGAGTACCACGACCTCGGAGTCGGGCGCCTTCTCGCGGATCTTCGGGAGTGCGGTCAAGCCGCCCATTCCGGGCATCGTCAGGTCGAGGAGCACGAGGTCGGGCTGGAGTCGCTTCGCCTCGGCGATCGCCTCCTCGCCACTCGCAGCGTCACCCACGACCTCGAAGCCCTCCTGCGCGAGGAGGGCGGCGAGCGCGTCCCGGGTGAGGGGATGGTCGTCGACGAGCAGGATTCGCTCGGTCACGGTTCCTCTTATCGGCACGAGCGGGCCTGCCGACAAGAGGGAGATGGAGCATCTGCGCTCTCAGAGCTACCGCTCGTGGCTCGTGGGGGAGATCCTCCTCGTCGGGCTGCTTGCGTCCGGCACCGGGCTGTTCGCCGTGAGCGGGCCGCTCCAGTCGGCCTACGAGCTGCCGGACACACGACTCGCGCTCGACACGGCAGTCGCCGTCGTCGCCGGGATCGTGGCGGTGCTCGCGTCGGTCCGGTTCCTCGTCGACGGGCGGATACTCGACCTCCTGCTCGCGGCGGGCTTCTGGAGCATCGCCCTCGGGACCACGGCCTTCGGTCTTGTTCCGGTGCTGGGAGGAGATCCTCTTCCGCCCTGGGCTGGATGGTCCCTCGTGGGCGCGCGGCTCGTGGGAGCGGGGCTGATCGCAGCCGCCCCCTGGGCGAACGGTCGCCTCGCGACGCGCCGCCCGGCGCTCCTGGCCGTGGGGCTGGGGATCGCGGCCGTGCTCGCGTCGGCCGGTGTGGGGCTGCGGACTGCGGCGTGGGACGGCGCCGGGGTCGAAGGGTCGTCCGTGATGCGCGCGGCCGTGCTCCTCGCGGTCTTGTGGCTCGTCGCGGTCATCGGGTTCGCCATTCGCTATCGCCGGTACGGACGAGATCTCGACAGCTGGCTCTGCCTGGCCGCCACGCTCGGGTTCTTTGCGGAGCTCCATCTCCTGCTCACGCCGGTCGTCTCGAGCGAGCACGTCCTCCAGGGCGACTTTCTGCGACTCATCGCCTACGGCGTTCTCCTCGTCGGCGTCTGGCGGGCGATCGCCGATGCGGAGTTCGGCCGTGCGGTCGCCGACGAGCGTGGGCGCGTCGCGCGCGAGATCCACGACGGGCTCGCGCAGTATCTGTTCGCAATCACCGCTCAGGTCAGCATGCTCGAGTCGGGCGCGTCGCTCGAGCAGGTGCTGCCGCGGCTCAAACGGGCGTCGGTCGCCGCGCAGCAGGAGGCGCGTTTCGCCGTTCTCGCCCTCTCGTCGGCAGGCGGCTCCGCGCGTTTCGACTCCGCGTTGCGGCGCTACGTGGACGTCCTCACAGCGGACGGGGAGCTTGCCGTCGAGCTCGACGTCGACGGCAATATCAGACTTGCGCCGGACGAACAGATCGAAGTGTTCAGGATCGTGCAGGAGGGGCTCGGGAACGCGCGGCGTCATGCGGGTGCCAGTCATGCGGAGGTGGCGATCGCGCAGCGAGCGGGGCGACGGATCGTCTCCGTCCGGGACGACGGCGTCGGCTTCGACGAGGAGGAGGCCGCCGGGGGTCAGGGGCTCGAGAACATGCGGCAGCGCGCTGAGGCGATCGAAGGGAGCCTCAGCCTGCGCTCGACGCCCGGCCGGGGCACCGCGATCGAGGTCGTCCTCCGTCCGACGTAACGCGGTTCAGCGGCCGACGCGCCGCATGTGGCCGAAGAGCCCGGCCCACTGAGTTGCATCAAGGTCGCGCGCCCGCGATCTAGGATCGAAGCCGAGGAGGGTGGCGAGGCGACGCAGCTCGCGCGGCGTCAGCAGCCCTCGCAGCGCGTGCCGAAGCGGCGCCTGGGCTCGAAACGCGTCAGCCAGAACCGCTCGGTAGCGCGCGTGTTCGTCCGGGGACACAAGCGGGCGCCGGCGAACGAACCTGAGGACCGCCGCGTCCACGGTGGGCGGCGGCGAGAACGCGGTCCGCGCGAGCCTCCGGACGATCGCGATGTCGAACCACGCGCGCCAGTAGGTGGCGCGCATCGTTGCCGGCCAGACTGCGGCCTGCTTCTCGGCGAGCTCCCACTGGACGATGACGTCGGCTTGGCGGACGCCTCGGCGGGGATCTCGGAGGAGGCTGCCCAGGATCGCGCCGCTGCCGGCGAAGGGGAGGTTCGAGACGACGGAGAAGGGCTCGAGCGGCCAGCTCCAGCGGCGTGCGTCATCTTCGACGACCAGCACACGTCGACTTCGGAATCGGCGTCGCAACTCTCGCGCGAGGCCGGGGTCCCGCTCTATGGCGACGACCTCGGCTCCGGCATCGAGCAGGGCACGGGTGAAGACGCCCGTTCCCGCGCCGATGTCGACGACGAGGTCGCCGGGCTCGAACCCGGCGTCGCCGACGATCTCCGCTGCGAGCCTGCTACTGCGGAGGAAGTGCTGGCCAGGAGCGTTCCGCGCGGAACGCTGCCGAACGGCCACGGAAGACCACCATGGTCGTCACGCGCGAGATTCTAGCCTCGGCGTCGCCTATGCCATAGTCGGGTTGTGTTCGACCACGTCACGATTCGCGTGTCGAACCGCGCCGCGTCGGAGCGCTTCTACGACACCGTGCTCGCCGCCCTCGGCGTCGAGCAGACCTACTCGGACGACCAATTCGCCGAATGGAACGACTTCTCTCTGGCGGAGGTGTCCGCCAAGCATCCGCTGACGAGGCGTCTCCACATCGGCTTCGCGGCGCCGACGCGCGCGCACGTCGATCGGTTCTGGGAGATCGGCGTCGAGGAGGGCCACCGCGACGACGGCGCTCCCGGTCTTCGGACGCGGTACACGGAGGACTACTACGGCGCCTTCCTCCTCGACCCGGACGGAAACAGCGTCGAAGCCGTCCACTACTCCTTCGTGCGGGAGAGCACCGGCATCGACCATCTCTGGATTCGCGTTGCCGACGTTGCCGCGGCGCGGCAGTTCTACGACCTCGTCGCCGGCCACGCGGGCTTCGCGCTGCGAACGGACCGGTCGGAGCGCGTCCGCTTCGCCGGAGAGGATCGCGGCGGATCGTTCTCGCTCGTGGCCGGAGAGAGCCCGACCGAGCACGTGCACCTTGCGTTCCCGGTCGCGGATGACGCCGAAGTCGATGCCTTCCATCGCGAGCTGACGGAGGCCGGGTATCGGGACAACGGTGCTCCGGGCGAGCGGGCCGTCTACCACGCGGGCTACTACGGCGCATTCGTGCTCGATCCCGACGGCAACAACGTCGAGCTCGTCAACCACCATCGTCAATCTGGCAGCAGCGGCATCGATACGCCCTGATTGCGACCGACGAGGACCGCGCGCGTGACGGCGGTGGTGCCGTAACGGTCGCGAATCGCGTCGAGCGCGGCATCCAGCGCCGTGCCGTCCTGACGCCGGAACCCGAGGGCCAGCTGGACGGGCGGGCTCGACTCGAGGTTGGCCACCGCGATCCCCACGAGCGTCAGCCCGTCACGCTCGATCCTTGGCGTGGCGAGCGCCACAAGCCAGCGGGCGGTCGCGAGGACCGTTTCGGTCTGCGCCGTCGCGCGGGGAAGCGTGTGCGAGCGCGTTGCGCGCGAGAAGTCGGCGAAGCGCAGTCTCAGGACGACGGTGCGCCCGATGCGCCCCGCAGCGCGCATCCGGCGCGTGACCCGGTCGACGAGCGCGACGACGGTCACGTCGACCTCCTCGAGCGAGCGCGTCCGGCGGCCGAGCGCGCGCTGCGAGCCGATCGACCCGCGTCGCTGCTCGACACGCACCCGCCGGGGATCCCGGTTGTGGGCCAGCGCGTGTAGGTGCCTCCCGGCCGCCGGGCCGAGCGTCGCGACCAGCGCGGGCTCCGGAACTCGAGCCACCTCGCCGACGGTTCTGATTCCCCGCCCGCGGAGCTTGTCGGCAGTCACGGCTCCGACCCCCCACAGTCGTTCGACCGGCAGCGGGTGTAGGAACTCGAGCTCCCCGTCGACTGGTACGACGAGCAGGCCGTCCGGCTTCGCGACCGCGCTCGCAACCTTCGCGAGGAACTTCGTTCGCGCCACGCCGACCGTGATCGGCAGGCCGACCCCGTCGAGCACCTTGCGTCGGAGCTGCACCGCGATCTCGGGCGCCGAGCCGACGAGCCGCTCGAGGCCGCGCACGTCGAGGAACGCCTCGTCGATCGAGATGCCCTCGACGAGAGGCGTCGTGTCCTCGAAGACCTCGAACACGGCTTTGCTCGCTTCCGAGTACGCAGACATCCGCGGTCGGACGACAACGGCATGAGGGCACAACCTGCGGGCTCGGGCACCGCCCATCGCCGTGCGGATGCCGTACGCCTTCGCCTCGTAGCTCGCAGCCAGGACGACGCCCATCCCCACGATGACCGGGCGGCGGCGAAGCGCCGGATCGTCCCTCTGCTCGACCGAGGCGAAGAACGCGTCGAGATCGGCGTGGAGGATCGTGCCGGTGCGAAGCACGAACATATGTTCGCACAGCGATGAGTTTCTGGACAGGGAGTGGTCTCAACGACAGACAACCGAAAGGAGCTACTCATGCTGACCGACTCGAAGGCTTTCAGCGGCTACGCCGTCAAGGAGCTCGACGATGTGCGGGAGTTCTACGAGGGGACGCTCGGGCTGAACGTGACCGAGGAGCACGATCTGCTCACGCTCCACCTCGCCGGCGGCCGCGACACGCTCATCTACCCGAAGCCGGACTTCACGCCGGCCACGTACACGGTTCTCAACTTCCCTGTCGCCGACATCGACGAAGCCGTCGACGAGCTCACGTCCCGAGGGGTGCGCTTCGAACGGTACGAGGGGTTCGAGCAGGACGAGAAGGGGATCGCCCGCTCGAGCGGGAACGGCGGGCCCGACATCGCGTGGTTCACCGATCCGGCAGGCAACATCCTGTCCGTGATCGGGGATGCCTAGCGGGCCAGGGCGGTTCGACACGAAGATTGCGGTGGTCCTTCTCGACGAGCTCGCGGTCTGGCAGAAGACGAACGCGACGGCATTCCTCGTGAGCGGAATCGCCGGGACGGTGCCGGGTGTCGTCGGCGAGCCGTATCGGGACGCCTCCGGCAACGAGTACCTGCCGATGTTCGTCCAGCCGGTTCTCGTCTACGCCGCCGACGCGACCGGCCTACGACGGGCGTACGAGCGTGCGTTGAGCCGTGACGTCGTGCCTGCGATCTACACGCGCGAGCTGTTCTCGACGAATCACGACGAGGCCAACCGCGCCGCCGTCGCCGGCGTCCCCGCGCAGGAGCTCGATCTCGTCGGGATCGGGTTCCGCGCCGAGCGCAAGACGGTCGACAAGATCGTCGACCGTCTTCGGCTTCACGCGTGATCGGCCACTGCGCATGTTGATCGCGCGGTGATGCACGGTCGTCCGCCCGGCCCCGCCACCCCGTGCATCACTCAGATCTTCGGTCGGCTCCTGCCCGGTCGACGAGTGGGATCCGCCGTTCGGATGCGGGCCGGGCGCGCCAGGGCGGCGAGCGCCACGGCCGCGAGCCAGCTCGTCGCGACGACGACTCCGACGCGTTGCTCCTCTCCCGGCGTCTGGCCACCGGTCGCGAGAAACGCTCCGGCTGTCGCGGACCCGGCAGCGAGGGTGAGCAACCCCGAGATCGTGCGCCGCATGCGGAGCAGTGCGAGGCCTGTGACAGCGATGCTCGTTACAACCAGAGTCGTGGAGACGGTCGTCGCCGTCCAGTGAGTTATCTCTGTCGAGCCGGAGATCGCGAAGCGTCCTCCGAGCCCGCAGCCCGCCGCGCCGTTCGGGCAGTCGAGTCGCGTGAACGAGACGACGAGAAACCCGACGCCGGCAAGGATGATCGCCGACGCGGCTGCGCGCGAGAGCGGTCGGAGAAGGACGCCGGCCGCGAGCACCGACACGGCCGCCGCGGCGATCGCCATGACCCCGACCCAGCCATGCTCCGCTCCGTGCGACGCGAGGGTGCTCACGTAGTCGCGCCGATGGGAGTACGCGGGATTGACGGCTGCTGCTACGAGAATCGCACCCCAGAACAGCGCCAGCCCACCCAGCACGAGCAGGGCGACCACCATGGCCCAGCCACGTCGCTCTTTTGAACGGATGACGCTCCGAAGCACGCTTGCGATGAACTGATAGTGATCCCGCGGCCGTCGTCCGACCGACCTGTCGTTGGCACCTGAATGTCGTGGGCGGGGAAAGGGCAGTACGTCCAGGTCACCGGGGGCGGGTGCAGCGGACACGTGTCGCTCGGTAAGCCGTGGCTCGCGGGGGCGACGAGGGCTCTCTCGGTCTGCCCTAGCCTGCGCTCGCATCCCTGATGACGAAGCCCCGCGCGAGCGGGGCTTCGTGGTAGCAGGCCCGTAATCCGGGGCAGCCGTTCGGGTCAGACCCGGGCCGGCCTGGCGCGACGCGCGTAGACGAGTCCCCGGTGAGGCTCATGCGAGTGCGCCGACGAGGCCCGGCTCCCGCTTTCGTCCGTAACTCAATCCTCTGGCCGCGACCGCGACTCGGCCGGTTGCGGCTGCAAGACCT
>Ga0299913_10005595_pt1 | contig 10750 bp, 9 predicted proteins | sample RVTome_9_FD_201360 | JGI IMG/M metagenome (GOLD analysis project Ga0299913, IMG submission 201360) | Soil microbial communities from uranium-contaminated site in the Upper Colorado River Basin, Wyoming, United States - RVT155D38 (version 2) ... | reverse complement strand
CGCCTCCGTCTGCACCTGGAACTCGGTGTAGCGCTCGCCGGCCGGCTCGCCGATGCCCTGGATGACGGCGTTCGCCTCGCCGACCCGCTCGGCGGCGGCGCGAACGGCCTCGATCTCCGTCGGCTGGGCGGTCGAGAACGACACCTTCGTGCCGCCCTCGAAGTCGATTCCGAGGTTGAGGCCGCGGATGCCGAGCGCGAGCACGGAAGCGGCGAGCACGACTGCCGAGATCCCGAACCAGATCCGGCGCTTGCCAACGTAGTCGTGCTGGATCCACTTCGGGATCTGGACGCCCTCGGCGCCCATGAACTTGGGGCTGTCGAACCACTTGAAGCCGGCGAGCAGGCCGAGCATCGCGCGCGTGGCGAACACTGCGGTGACGAGCGACATCGCCGTTCCGATCAGAAGCATCAGAGCGAAGCCGCGGACCCCGGCCGTCGCGAGCGCGAAGAGCACGAGCGCCGTGATCGCGGTGACCACGTTCGCGTCGAGGATCGTCGAGAAGCCCTTGCCGTAGCCGGCCGCCACGGCGGCGCGCACCGATCGACCGCCTCGCGACTCCTCCTTGATCCGCTCGAAGATGACGATGTTCGCGTCGGCCGCGACGCCGATCGTGAGGATCATCCCGGCGAAGCCCGGGAGCGTCAGCGTCACGTTGAAGAAGAGGATCAGCGTGTAGAGGAAGACGGCGTAGATGCCGAGCCCGAGCACCGCGACGAGCCCGAGGAAGCGGTAGAAGACGAGCAGGAAGATGGCGACGACGGCGAGGCCGACGAGCGCCGCGCGCAGAGCCTCCCTGAGCGAGTCGGCGCCGAGCGTCGCCGAGACCTGCGTCTCGGACAGCGTCTGGAACTCGACCGGCAGGGCTCCCGTCTGGAGCACGAGGGCGATGTCCTGCGCCTCCTGCACCGAGCCGATGCCCGTGATCTGGGCGCCGTTCTCGCCGCTGATCCCGTCCGGGTATTCGTTGAAATCGATCGTCGGGAACGTGATGAGCTCCTCGTCGAGGACGATCGCGAAGCTCTGGTTGAAGTCGTCCGGGTTGCCGCCGCCCCCGAGCCGGTTGTACTGGAGCTGTCCCCGGATCGCCTCCTGGCGCGTGATGTCGTGGAACTTCTCCTCGCCGTCGTCCGTGAACTGCATCAGCACGACGGGCTGGCCCGACTGCGGGTCGAAGTCCTGGCGCGTGCCGGAGAGGCGCAGGTCCTCGCCGGACATCTGCGGGAAGCGGTCCTCGAGCTCTTCCGCGTTCGGGGTGTGCTTGAACAGGTAGTAGAAGATGTCGCCGGAGACGGGCCCGGCCGCGGGGCAGAAGTCGGCGCGCCCACCGCACGTGATCACTGTCGTGTTCGCGGGGACCGCGAACACACGGTATGCGTCCTTCAGCCGGCCGTCCGCGTACGCCTGCTCGGCCGCGGCGGTCGCCTTGATCGCCTCCTCGCTGGGCAAGGGGCCGGCCAGCCGCTTCTTGCCCTCGACCTGGAAGAGGTAGAAAGGCCCGGCGCCCTGCCGGTTCTCGCGCACGAGCGACTGGGTGGCGGCGCTCGAGAGCAGGTCGTAGAGGCTGGCCTGCTCCACGGGGAAGCCCTGCGCGTTGATCGAGGGGCCCGTCAGAGCCGGGTTCAGGTCGTACAGCTCGAGCCTGGCGGTCGAGCCGATCACCTCGCGGATGCGGTTCGGGTTGTCGACGCCGGGCAGCGCGACGGCGATCTGATCCTCGCCCTGCTTTCGCACCTCCGGCTCGGCGACGCCGAGCTTGTCGACGCGGTTGCGGATGATGTCGACCGAGCGATCCAGGTCCGACGCCTGCAGCGGGCGCCCCTCGGGCGGCACCGCCTTGTAGACGACCTCGAATCCCCCCTGCAGGTCGAGCCCGAGCACGGGCTCGCGATGCAGCGGCGAACCGGGGACGATCATCAGCGCCGCCCCCACGAGGGCGGCGAGGATCAGCGCGACGAGGACGAGATGAGACCGACGAGTGGACACTGGACGCGAGGGGAAAGGTTAGCCGCGGTCGGGCTCGGTCGGGGCCGGCGCGCCGGCCTCCTCCAGCTCGATGTCCTCGATCTCGTCGGGCGGGATCACGGCGCCAATCGCCCGCTTGGCGACCCGAACCTCGACGTCGGGGGCGACCTCGAGCCCGAGATCGTCCTCCCCGAGCTCGGTGACGGTGCCGTACATGCCGCCGGCCGTGACGATGTAGTCGCCGGGCTTGATCGCGTCCAGCATCGACTGCTGGGCGGACTGCCGCCTGCGCTGCGGCAGCACTACGAGCAGCCACATCAGGGCGAAGCCGAAGAGCAGGAAGATCAGGATTTCCACGAGGCCTCCTCGGCGCCCGCGGCGAGTCGCGCGAGCGCGCCGGCCGAATACGCCGCGAGCTCCCCGCGCTCGATCGCCGCGCGTGCGCCGGCTGTCAGGTCGAGCAGGAACCGCAAATTATGCACGGAGAGGAGCCGCAGGCCGAGCAGCTCCTGCTGGTTCACGAGGTGGCGGACGTAGGCGCGCGTGAAGCGTCTGCAGGCGGGGCACTCGCAGCCGTCGTCGAGCGGCCGCTCGTCCCTCGCGAAGCGCGCGTTCTTGAGGTTCAGGCGCCCTTCCCAGGTGAGCGCCGAGCCGGTTCGCGCCGTCCGCGTCGGCAGGACACAGTCGAACATGTCGATCCCGGCCGCGATCACGCTAAGGATCCCCTCCGGGTCGCCGATCCCCATGAAGTAGCGCGGCCTGTCCGCGGGGAGGAGCGGCGCGGCCCACACCGTCGTCTCGAACATCTCCTCGCGGCTCTCCCCCACGGCCAGGCCGCCGAGCGCATGGCCGTCGAAGCCGAGGGCCGCGATCTCCGCGATCGAGCGGCGGCGGAGATCGTCGTCCGCGGCTCCCTGCGCGATCCCGAAGACGAGCTGGCCCTCGGCGCGGGGCTGCTCGCGCTGGCGGCGGGCCCAGAGCGTCGTGCGGCGCACGGCCTCCTCGAGGTCGCGGGCGGGGCAGCCCGCCGGCGGGCAGATGTCGAGGCACATGGCGACGTCCGAGCCCAGGTTCGCCTGGATGCGCGCGGCCAGCTCTGGCGTGAAGCGGGCCGGGGCGCCGTCGTAGACGGAGCGGAAGGTGACGCCCTCGTCGTCGACGGCGAGCAGCGTGTCGCGGAGCGAGAAGACCTGGAAGCCGCCCGAATCGGTCAGGATCGGCCCGTCCCAGCCCATGAAGCGGTGGAGCCCGCCGAGCCCTGCGATCGCCTCGTCGCCGGGCCGGAAGTGCAGGTGGTACGTGTTCCCGAGGATCAACTCCGCACCGAGGGCCACGAGCTCCTCCGGGTCGACCGACTTGACTGTCCCCTTCGTCCCCACCGGCATGAAGACGGGCGTCCGGACCTCGCCATGCGCCGTGCGGAGCACCCCGGCGCGCGCGGCGCCGTCGGTCGCCGTGACGTCGAAATGTTCCACGCGAGTCACAGGACGAGCATCGCGTCGCCGAACGAGTAGAAGCGGTAGCGCCGCTCGATCGCCAGCTCGTACAGGCGGCGGGTCTCCTCGATGCCGGCGAACGCCATCACCAGCGCGAGCAGCGTCGAGCGGGGCAGGTGGAAGTTCGTCAGCAGCGAGTCGACGCGCCGAAACTCGAAGCCGGGCGTGACGAAGAGCGACGTACGTCCTGTGAGCGGGCCGCCTCGCGCGAGCGTCTCGAGGGCGCGCACGGTCGTCGTCCCCACCGCGACCACCCGCTCCGCCGCCCGGATCCGCTCCCAGGCCGCCGGCGCGACCTCGTAGCGCTCGCCGTGGAGCTCGTGCTCCTCGAGCACCTCGGCGCTCACGGGGCGGAACGTGTCGAGCCCGACGTGAAGCGTCACGCGCTCGACGTCGAGCGAAGCAAGGAGCTCCGGCGTGAAGTGGAGCCCCGCGGTCGGCGCCGCCGCCGAGCCGGCGTCCCGCGCGTAGACGGTCTGGTAGCGCTCGGGATCCTCTAGCGGCGCGGTGATGTACGGCGGCAGCGGCGTCTCGCCCGCCGGCTCGCCCTCGAGCCGCAGCAGCCAGCGACCCTCTCCCAGGTGCTCGAGGAGCTCGACGGAGCCGTACGTGCGCCCCGCCCTCAGCCGCCGCGTCGGTCGTGCCAGGCCCTCCCAGAGCGCGCCGTCGCGGCGCTCGAGCAGGAGCACCTCGCCCTTCGGCTGCTCGATCGGGATCCGCGCGGGGACGACGCGCGTCTCGTTGACGACCACGAGCTCGCCCGAGAGCTCCTCGGGCAGCTCGGCGAAGACGCGGTGCCTGACGGCTCCCGTGGCCCGCTCATAGACGAGAAGTCGCGACGCGTCCCGCCGCGCCGCCGGCTGCTGGGCGACGAGCTCCGCTGGCAGGTTGTACTCCAGGTCCGAAACCCGCATAATCGTTCGGCGGCGAGAGTAGCTTCCTGGGCGATGGACACAGACGTAATCAAGCGGGCGACGGAACGGCTGGCACAGGCGGCTGAGGGCCGCGTGCAGGCAGCCGACGTCGACGCCGTGCTCGAGCGCGCGCGCGATCAGGTCGAGGCGCTCGCGCAGTCGGCGGCCGAGCTCGAGAGCACGCTGCCCGACCGCGTGGGCCAGGCGGTGCGCGACGGCGTCCGCGCCGAGGCGTTGCCGGTTGCGCGCTCGACCGCGGAGATTCGCGGCCTGCTGAACCAGGTGATCCGGCGGCTCGAGCGCATCGAGGGCGACCTCCTCGCTGAGAGGCATGCGCGCGTCGACGACCTCGCGCTCCTCGTCGACCTCGTCACCTCGGGCTGGAAGGGCGTCGACGTGCGGCTGACCCGGCTCGAGAAGGGGCTGCAGCGCGAGAACGGCGGGATCGTCTACCAGATCGAAGAGCGCCGGCCGCCGACCGTCGGCTCCGGCTCGAGCCCCAGCTAGGCCACCGGCAGCTTCAGCTCGAAGCGGCTGCCGCTTCCGGGCTCGCTCGCGACCTCGAGGCGACCCCCGAGGGCCGTCGCCAGCTCGCTCGCGATCGCGAGCCCGAGGCCGGTGCCGCCCCCATCGCGGGACCAGAAGGGCCGGAAGATCCGCTCGCGCTCCTCCGGCGCGATTCCCGGTCCGGTGTCCGCTACGGCGACGGAGACCGTGCCGTTCCCGGCCGAGAGGGAAAGGTCGATGCGGCCGCCGTCGGGCGTCCAGCGGAAGGCATTCGCGAGCAGGTTCGAGATGATCTGCAGCACGCGGTCGCCGTCCGAGACGATCACCGGCCGCGACCGGACGTCCTGGCGATATTCGATCTCCCGCCGCCGCGCCTCGCCGCCGAAGGCCGCATAGGCGCGGTCGAGGAGCCGCTTCATGTCGACCTCCTCGCTCAGGACGGTGAAGCGGTGCGCGTCCAACTTTGCGAGGTCGAGCACGTCGCCGACGAGGCGCTCGAGCCGCTCGGCCTCGAGCGCGATCACGTCGAGCGAGTCGGCCGCGAGCTTCGGATCCTCGACGACGCCCTCGCGCAGCGCCTCCACGTGGCCGCGGATGGCCGTCAGCGGCGTCCGCAGCTCGTGGGAGACGCTCATCAGGAAGTTGCGCTCCAGCTCCTCGGTCTCCCGTAGGCGCGTCGCCATCTCCTCGAACCGCTCGGCGAGGTGGGCGACCTCGTCCCGGCCGGGGACCCTCGGGACGTCGATCTCGTAGCGGCCCTCGGCGACCTCGTCGGCCGCCCGCGAGAGCGCGAGCACCGGCCCCGTGATCCGCCGTGAGAGGTACCAGGCGAGGACACCGGCCACGATGATCCCGCCCATGAACGCGAGCGCGAGCCGCTGCACGAGCGTCGTCCAGCGCTCGCGCAGCTCGGCCTTCGGCTTCGCGGCGACGACGGCGCCGAACGTCTGGGCGCCGAGCCGGAGCGGGTGCGCGACGGCGAGGTAGACGCGATCCTCGCCCGGCGGCGTGAACTCGAAGGTGATCACGCCGCTCGCCTCGAGCTCGGCCGAGTCGATCGCCTCGGGCGGCAGCCGGCGGAGGCCCAGCAGCTGCCCCGGGAACGGCTCGATCCCGGCCTCTGCCGGCGCGTAGTAGAGCTTGTCGCCGGTCGCCTCCTCGAGCCGCCTCGCGGAGAGCGTCTCGCGGCCGGCCTCCTCCGCGTAGAGCCGGCTGACGCCGCGCGCCTCGCGGCGGAGCTCTTCGAGCGACTGGTCGCGGGCGTAGTCCTGGAAGAGGCCGATCGCGACGAGCGTCGCGACGAGGCCCGCCAGCGCGATCCCCATCACGAAGATCGCGGGGAGCCGGAAGCGCAGGGAGCGGAACATGCCGCTCCTAAGCTTAGGCAGTTGCGGCCGCGTCCTTGGTTGGCGAGACCTTGTAGCCGACCCCCCAGACGGTCACGATCGGCGACGCGTCGCCGAGCTTGCGGCGCAGCTGCCGGACATGGACGTCCACCGTGCGGGTGTCGCCCGCGAACGTGTAGCCCCAGACGCGCTCGAGCAGCTGGTCGCGGGTGAGGACGAGGCCCTTGTGGTCGAGGAGCTCCCAGAGCAGGTCGAACTCCTTCGGCGCGAGCTGGATCTCCTCCTCGCCGACGCGCACCTCGCGCCGCCCGGCGTCGATGCGCAGGTCGCCGTGACGGAGCTGCTTCGACTCGACCTCGCGCTTCTCGGGCGCAGCCCGTCGCAGGATCGACTTCACCCTGGCCACGAGCTCGCGCGGGTTGAACGGCTTCGTCATGTAGTCGTCGGCGCCGACCTCGAGGCCGATGATCTTGTCGACGTCCTCGTCCCGTGCGGTCAACATCAGGATCGGCACGTCGGAGGTCTTCCGCAGCCGCCGGCAGACCTCGATCCCGTCGACGTCGGGGAGCATCAGGTCGAGGATGATCAGGGCGAGGTCGCTCGAGCCCGCCTGCTGGAGGCCCTCGGCGCCCGTTGCCGCCGTCTTCACCGTGTAGCCGGCGTTCTTCAGGTACAGCGAGACGAACGAGGCGATCGACGCCTCGTCCTCGACGACGAGGACCGTCTGGGCCTTTTCGGCGGCCATCTAGAGGAGCGGGAAGCCGATCTGCTCCCGCGTCCACTCCTCGGGGAGCGCCTGGTAGCGGCTGCCGTTCACGGCGAAGGTGCCACCGGTTCCCTTCAGGCGCACGAACCCCCGGCCGACCGAGGAGAGATAGATGCCCGTACCCCCGACGCGGAGCTCGTTGAGGCCGCCGACGAATCGGAAGCGGAGGTCGGTGCCGCGGTAGGTGCACGCGATCTCGCCGTCGGCGGTCGTCCACTCGCGCGGCGGCACGTCCGCCTCCCAGACGAGGAGCGCGTCGCAGTCCCTCACCGGGTCGATGACCGTGAGCCATCCGCGCTCGACCTTGCCGATCACCGCGCCGCGAACGGTGACGCGAACCTGGCCGTCGCCGTTGCGCACGGAGAGCGAGCCGTCGCCGGGCACCGCGGTGCGCGCGAACGCCGCGACAGGCGCCGCCAGGGCGAGGACGAGCAGGACTGTCAGCAGCCGCCGCATCTACAGAAGTATCGGAGACCGAATTGTGCCCCGCTTGAGCGCAACGTAAGGAAAGTGTAAGTCGGTCTCGAGGGCGTCGCTAGGCTCCGCGCGTGGACGTCGGCTTCCCCGAGGCGCTCCTGATCATCGGCGTCCTGCTCCTCGCCGCGGCCGCGCTCTCGGGGTGGCTTCACGGCACCGTGCTGTCGATCTCCGTCCTGTCGGTGCTCGCAGGGATGGTGCTCTCGGAGGCCGGGATCGTCGAGGCGAGCCCCGGAGCGGAGATCGTCGTCCTGACGGTGGAGCTCGCCCTGATCCTGACGCTCTTCTCGGACGGGCTCTTCGCCGAGCGCGAGCTCGTGCGCAGGGAATGGCACGCGCCCGCGCGTGCGCTCGTGATCGCGATGCCGATCACCCTCCTGCTGCTCGCGCTCTGCGCCAAGCTCCTCTTCTCGGAGCTCTCCTGGGCGGAGGCGTTCCTGCTGGGAGCGGTCCTGTCGCCGACCGATCCGGTCGTCACCTCGGCGATCGTCACCGCACAGCGCGTACCACGCCTGATCAGACATACGCTCAACCTCGAGTCGGGCCTCAACGACGGCCTGGCGCTGCCGTTCGTCCTCTTCTTCCTCGTGCTCGCCACGGAGTCGGACGGCGCCGGAGGGGAGGCGCTCCACCTGCTCGCTGAGGCAATCGTCGGCGGCCTGATGGGCGTGGGGCTTGCGTTTCTCGGCGGCAGGGCGCTCCCGTACCTCCCCGGCGCGGGCATCACCGGAAAGTACGAGGGCGTCTATGCGCTCGGCCTCGCCTTCGCGGCATTCGGCCTCGCGGAGGTCACGTACGGCAACGGCCTGATCTCCGTCTTCGTCGCCGGAATCGCGCTGGCGGTGGCGCGCCACGAGATTCCGGACGCGTTCAGCCACTTCAACGAGAGCGTCAGCGCCTCGTTCCAGGTGATCACGTTCTTCGTCTTCGGCGCGCTCATCGTCGCGACCGGCTGGGAAGGCGGTGTCCTCTCCCTGGCGATCTTCATCGCGTTCGCGCTGCTGGCGGCCCGCCCGGCGGCGGTGCTCCTCTCGTTCCTCGGCATCGGCCTGCCCTTCCGGCAGAAGCTCTTCATCGCCTGGTTCGGCCCGAAGGGGGTGGCGTCGATGCTCTTCGCGCTGCTCGTGCTCAACTCCGCCGACCCGAACCGGACGCTCGTCTTCGACATCGCCTCGTTCACGGTGCTCGCGTCGATCCTCGCGCACGGGCTCACCGACACGGTGGGCGCCGACTGGATCCATCGCCACGTCTCAGGCGGCGGCGATGAGGACGACGTAGGCGAAGGAGTAGAGGCCGACGAGGACGAGACCGGTGAGGCGGTCGTGCCGCCTGAGCACGCCTAGGAGGGCTCCGACGATCGCGACCGCAGCGAGCGCGTAGAGGCTCCCGGCGACGGCCAACCGGGGAGTCACCTCCGCCGGCGCCACGAGCGGTCCGACGCCGATCGAGAGCGTCGCATCGACCAGGGAGCTGCCGAGCGCGTCGCCGAGCGCGATGCCGGGTGCCCCGCGAACGAGCGCGGTGAAGTCGACCACGATCTCCGGTGCCGACGTCCCGAGCGAGGCGCCGAAGAAGGCGATAGCGAACTCGGGCACCCCCGCCAGCTCGGCGAGCTGGACGAGCGAGCGGACCGCGACGGTGGCGCCGAAGCCGACGAAGCCGAGAGCGAGGAGGACGATCCCGCCCTGCACCAGCCGGCTGCGGTGGGCGACCGGCGGAGGCTCGTCGGCCGTGTGCCCGGGCAGCACCTTCACGAGGGCGGCCGTGAACACGGCCCAGGAGAGCACGAGGATCGCGCCGTCGAGTCTCCCGAGCCAGCCGTCCGCGACGAAGAGCGTCGTCAGCCCGAGGCCGGCGATCGTGAAGATGCTCACGAGGCCGATCTGAAGCCGGTCGATCGCAAGTACTGCAACGAGCGGAAACAGGCCGAGCACGAGTGTGTACTGCGTCAAGGTCGAGCCTACGGAGTCGCCGACGTTGACATCCCCTTCCCCCTGCACGTGAGCCGCGATCGAGTTGGCGATCTCGGGCAGGTCGGTCCCGATCGAGACGAGCGCGACCCCGACCACGAACGCGGGCGCCCCCAGCGCAGCCGCGAGCGCGCGTGTGTACGCGACGGCGCGGTCGCTCGCCACGAGCGCGACCGCGAGCCCGCCGGCGAGGAGGAAGATCTGGAAGGCGATCTGCACCGCTCGCACAACCGCCGGAGAGGGCCGACCGGCTCTGCGAACCGCAGGCCGCGGATTCTAATCCCGCTAGATTCGAGGCGTGGCGGTGCTCGCGGTCACGATCTTCCTCGCCGCGCTCGCCGCGATCGCGCTCGAGTGGGTACACCGCACCAAGGTCGCCCTCGTCGGCGCGGGACTGATGGTCGTCCTCGGCGTCCTCGACCAGGAGCATGCGGTCGAGGCGGTCGACTGGAGCACGCTCGGCCTGCTCGCCGGGATGATGATCCTCGTCGGCCTGACCGAGCGAACCGGCGTCTTCACGTATGTCGCCCTCCGCGTCGCCCAGCTGTCGAGGGGACGGCCCTTCATGCTCGTCCTGCTCCTGGCGGGCGTCACCGGGTTGCTGTCGGCGTTTCTCGACAACCTGACCGCGATCCTGCTCATCGTCCCCATCACTCTGCTCCTCGCCGATCTGCTCGGCATCTCCGCGCTCCCGCTCGTGATCGTGGAGGTGCTCGCGAGCAACATCGGCGGGACGGCCACGCTGATCGGCGATCCGCCGAACATCATGATCGGGACCCGGGTGGAGGAGCTGTCGTTCCTCGACTTCATCGTCAATCTCGCGCCGGTCGCCCTCGTGACGCTCGCGGCGGCGTCCCTGCTCCTCTACCTGATGTTCCGCAGGCAGCTGGTCGTCGCGCCGGAGCGCGCGCGGGAGATCGCACGCATCGACCCGGCGCGTGACGTGCGCGGACGCCCATACGTCGGCCGCTCGATCGCCGTCCTCGGCGGGACGATCGTCGCCTTCTTCCTCCACACCCTGCTCCACCTCGAGCCTGCGGTCGTCGCGCTCGGCGGGGCGACCGTGCTCCTCCTCGTCGCGGCGGACGACGTCGAGGAGGCGCTCGAGCGGGTCGAGTGGTCGACGATTTTCTTCTTCATCGGGCTGTTCGTGATGGTGGGGGGACTCGAGCAGCGCGGAGTGGTCGAGCGGGTCGCCGAGGGCCTCGCGGACGTGACGGGCGGCTCGCGCACCGGCGAGGCGCTCGCGATCCTCTGGGGGGCGGCGGCGGGATCGGCGCTCGTCGACAACATCCCGTTCACGGCGGCG
>Ga0299913_10005594_pt1 | contig 10751 bp, 11 predicted proteins | sample RVTome_9_FD_201360 | JGI IMG/M metagenome (GOLD analysis project Ga0299913, IMG submission 201360) | Soil microbial communities from uranium-contaminated site in the Upper Colorado River Basin, Wyoming, United States - RVT155D38 (version 2) ... | reverse complement strand
GGCGCTGGTGATTCTGCGGATGGACACGCCGGGCGGCCTCGACAGCTCGATGCGCGACATCATCCGCGTCATCCTGCGCACGCCGGTGCCGGTCGTGACCTACGTCCACCCGAGCGGGGCGCGGGCGGCGAGCGCCGGCACCTTCATCCTCTATGCCAGCCATGTCGCGGCGATGACCCCGGCGACGAATCTCGGCGCCGCGACGCCGGTCCAGATCGGCGGCTCGCCGGCGCCGGCGCCGAAGGAGAAGGAGAAAGGCGGCAACGAGCAGGCGCCGGCGCCGGGCAGCGCTCTGGACGCCAAGGCGGTCAACGACGCGGTCGCCTATATCCGCTCGCTCGCCGAGCTGCGCGGCCGCAACGCCGACTGGGCCGAGAGCGCGGTGCGCGGCGCCGCCAGCCTGTCGGCGAGTGCCGCGCTCGAGCAGGGCGTGATCGAGATCGTCGCCCGCGACATGGACGAATTGATGGCGGCGCTCGACGGCCGCACCGTCACCGTCGCCGGCGCCGAGCGGACGCTGCAGACCGACGGGATCGCACTCGTCCAGGTCGAGCCGAACTGGCGCACGCGGCTGCTGGCGGCGATCACCAACCCCAACATCGCCCTGATCCTGATGATGATCGGAGTCTACGGCCTGTTTTTCGAGTTCATGAATCCGGGCGCGCTCTATCCCGGCACGATCGGCGCGATCTGCCTGCTGGTCGGGCTCTACGCGCTCGCCGCTTTGCCGGTGAACTTCGCCGGCGTCGCGCTGATCCTGCTCGGGGTGGCGCTGATGAGCGCCGAAGCGTTTGCGCCTTCGTTCGGAATTCTGGGGATCGGCGGCATCGTCGCCTTCATGCTCGGCGGCGCGATCCTGATCGACACCGACCTGCCCGAGTTCCGCCTCAACTGGCCGGCGCTGGCCGCGCTCGGCGCCGCCAGCGCCGTCGCTCTCATCGCCACCGCCCGGCTCGCCGTCACCGCCCGCCGCCGCAAGGTGGTAAGCGGCGCCGAGGAGATGGTCGGCGCGAAGGGTGTCGTGCTCGACTGGAAGCAGGGGCGCGGCCACGTCTTCGTCCATTCCGAGCGCTGGCGCGCCGCCGGGCCGCGGCGGCTGCGCAGGGACGAGGCGGTGCGGGTGACCGGCCTGGAGGGGCTGGTGCTCGCGGTCGAGCCGCTCGACGAAGCGGCGCACGGTCGGCAAAGCTAGCGGAGGAGAATATGGAAGTCGTTGGAAACCTGGGATTCTACATCCCTCTGATCGTCCTGCTGCTCATCTTCCTGATGGCGGCGATCAAGATCCTGCGCGAATATGAGCGCGGCGTGGTGTTCACCCTGGGCCGGTTCACCGGCGTCAAGGGGCCGGGGCTGATCGTCCTCATCCCCTTCATCCAGCAAATGGTGCGCATCGATTTGCGCACTCTGGTGCTCGACGTGCCGACCCAGGACGTGATCAGCCGCGATAACGTCTCGGTCCGGGTCAACGCGGTGATCTATTTCCGGGTGCTCGATCCCGAGAAGGCGACGATCCAGGTCGAGGATTATATGGCGGCGACCAGCCAGCTCGCCCAGACCACGCTGCGGTCGGTGCTCGGCAAGCACGAGCTCGACGAGATGCTCGCCGAGCGCGACAAGCTCAACATCGACATCCAGGAGATACTCGACGCCCAGACCGACGCCTGGGGGATCAAGGTCGCCAACGTCGAGATCAAGCATGTCGACCTCAACGAGGTGATGGTTCGCGCCATCGCCCGCCAGGCCGAGGCCGAGCGCGAGCGGCGCGCCAAGGTGATCAACGCCGAGGGCGAGGAGCAGGCGGCGCAAAAGCTGCTCGAGGCGGCCCGCATCCTCGGCCAGGCGCCGGAGGCGATGCAGCTGCGCTACCTGTCGTCGTTGAACGTGATCGCCAACGAGCGCAGCAACACCATCGTCTTCCCGTTCCCGATGGAGCTCAAGGAATGGCTGCAGGCGGCGGCGCGCAAGGGCGGATGATGGTGACCCCAACGGGACTCGAACCCGTGTTTTCGCCGTGAAAGGGCGACGTCCTGGACCGCTAGACGATGGGGCCGCGAAGGCGAGGCCGCGACTTAGGGGCGGCGCGACGGACGGTCAAGCGTCGGCCCAGGCGGCGTCCTCGAGGTGCAGCTCGGCATAGGCGTTGCCCTGATATTCGTCGCGCTTGATCCGCCCCGCCAGCCACAGCTTGCGGTGCGGCGGCGCGGCCAGCATCGCCTCGCCGAGCGGGCTGTCGGCCATGCGAAAGGCGATCGCCTTCAGACGGCGGCCGTCGTCGCCGGCGCAGACGAGGCGCAGGTGCCCGCTGCCGACCACGTCCGCCTTGACGATCCCGACCGGCCCGGCGGCGACCCGCGGCCCCGGCCAGCCGGCGCCGTACGGACCGCCCGCCTCGAGCGCGTCGCACAGCGCCGGGCAGACCCCGCCCGGCGCCAGCACCGCGTCGAGCAGCAGCGACCGGTCGTCGCGGCCGCGGGCGACGTCGGCCGCGAGGCGCTGGTCGAGGAAGTCGGCCAGCGCCGCGACTCCGCCGGCGGCGACGGTCAGTCCCGCCGCCATCGCATGGCCGCCGCCTGCGATCAGCAGCCCGCTGTCCTTGGCCGCCAGCACCGCCGCGCCGAGGTCGACGCCCGCGATCGAGCGGCCGGAGCCCTTGCCCACCCCGTCGCCGTCGAGCGCGACGACGATGGCGGGACGGTGCGTCTTCTCCTTCAGCCGGCCGGCGACGATGCCGATCACCCCCGGATGCCAGCCCGGCGCGGCGACGACCACGACCGCGCGGTTGCCCTGCGCCGCACACAAGGCTTCGGCCGCCTCGCAGACGGTGGCCTCCACGGCCCGGCGCTCCTCGTTGAGCCGGTCGAGCTCGGCGGCGATCGCTTCGGCTTCCGCGGGATCGTCGGTGGTGAGCAGGCGCACGCCGAGGTCCGACTTGCCGACCCGCCCGCCGGCGTTGATCCTGGGCCCCAGCGCCCAGCCGAGGTCGGCGCAGGTCGGGGCGCGGTTCAGCCGGGCGGCGTCGGCCAGCGCGGCGAGGCCGGGATTTCGCCGCCGCGCCATCACCTTCAGCCCCTGCGTCACGAAGGCGCGGTTGAGGCCCTTGAGCTGGGCGACGTCGGCGACCGTGCCGAGCGCGACCAGATCGAGCAGCTCGATCAGCCGCGGCTCGTCCGCCCCGTCGGCGAAGAAGCCGCGGCCGCGCAGCGCGCGCAGCAGCGCGGCGCCGAGCAGGAAGGCGACGCCGACGGCGGCGAGGTGGCCGTGCGCCGCCGCTTCCCGCGCCTCGTCGAGCCGGTTGGGATTGACGATGGCGAAGCCGTCGGGAAGCCGGCTGGCGCATTGGTGGTGGTCGACGACGATCACGTCGACGCCGGCGGCGCGGGCCATCGCCAGCGCCTCGAACGCCTGGGCGCCGCAATCGACGGTGACGATCAGCTTCGCGCCGCCTGCCGCGATCCGCACCAACGTTTCTCCGGACGGGCCGTAGCCCTCCATCAGCCGGTCGGGGATATAGGCCCGCGGCTCGCTGCCCAGTTGACGCAGCAGCCGGACCAGCAGCGCCGCCGAAGTCGCGCCGTCGACGTCGTAGTCGCCGAACACGGTCACCGGCTCGCGCGCCTCGACCGCGTCGGCGAGCCGCACGGCGGCCTTGTCCATGTCCCGGAACAGCGACGGATCGGGCATGAAGTCGCGCACCGTCGGCGCGCGGTGCCGAGCCAGCTCGCCGCGATCGACGCCGCGCGCGAGCAGCAGCCGGTCGACGAGATCGTCGGGCCGGAAGCCGGCATCGAGCCCGCCGCCCTCGCCGCCGCGCCAGCGCCACGGCTGGCCGAGGATCGAGCGCGACACGCCGCAGACATGGTTCGCCGCCATCGTCATCGGCGAACCCTAGGCGATCCGGCCCACGGCTGGAATCCGCTTTCTGACGCCCCGCCGAAGTGGCTCCGGCGAAACGGTCCGAAGCGCTCGTTCCGGCCGCGAAGCGACGGCAACCATCGCCGGCCGCGCGGCGTTTCCGGAGCGGCCCAAAGGAGAACAGCCATGGCGTATCCGACAGCAGTCAACGATCAGACGACCGACTCGATCGCCGAGGCCGGCGTCGCCGTGCTCGGGGTCGTCCCGGCGGTGGCCACGGCCAATCTGATGTCGGCGACCTCGGACGCGCTCGCGCTCGCCGCGCACAACGCGACCAGCGCGCAGCAGCAGATGAACACGCTGGCGAGCACGGCGACGGTTGTCGGCGTCGCGATCCTGAACAGCGTCAAGCCGAAGGGCTGATGCGCCTTGGCGCCGTCGCCGGTGGCCGCGCCGTTAACCAGGGCTCTTCGCCCTCCCTTCACCTCGACCGCCTAGGCGGGGCCGAATCACCGGAAGATGGGAGGTGTCGATGCGCCTTTGTGCCCCGCTCCTCGGCGCCGCCGCGCTGCTCGCTGCCGCCGCGACCGCCCGGGCCGCGCCCGAGGACTCCGCCCGCACCGTCGAGGTCGAGCTGCACGAGGACGGCCAGCTCGTCGCCACGCCGAGCGTGCGCGTCCAGATCGGCCGGCCGGCGGCGGTGACGATGGGCGGCTATTCGCTGCGCTTCCGAATGGACCAGGCGGTCGCCGAGGGCCCGTACGTGATCCGCTCCAGCCTCTACCGCTCCGAGGGCGGCTGGACGCGGGTCGCCGCGCCGACGCTGACCGTCGAGCAGGGCGAGCAGGCGCGCGCCCGCTTCGCCGGCAACGACGGCAGCGACATGAGCCTGGCCGTGCTGGTGCGCTGAGCCAGGCGCCGCCGCCGGGCTCAATGCTCGCCGGGCGGGCGACGGTGCTCGCCGCGGACCCAGCGCACGGTGCCGGTCGAAGCGCGCATGACCACGCTTTCGGTGGTGAGGCAGCTCTTGCGCCTCTTCACCCCCTCCAGCAAAGTTCCGTCGGTGACGCCGGTGGCGGCGAAGATGACGTCGCCTCTGGCCAGCTCCTCGAGATGGTAGATACGGTCCAGATCCTCGACGCCCCATTTGGCGGCGCGGCCGCGCTCGACGTCGTTGCGGAAGACGAGCCGGCCCTGGAACTGGCCGCCGACGCAGCGCAGGGCGGCCGCCGCCAGCACCCCCTCGGGCGCCCCGCCCTGACCCATATAGACGTCGATCGTGGTGTCGGGATCGGTGACGGCGATGACGCCGGCGACGTCGCCGTCCGGGATCAGGTTGATGCCGCAGCCGAGCGAGCGCAGCTCGGCGATCAGCCCGGCATGGCGCGGCCGGTCGAGCACGCAGGCGATGATGTCGGCGGGATCGACGCCCTTGGCGGCGGCGATCGCGCGGACATTGTCGGACGGGCTCCTGGCGAGGTCGATCACGCCTTCGGGATAGCCGGGGCCGATGGCGAGCTTCTCCATGTAGACGTCGGGGGCGTTGAGCAGGCAGCCCTGCTCGGCGATGGCGAGCACGGCGAGCGCGTTGGCGCCGGCCTTGGCGGTGATCGTCGTGCCTTCGAGCGGGTCGAGCGCGATGTCGATCTTCGGGCCGGTCCCCTGCGCGGCGCCGACCTTCTCGCCGATATAGAGCATCGGCGCCTCGTCGCGCTCGCCCTCGCCGATGACGATGGTGCCGTCGAAGTCGAGCTCGTTCAGCGCCGCCCGCATCGCCTCGACCGCGGCATGGTCGGCGGCCTTCTCGTCGCCGCGCCCGACCAGCCTCGAGGCGGCGACGGCGGCCGCCTCGGTGACCCGCACCATCTCGAGCACGAGTATCCGGTCGAGAGCGTGGCTCGCATTCGCCATGTTCCTGTCACCCCTGCCTGTCGCTGCGTGCCGGCGGATAAGCGAGGGTCATGGCAAAGTCGAGAAGGCGCACTCGTCGCGGGCGCCCGGCGGCGGGCAGCCGCCACCGAGTTCCTCGCATCAGGCGCGCCCGGTCGCGACGGACCGGGCGCGCTGACCATCGAGCGCCGAGGCTCGGCCGCCCTGGCGGCGCGCGACGTCTTCCGGGCTCAGTAATTCACCTTCGGGAAGAAATCCCGGCCGCGCCCTTCCGGGGTCGTGTCGAGCAGGCTCCAGACGGGATCCATGAAATCGAGGCCGCGATGATGCTGGCCGGGGTCCTCCGGAGCGAAGACCAGCTCGCTGCCCCAGAAGTGGCGGATCGTGCCGCCGTCGCGGACGAACACGTTGAGCATCGGCTCGTCCCAGACCTTGTCGTCCTCATAGCCTCGCTCCGTCCGCATGTCGGGCGTAAGCGCGTCGGTGTCGCCGTAATAGTGCGCGTCGAAGTCGTTGCCCGCCGTCGAGAGCAGCGCCAGGTGGCTCCAGCCGCGCGCATGCGCCCAGGCGGCGAGCCGCGCGATCGGCGACTTGGCGACCGCATAAAGCGCGGCGCGCTGCGTCACGTGCCTCGCGGCGCCGTCGATGCAGTCGAGCAGATGCGTGCAGCCGGGGCAGGGCGAATCCCGATCCGGGCCGAACATGTAGCTGTAGAGGAGCAGCGTCGAATGCTCGCCGAACAGTTCGGAGAGCTTCACTTTCTCCGGCCGGAAGTCCGCGCCGATGCGCTCGAACGCATAGTCCTGCGGCACCTCGCCGCCCGGCGGAAGTGCGCGGCGCAGCTCGGCCACGGCCTCGGTCTGGCGGCGGAGCGCGATCTCGGCATCGAGCAGCGCGTTGCGCGCCTGGCGGTAGGCGGGGCTCTCGTTGGGGAAAGCCATGCGGGCGAAGTTGCCGGTCATGCCTCAGGCCTCCTCTCTTGCCCATCGCGCCCGCCGCTCGAGCTCGGCCTCGCTCGGAGCCTTCGTCTCGAAGCTGCCTGTCGGCACGTCTCCGGCCGGCTCGTAGCTGCCCAGGACGACGCCCTTGGCCGAGACGAAATGGTCGACCAGCCTGAGCGCGCCCGGCTTCACCGATCGATCGAAGATGCGCTTGCCCCGGCCGAGAAGGACGGGGAAGGTCATCAGGACCAGCCGGTCGATCAGCCCCGCGGAGAGCAGGGGCGGATAGAGGGTGCTGCTTCCCTGGATGAGCAGATCGCGGCCCTCGCCGCGCTTGAGGTCCGCGACGGCCGCGGCCGTGTCTCCCGAGAGCCTGTGGCTGTTCTCCCACGTCAGCGGCTCGTCGGAATGGGTCAGCACATATTTGTCGATGCGCTGGAATTTCGCCCCGATCGGATCGTCCTGATTGTACGGCCAGTATGCGGCGAAAATGTCGTAGGTCCGCTTGCCGAGCAGCAAGTCGTACTCGCCCATAATGAGCGGCTCGAACGGGCCCATGTCAGCATCCCAGAACGGCTGCACCCAACCGCCGAAGCGGAAGCCGCTGGTCGGGTCCTCCTCCGGCCCGCCCGGCGCCTGCATGACGCCGTCCAGCGAAACGAAGACCGCGCCGGTGAGCTTACGCATCGGCGGCCTCGCCGGCTGCGGCGGCCTCGATGGCGGCGATGTCGATCTTGCGCATCGTCATCATCGCCTCGAACGCGCGTCTGGCCTTCGCGCGGTCCGGATCCGCGTTCAGCTCGAGCAGGCGGCGGGGCGTGATCTGCCAGGAAAAGCCCCATTTGTCCTTGCACCAGCCGCACGCGCTCTCCGCGCCGCCGTTGCCCACGATCGCGTCCCAATAACGGTCGGTCTCGTCCTGGTCGTCGGTCAGGACCATGAAGCTGACCGCCTCGTTGGGCTTGAATTCGGGTCCGCCGTTGAGTCCGACGAAGGAGCGGCCGAGCAATGTGAAGTCGACGGTCAGCTCCTTGCCCTGCTCGCCGCCGGGATAATCGGCGGGCGCCTGGAGCGCCGGGCCGACATGGCTGTCGGGAAAGGTCCGGGCGTAGAATTCCGCCGCCTCGCGGGCCTTGCCGTGGTCGAACCACAGGCAGGTGACGAGCTTGTCGCCGGTCATGTCTCTCTCCTCATCGTGTTCGGGAAACGAGGGCGAAGCTCGCCCCCTGCGGGTCCGCCGCCTGGACGATCCAGCTTCCGTCCGGCACCTGGTGCGGCGCCATCGTCACCTCGCCGCCGGCCTCGCCGATCCGCGCGGCGGCGGCGTCGACGCCGTCGACGTTGAAGTAGAAGCCCCAGGCCGAAGCGGCCAGGTCGCGAGGCTTGTCCATCATCCCGCCGACCCTGTCGCCGCCGGCGCCGAACAGCCGGTAGCTTCCCATCGGCCCCATATCCATCTCGTCCAGCGTCTCCCAGCCGAACAGGCGCTGGTAGAAGGCGAAGGCCGCCTTCTCGCCGTCGCCTGCATAGAGCTCGTGCCAGCCCACCGTTCCCGCCTCGCCGGGCGTCGGCGGCGGCGCGTCGGCCCGAGGCGTCGGCGTCAGCAGGTAGAAAGGCGCTCCGCCCGGATCGGCAGCCATCGCGAAGCGGCCGACATTGGGGATGTCGGCCGGCCCCATCAGGATGCGCCCGCCCGCCGCCTCGACTTCCTTCGCCTTGGCGTCGGCGTCGTCGACGCCGATATAGCCGACCCAGCCGGGCCGGGCGCCGCCGTCCAGCATCCCCTTGGTCAGCTGCATCGCTCCGCCGACGCCGCGCCCGCCGGCGGAGAGGATGACGTAGCGCATGCCGCCGGGTTGCGAATTCTCGTGGTCGGCGGCGCTCCAGCCGACGACGGCGCCGTAGAAGCGGAGCGCCGCCTCGAGGTCGCTCGTCATCAGCTCGTACCAGATGAAGCGGTCGGCCATCGCTCCCTCAGGCGTCGACGATCGGGGCGAAGCCGCCCCAGAACATGCGCATGCCGTCGAACGGCATGTTGGCGGGGTCGGGCTGCATGTCCGGATCCTTCATCATTTTCTCCCAGCCGGCATCCCGGGTCGCCTTGTCGGGCCATTCTATCCACGAGAAGACCACATTCTCCCCCGGCTCGGCCTTCACCGCCTTCTTGAAGTCGGTGACCTTGCCGTCGCGCACGTCGTCGCCCCAGGCTTCGACGACACGGACCGCGCCATATTCCCTGAACTTGGCGCACGCCTTCGCCGCCATGTCGCGATAGGCCTGCCGCTTGTCGTCGGGCACCGGCAGGATGAAGCCGTCGACATAGCCCGACCGGCCGTCCGCCCGCTCGTCGATGAAGGAATCGAAGCCGCTGAAGATCATGCGCTGGCCGTCGAACGGCATCTGCTCGCCCATCTCCTTCATGCGCGGATCGCTCGTCATCCGCTCGTTGGCGGCGTCGCGGGTGGCGCGGTCGGGATATTCGAACCAGGAGAAGACGACCGACTCGTCCTCCTTCGCCTGCACCGCGCCGTAGAAGTCGGTGACCTTGCCGCGCGACACGTCGTCGCCCCAGGCCTCGACCATGCGGGCGGCGCCGAACTCGCGGAAGATCGGCGCCGCCTCGGCGGCATGCTTGCGATAGGCCTCCTTGTTGGCCGTCGGCACCGCCACCACGAATCCTTCGACATAGGTCATCTGCTCTCTCGTTCGCGACTCGGGATTTGACGCTGATGCGCGTTTCTGTTAGGAAATGCAACCATGCGGTCAGAAAAAATAACTACGGTGCGGCCAGGCGTGTCCCGGCGGCGCTACGACGACGCCTGCGGCACCGCCCACGCGCTCGACCTGGTCGGCGAGCGCTGGGCGCTGCTGGTGATGCGCGAGCTGATGCTGGGCCCGAAGCGCTTCAGCGACCTCAAGGCCGACCTGCCGGGCATCAGCGCCAACGTGCTGACCCAACGGCTGGAGGGACTGGAGGCGGCGGGGCTGCTCGTCCGCCGCCGGCTGCCGCCGCCCGCATCGGCGCAGGTCTACGAGCTGACGCCATGGGGTTACGAGGCCGAGCCGATCGTCTGCGCGCTCGGTCGCTGGGCGGCGCGCTCGCCCGCTCACGATCCGACTCTGCCGCTGTCGGGCACGTCGCTGGTGCTGTCGTTTCGGACCATGTTCGACCCTGGCCGGGCCGACGAGCTGGACGTCCGGATCGGCCTTCGGGTCGGCGCCGAGCGCTTCGCGCTGCGCATCGCCGACCGACGCCTCGAGGCCGGGCGCGGCGAGGCGGAGGAGGCCGACCTGGTGATGGCCGGCCCGGCCGCCGCGATCGCCGCCGCCGTCTATGGCGGCGTTCCGCTGGCGGAGCTCGAGGGCGAAGGCGCGCTCGCGATCGAGGGCGACCGCGCGCTCGCCCGGCGCTTCACGACCCTGTTTCCGCTCCCGCCCAAAGCGGCTCCGGCCGCGACCGCCTGAAATCGAGGATCGTCCTCGCGGCCACCGGTCGGCGACCTGCGGCCAGCCCGGACCGGCTTTCGTCCACCATCCGCCAGCGTCCGGAAGGTGATCGAGTAGCGCAGCGTCTCGACGGGCGGGATGCTGTGCTCCCATTGGGTGCGGGCCGGGCCGCGCAGCAAATAGGCCGAGCGGGGCTCGGGCGTCAGCGTGAAGCGTTCCCACCTGTCGCCCCGCTTGCGGCGAAAGCGCAGCGGCGCGGGAGCGAGCAGCGAGACGCCGATCACCTCTCCGAACACCGGGCGGTCGCGGTGCCAGCCGAGCCCCGCGCCCTCGGCATATTCGATCAGCAAAACGTGCTCGAGCGCTTCCGGGTCGAGGCCGGCGAAGGCGGCGGCGCGCTCGCGCAGCGGCAGCAGCCAGCCCGGCATCGGCGCCGCCGGCGCGAGGCCGGAGCCGTCGAAGCGGTACGACCAGCCGAACGAGACGGTGCGGCGCTTGCCGAGGAAGCGCTGGAACTCGAACGGCCTGAAGTCGAGGCCGGCGAGGCGCGCGAGCAGCTCGCTTTCCTCGACCGGCACGATCAGGTCGGGCTCGAAGACCAGTCCCTCGGGCCGCCGGTCC